>Ga0137390_10003128_pt1 | contig 13405 bp, 17 predicted proteins | sample 15con2h24AmetaG_FD_104937 | JGI IMG/M metagenome (GOLD analysis project Ga0137390, IMG submission 104937) | Vadose zone soil microbial communities from Angelo Coast Range Reserve, California, USA - 15con2h2.4A metaG | ecosystem: Environmental > Terrestrial > Soil > Vadose zone > Saprolite... | reverse complement strand
GCCCGTGCTCGCCGATCCAGCGGAAGTGCTCCGGATCGCGGTTGGCCGTCATCCAGATCGGCGGGTGCGGCTGCTGCACCGGCCGCGGCCACAGCGCGACATCGTGGTACGACCAGAAGCGGCCGTCGTAGGAAAACACCTCCTCGGTCCAGGCGCGGGTGATGATGTCGTAGGCTTCCTCGAAGCGCGCCCGCGACTCGGCGAGCGGGATGTTGTGCACCTGGTATTCGCGCGGGATGCCGCGGGCGAAGCCGGAAATCAGCCGCCCCTTCGACAGGCAGTCGAGCATCGCCAATTCCTCGGCGAGGCGCAGCGGCTGATGCACCGGCAACAGGTTGCCGTAGATCAGGAGCTTCAGGTGCTTGGTGCGCTGCGCCGCCGCGGCGGCCATCAAATTGGGGCTGTTCATCAGCCCGTAGGGCGAGCAGTGATGCTCGTTGAAGCCGACCCCGTCATAGCCGAAATGGTCAAGCGCCTCCCAGGCGTCGAGATGCTCCTCGTAGGTGCGCTCCGCGGTCGCGGCGTCGAAATGGCGCTTCGCGAGCGGGTAGGGCAGCTCGGGGCCGGCCTCCTTCAGGTGGTCGAGGTTGGCGTCGTAGGCCAAGAGGTCGAAGACAAAGACTTTCATTGCGCCGCCTCCTGAGCGGTCAGAACTTCGGCGCGCTGGCCGCGGAACCGCAACAGCGCAGTCGCCACCGCGGCAATCAGCATGAAGCCGCAGCAGCTCAGAAAGATTGTCGGCGGACGCGCACCGGCGGCCAACAGATAGCCGCCGAGCGCCGGGCCGGCGATGCCGCCGAGGCGGCCGATGCCGAGCGCCCAACCCAGGCCGCTGGCCCGCATCCGCGCCGGATAGAGCTTGCCGCAGGCCCCGTTCGCGCCGGTCTGGCTGCCGACGATCGTCATGCCGGCAAAGAAGATGGCGCCGACCAGGATCAGATACGGCATCGTGAACAGCGCGATCGAGGCGATGAACACGATGCCGGCGAAGTAATGCCAGGCCAGGGAGCGCTCCGCACCGAACCGGTCGATCAAGACGCCGAGATAGAGCACCGCGATCATCGCGCCGAATTCGCGGTAGCTCGAGGTGCGCGCCGCCTCGGCGGGGCTCATGCCGCCGAGGTGCAAAACCTCGGGGAGCCAGTAGGCGAACAAAAACAGGTTCAACAGGCTGCAGAAGAAGATCACCCACAACAGCACGGTCTGCAGCGCATAGCCCTTGCCGAACAGCATCTTGATCGGATTGCCCTGGGCGATATCGACCGGGCCCGCGGCGGTCTGCCCCGGCGCGACGCCGAGCGCGCGCAACAGCCCGGTCTGGCGTGCCGAGAGATTGTCCCTCGATAGCAGAAAGCGGGGCGATTCCGGCAGCCACACCCAGAGGATCGGCAGTATCGCGAGCGGCACGATGCCGCCCACGAGGTAAATGCTCGGCCAACCGAAAGCGGGCAGCAGCACCGCGGCCAGCTGGCCGCACAAAAACCCGCCGAACGGCGCGCCGGTGAAGGAAATCATGATCATCGTCGCACGCCGCCGCTGCGGCGCATAGTCGCCGGTCAGGGTGGCGGCGCCGGGGAACGCGCCGCCGATCCCGACCCCGGTCAGGAAGCGCATGACGCTCAGCATCGGCAGCGAGCCGACGAACCCCGTCAACAGCGAGGCCAGCCCGTAGATCGCGACGCTGCCGAGCAACAGCGGCCGGCGGCCAAGGCGATCGCCGATCGGCCCGGCCGACAACGCCCCGACCAGGATGCCGATGCTCGACCACACAAAGGCTTGGGTGAAGGCCGGCCCCGGCAGGTTCCAGGCATGAGTCAAGGACGGCACCGTCACCGCGATCGCGTTGACGTCGTAGGCGTCGCAGATCTGGATCAGCGTGCACAGCGCGGCGACGCGTAGCTGCAAGGGGCCGATGCGCTGGTTTTCGAGGGCCTCCTCGGCGGTCGATAGGCTCGCTTCCGCCATTTTCCTTCTCTCCTCCCGGTACCGTCTTTTCCTTGTGCCGCGGGTATTCAGGTCAAGACTCGCACGAGTTCGCTCTCATCATGCCGTGCAATGCCGTAATTGCCTACTGCCGGGACCGACCCAGGCCCGGCCCTCCCGGAGGGGCTGTTGCATTTCCGCGGCCCATGGGCAAGCCTGCGATCCTGCAAAAGAGCAGGGGAGCCCGCCGATGACCACCCGCCCGCCCGCCGAGATCGGCATGAGCCTGGAGGAGGTCGACACCCCGGCGCTGATCGTCGATCTCGACGCCTTCGAGCGCAATTTGCGGCGCCTCGCCGACCGGGTGCAGGGCGCCGATGTCCGGCTGCGGCCGCATGCCAAGACCCATAAATGCCCGGTCATCGCCTTGAAGCAGATCGAATTGGGCGCGGTCGGGGTGTGCGTTCAGAAGGTCAGCGAGGCCGAGGCGATGGTCTATGGCGGGGTCAAGGACGTGCTCGTCACCAACGAGATCGTCGGCCGCCAGAAATTGCGCCGGCTGATGGGGCTCGCCCACAGCGCGCGGATCGGCGTCTGCGCCGACGACCCGGTGCAGATCGCCGATCTCGAAGCCGCCGCGGCGGAGGCCGGCATCACGCTCCCGGTGCATGTCGAAGTCAACATGGGCGGCAACCGCTGCGGCGTCGAGCCGGGCGAGCCGGCGCTGCTGCTCGCCCGCCTGATCGGCGACATGCCGCACCTGACCTTCGCCGGGCTGCAGGCCTATCACGGCTCGGCCCAGCATCTGCGGAATTGGGCCGAGCGGCAGCAGGCGATCAAGAGCGCGACCGACAAGGCGGCGCTGACCCGCGACCTGCTCGGCGCCAACGGCATCCCCTGCGGCAACATCACCGGCGCCGGCACCGGCACCTTCGAGTTCGAGGCGGGCAGCGGCGTCTACACCGAGTTGCAATGCGGCTCCTACATCTTCATGGACGCCGATTACGGCCGCAACCTCGACCGGGACGGCGCGCCAACCCGCGCCTTCGAGCCGAGCCTCTTCGTATGGGCGACGGTGATGAGCCGGCCGGCCGAGGAGCGCGCCATCGTCGATGCCGGGCTGAAGGCGCTCGGCATGGATTCGGGCCCGCCGACGGTGTGGGACGAGCCCGCCGCGACCTACGAACGCGCGTCGGACGAGCACGGAAGGCTCGGCATCGGCGCGCCGACCAACCGCCTCAAGCTCGGCGACAAGGTGCGGCTCGTCCCCGGCCATTGCGACCCGACCGTCAACCTCTACGACTGGTATGTCGCGATCCGCGGCGAGCGGGTCGAAGCCGTGTGGCCGATTACTGCGAGAGGGGCGGTTTATTAGGGGACCACGCGGCGAGCGGGTCTCCCGGCCTGGCCGCCGACGGGATGGGTGAGAGGGCACGATGCCGATCAAGGTCTATAAGGTTGCCGATATTATCGACGGTGAGGTCGTGCTTTCTGGCACGCGGAGGTTCCGTGAAGGCGATATCGCTGCTGTCCTGACCAATCTTCGGCCTCCGGCTGACCCGCTTCCGGAGTCCGCGTGGAAATTTTCTCTCATAATTGGGGAAGGAGTTGGTGAAACACGGATAACCATAGATCTTCCCCCTATATTAAGCAGGTCGCATTCTGAAGCGCTTCCAATCATCATAACAACCGGTATATCTGAAAATAGACCGACATCGTTAATTTACTTCCGTGATCGACTATTTATGTCGGAGAGACCAGCAATACGGGATTCTGAGCGCGCTGAGGTGACACTGCGGGTAAAGAAAGCGATTTACGACGAAGAAGCCGAGCTATCGAGCCTCCGCGCCGCCGTTGCCAATCTCGAGGCTGCTATCGAGTTCCGCAGGTCAGGACCGCAGCGCGATCCGATTCCCGAGGACGTAAAGTTATTGGTTTGGGCGCGTGACGGTGGCCAGTGTGTGCGCTGTGGGTCGCAACAGGGTTTGCATTTCGATCACGTCATCCCGGTCGCAAAGGGCGGCGGGAATTCTGAGGCAAACATCCAGATTCTTTGCCAAACCTGCAACCTGAAGAAGTCTGATAAAATCGTCATGCTTTAGCCCTCAAAGAGCCTCGGATGGCTTCGCTGGATGCGACTCAAAATCACGACGCGCGATAAAGCCTTCACGGATGATATGTTGCAGAGCAACAGAGAAATACGTTTGCCACGCAATATTTTAGTGGAATTCAAGGGTATCGAATTTAAAAAGAGTCTTGATGCCCCTGAAATAGCTGCATTTCTTATAAGCGTCGGGGCTCATATCCCCGCAGCGCTTGCGGCGGACATCATAACGGCCTGGATAGTTGGCAGATGTCATCGACAAGATGAAACGCTCTGCATCGATGAAATCGAAATAAAGTTTGCAAAATCTGGTAAGATTAAAAAGATCATCAAGCGCGCCATCAAGCGGGGACGACATTGATTGGTGAGTGCTGGGCGCGACGTATAGCCCATCTGTCATGACGCGGTGCGCGGGCGATGTTTGGTTTTCACCGCGGCAACTTCTGATGCTATTGCCTTGAGGTCGCTGAGCGCCTTTTGCTCATCGGCGGTCAGCTCGCGCTCGGGGTGGAAATGGGCGAGCAGCACGAGGAGGGCGTCCTCGATCCGGCCGAGCTGCTTGCCGTAGCTGGCGACATCGCTCAGCACCTCTTCCTCGACGGCGGGGTTTGACGACTGCCCGAGTTCGATGTTGACCAGCCCGATTTGGCTGCCGACCGGGTTGAACAGCCAGGTCCACGGATTGATCGACTGGGTGACATTGCCTGACAGCGGCAGTCGAAAGACGGGCATCGAGTTCTCCTGTGAAGGGCAAGCCAACCGTCGCTCCGCGATGGTACTCTAGCCAGCGATGGATGTGGCGCGCACCGAGACGGTGGAACGCGAAGGACGGGAGCCGGATCGGCCGCCGCCGCCGGGTGGCGCGGAAATGCCCGACCACATCTACCGCTATGTCCTGGCGACGAGCGGGTGGCACCAGCTGGTCCTGGTGGTGCTGACCGTCGCGGTGTTTCTGCTCGAAGTCGTGCCGCTGGAATTGCAGCGCCGCATCGTCAACGACCTGGTCAAGCATCGCGAATATTGGTCGATCGTCGTGCTCGCCGCCGTCTATGCCGGCACCGTCTTGGTGCAGGGCGGCACCAAGCTGGTCCTCAACATCTATCGCAGCTGGGTCGGCGAGCGCGCCACCCGCGATCTGCGGCGCCGGGTGCACCTGCTGGTCAGCTCGGGTTCCGCCGCGTCATCCTCGCCGGAGGCGGAGGGGATCCAGGCCTCGATGATCGTCGCCGAGGTCGAATCGATCGGCGGCTTTGTCGGCGGCAGCGTTTCCGAGCCGCTGCTGCAGGGCGGCATCCTCTTGTCCGTGCTGGCCTACATGATCCATGTCGATTTGTGGATGGCCGCCACGGCGTTCGCGCTGTTCGTCCCCCAGCTGGTCTTCGTGCCGCTGATGCAAGGCGCGATGAACCGGCGCACCCGGGCGCGCGTCCAGATCCTGCGGCAGCTCAGCGTCAGCGTCGTCGAGAGCGCCGCCGGCGACGACGCGCGACGGGACCGGAGCGACGACCAGGGCATCGAACAGGTGTTCGAGCTCAACATGGGGATCTACCGCTTCAAGTTCTCGATGAACTTCCTGATGAATTTGAGCACCCAGCTGCAGATCATCGGCGCGCTGTTGGTCGGCGGTTGGGCGGTGTATGAGCAGCGGCTGGAGATCGGCGGCGTGGTGGCCTTCATCTCGGGGATCGGCCGGATCACCGATCCGTGGGGCGATCTCGTCAACTACTTTCGCGAGGTGAACCTCACCCAGGTCAAATACGCCCTGGTGCGCGACGCGATCCATCAGCAAGCGCAGGGTCAAATGCCGGACAAGAGCTGACGCAACCCTCTACGACTGGCATGTCGCGATCCGCGGCGAGCGGGTCGAGGCGGTGTGGCCGATCACCGCGAAGGGGCTGTGTACTGACAGCAACGACGAGCTGTCGGCGCGGGCGGGCTAATAAGAAATTGGGGCGGCCCCACAATCGACTCCCTCTCCCCCAATGGGGGAGAGGGTTGGGGTGAGGGGGTGATCAGCTGATTCGGTGGCAGGCACCCTCACCCGGCTCACCCCTTGCACGGCGAGCCACCCTCTCCCGCGGTGCGGGAGAGGGCTTCGTGGCGGCACCAAGCGTCCATGCGCACGAGCTCCAAGAAAGCCGCTTAGCAGTCATCCGCGCTCGGAAACGTCTCTCCATTACCGTCGAAATATTTCTGTATCTCGGGCGGCAGCGGCCCGTCGAAATCCCCGGCGATATAGGTGATGCCGAGCAGGTTCTGTCCGCCGCGCCGCTTCCTGCCGATCCGGAGCGGCACCAGCTTGGCGATCGGTTTGCCAGCCCTGGCGATGACGATCTCCTCGCCGGCGGCAACGCGGTCCACCAGCTTTGAAAACTGGGCTTTGGCCGCAGTGATGTTGATCACGGATTTCATGGCTTATTCACTTACGCATTACGCTTCACTCAAAAACAGCACCGTGCCGTTGGCCTCCTTGGCCGGGATGGCGAGGCTGCCGTCGGGCAACTCGTCATAGGCGACCTGCCATTGCGTCAGGTAGTCGGCGGTCGCCGCGCGCCGCATGACCGCGAGTTCGAGCGCGGCGATGCCGGGCAATGGAAAGCCGGGGTCGATCTCGATCCCGGGATGCATCGTCGCGAAATCATCGGGGGTCGAGAACAACAGGCGGTGCGGCCCGGCGCGCACCGAGGCGACCGCGTCGGTCGTGGTCACCTCGTGGATGCCGAACAGCCGGTCATAGGCCGGCAACAGCGGCGCGGTGTCCTCGACCAGGATATGGACGCTGCTGAGCCCGATCGCGCCGTTCGGGTGGCGCAGCCATTCCGGCCGGCGCACCAGCTCGGGGGTCAGATGGCCGCACAGAAAGCAGTCGAGCCCGGGGGTCTCCTCCGGCGCCAATGTCAACAGGCTGAAGCGCGGCACGACGGTGCCCTCGGGCAGTTCGAGCTGGCGGCCGAGGGCGCGCGGCTCGGAGGGATGCAGCCCGAGCGCGGCGAGCGCCGCAGCCGCGTCCTCCGCCGTCCCCCGCGGCGCGAAGGCGACCGACATCGCGCCCTCGCGGCGCGCCAGAAAGGCTTCGAGGCGGTGGGCATAATCGTCGCGCTCGATAAAGCCTAAGAGCTCAAGATAGCCGCGCGCGAACATGATGCAGTAATTGGCGGTGCCCTGGCCGAGATGGCGGCCGCGCGGGGTCAACGTAAAACCGAGCCGGGTCCAGCCCATGCGGGCATGTTCGAGATCGCGCACGCCGACGATGACATGGTCGATCCCCGCGATCCCGTTGCGCATCCTGCCGGCCCTCCGCCGCCGCGGCCTCACCTTAGGGGAAGGATGCGCGAAAAGCGAAAGCGCAGAGGTAGGACGGATGGCCGCGTCAGCTTACGATAAGCCGCGCGCGGGCGGCCAGGCGCAGCGCGGGAAGATTCGATGCAGAACGGATTTGGCATCCAGCGAATTTGGATCCCAAAAGCGCGCCAGAGAGGGCCGACGCTATGCCGGCCCTCTTGCCTTGCCCCCCGCAGGGGATCGAATGCGGCCTAGGACGCCTTGCCCCCCGCCACCAGGGCCAGCCTGCCGCGCCGGCGCCGCTGCGGCTTGCGCGCCGGCTGCGCCGGCCGATGCGGCGTTTCCTCGAGCTCCAGCGCTCCGGCGGCGAACAGTTCCGGCAACCAGCCATTGCGTGACACCAATTCAAGGGCCTTGGGGTTGTGGCGATCTGCCCGCCAATCGTGCCACGCCTTATCTCGAAGGGTTCTGAGCCGGGCGATCACTTCGTCGAGCGCCTTGGCGGAGAACACACACACCTCCTCGATCTTGACCAGCATCAGACGGCCGTCGTGATCGTATTCGAGCTTGTACATGCCATTCCTCCATGCGGCCGGGTGGCCGTGTGGGGCGGCAGCCTAGGTAGCGGTTTCTAAACCGTAGGTTAACGATGACCGGTTAACTCCTCGCGCGACTCGCGGCCCTGCCTCGACACTCCGCATCGCGCGCCACGTGTCGCGGGCATTTTGCAAGCCGGCTGCGCACGGCCTAAAAAACTTCAGCTTTTCCGGTATTTTGTCGCAAACGCTACGACAAACGCAAAAACCGAAGGGTAACCTCGCCCTACAAGGTGAGGCTACCCGGGCAATGCCGCTCAAGCCCGCCCTGGTTCCAGCTGTCGTCTCAGATCGTCTTCGACGGCGCACACGAACCCGAGGTCGTTGGATATATCCGCCGCATGACCACCACCGAGAGAAGGCGAATCCAACTCGCGTCTCAGCCGGCGCTCGACTTTCTGCAACACACTGAGCGCAGCACGGGCAACCGTATCCGGCAGTTCTTTCGCGGGGTCCCGGTCGAAGCCATTCCAGGCCGCCTTGACGCGCGCGTCTTTCGACTCCGCGACCGCCGCGTCGATGAAGCGTAAGGCCTTTGGCGAAAGCTTGGTCATACCAAGACCCCAGTATAGCACCCTTCCGAAATCACACGAAATTCCTGCCGACGGCAGCCAGGAGCGCGCGGTAACGGGTCAACTCCATATCCTGCGCTGGTTCCCAGGACCAATGGTTCCCGTGATCGTTATCCAACCAGAGTTCGTCCGAGTAGAGCACGCCGGCCGGCAAGCGCCAGATCCTGCCTCTTCCCGGTGGTGTCGAAGACGCAAATGTCGATATGCCGCCCGAGCGCGCCGCGACCCATTCCACGCCATTTCGGGTAAAGCTCGTTACGTCGATCGGGCGCACATAGTCCATCCGCGGGCCCATGGCATTACCCCTGCGGTACAGATCGACCGGCGTTGTTCCCATTCGATCTCGCCTGCGGGTATCTGGCGCGGAAAATTTACCTCTGCGGACCTTTTTGACAGCTTACAATAAGCCGCGCGCGGGAAGATTGGCGCGGTGGCGGGAGGAGCCCATGAAGAACGGATTTCGCGTCTACGACACCGACACCCATATCGATCCTGGCGCCGATGTGCTGGAGCGCTATGTCGACCCCGGTTTTCGGCCGCGCCTCGCCGATCTGGCGCCCTACAAGGTGGCGATCAAGTCGCGCAGCACCGATGGCGGGGTGCGGCACACCTACCGCTTCGAGCAGCGCCTCTATGAGCGCACGCTCGGCGAGGCGGAAGCGCGTCCCGGCACCGGCGACGGGCGGGTGTGGCGCGGCGAGCGGCGGTCGAGCCCCGGGGTGGTCGACGACCGCTCCGACAACCGCGTCTTCGACATGGACGCGGAAGGATCGGACGTCCATTTCCTGGTGCCCTCGGTGTGGACCAGCGTCGTCGGCCTGCCCGACGTCTCGCTCGAAATCGGTCTCATTCGCGCCTATCACCGCCACATGGCCGAGTTCTGCGGGCCCTATCCCGACCGGCTCAAGGGGCCGATCGTCGCCACGACCCGCGATGTTGGCGAGGCGGTGCGCGAGATCCGCGACTGGGGCCGCTCGAAATGGGCGGTCGCGGTGCAGCCATTGCTGGACAACGACCGGCCGGTCGACCATCCCGATCTCGAACCGATCTGGCGCGCCGCCGAGGAGCAGGATCTGGCGATCGTGCATCACAGCTTCACCTGGTCGCCGCCCTATTTCCCGGGCTACCAGGACATGTGGGACAATGTCTATCTGGCGCGGCTGTGCTCGCATCCCTGGGGCGCGATGCGCTTCATGGGGGGGTTTCTCGCCGGCGGCATCCTCGACCGCCATCCCGGCCTGCGGCTATGCGTCCTCGAATGCGGCTTCGGCTGGCTGCCCTTCTGGGTGCGGCGGATGGACGAGCAGGTCAGCTATGTCGGCCGCACCGCCAAATTGAAGCATCTGCCGAGCGAGCATTTCGCGGCCGGCCGCGTGTTCTGCAACATCGAGGCGCATGAGCACGAGCCGATGTTCGACATGGTCACCGCGGCGCTGGGCGAGGACGTGCTGATGTTCGGCTCCGACTACCCGCATTACGAGAGCTGGTTCCCGCACTCGATCGACAAGATCCTCGACTGGTCGAGCGTCAAAGGAGAGCTGGCGCGCAAATTGTTCTGGGACAACGCCGCGCGCTGCTTCAAGCAGACGTGAGGCACGATCGCCACGGCACGCGGCCATCAGACGGTCGTCTCAGCCTCCGGGTCACTCGAGTAGAGCCTGCGATAGACGTCGGACAACAGCGAGGCGACAACCGCAGAACTGGCGAACCACACCGCCAGCAGGATGATTCGGAATACGATCCATAGGATAGCCGGCAGAGCGTCCGCGATCTCGTTCAGGACGTAGCTAAGAATAGCGAACGGAGCGCAGCAGGCGATTAGGCAAGCGACCAGCCGCCAGTAATTGCCGGTCAACAAATCCCAGGCGTCCCCGACCAGCGAGGTCGGTCGCTTGATCGCCGCCGCGGGAAAGGCCAGCGAGACCCCGGCCCAGATGAGGGTGATGGCGGTCATGCCGGCGATCAGGATCACTTGGGTCAGAGAATGCGGCGCGACCGCAGCGATCACGATCAGAACGATAAGGCCGAGGAGAAACAAAAACCCGAGCTTGAGTAGCGCGACGAAGAACACGCCCCAGCCCGGCGGGAACAACCGATCGGCCGCGGTCTCTCCAAGCAGAATGAAGCGATGCCAGCGGACGATAAACACGGTGCCGAACACCGTAAAACCGGCGAGGCTGATCAACGGCGCCAGGATATCGCCGAACCGATAACCGCCCGATAGCCGAGCAATGATTTCGACACCGACCAGGATCGCGAACGGCAGCCAGGCAAGAGCGACCGCCAGCCGCGCATTGTCGGTCACTACGGTGTAGGCCGCGCGCACCGAGGCCGCGATGTCGATCGTTTGCCCCGATGGCGAGGCCGCGGCGCTCATTTGCCGGTCGCCCCGTTTTCCTGACGCCGCTGGGGCGTTCGGGGTCTAGGAGGCGCGCAGCCCGGTCTCCGCCTCCGGCGGATAGAACCCGCGATAGACGTCGGACAACAGCGAAGCGACGACGGCGGCGCCGGCGAAGGACATCGCCAGCCCGATCACCTGCAACACGAACCACAAGACCCAAGGCAGGCCGGCGCCGATCTCGCCGAGAATGTAGCGCACGATGCCGAACGGCAGGTAGCACAGCAGCAGACAGGCGAACAGCCGCCAGTAATTGCCGGCGAGCAGCTTCCAGGCTTCGCGCAGCCCGATCGGCCGCTCGATCGCGGCGGCGGGAAAGACCAGCAATACCCGCGCCGAAGCGAACGCGAGCGCGATATAGCCGATCAGGGCAATCAGGCCGGTCAGGAACACCGGCGGGATCATCGCGACGAGCATAAGAACGAGCGCGCCGACGAACACCGCCAGCCCGACCTTGACGGTCGTCAGGAAAAACGTGCTCCAGCCCGGCGGAAACAGGCCCTCGCCGCCCCGCTCGCTGAGCAGGATGAAACGATGCCAGCGCACGATGAACACGGTGCCAAACACCGCGAAGCCGCCGGCGCGGATCAACAGCGCCAGGATCTCGCCGAGCCCGCGGCCGCCAAGCACCAGCGCGACGAGCTCGGCCGCCACCAGGATCGCGAAAGGCAGCCAGGCCAGATCGACCGCGAGGCGCGCATTCTCGATCACGACGGAATAGGCGGCGCGCACCGAGGCGCCGATATCGATCTTGAGGCCGTCCGACGGCGAGGCCGCGACACTCATCCCCAATCCCCCTTTTTCTCGAAATCCCCCGCGAACTCTGTCGGTTCGCTTACCCCGATTCTTCCGGGCAGGGCAATAACTCTTTCCAAGGAGCGCCAGCAGGTAACCGTCACAGGGGTTACCCTGGCCGCGTTGTCATGGAGAATAATGGTCACCGATCAGAAGGCCGAGGGCTTGGCTGGAGGGCCGCGCTCGGCCTAGCAAAGTCGAGCTGCGCGGACGCAAGTCGATCGTACCCGCCGGCAGCGGCGAGATCCGGCGCGGGACGCTGTTCGCGGTCCTGCGCGACTTGCGGCTGACGCTGGACGATCTGGGTTGAGAGGAAGAAGCGATGGCGCGCGGCAAGGCTGAGGGTTATCCGGTACGGTTCGAACGCGAGGAGGATGGCGGGTATGTCGTCACCCTGCCCGATATCGGATACGGCGCTACCCAGGGCGACACGCTCGGCGAGGCCTTGGCGCAGGCCGAGGATCTGCTGCAAGAGGCGATCCTCGGCATGATGGCGCATGGCGAGGCGGTGCCGTTGCCGTCGCCCGCGAAGGGCCGCCCCACCGTCGCGTTACCGGCCTTGACCGCGGGCCAAGCTCGAAGCCTATCGCGCGATGCGCGCCGCCGGGCTCAACAAGAAGCAGCTCGCCGAACGCCTCGGCTGGCAGCCCTCGCAGGTGACGCGGTTGTTCGACGGCCGCCACGCCTCGCGGCTCGACCAGATCGAGGCCGCCCTGAAGGCGCTCGGCCGACGCCTGGTGGTGAGCAGCGAAGCCGCGTGAGCCGCCGCCGGATACGGCGCACAGTATGAGCCCGATTTCCTACCCCATCGCATCTTTTGTTCGTTGTATCGTACATTATATGATACACGGGCGCTGTCGTGCAGCCGCCCTCGGCGATACCCGTCGTCTTCTACCGGACCGCTCAGGGCGGCGAGCCGGTCCGGGATTGGCTGAAAGGACTGCCGATCGATGACCGGCGTCGGGTAGGGCACGATCTCGGAGAGGTACAATACGGATGGCCGGTCGGAATGCCGCTCTGTCGGCCGCTCGGCGCGGGTCAATGGGAAGTCCGCTCAAACCTGCCGAGCCGTCGCATCGCCCGTGTGTTGTTCTTTATTTATGAGGGGCAGATCGCGGTCGTTCACGGTTTCATCAAGAAGACGCAGCGTACGCCACCTGGTGACATCGCGCTTGCTCGACAGCGAATGAAGGAAATAACGGGATGACAGGCAAGGGCAAGAATCCTCATCTGGGCTCTACGCTCGATGATTTTCTCAGAGAGGAAGGCATCTACGAAGAGGTCACGACCGCCGCAATCAAGAAGGTGATTGCCTGGCAATTGGGCGAGGAGATGAAAAACAAGCGGATCACGAAGAAGCGCTTGGCCGAGCTGATGCACACCAGCCGCGCCCAGATCGACCGCATCCTCGATCCCGACAAAGGCAATGTGACGATCGAAACCTTGCAGCGCGCCGCCTCACTGCTCGGCCGGCAATTGCGGCTGGAGTTGGTGTGACTTTATCGTAGGGTGGGTTTTGCTCTGCTCAAACCATCCTGCGCGCTTTTCGTTATTGCGCGGCACGCAGCGCCGACGCAATCTCGCCAGGCGGCACAAGAGGGACAAGCCATGGGGGGACAAGGCATGCCCGATTCTGCGACATCAGCATCCGATCTAGCCGATCGTATTCATGACGGGGGCGGATTAGGGGTGGCGGAAGTAGCGTAAGCTGTTGATCTGGCGTAGGATTCGGTTG
>Ga0137390_10003127_pt1 | contig 13407 bp, 13 predicted proteins | sample 15con2h24AmetaG_FD_104937 | JGI IMG/M metagenome (GOLD analysis project Ga0137390, IMG submission 104937) | Vadose zone soil microbial communities from Angelo Coast Range Reserve, California, USA - 15con2h2.4A metaG | ecosystem: Environmental > Terrestrial > Soil > Vadose zone > Saprolite... | reverse complement strand
TCAAATCGCCAGCCGCTCGATTCCGCCCAGCGTTCGTCTTTCGTGAGTGCCACCTGCTGGATTCGGTCGGCGACGTAGATCGGATGTTTTGCGGCGAGCCGGCGAAAGATATCGAGCGTGCCCGGCGGTTCGTGCGAATAGGTACCTTGCAGCAGCAACACCGGACAATGCTCGGCGAGCTGCTGGACCCGGCGTGCCAGCGCGTCGACCGCAGGGGCGTGTAGCTCGAGCGCATGATCGGTCGCGTCGCCGGAGATCGCGGCCGCATCGACGCGCGCCTCGATCGCCCGTTCGATCGCGTAGCCAAAGCACCGATCAACCTCGTTGAGCGTGTTACTCGCATAGTGCAGATCCGAGAATTGTGCGATGACCATGGGTTTACCTCGTGGCAAGACCAACGAACCGTTGTACTACTCTGCCAATGGCTTTAGTGTCCGCGTTTCGCCGTCACCTCAGGCAATCACGTCGAGCTCGACTTCGACGGCAGCCAGTAAGCCACCCCGGTTGCTCTTGAACGCCTCGACCGCGCTCAACACCCGCCTGATCCCGTTGGGGTTGCGGTTCCAACCGGCGCCATACTTCTTCTTGGCATAGCGCTCGAACTTCTCACGCGGAATCTGCAGCGCGCTCAGCAGATCGAATAATTGCCCGAGTGCATCGGTGACGACCAACGCTGCTGCCGGCGTCGCCTTCGCCGGTGTTAGCGCGGCCGGCGGATTTGTCGGACGTGGCGATCCAGCGTTGTTGTCCTCCTCGTCGATGGACTCGGTGTCCGCACTGCCCTGTCGTACCGGGAGCATCCGCGCGGTTTGCGGAATCGTCGAGCGCAGGCGCCACTACTCCATTGAGAATTGCGGCCGCGTCTCGCCTTCGATGAGTCGATTCTCATCGCTTTCGATGCGCAAGAGCCGCGTCAGATCCATCGGCGCTTCCAGCTCGATCAACCACTGCGCCACGCGGCGCGGTTGTCCGTCTTCGCCGATCATCGGCACTTCATGCTGTCTCTTCGTCAACCAGAAGCTCGTCTTGCCGTCGAGGAAGCCGCCGATGCGGCCGCCGCGCAGGAAGCCTACGGTTTCCAGGGTTTGGCGGGCAGCGTTCATTGAATAGAAGCTGTTGGTCGCAAGCTCGATGGCGTTGATCGAAGGAATGCCGGGGATCAGGAAGATGAACCGCCCAGTGAGGTTGCATTGCTTCGTCTGATATTCCGGGCAAGCTTCGGGATCGCAGCGACCATTGTTTTGCTCTCGCAGAACGTGCTTACGCCCACCGAAGATGCGGATCGCCCGCTTACCGCTACTGTCGGTCGGTACCGGCTCGAAGGTCATGCAGTACCGTTCGCGCCCGTTGGGCGAATATTCGGACCAGTACTTGAGCTGACTCGCGCCATAGCACATCAGAGCGTGGGGCATGATGGCTTGCCAGGCATCGGCCGGAAACACCACGGGGAAGCGATACAAGCGTGTCACGCCGTCGCCACGGTCCTCACCAAACTTCTCGAGAATCAGGTCGGCCACTTCCGGCATCGCGAAGTCCGCGCGGCGGACCGTAAAGTACGGCACGTTCTTCGGCACCAGTGGATACTTCAAGTCAGGCGCGGCTCGCGTGATCTCCGTCTCGATCTCTTCGAACGCCTTGCCTGCTTTAACGCCTGCTTCGTAGATCAGCAGGGCTTCAGGGTGACGCGCCGCAGCCTGGGTCAGGGCTTTGATCCCCGCGCGAATCTTGCCGCCGATCGGAAAACGCGCGGGCGCCTCCCCGATGATGGTCGGCAACGTCGCACGTTGTCCGTTGACCCTTTGCAGTTCGTTCATCCGCAGCTCCCGTAGTTCACGCGAGGTCGACTCGTATGATTACAGGCTACCGCTAATCACTCGCGCTTCAAGGCCGCTCCCGCGTCATCGCCGGGAAACGTGCCGTGGTTGCGGCCACAGTACTGCTCGGCGATCCGCGCCGGCGTACGGACCGCCTCGGACACACGCTTCGCGCCTTGCGGCAGAATATGTGCTTGCTGTATGGTTGCGACGCTTGGGCTACCACGAATGCCGCGACAGTTACCCCCCCTCAACCCGCTGCGAACCTTCGCTGTCGCGGCAAAGCACCTCAATTTCACGCGGGCGGCCGAGGAGCTTTTCGTCACTGCGGCAGCGGTGAGCCACCAGATCAAGACGCTCGAGGAGAGCCTCGGAGTCGAGCTGTTCCACCGCCAGGGGAACGCGCTGGTGCTTACCGAAGCGGGTCGGGACTACCTCCCCTCGATCGAGCAGGCGTTCCGGCAGCTGGCGGAAGCGACGCGCAACCTGCATTCGCGTGGAAAGCCGAAGACCCTTAAGGTGAACGTGCCGCCCACGTTCGTGGTCAAGTGGCTCATTCCGCGGATGCAACGCTTCCTGAAGGAGCTCCCGGAAATCGACCTCAAGGTATCGACGTCGGCGAAGCTCGTTGATTTTTCGCGGGACGACTACGACGTCGACATTCGCTACGGACGAGGCGTCTACCCAGGGATGCGTTCGGAGCTTTGCCTGCCGGTCGAAGTCTTTCCGGTATGCAGCCCCCTGTTGCTTGAAGGCGAGCATCCGCTGCGCGAACCAGCCGACCTCAAGTACCACGCGCTGCTGCACGACACCAGCACTTACGACGACGGCAGCAATCCCGACTGGGCCGCCTGGTTGCGTCGCGCGGGGGTCGCGGGCGTCGATGCGGCGCGCGGGCTATCGTTCTGGCCAAGTCACATCGTCATCAACGCGGCGATCGACGGACTCGGCGTCGCGCTCGCCAAGAAGAACTGGGTCGAAGCGGATCTCGCGGCTGGCCGCCTGGTCCGGCCGTTCGACATCAGTCTGCCCGTGGAGTTTTCGTATTTTCTCGTCTATCCGGAGTCGCGCGCCGACGATCCGCTGATTGCAGCGTTCGCCGGCTGGATCCGCCGCGAGGTGGCAAAGGGGAGCCCGGAGGGAGCAACTAGCGGCCCGTGAACGCGGCCTTGCGCTTGTCGAGAAATGCGCGATAGCCGATGCGGAAGTCCTCGCTGTCGAAACACGAGTAGCACTCGTCCATTTCGTCGTCGGTCACCGGCGCCGGATCGGCGAGCCGGCGCACGAACCGCTTGTGCCAGCGCGCGACCAGCGGCGCGCCTTCGACGATGCGCGAGACAGTGGCGTCGACCTCCCGTTCGACCTCGGCATCGGGAACGACGCGATTGACCAGTCCCTTCGCCAGCGCCTCGTCGGCACCGAACACGCGTCCCTCGAGCAGGATCTCGAGCGTAGCGGCACTGCCTACGAGCGCGATGAGGCTCGTCAGCTCATGATACGACACGACGAGCCCGAGGCGCTTGATCGGGATGCCGAAGCGGCTCGACTCGCCGCAGATGCGCATGTCGCACATCGATGCGATCTCCAGTCCACCGCCGACACAGGCGCCGTGGATCTGCGCAACCACGGGATGGACGCAGTGGGCGACCGCCTGCAGCGCCGCATGCGTTATGCGAGCGTAGGCAACGGCCTGCTCGCGGTTGGAACGCACGGTCGCGAATTCCGCGACGTCGGCGCCCGCGGCGAACGCCTTATCGCCGGCGCCCCGAAGGACGATGCAGCGAAGGCCGTCGTCCGCGGACAGCGCCACGAACGCCTTTTCGAGCTCGCTCCACGTCGTTGTGTCGAGGGCGTTCATGCGTTCCGGATTGGCGAGCGTCACCGTGGCGGTGATCTCGCTGCGATCGATCGATATGGAGCCTGTCATCGTTTCTCTTCCAGCGTTGGATGTGAGTGAAGGGCGCGGCGCGCGGCAAGCGTGGCGACAAGTCTAGGCAGCGGCGCGCGCCGCTTCAATCGATCTTTTCTCGGGCTGCCCAATAGAAAAACTTGTGCGGGAGTCCCAAAGTTTTCCTTGCCCGCGGATCAAGAAAAAGTCGCTTGCTGCGCCCCGCCACGCTTCCTAGACTTCGTGCCTAAGGTCCGGCGCGTTCGCGCATTCAGGTCGCCGGGACTGGATCGGACAAACAAGGAACGACGATATGGCGCTTGCGCTTTCACATCTCAAGGTCCTCGACGTCAGCCAAGTGATGGCTGGGCCATTCTGCTGCATGCTGCTGGGCGACATGGGTGCCGACGTGATCAAGGTGGAGCCGCCCGGCAAGGGCGACCAGACGCGCAGCGCGATGGGCTTTCGCCTCAAGGGCGCGGACAGCGGCGGCTTCCTGGCGCTCAACCGCAACAAGCGCAGCGTCGAAATCAACCTGAAGAGCCCCGCGGGCCGCGAGGCCTTCTACGAGCTCGTTCGCGGCGCCGACGTCCTGGTGGAGAACAACCGGCCTGGCGTCGCAGCCCGCTTGAAGATCGATTACGCGACCCTGAGCGAGATCAATCCGCGCCTGGTGTACGCCAGCATTTCGGGCTTCGGCCAGACCGGTCCGTGGGCGGCGCGGCCGGGATTCGACCTCATCGCGCAGGCGATGACAGGCATCATGAGCGTGACGGGACACCCCGGCGGCGCGCCAGTGAAATCCAGCGTGCCCATCGCCGACCTCGGCGCTGGCTTGTTTGCCGCCTACGCGATCCTCAGTGCCGTGATCGGCCGGGAGCACGGCGGCGCCGGCCAGTACATCGACGCGTCGCTGTTCGAAAGCGCGCTCGGCCTGTCGATCTGGGAGGTCTCCGAATATTGGGGAACCGGCAAGGTGCCGGCGCCGATCGGCAGCGCCAATCGGATGAGCGCCCCTTACCAGGCCGTGCGCGCGGCCGATCGACCGTTCGTCATCGGCGCCGCGAATCAGAAGCTGTGGCGCAGCCTTTGCGACGTCATCGGCCGTTCGGCCCTGACCGCCGATCCGCGGTTCCTGACCAACGTCGACCGGATGCGCAACCGCGTGGCGCTGATTGAGGAAGTCGAGGCGGCACTTGCGGCGCGCCGCGCCGACGAATGGGTCACAGCGCTGCTCGCCGCCGGGGTTCCCGCGGCGCCGATCCTCACCTATGCGGAGGCACTCGCGAGCGAGCAGGCGGTGGCCCGGCAGATGGTGATGCAGATCGAACACCCCGCCGAAGGCACGGTCAACGCGCTCGGCTTCCCGGTCAAGCTGAGCGGGACGCCGCAGCAGGTGCGCTATCCCGCGCCGTTGCTCGGCCAGCATACTAACGAGGTGCTGCGCGAGTTCGGCTTCAGCGACGCGCGTGTCGTCGCGCTGCGCGCCAAGGGCGCCTTCGCCGAGTCGGCGCCCGAGCCCGGCCACGCGACAGTCGAGGTGAACCCCTGAGCCCAAGATTTTCTTGGTGGCGCCCGTAGACACTTTCGTTTGACCCGCAAGCCGCCCGCTAGACTGCACCTCACAACAATGGAGGAGACAAGCATGAGCATTCAGAATCCCGATCGTCGCAGGATCATCAAGCAAATTTCGGCCGCGGCCTTGGCCGCCGGCGGCGGCCTGAGCTGGGCCGGCCGCGCGTTCGCGGCCGATCCGGTGCAGCTCATCAGCCATCGTTACCCGGCCCTCGAATTCTGGGCCGGCAAGATGAAGACGGCGCTTCCTGGCGTGGAAGTCAACACCCAGCTGATGCCGTTCGACAAAATGGGCGAGCTGGTGACGATCGCCATGTCGTCCAAGGCGCCGACGTTCGACATCGTCTACGTGATCGACTCGTCCATCGTGTCGTATGCGAAGAACGGCTGGCTGCGTCCGCTGGACGACCTGTGGGCCAAGTACAAGAAGGAGTTCAAGCTCGACGACCTGTCGCCTACGGCGATGAAGATGTGCACATACAACGGCAAGATCTATGCGCTGCCCGGCACGATCAACGTGATGATGCTGTATTACCGCAAGGACCTCCTCGACGCCGCCGGCAAGGCGCCGCCGAAAACTGCCGCCGAATACCGGGCGCTGGCCAAGCAGCTCAACACCCCGGCGCGCGCCGGCACGATCAGCTGTCTGAAGCCCACCGACGCCACACTCAACGAGGCGCACTGGTACATGAATACCATTGGGCAGGGCTGGTTCGACGACAAGTGGAACCCGATCTTCAACAACGAACGCGGCGTGCGCGCTATCGAGTCGCTCAAGGAGGTGACGCAGTCGGCGCAGCGCGGGTTCGCGTCGGCCGCCAACGACGAGTGCACGATCGCGCTGCAGCAGGACGCCGCGGCGATGGGACTGCAGTGGGCCACACGTGCCCGCTCCGTCGACGATCCGAAGCAATCGCGCGTCGTCGGCAAGTTCGAATGGGCGGCGATGCCGGAAGGGCATGCGCGCGTGCTGGCCGACGGCTACGCGATCTCGGCATTCAGCAAGCAGGACCCCGACCTGCTGTTCCGCATCATCGCGACAGCCACGCAGGAGGCGAACATGCGCGAGGCCGCCGGCCTGCTGGTGCCGCCGCGGCGCTCGCTGTTGCAGGATCCGGATCTGCGCGCCAAGAACCGCTTCTACGCAGCCGCCGGGCAGGCCATCGAAACCGCCACGCCGTTCCCGCCGCTGCCGGAGTTCTACGCGGTCGGCGAGTTCATCTCGCGCCGCATCCTGCAAGACGTGACCGGCGAGATGCCCGTCAAGCAGGCGCTCGACACCGCGGCCAGCGAGACGACGGCCTACCTCAAGGACCGCGGCTACTACAAGTAAGCGGTAGCGACAGCGGTTACCGCTCCGCGCCGCGGAACCTCGCGGGACACGACTCTCTTTCGACACGAAACATCGGAAAAGGCAGACCATGGCAGCCGTCCACTTGAGCGGAATCAACAAGCGCTTCGGCGAGACGCACGTCATCCGCGGCGTCGACATTGACATCGACGACGGCATGTTCTGTGTGCTCGTCGGACCGTCCGGATGCGGCAAGTCGACACTGCTGCGAATGGTCGCCGGTCTGGAAGCGATCGACGAGGGCGAGATCTCGATCGGCGGCAGCGTCGTCAACGACCGGCCGCCCAAGCAGCGTGACATCGCGATGGTGTTCCAGAACTACGCGCTGTATCCGCACATGACGGTGCGCGAGAACATGTCGTTCGCGCTCGACCTCGCCAAGCGTCCCAAGGCCGAGATCGAGCAGCAGGTCAAACGCGCCGCCGACATCCTCGGCCTCGTGCCCTACCTCGACCGCTACCCGCGCCAGCTCTCCGGCGGCCAGCGGCAGCGGGTGGCGATGGGCCGGGCGATCGTGCGCGATCCGCAGGTGTTCCTGTTCGACGAGCCGCTGTCCAACCTCGACGCGAAGCTGCGGGTGCAGATGCGCGCCGAAATCCGCGAACTGCACCAGCGGCTGAAGGCGACCTCCATCTACGTCACGCACGACCAGACCGAGGCGATGACGATGGCCGACAAGATCGTCGTGCTAAAGGAAGGCGTTGTCGAGCAGGCGGGTGGACCACTACAGCTCTACGACCGTCCGGCGAACACGTTTGTCGCCGGCTTCATCGGCTCGCCGGCGATGAACCTGATGGCTGGCGTCGCACGCGCTTCGGGCGGTGCGATGCAGGTCGACCTGGGTCATGGCAGCTCACTGCCACTACCCGCCGACGCTTGTGCAGATGATGGGCAGGCGGTGCTCTACGGTGTGCGACCCGAACACTTCACGCCGGGCGCGAGCGGGCTACCGGTCGAGGTCGTCGTTGTCGAGCCCACCGGCGCCGACACCCAGTTGTATTGCCGCTTCGCCGGCCATGAGGTCGTCGCGGCGATCCGCGAGCGTGCCGAATACCGCACTGGCGACCGCATCGCGCTCATGCCCGACTTGCGGCGGTCACACCTGTTCGACGCCGCCAGCGGGCGACGCTTGGTCGCCTGAAAGGTCGACGGGAGAGGCGACGCATGGAAGGCACCACGACCGGCCGCGAAGCGTTGTCGGCGGCGCTACGCAAACCAGCGGCACGCCGCGCCAAGGGTCCGCAAAGCCGCCGCCTGTGGCCATTCCTTTTGCCGAGCGCGCTCGTCGCGTTCTTCATCCTGATCTATCCGCTGGCCTACGCGTTCTACCTCAGCTTGTTCAACTACTACCTGGACACGGGCGCGAGCACGTTCGTCGGCTTTGCCAATTACACCGCCCTGTTCGCGGACACCCGATTCTGGGGGGCTTTGACGCGAACGATCGGCATTGTTCTCGCCGCCGTCGGACTGGAGTTCTGCATCGGCCTCGCTGTCGCCTACGGCCTGTATCGGCTGACCTTCGGCGTACGCGGGCTCAACCTGCTGATGTTCCTTCCGCACATCATTACGCCGGTCGTGGCCGCGCTGTTCCTCAAATGGATCTTTGCCGGTCGCTGGGGGTTGCTCGATTCGCTACTCGCGAGCCTCGGCGTGTTTGGACCCGATTGGCTAGGCAATCCATTCTGGGCGCGGGTGACGGTCGTGCTCGCCGACGCGTGGCAGTTCACACCATTCATGATCCTCGTGCTCTTCGCGGGGCTGAACACTGTCGACCAGAGCCAGATCGAGGCCGCGCAGATCGATGGCGCCTCGGGCCGGCAAATCCTGTTCCGCATCATGCTGCCGTCGATCTCGCCGATCATCGCCTTCGTATTGACGATGCGGATGATGGACGCCTTCCGGTACTTCGACACGATCTACGTCCTCACCGGCGGTGGTCCCGGCACGGCAACGGAGACGCTGACGATGCAGACCTACGCCCTCGCCTTCCGCCTGTTCCAAATCGGCAAGGCATCGGCACTCGGCGTCGTAACGCTGCTGATCGTGCTGGTGTTCGCGTCAATCATCGTCGCCACCGTCGGACGCAGGAAAGGCCATTCTCGATGAATGCCGGACGTTTCCGCCCATCGCAGCTCCTCCTGTTCGTCGCGCTTGCCGCCTTCACGGCGGTGATGCTCACGCCTGTGGTGTGGGCGCTGATGACATCGATCAAGCAGCCGATCGACGCGTTCGCGATCCCGCCCAAGATCGTATTCGAGCCGACATTCGAGTTCCATCGCCAGGTCTGGCTGGAGAAGGGCTTCGGTTGGTTCCTGCTCAACAGCGCCATTATCGCGGTGTCGACCGTCGTCATCTCGGTGTCGATCGGCACGATGGCGGCCTACGCGCTGTCACGGATGAGCGGCAAGGCCGTGGGCGGCATCATGCTGGCGTTGCTGTCGCTGCGGATGTTTCCGCACATGTTGCTCGCGATCCCGCTCTTTATCCTTGCCAAGTACTTCAATCTCATCGACACCTATCCGGCGATGGTGCTGGCGCTTGTGGCGATCAATCAGCCGTTCACGATCTGGATGATGCACAGCTTCTTCGTCGATGTGCCGAGGGAGGTCGACGAAGCCGCTGCGATCGACGGCGCCAGCGAATGGCAGACGTTCTTCAGGGTCGTGCTGCCGATCGTACGGCCCGGCCTCTGGGTGACGGCGTTGTTCAGCCTGCTGCTCGCCTACAACGAGTTCCTGTTCGCGCTGGTACTGACGGGACCGAAGACCAAAACGCTCCCGGTGGCGATTGCAGCGTACGGCGGCGAGGATCTCAACTACTGGTCGCTGTCGGCTGCGGCGGCGATCGCGATCATGATTCCTATCGTTCTGTTTATGATGGCGCTGCAGAAGCACCTGGTGCGCGGACTGGCGCTCGGAGCGGTGAAGTGACGCACGCGTTGCCCCTCGAACACGGATTCGTGGACACGCACCAGCACTTCTGGTGGATCGGACGGCACGACTACCCGTGGCTCGACCGAGCGCTCGCCATCCACCGCGACTACGACTTGGAAGACCTGCGGTCGGTGCTGGGCGACATTGCGGCAACGGTGCTCGTGCAGGCGTCGCCCACGGTGGCCGAGACGCGGACGCTGATCGACGTCGCCGGGGTGTCCGGCGGCCTGGTACGCGGTGTCGTGGGGTGGGTCGATCTGGCCGCCCACGACGCGGTTGTTGCAATTGCCGACCTCGCGGCGCACGGCATCGTCAAGGGCGTACGACCGATGCTCGGCTTCATCGAGGATACGCGCTGGATCCTGCGCGACGACGTGCGGCCGGCACTCGACGCGCTCGCGCGGCACGGCCTGCGGCTGGACGTCCCGGCGCGCCCGCGCCACCTGCTGCTTCTGCCTGAGCTGGCGCAGCGCCAGCCGACGCTTGCGATGGTCATCGACCATGGCGCCAAACCGGCGATCGCACGCGGCGAGTTCGAGCCGTGGGCACGCGACATTGCATTGGTCGCGCGCGAAACGCGCATGTACTGCAAGCTCTCCGGCCTCGCCACCGAAGCGAAGGTGGACTGGGACGACGACGACCTGCGGCCCTACGTCGACCACCTGCTCGAGTGCTTCGGCGCCGGCCGCCTGATGTGGGGCAGCGACTGGCCCGTTGTCGATCTGGCGGGCGGCATGTCGCGCTGGCGCGAGGCAGCGCTGCGGCTCGTTCCCGCTTCGCTGCAGCGGGCGATCATGCGCGAGACCGCGATCGCCTTTTACGGACTTTGAACGACCCTTCCCGATCCGCCATGTTCTACGAACTGCGCATCTATACGCCGGCGGCAGGTCGCCTCGACGATCTCGTCACGCGCATCGGGGCGGACATGGTGCCGTTCTTCGAGCGCCACGGCTTTGCGCCGCGGATCGGGCAATGGACGGCCGCGGCAGGTGAGACGATGGCGGCGTTCGTTTGGTTGTTGCGATGGCCGTCGATGGATCAGCGAACGGCCGCGTTCGCTGGGCTCGGGGGGGACGCCGAATGGCAGGCGCTGCGCGAACGCACTAACGGTCCGGGGGAGATGGTGAAGCGCTACGACATCCGATTTCTCGCTTGCGCGAAGGCTTGGCTCCAGCAGCCCGAGGAACGGCAGCGGCCGGCGTCGCACGGCCGCCTCGTTGATCTGCGCGTGCATCCTGTTGCCGTCGGGCGAACCGGCGCGGCAGACACCGTGCTCGCCGCCGTCGATCTCCCGGCGCTCGCGGCGTGTGGTGCATCACCGATCGGCGTGTTCGACAACATCGCGGGGGGGCCGGCGACGCCTGGCGTCACGATGCTCCTGGGGTGGTCGGGCTACGACGAGCGCCAGCAGGGACTCGCGGAGTACGCGCGGCGGGCGGACGTCGTCGCGGCGCGGCGTAGCGAGCGCGAGCGATGGGCCGGAGAGCACGTCGTCGGTGACGGCAGCTCGGTGTTGCTCGAGCGCACGCGTTTTGCTTCGCGATCGGACTCCTGAGGAGCCTTCATGCAGCGACCCCGGCTCGGCTTTATCGGTATCGGCATTATGGGCGAGGCGATGACGCGACGCCTGCTCGATCGCGGATGGCAGGTCACCGCGTGGAATCTGGAGCGCGACCGCCTGGACCTGGTGACGCCGCACGGCGCCGCTGCCGCGGCGGCGCCGGCCGACGTCATCGCGGCGTCCGATATCGTGCTGATGTGTGTGCTCGACGGCAGTGCCGTGCAGAACTGTGTGTTCGGACCTGCGGGTTTGGCGACGTCGGGCGAGGCGCAGGGGAAGCTGCTGATCGACCTGTCGACGATCGATCCCGATGCGACACGCGGCATGGCCGCGCGTGCCTTCGCCAATGCCGGTCTTGACTGGATCGATTGCCCGGTCTCCGGTGGCCCGACGGCTGCGCGCGCAGGCGCGCTCACGATCATGGCCGGCGGCGAGGTCGCAGCATTCGAGCGCGGCCGGCGCGTACTTGGCGAGCTCGGGGCAAACGTCACTCGCATGGGACCGGTGGGCGCCGGGCAGACGGCGAAGATCATCAATCAGGCGATCGTCGGCGTCGGCTACGTGCTGATGTCGGAGGCGGCGCTGCTTGCCGAAGCCGCCGGCATCGACGCTGCGCGGCTCCCTGAATGCCTCGCCGGGGGCTTCGCCGACAGCGAGCTGCTGCGCAAGCTCTATCCGCGCATCCAGCGACGCGACTTCGAACCGCCGCAGGCCTACGCACGCCAGCTTCTCAAGGACATGAAGGCCGTCGGGGAATTCGCGCACGCGGTTGGGTGCGAACTGCCGCTGGTCCTGCAGGCGCGCGACCGCTTCGCACAGTACGTCGACAGCGGCCATGCGTTGTCCGATCCGGCGTCCCTGATCCAGCTCTACGAGCGGGCGCGTCCTGCGACCAGCTGATGCATCACCGCAAGACCTCATCGAAAAGGAACCAAACATGACCTCCGACAACCCGCGCGTCGCGCTCCCGGAGCCGTTCAGGCTCAAACCGTACTACGACCCGCTCCGCGTCGCCGACGTCTGCGACGCGCTCGACGGCATCGGCTACATGAACATCGGCCTCGTCACACCGGAGATCCGCGCGCTGGCGCGGGGAACGCGCTTTTGGGGCGTCGCCTTCACCGTGCGCTGCGTACCCGCGAACCGGCCGATGTGGAAGCTCGGGACGACGGCTGAGATCGTTGATGCGCACGACATCTGGTTCAAGGAGGTCGGAATCGGCGTCTGGCGCTTCTACGACAAACTCGAACCGGGCCATGTCGTCTGCGTCGACACCGGCGGTGCGCCGCCGGTCGGCCTTTGGGGCTCGGAGAACTCGCTGCGCGCCATCCAGAAGGGCGCGGTCGGTATCATCACCGACGGCCAGTGCCGCGATAGCGCCGAGCTGATCGAGCAGCAGACGCCTATCTGCTCGCGTGGCGTAGCGCGCACGATCATTCCGGGGCGCATCGAGATCATCGAGACCCAGACGCGCATCGGCTTGGGCGGCGCGCAGGTCCGCCCTGGAGATATTGTCGGGTGCGACGACGACGGGATCGTCGTCGTGCCGCTCGAAGTCGCGCAGATCGTCGCTACGCACGCGCGAGAGGTGCTGCTCGCGGACATGCGCAAGCGCGCGCGGCACTTCCTCGAGCTCGGCTTCGAGCCGGACGAAAGCGTCGACGTTGCGAAGGTGGAGCAGTACTTCGCCAAGCTCGACGCTGTGGCGAGGAAGGCGTGAAGGTCGAAACGCCATTCATCGACGCGCACCAGCATTTCTGGGATCTTGGCCACAACCCGTATCCCTGGCTCCAGGATTCGGAACCGATCGCGTTCCGCTACGGTGACTATTCGGCGCTGAAGCGCAACTATCTGCCCGCCGATCTCGCGCGGGACACTGAGGGATTCGCGCCGATCAAGACGGTGCACATCGAGGCCGAGTGGGATCGTGCGTCGCCGGTCGAGGAAACGAAGTGGCTGACGACGCAGGCGGCGGAGACGGATTGGCCCACGGCCTGCGTCGCGCACGCCGCACTCGACTGCGCCGACATCGAGCCGGTGCTGGCCGCGCAGGCGAGCTACGCATTGGTTCGCGGAATACGGCACAAGCCCGTCACGAGCGCGACGCGCTCGGACGCGCGACGCGGCGTGCCGGGGTCGATGGACGATGAGCGCTGGCGCATTGGCTTCGCGTTGCTGGACCGCCACGAATTTTCGTTCGACCTGCAGGCGCCGTGGTGGAACCTTGATCAGGCCGCGGATCTGGCGCGCGACTTTCCTGCGACGCAGATCATCGTCAATCACAC
>Ga0137390_10003126_pt1 | contig 13407 bp, 10 predicted proteins | sample 15con2h24AmetaG_FD_104937 | JGI IMG/M metagenome (GOLD analysis project Ga0137390, IMG submission 104937) | Vadose zone soil microbial communities from Angelo Coast Range Reserve, California, USA - 15con2h2.4A metaG | ecosystem: Environmental > Terrestrial > Soil > Vadose zone > Saprolite... | reverse complement strand
GGCAGCGACCTCGACAAAGCCACCCAGGCGCAGCTCAATCGCGGCCAGCGGCTGGTCGAAGTGCTCAAACAAAAACAGTTTTCCCCCTTGCCATTCTCAAAACAGATTCTGATCATCTTCGCCGGCACGAACGGATTCTTCGACGACCTGCCGGTCGACCAGGTGCGCGACTTCGAGGCAGAGCTCTACCGATTTGTCGACGCAACCAATCCCGGCCTGTTGCGTACGATCATGGACAAGAGAGTCTTGGATGACGCGCTGAAGGCCGAAATGAGCAAGACAATCAAGCAGAGTAAAGAAGCGTTTGTGGCGGAGAGGCAGGCGGTGGCGAAGTAGTGCTGCGGAATCCTCGCCAGCCGGGCGTGGGAAATTTGACCAACGATCAACGACCGACGGCTAACGGCTGATTCATGCCAAATATTCTTGACATCCGGCGGCGCATTCGCAGCGTGACTAACACGCGCCAGATCACCAAGGCCATGAAGATGGTCTCGGCGGCCAAGTTGCGCCGGACGCAGGAGCGTGCCCTGGCGGCGCGTCCTTACGCCCAGATGTTGACCAATGTGCTCAAGTCTCTGGTTTCACGGGCTGAAATCTACGATCCCGAAACCGGCGAGCCCAGGCATCCCCTATTGGGCCGCCGTCCGGAGAACAATGTTCTGCTGATTGTCGTCACTGGCGACAAAGGCTTGGCGGGAGCTTTCAATACGAATATTTTGAAAGCGGCAATGCGCTTCATCGGCACCAAGACGGATAAGCGTCTCGAAATTGAAACCATCGGCCGCAAGGGCCGCGATTTTCTCCGCCGGCGTTACCGTACGGCTGAACCTAGAACAGTCGAATCGCAGGAGCCTGCGCAAATCACGATTGTGGGTGAGCAGATTGGCATCTTCAACAAGATTGACTACGCCTTGGCCGCGGAATTGGGCGAACGGGTAACCGAGCGCTACGCCAAGGAAGAAATTGATTCTGTGTATCTGCTGTACAACGAGTTTAAATCCGTGATTGCGCAGCGTCTGGTTGTGGAACAGATACTTCCGATCGAACAGATTGGCACGCCCGAAGTGAGGATGGCTGAGGCGATGACCGAGAAGGAACGGGATCGCGCGCTCCAGGCCGCGAAAGAAGCAGGCGTGGGTATTCGTCCAGCAGACACGCGTGACATTGACGCTGCCGCCGCTAAATTCGCCGCCGCTCCGGTCGATTACATCTACGAACAGTCGCCGGAAGAACTGTTCCGGTCGCTTTTGCCAAAATACGTGGCCATTCAAGTTTTTCGCAGCCTGCAGGAATCGGTGGCGGCAGAGCACGCCGCCCGCATGACCGCGATGGACGCGGCAACAAACAACGCCACCGACATGATCGATTCGCTGACCCTGGCCATGAACCGGGCCCGCCAGGCGAAGATCACGAAAGAGATTATTGAGATTGTGAGCGGTGCGGCAGCGCAGTAGCAAGGCAGCAGCAGGTGGCGATTAGCACTTGGCATTTAGCCAAGCCGGGTCCACGAGAACCGAGCGCCCCGGGGGCCAAGTGCTAATTGCTAAGTGCCAAACGCTGAGAGGTGATGGCTGACAGACTGAGAGCTAGAAACTATGCCCGAAAGAATTGGACGCGTAACCCAGATTTCCGGCCCTGCGGTGGATGTGCAATTCATCGAAGGCGCTATGCCGCCTATTTATCAGGCCTTGAAAGTCGTCAGCGATGGCTTTACCGTGCCGAACCCTGTCAACGTGATCCTGGAAGTGCAGCAGCACCTGGGCGAAGGCCGGGTACGCTGCGTGGCCATGGAAGCGACCGAAGGCATGGTGCGGGGTATGAAGGCCATCGACCAGGGCGGGCCTATTTCCGTGCCTGTGGGCCGCGGCACGCTGGGGCGCGTGATGAACGTGATCGGAGCGCCGGTGGACCAGCTAGGCCCGATCCAGCACACCAAAACGATGCCGATCCATCGCCCGGCGCCGCTGTTTGAAGATCAGGCGACCACTGCTGAGATGTTTGAAACCGGTGTCAAAGTCGTGGACCTCATTCAGCCATTCCTGAAGGGTGGAAAGATTGGATTGTTCGGTGGTGCCGGTGTCGGCAAGACTGTTTTCATTCAAGAACTGATCAACAACGTTGCCAAACAGCATGGCGGGTATTCCGTGTTCGCCGGCGTGGGCGAGCGGACGCGTGAGGGCAACGATCTGTGGCTGGAAATGACCGAGTCCGGTGTAATCAAGCCGGGCGATCCAGCGAAGTCCAAGGCGGCGCTGATTTACGGTCAGATGACCGAGCCGCCTGGTGCGCGACTGCGAGTCGCGCTGACCGGTTTGACCGTGGCCGAATTTTTCCGCGACGAAGAAGGCGCGGACACGCTGCTGTTCATTGACAACATTTTCCGCTTCACGCAGGCAGGATCGGAAGTTTCCGCGCTGTTGGGCCGCATGCCGAGCGCCGTTGGTTACCAGCCTAATCTTGCCACGGAGATGGGCGAATTGCAGGAACGGATCACCTCGACTAAGAAAGGGTCAGTCACCTCGGTACAGGCTATCTACGTGCCCGCCGACGATCTGACCGATCCGGCTCCAGCGACGACCTTCGCTCACCTGGATGCGACCACGGTGCTTTCGCGCGCGTTAACCGAGATCGGAATCTATCCCGCAGTCGATCCGCTTGCTTCGACTTCGCGCATTCTTGATCCCCGCATCGTGGGGCAGGACCACTACGACGTGGCGCAGGGGGTGAAGAAGACGCTGCAGACCTACAAGGATCTGCAGGACATTATCGCGATTCTTGGTATTGATGAATTGAGCGAAGACCAGAAGATCAGCGTGGCGCGGGCGCGAAAGATTCAGCGCTTCCTGTCGCAACCGTTCCACGTAGCCGAGCAGTTCACCGGTTCGCCGGGTCGCTACGTCAAAGTTGCCGACACGGTAAAGGGTTTCAAGGAAATCAACGAAGGCAAGTACGACGAGATTCCGGAACAGGCCTTTTACATGAAAGGCACGATTGACGAAGTGCTTGAGGCGGCGGAGAAGTTGAAGGCGGCCTAAGCGCGGACCTCAGACGGTCAATGCCGAAGTCCGAAGTCCGACGCCGGTCTACCATGGCAGACACTTTTCAACTCGAGATCGTTACGCCCGAAAGGATGGTGGTCAAGGACGTGGCGGAAGAGATGCAGATTCCCGGCAAGAACGGGTATCTGGGCATTCTGCCCGGCCACGCGCCCCTGATCACCGAGCTCGCCGTCGGCGAAATCAGCTATCGCAAGAATAACCAGACCTACTGTCTGGCGGTGGCTTGGGGCTTTGCCGAAGTGCTGCCAGACAAAGTAACGATCCTGGCGGAAACTGCCGAGCGCCCGCAGGAGATCAACGTTAGTCGTGCCCTGGAGTCGAAGCGCCGCGCCGAAGAAGCCTTACAGAACGGCAAGACGGAAGCCGATTTCACGCACGCGGAAGACTCGCTCAAGCGCGCGGAAACGCGTCTAGAAGTAGCGGGAAAATCGTAGGGTTAACCAAGACCTCGTTAATCGAGACCTCGTTAATCAATATCTGGTTCCCCCCCGAGCTGGCCGCAGAGTGCTCCTCAAGTTAGGGTGAGACCACCTCGCACCGCAGCGCGCCGTTATCATGCGGGCGCTGTAAGCGCCAATTCAAGCGCAGCGCCCGCCGACTTAGCCGGAGAAAACGGTCCTGCAATTCAACCCCTAGAACTCGCGCCTGGCGTCGTCCGCGTCCTCGGCCAGATCGCGCAGGGCTTCAAAGAACTCGTGCGATTGGCCGCTGAAGAGGCCATCGTCCTTAAGGGCTTTAACGGCTCCCATCGCGGCTCCCTTTGTAGCGGTCGGACGAATGATCGAACACTTCGGGAACTTGCGGCTCAGAAACGGGCATGGCTCGGGCATGATCAGGTTGGACTGCAGCGACTCAGGTTGGCCGGTGGTGAGGTCGTTGAATGTGACCGTCGATCCGGTTATTGGATCTACATCGGTCAATGCCAGCGCGTTGCCTGCCTTGTCCTGCCAGGTCTGAAAATGAGCTGTCTCGGTCGGCCCGATGCTCAGCAGGATGCGCAAGACTTCCGGACTGCTCACCCTCTGCGCCAACGAAGGGTAGAGGCTGGTTCCGCCTACCTCAATGAACGCAAAGTGAAATCCTGCAGTGAAGGCGATCGCCTTCAAGTGGTCGGGCACGTCAAAGGGAGCGATCATGGCCGGGCCGACGAGGTCGTCGTCGTTTCTGGGAATTGCGGTCCGGTTCTTGATCACAACTGCCTGCGCAAACTTGAAGTTGGGATCGAGATCCGGATTTTCATTATCGATCCGGTATCGGGTCCAGAAGCTGGTGTCCACATTGAGGTTCATCAGGTTGGTGAGCCGTTTTTTCGACTTGTCGGCCCCGGTCGCTTGGCTGCCCGGCAATATCCGGAACTTGTCCAGATTGACCGTGGTCGCGCCTTTGGAAGCCAGATAAGCGTTGATGAAGGTAAAGTGGCTTATCTCATCATCGGTATTGTCGTGGATGTATTGGTCCATATCCCCGTCCAGAATCTGGAGGGCTTTGGTGTAAACCGGGTTTCCGCCCACGAAACTTGAGAACTCGGTGTCCTGGGTGCCTCCGAGTTCCTGGTATTGCAGCCACAGGTCGGTCTCGATGATTTCGGCCGCCGCCAGGAACCGCAGGATGGCAGCGTCGCCTCGGCTGAGGCTACCGCTGTGCTCGTCGTCTCCTGCGTCTGCTGGGCTGGCCAGGAGTGTGCCGGCACCGAGGGCTGCGCCGGCAATCCCGAGGCTCTTGAGAAATGAGCGCCGGGGGCCAACGTCGGGCCTCGGAGAGTCAGAATCTGATCTGCGTGACGAAAGGGTTGGCGACACAGTAGAAGGGAGATTGCTTTTCTTCATAGCTCTACACTCCAATTCTTTGCGGACTGATCTGGCTCGAGGTGCCGCAGATGACCGCGATTTACCGACGAGCTTAGGCGGGTAAGCGCCTACAGGTGTCACGATTTGGTCTGGAAATTGCAAAACCTTTGTCGCGGAGAGATGAATAACTGATGAAAAAATGTGATGGAACAGGGGGCAGCTAGGGATGAGGTGTGGACTGACTTGGCGGGTTTTGGATATCTGCTTCGGGCACAATCCTGGTACCGGTGCGAAACTTCTTGTAGTCGCGGTAGGACACGTCTTCCGCGATATTTACGCCTTTGAGCAATGCCACGCGCGCATCCAGCTTCAAGCTGACATGCTTGGGCAGCCAGACCTCATCGTTCACTCGCAGCTGTTCGATCTGAATGCTCGAGCCTTTGTGCAGCCGCGCCAGAAATAAGCCCACCGAAACCGTATCAATACATTGGATATCGAGCTTCACCCACTGCTTCTCCGCCCGGTCCAGCCAGACGCGAAAACGGAACTTGGGCAGGAAGCGTGCATTTTTCATGTGTGGCTCGTAGCCGGGACGTGGTTCGGCGTCAATCACCACCGTTTCGCGTCCATCCAGGTTCTCTTCGCCCGCGAGACGAAAGTTGTAGGCGTCGGCGATTTCCTTCACGAACTGCCGTGCTTCTTCTCTGTCATGGTCTTGCTTTTCCACTCGCTTTCTGCGATTGCTTTCGCTCTCATTCTTCCGCTTCTCGATGATCTTCTGGACTTTCTCATCTTCCTTTCTGGCATCGCTGTCGCTGAGCGGCTGGTTGTTCCTCGCAATCAGCTTGTGCACCGGTTCTTCGTAAAGCACCATGATTTCATAGGTTCTTGACTCGCTGGACTTGACCTGGCCTTGCCCGTCGAGCTTGTGTTCCTCCTCGCGCTGAATGTAGGTGTAGTCGCGTTGCTTCTTATCGTTCTCGATATCTCTTTCCGCTGCCTCACGAATGAGGTCACGAATCTGATCCTGGGAGAGATGCAGCGTCCTGGCAAGATCAGGAGTGACCGCGCCCTCCTGCGCGAACCCGGAGAAGGACAGGAGGAGCATTAAAAACAGAGACGCCAGCAGCGACTTCATAGCCATGATTACTCAGTTAGAGCGAGGCCGGTTTGCGGGGAGATGCCTGGCCGCGCAACTAGTCCTCGCCGGCCGTCTTAAATTGCGTCAACACCAGCCGTACGGGATCGGTGGACACGTTCATCGGGGTGGATTTCCGCCCGCCTGGAATCCAGACCACGTCGCCGGATGACTTGCGTGTGCGCTCGGTCTCGCCCGCTTTCAGATCGATGTCGGTTACGGCGGTCAACAATTCGGGGCCGGATAGCTCCGGGGCGGGCAGCGGATCGCGGGGAAGTAGCTGAATATCGCTCACTGACGCGGCCCCGAGCCGGAGCGTGTTCTTGAACCTGGCATGGGGATCGACCGGAGGATTGATCGCGGCCGCGCCATAATCCCAGGTGCCCTTATTGGCTTGGTAGCCATAGCTGGTCACTTTCGGATTAAGAAATTCTACAGTCAGGCTGCGGTATTCACTGGTACGGTCGTTGCGGATCCCGATCGCACGGCCGCCGAAGAAGAAGCGCGCATCGCCCTGATTGAAACGAAAGCCCAGGATGTCCGACTCCCCTTCCGGCCACATGACCACTTCGCAATCCGCAAGAGTAATCATAAGAAAGTTGTGATCGTGCCGCGCCATGGTTCGTTCCGTAGGTCTGAGGGTGACCGCGAACACCCGTACCTGATCGTTTGCCAGCAGCAACCGGTAATGTGGCGCCGAAGCCATGTCCGATGCGCTCTGTGCCCAGGCAATCGGCGCCCACAGGAGCAGCGGCATTAAGAAGCGGGAGGTCATAACTGGATTGTATTCCTGAAAATCGGGAGGACAAGTAATGCCGAAAGGCCTAGCCATCGAGATATCCCGGCTACTTCTTGGTTTTGCCCAGGATTTCCGCTTGAAACAATCGCTCATCTACGCGATGGAGTCGCTTGGCCATGCCCGGCCGCAGCAGCTGGTGGTGGAAGATCTCGAACAGGTGGTCCACGATGAACCAGATGGGTTTTTCCGTGGTCATCCATTGCAGATGATCGAAGCGGGCAAGATTTACGGGACGAGAAAAGGTCCGCAGAGTTCGCTCCCGTCGCAGATTGAAATAAAGGTTGAAATAGCTGATGGCCAACTCGCGCAGGGTGCGGTGCACGGGCTCGCGGTAACGGCAGCCGCTGAAGTTGGATTTCGCCACTGCTCCCCAGTGGCCATCCACGCGGTAGATGGCGACCACGTGGTCGGTGTCGTGCTCAGCCTCGAAATCCAGAATCAGCGCGGGAAAGCCGTTGGCTCGTAGCGCCGCCGCCGCGAAAATCGCGCCTTCAAGGCAGTGGGACGTGTTTTCGCGCAGCACGCAGCGGGGTGACCAGGCGGTGTCGGCGAGATGGTACGGCATGTCGTCGAGATAGCGCTGGATTCCATGCGGATCTTTCAGGCTGCGCAGCTTGCGCAGTTCGGCAGGAGTGAAGCTCTCGATCGGCTTGTTCATCCTAGAATTGCAGTTTATCTGAAAGCGCAAAAACTGAAGTTAACCACAGAGGACTCGGAGTTAGGAATCGGGCAATAAAGCAAACAAATCCGCCAATTCTTGCGGCTTGTCGAGAACCGCATCCGGCGGAGCTTCGCACAAGGTATGCGGGGCGAAGCCGTAGGTCACACCGCAGGTCCACATGCCAGCATGGCGTCCGGTGAGGATGTCGACGGAGGAATCCCCGATGATTACCGCATCCTGGGGACGGGTCTTGGTCTCGTTGAGCAGCGAGCGTGCGCCCTCGGGATCGGGCTTCTTGGTGGGAAAGCTGTTGCCTCCATAGACATGGAGGAAAAACTGGCTCAAGCCCAAGGCTTCAACGATAGCCCGTGATGGATGAACCGGCTTGTTGGAGAGCACCGCCATCTTGCGGCCAAGGCCGTTCGAGCTATGAATCGCCGCCAGGCTCTCCCTGACGCCCTCGTAGACATGGGTGTGGTCGAGTTTGTGGACGCGGTAGTATCGGAGGAAATAGTCCAGAGCCGCTTTCAGGAACTTCTCGTCTTTGGGGTCGCCCAGGGCTCGCCGCACCAGCACCGGAGCTCCATCCCCTACGTAAGAAGCAACCAGCTCATCAGGCAACTCAGGACGGCCAAAATGCCGCAGCATAGCGTTGACCGAATGTACCAGGTCGAGCCGTGAATCGATCAGAGTGCCATCCAGGTCGAAGACCAGCAATTTGATCGAATGGGAGTCGAATTGGCGATTGAACTTGATCATGCGCTGTTTTTCAGGATAAATGATGAGAAAGGATTCAGCACTCAGCATTCAGCCAAATCGCGCACTTGGCCTTGGGCGAATTCACGGTTCCCGCCAGGCTCGCACTTGGCCTTTGCCGGTTGCGAAATTGGCGTCATGGCGGAGGGGCTCAATGCTGAATACTGATTGCTAAGAGCCGATTCCTGCTTTTCCCGCCCCTGTTCCCGATTTACAATGCCTCCGCATCTTGTACACTCGCATCTAAGGGAACCGGATGGCGACCACTAAGACCGACCCTAAAGCAGCCGCAGTATCGGAGCGCGAGGTCAGAAGAACCGGCAAGACCTACGAAGGTCTCTCCCACGATCAGCTGATTGAAGCTTATCGTCACATGTACACGTCGCGGCGGGTGGACGACCGCGAGATCCTGCTTAAGCGGCAGCAGAAGATATTCTTCCAGATCTCCGGCGCCGGGCATGAAGCCGTCGGCGTGGCTGCGGCTTTTGCGCTAAAGGCCGGCTACGACTGGTTTTATCCCTATTATCGCGACCGGGCGCTCTGTCTGGCCCTGGGCGCCACCGCGTACGACATGCTGCTGCAGGCCGTGGGATCAGCCGACGATCCCAGCTCCGGCGGGCGGCAGATGCCTTCCCACTGGAGCCTTCCACACCTCAACATCGTGACCGGCTCCTCCCCTACCGGGACACAGATTCTGCAGGCCGTAGGGTGCGCCGAAGTCGGCCGCTATCTGGCTGCTCATCCCAATGCCGCCAGCAAGGCGACCGGCGATTACCGACAATTCAAAGAGGTCAAATTCCACGGGGACGAGATTACATACGTTTCGCTGGGCGATGGCACTACCAGCGAGGGCGAATTCTGGGAGGCTCTGAATACCGCGTCCAACTCCCGGCTTCCCCTGATTTTTGTGGTCGAAGATAACGGATATGCGATTTCCGTGCCGGTCGAAGTGCAGACCCCAGGCGGAAGCATCTCCCGGCTGGTCGCTGGCTTCCCTGACTTCCACTTCGAAGAAGTGGACGGAACCGATCCCGTGGCCAGCTATGCGGCTTTTGTCCGCTCGGTGGCGCATTGCCGCGCCGGGCACGGGCCTGCTTTTGTCCACGCGCACGTGATCCGGCCCTACTCCCATTCGCTCTCCGACGACGAACGCCTGTACCGGCCTGACGCGGAGCGACAGCGGGATGCCCAGTGCGATCCGATTACGCGCATGCAGATGTTCCTGATCCGAGAGGGGATTCTCGACGAAAAGGGCATCAATCAGCTGGAGAAGCAGGTGGATGACGATCTGCAGGTTGCGACCGACCGCGCCTTGCGGGCGCCTGCGCCCACGCCAGACACAGTGACGAAGTACATCTATTCTCCTGACCTTGATCCCACTTCGTCGGTTTTCGAAACCCAGCCGGCGGTAGCGAAATCCGAGGGTGCGGTTTCCGATGGCAAGAAGGCCGCCCCCAAGACCATGGCCGATCTGATTACCGCCACGTTGCGCGACGAAATGCGCCGCGACGAGCGGATTTTGATTTTCGGGGAAGACGTGGCCGACTGCAGCCGGGAGCAATACCTGAAGCAGAAAATGGTCAAGGGCAAAGGTGGTGTCTTCAAGCTGACCGCAGGGCTGCAAATGGAGTTCGGTTCCGACCGAGTATTCAACTCGCCCATCGCGGAAGCCAACATCGTAGGCCGCGCCACCGGCATGGCTACTCGCGGGCTCAAGCCGGTAGTCGAAATTCAGTTCTTCGACTACATCTGGCCCGCCATGATGCAGCTAAGAAACGAACTGCCGCTGATCCGCTGGCGCTCTTACAACACTTTTTCCGCGCCCTGTGTGATTCGGGTGGCTATTGGCGGTTATCTGACCGGAGGCGCGATTTATCACTCGCAATGTGGCGAGAGCATCTTCACCCATATTCCCGGCCTGCGCGTGGTGTTTCCTTCCAACGCGCTGGACGCGGCGGGCTTGCTCCGCACGGCGATCCGTTCCGATGATCCCGTCCTTTTCCTCGAACACAAGCGGCTTTATCGCGAGACCTATGGGCGCGCGCCGTACCCCGGTCCGGATTACATGGTTCCGTTCGGCAAGGCCAAAGTCGTGCAGCCCGGAACCGACCTGAGTGTGATCACTTACGGAGCCGTCGTACCCAGGACACTGCAGGCGGTGCAGAAACTGGAGCGGGAACACGGCGTCAAAGCGGAGTTGATTGATCTGCGCAGCCTGAATCCTTTCGACTGGGAGACCATTGCAGCCTCGGTCCGAAAAACCAACCGGGCGTTGGTCGCCTACGAAGACAGCCTCAGCTGGGGCTACGGCGCGGAGATTGCCGCCCGCATCGCCGATCAGATGTTCGAGCATCTGGACGCCCCGGTGCGGCGGGTGGCCGCGATGGACGTGTATGTGGCCTACCACCCGGACTTGGAGAATGCCATCCTGCCTCAAACCAGCGATTTGTTCCGCGCTATGAAAGAGCTGTCAGAGTATTAGTTTCGCAGCGCCGGCGTCCCGGCGACTGCCGACAAGACGCCGACGCTACGAAGTTGGCCACTTGGGTTCGGCGAGAAACAAGCGACGCAACGTTTTGACCCACGCCACCTAGTCCGGTGCCAATTCTGCCAGGAATATGTCCGATGACCCAACGCTGTGCAGCGTGATACTGCCAAACGATGCCGTACCCTGATACCCGCCGGTGACAAAGACTCTGCCGGCGTGATCGACCGACACCGCGGGACTAATTGTTGTGTTATTCGGGATCCATACTCCGGCATTGGCTGCCGTTTTGGTCCAAAGCAGCCTCTTGCCTGAGTATTTCTGGACAAAAAGATTTGGCTGATCAATCGTCCCCAGAAAGACTCCGGTCACGTACAGATTACCCCTGAGGCCGTAGGCTATTCCAGTGGCGACCTCCTGCTCGCTGCCGCCGTTCCGGAGCGCTCTCTGCAACACTCCTGCGGCATCGTAGGTGACAATCAATACGTCTTGGTTGTAAGGATTTCGTGAAATCGCCGCCACCGAGATTGATGTTCGCCCCAGGGGGCTCGGAGGTGACGATGGTCTCGGCCTCTGCTGGCGATCCGAAGTTGATGTTCCCGATGAAGCCCACAATGCTGACTTCACCGGTAGGGCTTACCGCGACGCCGCTTCCCATGCCCTTGTATCCGCCAATGTGATTCACCCACTTGACGTTGCCGTTTCTATCGTACTTGGCTAGAAAGGCGTCACCGGGAAAATCGCCGGTGGTTTGAGCGGGGCTAAAGCCGGCCACGGTTATGTCACTACCGTTGTTGCTGGAGAAGGTGGTTGTATCCTCAAGCCAGCCGGTGACATAGGCATTGTCTTTCGCGTCCACCGCGACCGAGTTGGAAAAGCTGTTAGGGCTGGCTTGGTTGGTTTGACCCCACTGGAAGTTACCGCCGGTATCGTACCTGGCCAGGAACATATGCCAAGTGGTGGCACCCGGAACAGTATTGACGGTTCCGTTCGCTGAGGAAAACGTCGTGTCTCCCTGGGCTCGGCCAGTCATGTAAACCGTGCCGGCAACTGCGTCTACGGCCACCCCGTAACCATTGTTTAGCGCGTCGAACGGTGCATCGCCCGTTTGTACCCAGACGAGAGCGCCAGAGGAGCGGTACTTCGCGAGGAAGATGGTGGCCTGTCCCATACCAGTCACTGTTTTGGTCGCACCGTTGGTGGAGCCGAACGTTGCACTATTTGTAAACCAGCCGGTCAAATAGACATTACCGGCTCTATCAAGAGCCAGAGCCTGACCACTATCATCATCGGGCCCGCCTGCTTGTACTATCCAGAGCAGTTTCCCGGAACGTCTGTACTTGGCAAGGAAGATGTCCTTGCCACCTGCGGACACAAGTGTGGTGCCTGCGAACTGTGCGGTTGAGCTAAAGCCGCCCGTGACGTATTGCTGGTCGTCAGGTCCGATCGCAATTGCGTAGGAGAGATCTTCCCCGCTGCCTCCGAAGCTGGTGGCGCGTACCCAAGACGGAGGTTCTGCGTGTACGGCAGTCGTGATCAGACAAAAGAGCACCAATGCCGACTTCAAGTTGCTGCGAAAAAGCTGCTTGAGCGACGTGACTTTCATGAGAGTAACCTCCACTGAATTTTTTTCAACACCCAGGCCAGCGTCAAACGACACGATGCCGTTCGCGCGTTGGTTCCATCGAGATGCTTTCGTGAATGGCCGAGGGGGAGTTGAGCCGAGGGAGGTTGGGCCGAGAGGGGAGGTTGGGCCGAGGGTGAGTGAGGCCGATGGGGATCGCGGCCCAAAAAATATACGTAAGCGATACCACTCTGCGAATTGCCTGTCAAGGGCGAAAGACGAGGTGCGCCGTTTGTGAAATTTTGACTACAGGTTGCGCGTTGCCTATTTCAGCTACAGGTCTACTCGTGACGCCTTTATTCGGCATTTCCTTTTTGGACTCTCCCAAACAGTCGGTATCGCTTGCCCGGGGTGGCCTCGTTTCGCGTCACTCTGCGATGATTTCCCGGCTAACGTAGTGGCAATCTCCGGGTCTCCCGAGATAGCTGCATTGTTCGGGGCAATCCGTCGCCTTGCTGGGGTATTTGTGGCTTGCACTGTGGAGTTCGTAACCTGTACGTGCCAAACGTTTACGGAATGACCGTTTTGATGGCTCTTCCCGTCTGTCCAGATACCTGAGTAACGTCTGTAGTACTTTAGTTACGACGTGAGGGTAATGTTCGAACCGAGTGTATAAACACCGCATCAGGATGTAGCCTTCGTCTTTCCGAATACTACATATAGCATCATCCTGCAACTCCCTTAGAGCCGCTTTCCAGAAAACAGGTATAAAACCAGGTAAAACCCGAAGATATGCCTTGACCTTGGCAATTTCCCGGTTGATATATGCTCAGCACACCAAAATTCACTCGAACGCATTTTTGTGCGAGGAATTTTTCTCCCAATTTGCCCGGCAGCTGAAGTAAACGGCTGTGACAAGGGCCTGATCTGTGGAAGGGGTATGGAACTATGGCCGACTCGCGGGAAGTGATGAACATTCGCCAGGCGTCGCAGTACCTGGGAGTGAGTCCGGACACGCTCTACAAGTACGTAGGTGAGCAAAAGATTCCCGCTTTCAAGCTGGGCAACCGCTGGCGCTTCAAGAAATCGAGGCTGGACCAGTGGATGGAAGAGAAGTCGACCCAGATGGAAGCGAAAGGCAAGAGGAAACCGAAGGCG
>Ga0137390_10003122_pt1 | contig 13413 bp, 13 predicted proteins | sample 15con2h24AmetaG_FD_104937 | JGI IMG/M metagenome (GOLD analysis project Ga0137390, IMG submission 104937) | Vadose zone soil microbial communities from Angelo Coast Range Reserve, California, USA - 15con2h2.4A metaG | ecosystem: Environmental > Terrestrial > Soil > Vadose zone > Saprolite... | reverse complement strand
CACGGACCTTTTCTTCCTCCTTTTCCTCCTTAGCCTCGGCCGCGGCGGGAGCAGCACCACCGGCAACAGGTGCCGCAGAGACGGCTCCACCGCCAGATGGCACCTAAACAGGATCAGGGTGGACCGTCAGTTACGTGGACCTAAACCAATGACAACCTCAGAGCACGTACTGAGGCTAGCTTGCTAGTGCCCTCAGCGATAAGCTATGGATCAATACGATTACTTTCTTGCAAGGGAAGAGAGATGAGAAACGCACGGCATTGATATCTTTGCCATTGAGCTCGGAAAGGAGGGAGTCGAGTCGCGAGCCGTCGACTTCAATACCGACGGCTTGGATAACCTTCGTGATATCAGCGGCCGATGGCGACTCGTTTCCGGCAATTTTCAAGAGGAGGTAGGCAGCGATGTAGCGCATCTGTCAATACCGGTTCAGTCCGAAGGGTAAAATTGTGTAAGGGAGGAAGGATACTTTTGGTTCTGGTTCTGGTAGGTCGTATGGGTTTGGGTAGCCACAAATCACTGCAAGTCGTGCTTTGTTAGAAAAAGCTATATCTATGCGCAAAAATGCTCACATTTAATCCGCAATGGGAGGACCTGTGGATTCTATCCGTCGTGTCTCTTGAGTCGAGATGGTACTGTTTCACCCCTTCATTCAGGATCAGAGGAGGCTCGTCTACTGTACAGTACCAGTTTAAACTTTACCATCAGTCTTGACAGATTCGAGCTCCGACTGAACTCAACTTGCCCAACCTTGGTCCACAGGTCATCCACACGAGTATCGTCATCAACCAAGCCCAACACATTATCATGGTGTGTTTCTGTTATAGTGCAGTACGCTCGATGAACGTATGAAATTAGGCCGATTCAACCGTCACCGACCCACAAGTCGCTGCTGATCTCAAGAAGAAGCGTACATTCCGTACATTTTCATACCGTGGAATCGAACTTGACAAGCTCCTCGACCTGAGCAACGAGGAGGTGTGTTAACGATTAATCGTAGCCTGATTTGTTCTATCATTGACTAGTCTCTGTAGTTTGTTGAGGTATGCACTCATGACCTGTAATTGTTCACCCAGCCTTATCTGCTGTAGATTGTCCATGCCCGCGCACGCCGTCGGTTCCAACGTGGCCTAAAGCGCCGTCCCATGGGTCTCATCAAAAAGCTACGCAAGGCGAAGAAGGAGGCACCGCCGAACGAGAAGCCCGCCGTTGTCAAAACGCATCTGCGTGATATGATTGTCGTTCCTGAAATGATTGGGTCTGTTGTCGGTATCTACAACGGCAAGGTGTGCTCATATTGTGGGTCGAGTAGTGAGGCGTCTGTGCTGAGAGATTGCGCCTCCCAGGTTTTCAACTCGGTCGAAATCAAACCGGAGATGGTCGGTCACTATCTTGGGGAATTCTCCGTCTCGTACAAGCCTGTCAAGCACGGTCGCCCTGGTGTTCGTCTGTCTCTAGTCATCCGTCTCTTCTCAACTAACTATGCTGAAACAGATTGGTGCAACACACTGTAAGTTATATATTGAATTCGTGATAAGAAAGCCATTCATCATTTCTGTGACCTGCATGTTGATAGCGTCTCGCTTGTACGTTTTACGTTGCCTGTTTCAGCGCTTGGTGGCTCATTTGTTTTTAGCATTCCGCTCAAGTAATTGCATACACTTGTATTGTCTTATACTTTCACATCTGCTGCACAAAAAAAGTTATGCATTATGCGCGGTGCTTATGCTCTGTTCGCTGACCGAGCTTGGCCATCCGCTCGTTTCGCGGTCCGACGCAATGAATTCTCCTCGGGCTGTGGCCTCAGTCCCCATGATAGTGGCGTCAGGCCTGCCCTATATTGCAGTGACCCTGAATGTTTAGGTTAGTTGAAAATTCATCGAGGCGTTGGCAATATGCACAAGACCGAGCCATACATCAGGTTGAATGCCAAAAACGTACCTGTGGCGTGGTGTGAATGCATACAACGCGTGTTTGCCACACTGTGGGCTCAGAGCACAACATCCGCCTGCTAACGGTTACTAACAGTGCACCCCGAACATTGAGCATGCACCGGGATTGCACCAGTCATGCACCCTCATTCGGACGCTTTGAATTTCTCACTTAGTTCTTTACCAATTGCCACAAAACTTCATATACAGTAGCGCCTACCCCCCTCTTAGCCCGTAATTTTTTTTTGGTGAATGTGGACTGTCACACTTTCCGACCGACTCGGATGCTGCGTTGGAGTTTCTATGGCCACAAAATGGTTACAGTAGTCACAATCAATGGCGGATGACGTGGCTCAGGAATCTCATCGGTAGAGACAATATTAATATTACCACTGCACTCTGAGCACCCAAATGAAAATTTAGGCTTGTGACATAGCGTGACAGTTCGAATCAAGGTACATGACCGCCGATGCACTGTTATAACCCGCCGAAGTTCGATCAATCAGCACTCCGCTTGGGCTTGGCTGTTCGCCGCCGGCGCTACAGCTGTGTTTGTACTGATCCATATCAATCCGTAGCTGATATATAAGATTATCACGTATTACGTGTAACCAAACTCCGAAATGGCATCGATAGGCAGGGCGTGACAGACTTTTTTTCGCTTTCACCACACGGTATTATTTCCTTTGACAAAAAGATGAGCATAACCTGGAACATGGTGACCTAGCCCTAGAAAGACATGCATCAAGTTTTGTAGGAATTGAGTAAGAATTGACCCTGATCGAAGGAATGGTCCGAGGGGATTGCTATGCTAGTCGAACTTCGGGTAACTCAACAAGATGCCCACGTTGCGTGTTGTTTGCGTGTTGGCTGTGTTGGCCCAGTCGAGCAGCCCCGAACTACGTATGGTAGATTTCCGCGCCAAGAACGCTAACGATGCGAGAGACTACGCAGCTTTCCGGGTGCTGCATGCACAGCCCGATCTACCTTCCACGCGCCACGGGAATCACTTTGTTATTTCATGCGGCTACACGGCAGCCGGAGAAGGGCGCAGGGAAGGATACATCAGGGGGATGGCGAGGGTATCATGAATAATTGCCGGAAAAAAAAGGAGAAATAGGGGGTGGATAGAAAGGGGTAAGAGGAAAAAAATAAATAAAGTTCTTTTGTCCATTCGTAAGTGTGTGGTAAACAAGGAGTGGTGGGTGGGGCCAGATGTTAGGACAAGAAGGGGAGGAACGTGGCTTACAGATACGGTGACGTAGAAGAGAAGAGTAAAAAAAAAAGATAGGCGCAATGTGATGAATAACGACAAACGGGGGGTAGCCCCACAACACCCCCTTCTGCACGATGCACACAGCCAAAGTGCGACATCTGCATGCCACTCACGTGCGCTGCCGCAACTGTACTGGTGTCAGTGGCCCATGCCCGTTTGTTGCGTAGTTAGGCGTCGACGGCGACAGATCTCCGCTCGGTCGGACAAACGAACCCGAGTTCGGCCGCGACGTGGGCGGCAGCTGCGGTGCACGTTGTGCGTACGCCCACTCCGCATCCGGTGGCGGCTGGTCGCTGTTTAGGGGCACTCGCGGCTGTGGCGTCTGGATCATCATGCCACTCTGAGAGAACGACGTCGAGGTCGTTCCGGCCGGCGGATAGGAGGCGGGTGAGTGCGGCAGGGCAGGTTGCGGAGACTGTTGCCGCGATTGGTACCCGTTGCGGATAAGGGTTTCGGACTGGGCAGCGGGTAACGTGCCTGGCCTATCGCCTCGTGATGTTGGCGGTGTATTACTGGGTGTTGGGTATGAGGAATCGAATCATGACGTCAAGGAAGCAGGGGGCATACCGTGAATCTAGTAGATCTCCTGACCGGTTGGGGTGTGCCAGGTTGGCATTGTTAGAATTGAAGGGTGAAGAGCCGGAGATAGGTGACATCAAAGGTCCAGTAGCGCGGCCACTAGACCTCTGACGCATGTACGCCTCACATCTCTTCATGAAGTCCTTACTAGGAAGCTCCATGCCATGGGCAAAATGCTCTTGATCGTGCACGAGTGGTAAAAAATCCTCGGGAACGATGAAGAATTCGTCCTGGTTCTCCAATAACTCTGTCACCACCCTGATGACGCCAAAACTTGATTCGAACGCAGCGTCCCGGCCGGCCGAGAAGAGAATACTCGGGCCTATGACCGTCGCGAGGTTCGGAAGGTCCATCTTGCTTCCAGTATCGTCGAGGCTGTGTGCGAAAGATGCAACCCATTTGAGGAAAACGAGAAGGACCTCCAACGTGTCTCGGTGACTCTTGGGTAAAATGAGCGTCAGCATATGGAGCAACCGCTTCCGGTCATCGTCATTTTGCAGACCTGATGCCGGAGAGACAAGTCAATGATGGGCAGCCTAGGCAAAATCGTTCTTTCACTACGCACCGGCTGATGCTATAAAAAGGCGGTGTAGCTTGGACGTCAAGAGGGGATCAGGAAGGTCACGGAAGAATTGCTTCAGTAAGGCGGCAATCTGAACCGGGTGTTCGGTACTCCAATCCACAGAAGACGAGTCGCGGTCGAGCGCGACTATGAGCTCCTTCCGCCGTCGGATATTGCCCGTCTTCCTAAATATGCCTTCAACCGACATATCTGCGATGCAGTACTGTGAACGGGATGAATCGTTAAACTGCGAGCAACACGCACCCATTTGTCGCATCGCCGAGATCACATCGTCGATAAAGCTCGGCACTCTCAAAGTGGCCCTTGATGCGCCATGCATCGAGTCCGCACCCTCACGTTCGACGAGGAGCTCCAACGGTACCCCAAAGAGGCCTTGCGATCATTAGTCCCACCGTTAGTACGACAAAATCCCATCGAACGATGCAGCAACGCACCTTTCTTCTTGATGTTCTTCTTCTCATTCGCTTTGAACAGCTTACCCCAAAATCCCTGCTTCTTCGCCTCGACCATCTCCAAGATCTCATCTAAATCCAACTGATCACGCAACGGTGAACGGTATAGTATCACTACGGCCGCGTGTCGCACGATAGCGAGCTCCAGCGGTGTCAATTCTGCGATGTAGGGAACCATGCTCTGGCGAGGCAGTGAACGACGTTGCTCCATTGCCTGTGCAGCCTCGGCAAATTGCGGTATGTCCGCGAGTGTGAGCCCCTCTAGCGTTGGTACACTGTCCAGTGGACCACTTTCGGACGGGGCGGTGGCAGACGGTGTGGGCGGCGTGGGTTCGTCGTCGACGATCTTGACTTCGGTGTTCTTGCGCAAGAAGTTGGGCCGTGAGTCGGCGGGGGACGGTGTGGGGGCGGCCGGGTTGAGGGTGGGACGTTGAGGCCGTGCTGGTGGGGCGGACTGCTGCGATTGTGGTGATTGTTGTTGCAGCCCCGGACCTTGAGGGGGCCGCTGCGGTCGCACAGGGCCAGCACTGACACCCTGCACGCTCTGCTGGACAGTAGGACGTTGCCCTTGAAAAGCGAGGCTGGGATCAACCTGCTGCGTTTGCGCCTGTGACTGCATGCGCCCGCTGCCCTGTCCTTGTGACGTAACCACGTCACTTGGATGTGCGACCTTACCGCTGGGGCTCTCGATGATGGTTGATCGCTTTGGTATATGTGCCGTCGCGGAGAGCTTCCTATCGAGGTGGACGGTCTTCATACGCATGATGTCTTGAGAATTACGATACGGATCATGTTCCTCGGCGGAGGACGGTGGGGCAGTAGCTGCGGATGCGGGAGAGGGATCAATGTCCCGCATCATGATGGAGAGGGAAAGGCACATACTGGGCGTCAGGGGGATGACCTTACGTTTCTTGAGGAGGAGGTACAGCCTCCTCAGGGCGACGTTCAACAAAAACGCATACTGCTCGAGGCGCGACACTGCCTGAAACCCACTACGGCAGGCTTGATGCACATGGTCCGTGCAATAAATAACCGTTGGCACCGGACCAAACGACTGCGTGTCCACAATGCTGTCTAATTCGTAAGCGAAGATGTCCACGTTAGCTGGAGGTCGCCGCGCGGTTGTGATTCTTGGCGCTTGGCCTCCATCTTCGGATTTCTCTTTCTCCTTTGCTTTGTCGTCCGCAGTCGCAGCTGCTGGCGGAGCCGCAACTTTTCCACATGATTTACACCCTATGCACTGCGAATGCCAACGTTGGTATGTGCCAAGCCGAACGCAATCCTCCTCGACCGTGAGGTTGCACTTGACGCACAAGTCGCTCGGAGGGTTCACGACTGGGACGCTACTGAGCCCAGGGTCACGCGAAGCGCCGAGGAACGGTGACTCCCCAGCATTTTCCGGTGCAAGGCTGCGGAAGCCATACATGACGCCATTGGTACCCGCATTGCCGGAAGCGGAACGCTGGGTGGAGATGATCTCGCCCTTGGCCCCCTTTAACATCCGGCGTGCAGATGGGTTTCCGCCTTGGACTGCGAGCAAATGGAGTTTGTCGAGGAAGGACTGCATCGCTTCGCGTACGCCATATTCGCGCTCAAGCTTGAGCGCCCCTGTGAGAGCTATGCGGATGAGGATCTTGAGGTAATGGGCGAGTCCCGTGACGAGTGCGAGGAGTTCTTGGGTCATGCCCATCCGACGGGCGCCCGTCTCCTGAGTGTGTGACAGGAGGGTGAACAAATCGACCGTCTTGCGGCAGAGCATGCGGGCTTCGCGGACATGTGACATGCCTGGTGTGATCGTGAGAAGTTTTTATCGTCACGGGGTGCTTAATAACGTTACCTTTCATGGTCAGCTGAGCAAAGTGCCATTCGAGGTCATCGATGGTCGCGAAAAGGATTTCCACGTGAAGGATAAACTTCTCGGCCATTCGAATGGCGTCCAAGTATTGTCCGCTGCTCACATGCCGTAGCATGTCCGATATGCACGCTGCACTTGACTCCTCGAATGCAGAAAGTACCCTGGCAAGCGTGTTGAGAAACCCTCAAAAGATTAATTTGCTGGAAGCTCCGGTGAGAAACTCACGTCCAAATGCGATACACCTGCTGTTCCATCCGTATTTGCTTTTCCTTCAATGACGCATGTGTCTCCCGCCGCTCTTCCTCCGCATAAGCCGTTTCGCTTGTGTCAGGTGGTACATCTGTGAGACTTGTCGGTCGCCGGGAAACAACTTTGACGTTCCAGAACTTCAGAATAGAAAGAAATGGATCATGAACAACAGAAATGTGCACAGGGACCGTGATTGCGACGGACCTTGTTGATCATGTAGCATTCTGGATGCCAGCATTCGTCACGCATGTTCCTATTGATCTCCACGAACTGCTTCAAAATTGCAGTATTACAGCCTGCGCATTTTGTCGCAAAGCGCGTCGAATAATGGTAATGACAGTACACGTCATTATCGTGTTCATAATACGAGTCTTGCGGCCCGAAAAGTGTTGGACATATGGAGCATGTGAAATGCTCGACGTGGAACTTTCTGTCTGTATGGGTGTGAGTCGGATCTGGATCATCATCGAGCGTGGATGCAACGCACTACACGCCGTAATATAACTCCCTCTTAATGCCATGCCACACTTCGCACAAATGAGGTTGAGTCGCCGGAAGTAATCCCGTTCGCACAGCGGTTGTTGCTTGCCATCAGGGCCATCAACAGGGAAGAACTTGGATGCGACGACATCCCCACAGTCCTGTCAAAAGCTGATGTAGCGTTCAAACCAAGAATAGAGGTAGTACATACGATGCACTTGAAGCACTGAAGATGAAAAACCGTACCAAGGGCCCGAACGAACGCGCCGTGCATGGGGAGTACACAAGCGGAGCATGTCCTAAGGCAAGGGGTCGAGGCGTTAGATGGAACGGCGAAGAACACAGAGGAAATAGAGAGAGGGGGTAATAGAGTAGAGAGAATGTCTGCGTAAAACAGGGAGAGGACTCACGAGACCGATGTGGCACTACTAGCAGAGGTGACAGACGGGGGTGGACGATTCTCTGCCGGACTCGAAGAGGTCGAGTGAGAGGATCCAGAAGCCCCGCTCAGTCGCCTGGACGATGTACCCAAGTACTCGGATGAGGAGGGCTGATAGCGGTCGCGGGAGCTGCTGCCCGGGGTTGTCGGCCGACTGGCCGAAAGGAAGGGCGGCGACGGGGAGGTGAATGTAGAGGAGTGATTCAAGTCTTCGCTGCGAGAGTATTTTGACAACGAGGGATCGGAATAGGATGTGTGATCAAGTTCGCTGGCCGATCCAAGGGTGGAAGCGCGCGTTGGGAGGGGAGGCCGGTCTGAGCCGCTCAGGATGGAAGGAGAGGGCAGCGAGGACGGCTCGTCGGCAGCAGGGGAGAGTCGGCGAGGGGATTGACGAGGGGAGCCGTGAGACCTGGGAGAGAAGGGGATGAGTAGGCCATTGGAGGGCGACGAGCGTTCCTGGGAGGGGATGGCGGGATGATCTTGGGAGTAGCCCATGACCGTGGTGGAGATGCGCTATGAGTGAGCCAGAGCGAATCAAAAATATTTGAAGGGTGGTTGTCACAGGGGAGAGGGTGATGATGGTAGCCGACCGCTCTCGTTGCTCTCTTTGTCGCCCTGTTGTCCAGTCGAGCCGAGGCGGAATTCCGGTCAGTCGGTCGTTCGGTCGGTCCCTCGGTCGCTTCTTTGCGCGTCAGCCAGCCCAGGCCAACCGTCATTTCGGCAATTTTTTTTTAAAAAGAAAAACGACACAAAAACAACTACGTCACAGTCACGATGTCACCCGTCACTCTCTTCCCCCCCGAGTCCCCCCCTTCCAACTCGCATCCCGCTCACAACCTCTGTCAGAAGCTCCTCAATCCGCTTCTGTCTCCTCTCAATCGAATCCAGCCGTTTTGCCCATTCGAACTTCCCCAACGCCGATTCCTTCTCCTCTGTCTCTTCCGCCGTTTCCGGCTCCGGTAGCGCCTCCGACCGCTGATCCGGACTCTGCATAAATGCGCTATCGCTCTCTCGGCTCGGTGGAATCATCCTTTGCAGAGTTGTCGCAGACGATAGCCGCCGCCGACTCATGGGCCCGTAGCTCACCCCGTCTCGCGTGCCAGTGTTCACCTGCGCATCCTCTGGTATCGCCTCATCCACAATCACTGGCTGGAATAGCTGCGCCAGCGGGCTCGCCTGAACCGTCGTCTCTGCTGGGCGACCCGGCGGAGGCATGAGGCGAAGTCGCGTTTGTGGACCCGGCGAGCTGTCTAGCTTTCTCGATGATTGCGATGGTACTCGCGAGTATGTGTTACTCCCGATCGATCCTCGAGGGCGCCTGACGGAACCGGTTCGTGCGTGCCCCATTAGAGGGGGCGCACCCTGGTCATGCATATCCAATGCACTGTCGAGTTGGTCTTCAATTTCGAATATCTAAAAAGCAGAATCATCTGTTTTGTGTTCGGGCTGTTGGAGAAGCGCTCGCACCGCATCGATGTCGGATACTCCTCCTGGAAAGAGATTTTCCAGCAATGCTACGGCATATCCTTATGAGCACGCTGGTCACTACACAATGGACGGACAAGCAACGCACTCCAGCGCTTAACGTTTCTTGGCAGGGTTTCCAAAAAGTGTTCTGTCGTGGCCACTAGCGTCTCTCCGACACCTACTGTCCCTATCTTGTTAGCTTGGCGCTCATACAATGCGATCGTGATCAATATCGGGAAGTTTGTTAATCTGTGGTGACTTGTCAGTCAAGAAGTCTGGTCCTGTCACGTTTCAAGGGCGAGAACCTGATCATAAACACGTTGACCTGACATGAGAATGTTCATTAAACTTGTGGCGCACGTAAATGGAAGACTAGACCTTATGGAACCAGCGCGGGGTTAGTACGTAACTCGCAGGAAGGAGGACCCAGAGAGCGAAGAGATTGACAGGTGGTTGGTATGAAAACAGAGAGTCGGCCTTTACACTACCAAATATTGAGTTGGCCATGCATGTCACGTAGTAAAATGTGGGCGCTAAACCAACCCTTCGATTGTTGACACAGCGCGTCTAAACATAGCCTGCAAACTGATTTGGTACAGTGACACGATATGAAGCATGAAAGCTCGACCTCAGCAGCTGCATCCTCAGATATCGTGGAGAATGTATGAGAAAGGATCTGTCATGGTGCAATCAGATAGAGTCCCGGAGGACGAGAGGTCGACGTACCGAGACTAAGACTACGGCGATAGTATGCGTGTCGGCAAGAGTAGTTTTAGCGCACAAAAGGAGACATACCTGTGAGAAGTAATGTATTGCTCAGGCAGGCGTAGGTCACCATCAGGATTGGGCCAAAGGTCCCGTCGAATTCGGCTGCCAGGGAATAAGAAACAGTATTTATATCTCGGTTATCAACTCACGAGCTTTCTCAAAACCTGTCGCGTCGAGGCCAAACCATATGTCGATCATCCACCATGCAATCTGACTAAGATGGGGGGTTAAAAGATGGACGGAATCTCAGGGGACGGTGACCGAAACTACCTTAGTGAATACCTATTAAAAAGCAGCGCCTCAGTGGTGACAATAGATGTAGGGCAGAAGACAGCATCGCACCCAGCCTTTGCCTTGCTTAATCTGAAAAATGATCAGATTCGGAACAACGTGGAAGAAGAGACATTAGCTTACGTCCAGAGTGCGTACAGGAAGCCGCCAAAACAGAAAACGGCGATGCACATCAAGAAGGCGAATTGTGAGATCATGGCTCGCAATGAAAGCACCATTAAGTTGTTCTTCAGTGTTACGAAGGCCAACCTGAAGGGCGACCCATTTTCAAGGTACCTCTGAACGCCTGCGTGAGCGCGACTTACCGAGGGAAAAGTAGGCACGCGATAAGCGCAAGGCTGTCAACACCGACAGCTTTGGCCCAAGCTCCTTCTAGCCAAAAATGACCATCCTACGCAATGTTTCAATTGAAAATGGAGCGTACTAGGGTGGAATATCCCATAGACACGGAGGACTGCATATGTGCAAAATATTGGTACTTTGGTGGAACATCAAAACGACGCTTCAAGGTGGTGATCGCAGGGGACGTACTGAATGCCAAGTCGAACCCGTTCTAGATTACAGTCATCAGCACTTTCGCGACGCTGCGTATAGTCGCCACGCACCCAGGTACCTGTGAAAAAGACTGCTGACGGATTCAACAAGCGATGCACGGGCGGTGCATAGAAAACATTACCTCTGATTCCGTGTTCCTGCATCGCTGCCACTTTGTCCAGGGAGAATCCAAGGGAATATACCATAAACGCAATCTCCCACGCGTTAAGGCGATCCATCTCGTTCAGTTCGACGGCGACGACGAAGAGTATAAATAATATTACGAAGCTACGAGGCTCGACGTCGTGAAATACTCAGGAAACAAACGAAGAACTACATACTTCAAATACTCTAGAACGGAACGGATTGCAGGCACTTTGAGACTATTGGCGCTGTCAGCGGCTCCAGAGTGCTTACTCGTCAACGCAAACACAAACCGGTAATGATCAAGCAGCGGTGCGCTATGTGGATTATAAAAGTGGATTGGCGTCCGTTTATAGGTCTATGGGAAAAGTGAAGCCGGAAGCCGTAGAAATACGAGGACTCGCTGTGATAACAAACGACGTACATCGGAAAGGATCGAATGACTACTATCAGCTTGATAGACACATTTTCCGCTGATGAGAGGAGGGTGTTCATCAAGGGCCTGGGTTAGGGAGAGCCAATTTATTTTACCTCCAGATAGCGTTGATGACTTTTTGACAAGAAGTACTTTTGATGAATCGCTTAGCTTTGCTAATGATTGCCATTTCAATAGCATTGCCGACTGTATCATCCAAGTCTTCATTCTCCTCCCGAACAAGATTCAGCGTCACCGGATCAGCGCCCGAATAGACCGGCCAGCTCGTAACCGCGACCGCAGCCAAGTCAAGGAGGTTATCTCCATACTCGCGTAGACACCTTATAGCTAAAATCTCGCAGAGATGTGCCCGAGAGCGAGAGAGAGAGGATGTCGCGAGATTGTCATCGCGGATAAAGTGTACGCGGTTCAAAAGTAGGCAAAACACAATAGACTTGTTGCCCTGGTCCTGCAGATTACGGTATTTCTCAGACAAAGGGCGAACCAACGTGTAAGTTAAGTCGGGCGATGTTAGCTAAAGTTAGCATTAGATATGCACTGTGCTCTAGATGTTGAGAAGACGGACTGCGTCATAAGTTAAGGGGGTATCTGACGTCGTACTTGCTTCTTAGCTAGGCCCCAATGTATACGCAACTGGACGCACCTATAAAATGCTAAATGATATTATTAATCAGAAGACGTCATGGGTAAACCGGTAAACGACGAGACCGCACCGTGATGTCCTTCAAGTCCATCATGCCTTAATGGAGGTAATTCGTGAGAAGTGCGACAAACATACCGTTCTGACCATATGTATGATCGGATATACGGGTGTGGACTCAATGTCCTCGATTAACAAGAGCGGTTGTGATTGTTGTGATGCTTCGTGCATCGTTGTTGGGGCCCGTTGGGGAGTGGAGTGAAGGGCAGCGAGCGAGATTGGGCGGTCCCACCGGGTCGATCAGGCGCGCTTGAAACTCCGCAAAGCACGCGTCGCGTTCCTCTGCTCACAATCACTGCCTTGTCCACGAAGGTCCTACACGCAGATGCAGGCCCAGCCCGTCGTGCAGCAACCTCAGCCAGTCAAGATATACAATGCCGTGTACTCCTCCGTCCAAGTGCGGGCTGTTTTCTCTTTCTCTCGACATCCTGTCACGCGTTTGTCAGGTCTACGAATGCATGGTTCGAGGTATAGCGGTCATGCGCCGTCGCGCCGACTCCTACGTCAACGCCACTCAAATATTGAAGGTGGCTGGCGTGGACAAGGGCAGGAGGACTAAAATCCTCGAGAAGGAAGTACTTCCGGGAAAGCACGAAATTGTGCAGGGTGGCTACGGAAAGTATCAAGGAACATGGTCCGTTAAACTTTCGGTGTACTGTCACTTGCGCAGTCGCGCACCTGACGTGGGCTCTGTCTCCGTGTAAAGGATACCGCTCGAGAGAGGACGAGATATCGCTCTTCAATATGGTGTCGCTAATCTCCTTTCCCCACTATTCGATTTCATCCCAAGCTCGAGCTCGCTCGGCGCTCTCCCTACTGCAATTCAAGCAAGCAGTGGTAAGCGACCCCCTGCACCTCCAAACCTTGCTTTTTATATATGCTCCAGGTGCACCGGGGAATTACTTGCCCTCCTCTCTTCCCTCGGCACCGATTATGCCAGGGTCTGCCCTCCGTCTTTTGAACCAAGGGCGAGCACAGGGTCTTTTCACCCCCTCAACATCGCAGCACCAGGGACTTGTCTATCCCCCACCACCGGGAGTCGTTTATACTAGCTCTCCAGCTCCTGTCGTTCCAGGCGTGTCCCCCACGCCTCCGATGCATTCGCTCAAACGGACGAGATCTGAGATGGAGGCCGGTTCTACCGGGATTCCTGATACAATCCAATCTCTCATAACTGCTCAAGGTTCCGTAGACCAATTGATATAATCTACCGTTCCTTCGCCTGATAT
>Ga0137390_10003119_pt1 | contig 13416 bp, 20 predicted proteins | sample 15con2h24AmetaG_FD_104937 | JGI IMG/M metagenome (GOLD analysis project Ga0137390, IMG submission 104937) | Vadose zone soil microbial communities from Angelo Coast Range Reserve, California, USA - 15con2h2.4A metaG | ecosystem: Environmental > Terrestrial > Soil > Vadose zone > Saprolite... | reverse complement strand
TGTGGATCTGAGGCCGTAACCCGATGATATTATTACAACTTACTTTGAGCTATAAATAAATACATGCTCATAGTTTCGAGTTCGATGGTATGGCACGCAAAGCTTGCCGGACACCGAGATCAGCGAGAACGTCTTCTGCGCCGCCGAGCAACGAATCAAACGTTATAGTTCGGTGATACTGTCACCCCATCAGTCGCCTGCTCAAGGAAAAATGGCGCGAGCCCCGCTACTCACGTGCTCGATGAAGCGTCCCATCCCCGTCCGGGTAATTCCACGTCCACCGAAAATCTGTACAGCATCTCGCGCAGTTTCTTGCGCGGTCTGAGTAGCGTACATTTTCAGCAGGGCAATTGGACCAGCAAGGTGTTTCGCTTGCTCCTTGTACGACTGTATTCCCTCTTTCAACAAAAACGCGACGGTATTCCAACTGAAGCGCGGGACGTACCATGTTATTCATTTGGTGCGTAATGTTCTCCAACCAACTCTGCACGGACTCTACGCGAGCAATCATAGCAGCAATCTTGCTGCGGACGACGGCCTGCGACGCCAGGGGTTTTCCAAACGCCTTGCGTTGACTAATCCATTTCAGACATTCCTCCACAATCCCGCGCTGAGCACGGGCGGAGGACGTGGTCATCACCCAGCGTTCGTGATTGAAATTGCTGGTGAAATACCAGGAGTGAGGTGACGCTGCGCATGTTTGATAAGCTATGAACTTTACCTCAGAATAACGAAAATTCCTCCTCCCTCGGGGCCAAGCGTATTCTCAACGGGCACCTTTACGTTGTCAAACGTGACATAAGCTGTTCCAGCCGCCGGGGAATAGCTCGTCTTGATTGGGGTTGTCTCGACGCCTTCACCGCGCTCAACAAGAATGACAGTGAAGCCACCATCGGTTTTGCACCCAACGGTGAAATAGTCCGCAAAGCTATCAGGTTTCGTTCAGGAGCACGCAGTAGTGGTATAACGGCGTTCACGTACTGTCCGTTCGTGATCCATTTTTTCGTTCCAGTGACGATCCAATGCTTGCCGTCCTCGGTCTTCTTTGCTGTGGTCTTGAGCCCCATAACATCGCTTCCGGCAAATGCCTCGGAGATGGCAAGACAAATGAACTTCTTCCCCGAGAATACCTCCGGTACGATGCGCGCCTTGACCTCGGGTGAGCCAAAGTTCAATACGGGAGGAAGGCCGATGATCGCGCCAGCCTGGAGACCTGTAATAGAACCCAGGATGAGCATTCGAAGCGAGGGTACAGTGCTTAGAACTACCATCTCCGTAACCCCGAGCACCACAACGCGTGATCTCTTGATGAATGATGAGCTGTAAGGAGATCACTGAGTGAGAAGAGACATCTGTGATATCAACAGTAGTGAATCCACCTCATGGAAATAGTCAAACTAGTAGCAACTCTGTGTCAGCCGTGCGGAGGGTGAAACGATATTTTTCGAGATGTACCTCTTCAGGCTTGACAACTCCACCCATGAGGGTCAACCCCTTGAGATGTTTTCCGGGACCAGTACGCATCGCGTGGAGATTGACCTCCCTGGTTCAAACCTTTCGAATAAACCTAGTATCGAGCCAAAGAGAACATTTGACATACGCCATTTTGTGGATGACTTCCAAACTGGGACGCTTGCCATCCTCTTCGCGAGCCTGTGCATCGGGGTAGATAATTTCATCATGGAACTTGCGCATGGCTTGCTGCAGCCTACGATGGCTCTAAAACAAAAAAAAGAATAGGTGCTATCATGACACGAGAGAAGCTACAACATCCATACCTCCTTGTAATAGGGGCTATGGTAGCCCTCCGCTAGCCAGGTAGGTTCGGCATAGGGAACTCTGCTGATTTCGGACCCAATGCGGCCTGTGAGGGAAGGTTTCTCGCCGTCGATGTAACCGATTTGGAGGCGTTGGTATTGTGGCCGTTCGAGGACCTCGTGACGGTGGAGACCATAGAAGGCATCGGTCGCGTCCTGACCCGCTGAATGGATGGGGACATGAGTGGTGATGTGAGGGGGGAATGGGTTACTACGAACCAATGTCGTCATCGAGGAGCACAGCAGCGCCTCCCGGGTGGAGGTCTTTGAAGCGAGTAAGGTCGTAAACCTTACTATCAATAATCACCCACTCAAAGGGGATGAAATTCAGGAGTAAGGCACGGGCAGACGGAGGTGCTTACGAGGTCGCCGTCCTTGTTGTGCTTCGTCACGTCGTCGCGAGAGTGTTTCTGGAGTTGTCTGGGCGTTGCCATGGATGAGAATTTGTGGATTTTGGAGAGGGAGAGACAGCGCGCGAGTCGGGGCCTTTTATTAGTGCCCTCAGAGGTTGGTGTTCGTCCTCGTCACGAGGTCCGGATGAACTCCTTTCGTCTACATGTGATTTCCTCTACCGGATCACAAACTCTCCATTTCTATTGGCTGTTGCCATCGGCCACCGCTGAATATGCACTCCCCTCCCTTCAGCCCTCTCCCGACGCTCCCACTCGTCGTCCTCCAAGTATCGATCCACCGCCCGCTCCTCGACCGTGTGCTTCGTCCGTGCCCCTCGCCGTGACACCTTTTCCCCTTCAGCTTTGAGAGGAAGGACGTCAGATCCCGAGTCGCTATCCTCCGCGAGCCCGACGTACGCCTGCGCAATCCCATCATCTGTCTCCTTCGTCACGTGCTGGAATGCAACCTGCGCCCGCACCCGCTCCCGTTGGGCTTCTTCGCCCGGTAAGACCGTGACGTCGTTCGTAGCGTGTCGTGAGTGCGACTGTGGGAGCACGAGAAAAGTCCGCGTGTGCAGTAAATGTGGCGTCGTGCGCAGCGTACTTGGCGGGAGGTCGTTCAGCTTACAAAGTGTTCGGCCCTGATACGCAGTCAGTGGAGCACCCCAAACAAAGGGGAGGGAGGACTCATAGTAGCACTCACGTCAACTCCCAGGCGGAGAGATATTCCTAATAGTGTATCATCTGGTCGAATGTAATATCGCCCAGGGCTGCCTTGATCACTGTCAGGAGCCTTATCCGACCCATCGGGATCCGCGCAAGGCCCGACGCTGATATCGGGTTTCAGTGGCTCCGCGACCTCGGATGGTGGTAATCTCACGCCAGGGGCTTTCGCAGCTTCCCCGTCATGTGTCTCAGAAACTTCGTCTTCATCCTCATCTCCGACGACAAAAACATCTTCGTCTCGAACAGCACCATCGACGTTGGACGCCGCGTGGTGCTGCCCGTGCAGCACCTTCTCAGAACTAACAGCACCAATGCCGCCAAGGCAGGCAAGGCAGGGATTGTACCTCACCAACCGAGGATTTGACGTCACACAGGAGGGGCATATGGGACGCCCGCAGCACAGTGTGAGAAATAGCTCCTCAGAACCTGATCTGCGAGCGGAATCGCGGCTCCCGCCAGAGGACGACGCGGCGCGTTCCAGAGTCCGCTTCCATAGTCGGGGTGGCAGGGACGACGAGCAAGCTAGACAGAGCGGTGCCGTCGCGCTCGAGTCTCGAGGTAGAGACATATCCTTGATTTCAGGGCAAATGGGACGGCGGAAGTATCGAGCCGGTTTGCGGCACGTGCACTTTACAATCCGTGTTCTGCGTTCTCGTCCCAGCCAGAGCGCACAGTTAAAGTAATTCTATGTGCAACAGGGGTGGTTATTAGGTCCCTGGGTTTCTGCGGTGCGTTTACGAAGAGCCCTCGCTCCCCTTTATCATTTAGTTGCCCATTTCTATCCTCTTCCCTCTCTACGCCTTCCCTCTGAGCGACATTTATACCCCCACAGAAACGCCAATATTCACCAATACATCACTGGCAACTCGCGAGGACGCCTACAGGGTCAGATCCTGGATAAAACCAGAATATGACTGCGATTATTACGTAGAAACCTACATCATAACGCACTTGTCAATCACCAAGTGAGTCTGAGAGGCCTACATGAAGAGTACACGAACATATGAGGATCATCCCCTCGAGCCAATTGGACCTGCCATCTCGTGCAACGTGGTTGACTGCCAAAACTATGCAGAAATGTCGTCAATGGTCAACCACATCACAAAGACCGCAGGGGTGCCTTACCCGAGAGGAAGAGAACGTTGGTCACTAGGGGATCGAAAAAAAGTGTCATTGGTTTGCCCATGTACCAGCTCAAAATGACGGTCAAACTGCGAAGTGTGATCAACTCAACGTCACGATGCTCGTACATACATACGGAGTGACGAAAAGCACAGTATCCTGTCACAACGGACAAGACATAGTAACGATCAGAGACAAAAACAGAATACAGTAAATCAGTACATACAATAACCGAATTCACCGCTTCCTGGATGGCCTCAGTCTTCTTTTCTAACGAACCCATTACAGCGTTGATAAGTTTTCCGTACTCTGCGAGTAGAGCGTCACGCAATCTTTAGGTCGCGAGGAAATGGTGATGCTCGACTTTTGGAGATCACTTACCGACCACGTTTTCCATGATCGGTGAAAGGATGGTGGAAGCGAACAGTGTTCCAAACTTGCTATTAAGATTGTCGATAGAAATGAGGGCAGTTCCAATAAAGAAAGGCATGGTGGTCTATCCTGCACGATCAGCCTTCCAGAAGATCAGGAGAGCGAGATCGAGCCATCGACAGACCATAGCGAGGACAATATAGAGCGTGATAGCCGTCGTTAGCGTGACGCTGATTTGAGGCTCTTCCACTTCATGCAAGCCCGCCTCCACTGAGCCTGTATCCCGCTGAGAATTTTCGAGGTCGATCGCATCACTGGTTGAGGGGGGCGAATTCGAAGTATGGTGTCTCTTTCCGGAGGATGACTTCGAGTTCTTGTGTGAGAAAAGTCGAGATATGAGGGGGGGGAATACAAGGACTAGAAACACGAAAATAGTTATGATGGAGTGGCTTAACCTAGAAGGCGGACCCACTGAAAAGCAGGATAACCGAAATCTGAATGAATAACAATTAGTTTACTACGACAGTACACGAGGGGGAGGGGGTTGACGGACACCACGGCTAAGCGCAAGAATACCGTATCCTTCCTTCGTGGGCGCTAGGGGTCCTGTCGTAGGTGGGATGGCAATGTAGAACGTGGCAGGAAGTAGTATGGAAATCAAGATCAAAGTTAACCTGGTCCTGTCTGGCAGCGTGACACCTGTAGTGGGACAACAAAGATGCAAGCCTGAATTGGTAGGTGATAAACAGATAAGCTCAGAACACGCACTCATGCCGAGGCCAACTTCCGAGAAACGAATACCGCCAAGAAAGAGGCACACCCCTGGTATCAATACTACGAGTAGTTTGTGTTAGTCAGATTGGTGGAAGTCACTGAATTAGCAGACGCTCACACAGGTTGCTCAGGATAGAATCGACCACTTTGACGACATAACGGGGTGGCAGTCAGTCAGTAACTTGAAGCGACAACATAACAGAAAATATGCAGAAGACAGGAACGGTTGGCACAGGTACTCCCCTACAAGGGACATATTCTGAGCGCGACAGATGTCGTTCAAAAAAGGCACAGGGGACAGCATTGCACATGCGACGACAATTATCGCCAGGCTCGCATTCCGCCCACGTCGCGGATACAGATGGTCCTATTCTGCACTCAATAAGAGGGCGAGAAATGGGAGCTCACGAGCAGATTGCGCAATATTCAGTTGGCACCCAATAACTGAATATATCTGTAAGGACATTGAGTGAGTAGGAAATATCTGATGGTGGAGGTAAAACACGCCTGTATAATCATTTTCATGCTATAGTAACATGCCATGTGAGCGCTCAGGTGTAGAACCGAGCTCAGAAGACCTACGTGACGCTCTAAATGATGTGGTCAGGAGGCGGGTTTCAGCGTTTAATGGAGAAGTCGACCACACCGTAGTGAAAGAAATCAGACGAGCTTTGCTCTTCCCGAGGCGTACATACAACATTTCCGTTGCTAAAGAAAGGACCTACACCTCCGTGAAGGTCTCCCACCTGGCAAATGACATAGGACGGTGCACACCTTAGTAAGAGGAGCAATGGCAAGGAGTGTCACTATAGGCAGTTTAGAGGGGGCATAGGATAGCAATGCATCGTAGAAAATGGACCCACAAACGATGATCCCTTCATCGTTCATGATAGGGACATAATACTACAAGGGCGATCAGATACGCGGCTCAACAGGATCACAATAAAGGAAACGCACGACAATCGGGATGGAAATGATTAACACGTTCAGCCCTAAATCAGACCACCGATTAGTCGGGACGACCTGGAGTACAAGCACGTAGTAGAAACTCACAATATTTTTTCAACATTTCTATAGTCCTTCGTTGAGCCCTTCTAAGTGGCCTGCTTCGCATGTCGCTTGCTGGCGTCTGTTCCATATCTGAGAGGTATTTGACATGGTCTCGCGGCTTAAGCCTGTCATCCCTCCAGTCGTCATCACCTCCATCCACAACAGGATCCCCTGGATTGCCCTCGCGGCCATCTCCTGGATGTCTGTCCCGACCGACACGAGTGACAACGCGCAGATGCCCGCGCTCATCAAAGGTCCGGGCATGATCCACACCAGGTTCATTGTGCGACGGGCGGACCTGACATGTCGCCTGGCGCTCGAGGCTGTTCGCACCACCTTGGCCGACGACGCTGGCATGCATACGATCGCCATCGAGCGCCATCTCCGAGTGGAGAAGGTTCCCGGTGGAGAGGCCGAGGACAGTCGCGTCCTGCCCTGCGACACGCTGAACGTCCTGGATTGGCGATGGCGGTGAAGTATTGGACTTCGGGTGTTTGTGAGATGCATCCGAGGGATCTACGCAAAGCGAATGCCGTAGATGTCAATCCAACAATCGACAGATTCGTCATAGCCTGCGCACTTACTCATGTTGGATATAGTAGAGGGGACTGAGAGGGCGTAAAGAAGGGTAGGAATAAGGGGCGCGCATTTTTATGCACTGACCGGTAATTCAGGCCCCGTGCGGCGCTAGTAACAGGTCAGTGGCTCTGTCCTAGTATCGGCCCTGAAGTTTAACGCCACACTGAAATTTGCACTTGGAGCACAGCAGACAGCAGACAGCCTGTTGTAACATGGTGCCCATGAGTCAGTGTGACTTGGAAGGACTTTATTCCGTATAACATTTTGACACACCCCTAACGGGAGAGCCCGAACGAAGGATACGTCCGCATCGTACTCCGTACACCGTGACCGGCTCGCTGGATGCGAAACCGTGACATGGTGCTAGTATGGACTCAGAACCTTTGTAAAAATGTCGCGAATATCTGCGGACATGGGGCTCTGGTGAAACAAGAATCAGTGTCGACCTGGAAGTCGAGTCGTGAGGTAGTACCCACCGTCTTCTTCCTTTCACCTTGGACGAAGAAACCGTGGTCATCGCCGCCATCGTCTCGTCACGGATGTCGCGAACGACTCGACCCAACAAAAGTTGGCCGTGGAGGACCGGCGAGCATAGTGACATGTCAAACATCTCGCGCCTCAATACTAATAAAGACACATCAGTAAAATTCATGGACGCCTACATGTCCCGCGAGCGATTTTGGATAGCACAGCATGGGAAAAACATTAGCGGCCCTGCTTTCTCGGGGCCCACAGCATGGAAGAAATATGAGCAGCTCCACTTTCTCGGGGTCCACAGCACAGCATGGGAGAAATAATAACGGCCCTGCTTCTCCGGGCCCACAGCATGGGAGAAACAATCGCGGCCCTGCTTTCTCGGGGCCCGACGTCCAGGGCAGTAATCAGATGCTATGCTGATATTATAATGAACCTTCCGTAGTGATAGACCTGAGAAGCATGAATTTGAGAGTTGGTCCATCGACTGGTCAACCGGAGGTCAATTGTGGTCCTGAAATTGTGGCTGAGATGTCTCATTATTTCGTGGTAAGAATATCCCTTTTTTATCAATTTGTTTAAATCTCCGCTATAACTTTGTTTACAAGTTGTCATCGATCATCTTGGTGAGCCGTGGCTGATGTCAACAGTACTTGAATCATGCAATTAAACTTGGGGAGTGCATGTGTCAGCTGTGAACAAGGTCCCTAAACGTCGGCCATTCATCCAGAGGGAAAAAAACTGGGAAAAAATGCATTCACGCACACGCACCCTCAGGACACACTTTCAAGTGGTCGGGCTTTCTGACACCACGCCTCCATTTACATCTCTTCGGTGATTTCTCTTTTTGTGACTGAGTTCTTTGTTTACTTGTCTGCGCCATTGTGGATGACAGACACAGACTTCGAACCGCGTCAATGCCGCCAGGACTCCGCTGCTACAAGATAAATACCGCTGTGATACCGTGTGGCCAACAGTTCCACCACCGTAATCATCATCGCTCGATGTTGCCTCAAATGCCCCCGTGAATCGTCGACTGCCTCCGGGATGACTCGACATCGTCGAGCCTGCAAAATTTAATACACGGCGACCTAGCACACGCTTTGGAAATGCATTATGGACGCAAAAATCCAATCTAGAAAGGCAACAGTACAGTCACGGTCTCAACGACCAGAACCAGACTCAAAAAGCATGCAGATAGATAATATTGTGAGTGTGTTTCTTCGTTATCTGTCTTCAGAAGGTTCTTACAACTTACTTATACCTACCGTTGACGTCGACGTACCTCGGGCAGACTCAACACCCCCTTCTCCATCTCCTCCCGAGTCCTTCCATATCGAAGTCGGCCCGTCCACGGCAAACCCGCCAGTTGCTAGCTCGATGTCGGGACAAACTCAGGGTTCGCCTGTAGCAATTCGCTGCCACCTTTCGGATGCCGAACGCACCCTGAAATCCCAAACATCAGAGGCCATCTCTCGGCATGGATTTCGTGCAGAGTGTCTGAGTCTGATTGAAGAAAATTGTCTCTTACACTTGTCACTGTCCTTTCCCGTCACTGTTCCTCTTCTAGTATAATAAACAGATATGACGCCTCTCACGTCTCCGGAGAAGGCGTGTATCAGCCGTATTCGTGTGGTGTGTCACGGTCTCCGACTACACTTTCTCTCGTAAGTCACATTCTGGTCCATAGCACTGGCATACAGCTGCCACTGCAAGTGACAAAACATGGTGATGTACAGAAGCACGACAACTAACTCTAGAAACAGCGCAGGACGATGAATGGCCAGTTCTGCAAGATTCTCCGTACCTCTGGGTCTGGGACAAACCCCCTGCGGATAGCTTCTACGACCGCTGGCGCCAGTTCGCGGCCACCGATGGCAGCTGTATTGTATTGCCCAGGACACTGCCCGGCGACCGTGCCTCCACCTTCCCGGGCTTTACAGCAACTTGGGGTGACTGCCAGGTTTTCCGCATAGAGTGGCTTCATTAATCGGAGACAGATGTCATCATCAAGGAAGTATGACACCCCTTTAATTTCGCTCACTGGCACGGTCCTTCGGATGCGCGCGGGACCCTGACTCGGACGCAGGCACATTGGAGAACAAACTGCGCACCAATCACGACCCACCTAGGTGTAGTCTTTGTGAACTGCCCGTGCGCCACACCGAGGGGGGGGGGCAAAGCTCTTGAGTTGGAGCGATATCAATTGCCGACTCGGCCCATATAGATCGGCTCCTGAGGGTGACCCCGGCTGCGTGAGTGAGCACCCAGCCGACACAGCCCCCCGCCCGCAGCATGTTCTGTCGTTTTTTTTTAGCCCCATCCGAAGACAGTGGGCCATCGCCGCCGCCATCGCGTAGTATCACAATCAACTCGACGAACTCGGATAAAGCAGATTCATGTGTCTTGTGCATCAGTCATACCAACAAGAATGATACGGTGACTGGGCCATCAGTAACGCTATGCGACTTCCTGCATAGGACCCGTATGCGATTCCGTGCGCACGAAGACAGGCAAACGACGACGGTAGACATCGCCGCATAAATATGAAATGGTGGATTTACTTCAACCGAGGAGAAGCCTTGCAATTCCGGCAGTAGCAACCAGAGCGGTGAACAGATCATGGCGGGTTCTTGCGTGCTTGCTATGCTGTTGTTATAACAATATTAACGAGCCTTCCTCACTGGCAATGACTGACTCTGAGAAGCGCGGGTTTGAGACATTTGGCCAATTCTGACTTTGACCGATTTTCTTGAAGAGCCGTTATCGTCCCTTCTATTCGGACCCGTGCGTCGCTCTGTGATACAAGGGACACAATAATACCCGTCCTCTAACAAGCCCCATTAACATTCTTTTTACCCCATCGCACGTGAAAGCGTCATGCGTCGCTCGGCCTGAGTCCGATCCAGCTCAGCTGGAACAGCTGCACTGAAACCCCAGCATCTTCGTATCGCCGATGCCACATAGCCGCCTCTCCTCTCTCGTCTCTGCATCCAGCTCATCATCCGTTCTTTCACCCTCTTCTCCACCCCAGGGCTCGTAGGGATTACATGCCATCTGCGTTTAGAAAATAATGGCGAACGTGAATCCGCTCGCCAAAGGACCGACGCGTATCGAAGGCTCACCTGCATTACCTTCGCCAGGACATGGCGCCCGTTTTGCGCGTCTGCCTCAACTTTCGCGATCACCTCCTCCAATACCCATTGCCTCAAGACGAAACGGGGATTCGCGAGACGAGCGTCCTTCTCACGCTGCGCTTGCCAGTCGCCTTCCGAGCTCGCACTGACCCATTCCTCTTTCTCGTTCTCGATACGGGCCGCGTACTTCTCGAGCCAGTCCTTCCACTGCTTCGAAGCTTCGTCGCGCCGCGGCACATCACCAGTAGAGGTGAATCGAAGAAGGGTGTCGATGAAAGCATCTGAGGACGAGAGGAGTGCCGGCCGGAAGCGTGTTAAATGTCGGAAGGTGAGATGGAAATCTAGGTTGTGATCCGCCAGCAATGTAAGCAAAGGTTTTATCAGGACTGCGTCATCGTTGTCCTCGGCCCGCCTAAGCCCAAGTCGCTAAGGTCATGTACATAAGAGTCACAGAGATTCAAAACCACGTGGAGTGCACATACTCGGCGCATTTTCTCGTTGTACTCTGCTTCGTACTCGCGTTGGAAAAGAGTCTTGAGCTCTTCCTCGACAAGGGCAACACCCTCGGAGCTCCACTTATTTATTTTATCCTTCTTAGCTTCTGTTGCCCAACCTGCGGAAACGGCTCTGTTTCCTAATTCTGCTTCAGCACCGACGAGAGGTGCGAGGGCATTGAGCAACGCTCTCAGCGAAAACAAGCTATTCACTCAGTGAGCATGCAGGACAGAGGCATAGTCAAGAGTACTGACATCATTTCTGGCTGGAGCTGGAAGAAGAACGGTATTAACACAAGCGCCGAAGAAACACCAGGGGAATGTTACATTGTATGCGTATCTGCCTTGTTCATCTGTATGATTGCAGACATGCATGGGGTCGAAGATGTCCATAAAGGCGTAAGGACCTAAATGAACTCTTCAGAGATCCGCGGTGCACGCTGCGCAACCCCGCTTACCATAGTCGATAGTTAATCCGAGAATCGAGACACTGGAGAGTTCAGTGAGTGAGCGCGTAGACCCTCGCAGAGCTGCTCGTACTTGTCCGTATTGATGACACCATGCATAAATCCATACGCTTGCCAGCCTGCAACCATTCTCGCGTTTCTCCTGGTAGACTCTAGTATCAGCTCACGTCCCCATGCGCTTCCCTCAGGTCTCTCGATACGCAATACCTGGTCGACGACCCACTCGCCGAGCACACGAAGCGCCTCTAGATCAGCTGGCTGCTGGCCACCGCCGAAGATGAACAGCTCCATGGGCGGATTCAACGCCTCGAAAGATCCAATGCGCAGAAAGGAGGGCGCGACCCGCGTCACGATGCAAGCGGACTCGCGGCGTTCCCGTATGACGGGTATTGAGGGAAGGGATATAATGGAGAGGGAGCGCGTGGTAGGTATTCCGAGAGCATTTACGGCTGTGCCCTCGCATTGAGAGGGGGGAAAATATGGAGAGGGAGAAAAGGGCGCTCACCTTCTGCACACAAGTACTCACGTACCGAAGAACGCACGACTGCAAGGCCATCGGCACGCCGCGAGAAAGGCGTGCGGCCAGCTCCTTTCAATTGAAGCTCGTATGTGGTCTCAGGGTCGGAAGGGTGTGGTGTCACGTCTGCGACCATCGTCGGAAGATGCGCACGGAGAGTGTAGAAAGAAAAAACACACGGATCGAGATTGCACGACCGTCCCCGAGTTGTCCTGCCCACACTCCAAATTGATGCCCGCTGTAGCGGAGCGACCACGGTGCGAAGGACACATCTGCGTCCTCGCCCGATATGAGCATAGCATGGCCTCCGAGGACGTCAATGAGCTCCTGGCGCGTCGAAACTGCCCTTCCATCCTCTACCTGTTTCTCCTGCGAGTCAGCATGACCCAGCAGAGAGGGCTTCCCGAGAAATTCGAAAGCATCCCCGACATCCAGATGTGGCAGGCAATCTCGCCAGCAGGCGTCGGACAGACCCACAAGCTCCATATCGTTATGCCTGCCGGCGGGATAGAGCTTCTGCAGAGGTTCGCCGGTGTCTGATTCCGTCTTCTCCACTGCTTCCTTTGGGTTCAAGGCTTCTCGTTCCGCGAGCCATTGCTCCACGTACTCCCCGTGGTCGAATGCATCGCCAGGGTTTTCTGGGGGTTCGACCTCGAACGGAAACGGTAGGGGGAATGGGGAGACATGAGAGAAGTGGGACTGCGAGGCGGTAATGCGCGCACGACGTTGTATGGACGGATTGTTCCTCAAGGTATATTGAAAGGCAGACACTGAAGGACTCGCGGTATCCGGGGTGAGATTGTGAATGAGAATCTTAGAGGGCGGAGGAAGCGGGAGGGCAGATATCGGGTACTTTGTGAGTGAAGCCATTGCGAGCCGCGCGATTCGTGTCATCCAAAGAGCATTCTCATTATTATCGTGAGGGAGCGGTGAGTCATGATACGTGGCTGTCGGATCGGCTATCGCCTTTCTCTCTTCTCTTTCTCTCATACAGTGCTTTACGAAATGCCTCTCAGGGTCGGCTACGGTATGTGCGCAGACGACTCGGAGTCGAGGAACCCCTTGATCGTGATTCGATGCCTTAATTCCCAGTTCGTGAACATTTTTCGTCCCCGCTCCTGCAGTTCGCCACGGAAGACCGCAACAAGACCTTCACCCTCGTCGAATGCCCCAGTACGCATCTCTCTCGGATCGTAGCGAATCGTTCGGGCGTTGACGCGAACGAATAGGCGGCACCGGTCAGCTCATATCGCGACTGACAAATGATGAAATCGACGTAGCGATGTGAGTTCGAACGAACAATTAAAATATTCCTCGCAACCATCATCATTGATCCCAACCCGATCAACGTCGGCCACAGCGCTCTCACCGACGCACTTATCGCTGGAATAGCCAACGGATCAAAAGCATACAAACTCGTCGGCAGCTACGTCGCCACGCCGTTGAATTGGTCTCCCTTCCCCCTGTTCGCTATCCCACGCGCGTAGCTCGCTCA
>Ga0137390_10003110_pt1 | contig 13428 bp, 15 predicted proteins | sample 15con2h24AmetaG_FD_104937 | JGI IMG/M metagenome (GOLD analysis project Ga0137390, IMG submission 104937) | Vadose zone soil microbial communities from Angelo Coast Range Reserve, California, USA - 15con2h2.4A metaG | ecosystem: Environmental > Terrestrial > Soil > Vadose zone > Saprolite... | reverse complement strand
CTCCGAAACTCGCCCGAAAAGCCGCTGACGATCCCCATCGTGACCCGTTGCTCGCCAATGGTGCCGCCCAGGGCCAGCACGAGATGGCCGGTTCGGATGTCCGCCGACCGACCGCGCGGCGCGGGTGCGCCTCGCAGACCCACGGTTCGTAACAGGGCAAGGTCGGTGCCGCGATCACGGCCGACGACCGACGCCCTGACGGTCGTCGGGGCACCGGTGACGAGGATATTGTCGTCGGCCTCGACCACGTGATCCGCGGTCAGCACCAGGTTATCGGCCCAGATGATGCCCGTGGCCGGACCGCCACTTCGGGCGTGGACGCGGACGAGGCTGGGCGCGAGACCGGCGACCACCTGGGCGATCTGGCGGGATAGATCGGATAGCACGGTCATGCCCTGAGGCTAATCGCGTCGATTCAGGCGAGGTGCGCCGCGACTTCCTCGTGACAGTCGGGGCACTCTTCCTCCGGACCCGGAGCATGGTCGGCGTGTTTCGATTCCATCGGGTACTGGGCGGCCCGCCAGGCCGCCAAGCCGCCGCGTAATGCCCACGCCTGCCGGCCCTGTTGTCGGAGGAATTGCGCCACACGGGCGCTGGTGCCTTCGTCTGGTCAGGTGCAATACGCGATGACGTCGCGCTCGGACGGGAGTGACTCCAGGTGCCGCAAGATCTCGGACGCCGGACGCGCGGCTTGGAGACCTCGGATGATCGGTTCGGGCGGGACCCGGATGGCTCCCGGGATTCTGTGGCTCACCGCCGGATACACCAGCGAGCTGGTCACATCGAGCGGGATGGCCTGGCCGGCGTCGAACTTCGCCTTCGCGGCGGCCGGATCGATCCGCGGCGCGATCATCATCGGCGTGGTTCGGGCGGCAATTCGGGCAGCAGCCAGGGAAGCGCTTCGGACATTGGCCGCACCAGCGTGACGTAATGCGAATGATCGATCTTGTCGCGCGCGACGATGGCGAGCGCCGCCGCGAGCAGGGCGCGTTCCGCTTTGTGACCAACGTCACCGTGCTCGGCTTTCCAGTCTTCGAGCGACGCTCGACGCTCGGTCAGGTCGAGGATGCGCTTGCGCGCTTCGTCCCACTGCGGTGCGCGGTCGCTCTTCTCGAGGGCGCGGAGTGCCGCGCGTTCGGCCTCGTGGAAGCGCTCCATGATCCGGGGATCTTCATGGCGGTCCCAGCCCCAGGCGGCCCGCTCGATGCCGGCCGGTGAGAGCACGCGCGCGTCCGCGATCAGGCGGTCGAGACCTTCTTCTTTAGCGCCATATCCCTCGGCGTCCACTGCCATATCGCTTGCCTAGTCTAGAGCCTCGTCGCTAGACGAGGATCCAGCCGAGACCGATCGACCGGGCGACAGCCTCGGCGCGCGAGTGCGCGTTGAGCTTGCCGAGCACCGCACCGGCGTGGAATTTCACGGTGTGCTCGCTGATCTTGAGACGCCCGGCGATCTGCCGATTGGTGAAGCCGCGCGCCATCAACTGAAGGACCTCGAGCTCGCGCGGCGTGAGGGCTTCGGTGGGCGCGTTGGCGGACGGTTCGATCCGCTCGTCGTGAGGCAACAGCGTGGCAATCTCCTGACGCTGAATCGACACCAGTCCGCGGGCCGAGGCGACCAGGGCCGCGGCCAGCGTCTCGGGATCGACCGCGACCGGCAACAGGGCGGAAGCACCGAAGGCGAGCGCCTGGGCTAGTTCGCCGCGCTCGCCGGCAAGCGCCACGATCGGCAGTCCCGGCTGCGCCGCCGCCAGACGCGCAATCGCATCGAGCTCTTCGAGCTCCCCGTCGCCGACGTCGAGGAGGACCACGTCCGGCAACAATTGCCCGGCGAGCGACGCCGCCTCGGACACCCCTCCGGAACCGACCAACTTCATCCCGGCCATGCTCTGCAGCAGCGCAGCCAGCCCGCCGCGGGCCAGCGGACTCGGCGAAACGATCAGCACCCGGAGATCGGCCATGTTCAAGGTTGTACCCAAGGATATGACGGCGCGTCGTCCGCCAGCCAATCTCGAGTCAAAAACAGCCAGAAAGCCAGGCCGGCATACCGCCCATACCCCTTGAAGCGTCGCTCGATGGTGCGGTCGCTGACGGGCCGCTTTTTCCCGAGCAGGCGTCCATACGTCGGTCTGGTCCAGGAATCGAGGATCAGGCGGTCGTAGCGGCCCAGCATCAACATGATGTGCGCGGCGGCGTAGGGGCCAACGCCCGGCAAGGCCAGCAGCTGCGCCGCGACCTCGTCGTCGGGCAGCTCTTCCCGCGAGCGTCGCGCGAGGCTCTCCAGCTCGACGCGCCCAGACGCGACGTCTTTGGCGAGCGTCTTGAGATAAGGGCCCCGATAGCCCGCGCCTGCAACCTTCTTATAGAAGCGATCCGGTGCGGCCGCCATCGCCTCCGGGGTCGGGAAGGCGCGACCGTAGGGTCCCGTCGGCGGCGCCGCCGGCGCCTTCTGACCGAGATGTTCCACCAGGGCGTTGACCATCCGGGTGGTTCCGCCCCACGACGTGTTGGTTGTACAGATCGTCTTGACGACGTCTTCGAACACGGTGGGGCTGCGCACCATCCGACCAGCACCCTTGAGGACCCACGCCAGGTCCGGATCCTCGGCGGCCACCGCGTAGAAGGGCATCAAGTCGAGGTCCAGGCTGAGGACGTGACGGACCTGCGCCATGATGGCGGCGCCAACCCGGGCCGTCGGAGGGCGGCCCGTGACCGCAATCAGTCCATGACCGGGACGAGCCTGGGAAATGACCACGGTCCGCGCACCCAGGCCCGCTAGGGGAAGGGTGATTTCAAAGGTCCAGGCCTTCTGGTCGATTCGCATCGGAGGCAGCTCCGCAATCCCATGGGAGAGGAAGACGCGGCGGAGGTCGACGGCCTCGCCCTGCGGACCGACCAGCGGAAACTCGGATTGCCAGGCTGGGGTCACGCCCCCACCCTGCCCTCCCCCAGAGGGGGAAGGAATTGCACGGGCCTGGTCCAGATTTGTTTCTCACCGACGGCTCGGAAGCCCAGGCGCGAGTAATACGCGGGTAGCGACGACTCGCGCGTGCACTGGAGGCTCAGGCGTTCGCAGCCAAGCGCGCGCGCCTCGGCACTCATGGCAAGCGTGAGCGCGGCGCCCGCTCCGCGCCGGCGCGCCGACGGGTGCGTGTAGAGCCCGTGGAGATAGGCGCTCGTGCCGTGCTGCAAGAGGCCCACGTACCCAATCGGCTGTGTCCCGCTCTCGGCGAGGTAGAAATGGTGTGGCGTGTTGGCCGCACGCCAGCGATAAAGCGCGATCAGCTGCGCCTCCATTGGGCCCGTCCACCCGTGTTCCTGTGTGTCGTCATGGATCAGGCCTTGAAAGGCCGTCCACGACGCATCGCTTCCAACCGGAACGATCTTGTAGCCCACACCGGACGCGGGGGAGGGAGTTGACGGAATGGAGACCTGGACCATCGCGACACGAGTCTCGCTCGTGTAGTTCGCTGCGATCAGCCGGGGATTCAGCGCTGAAATCGTTGCGGGATCTCGTGAACTCGCGCGGTAGGTGCTCGCCTGCGGTATCGCCTCTTGCACGACCCGCTCCAGGTCGGCTGCCTCCCAGTCGGGGGCCACCAGGTTCTCAATGCCGTTCAAAAAGAAGAGGTCAGGATACGTCCGGTTCCAGACGATCTCACCGAACGGCCGGCGAAGACTCTCTCCCCCCGCTCGGCCCTGGGCCGCCGCCGCGCCGAAGACTTCATCGGCCAGCGCCTCGAGTTGAACGCTCACCCACCCAATTTTGCGAGATAGTCCATCGCCACCAGGTAGCCGTCGAAGCCCAGGCCCGAGATCACGCCCTTCGCCGCGGCGGCGGTAACCATCCGGTGCCGTTCGGGCTCGCGGCTAAACACATTGGAGATGTGGACTTCGACCACCGGCTTGCCGCAGCCGCGCAGTGTATCGGCGAGCACCAGGCTGTAGTGCGAGAGAGCCCCCGGGTTGACGATGATGGCGTCGCTCGGTTCCGTTTCGATCCAGTCGATCAGCTGGCCCTCGTGGTTCGACTGCCGGAATCGAAGCTCCACACCAAGCTCTTTGGCGCGGCTCGTTAGTAATTGCTCGAGGTCGGCGAGGGTTTTGGTCCCGTAAATCTCGGGCTCGCGACGGCCGAGCGTGCCGAGGTTGGGGCCGTTGAGCACGAGAACCTTCATGACCCGAGCACCTCGTGCAGGGCACTCTCGACCAGCGAGGCGTTGACCTGACGGCCATACTCGACTTCTCCGATGTCGCGGAGCAGAACCCATCGCGGCTTCCCATCTCGTGACTTCTTGTCGTGGCGCATCGCGTCGATCAGGTGGGCGACCCGAACGTCAGGGCGGGTCTCAAGGAGCCCGCTGGCGCGAAGCAGTGAGTCCTGTAACTCCGCAGCGGTGGCCGAGCAGGCTATGCTTATCACGCTAAGGCGGGCCGCGACGGCCATTCCCCACGCCACCGCTTCACCGTGCCGCAGCTGCCCATACCCCGTCACCCGCTCGAGCGCGTGGGCAACGGTATGACCATAGTTAAGGATCGCGCGAGGGCCGGTTTCGAACGGGTCACTCGCAACGACACGGGCCTTGATTCGGATGGCGCGCACAACCGCCTCGCGAAGAACGGACGGCTCCCGACCAAGCAATGCCGCCAGGCCGGCGGATAGCCAGTCGAAGAAGGTGCGGTCGGCGATCACCGCCGCCTTGATGATCTCCGCGAGTGCGGCCCGGTATTCGCCATCCGGAAGGCTGGCGAGGTAGTCGAGGTCGCAGAAGATGGCCGATGGCTGATGCACCGCACCAACCATGTTTTTGCCGGCCGGAAGGTTGATCGCGGTCTTGCCGCCGATGCTGCTGTCCACCATCGCCAGCAGTGTGGTGGGAACCTGGAGGTATCGGGTGCCGCGCATCCAGCTCGCGGCGGCGAATCCGGCGACGTCACCGACCGCGCCACCACCAAGGGCGATTAGCGCACCGGCTCGGTCGACACTCGCTGCCGCGAGCGCATCATAGATCGCGGCCAGCACGTCCATTGCTTTGGCTGCCTCGCCTACCGGGACCAGGTGCAGTTTGGCGTCGATGCCGGCGGATGCCAACTCGTCCATCAGAACCGCACCATGCGCCTCGGCTACAACCCGGTCGCTGACGACGACCACGATTCCAGAGACGCCGAGTCGTTTCAAGGTCGACGCGATCAATGGACCGAGTCGCCTACCCACCGTCGCTTCGTGGGGCGAGCCAGCTACCTCGATAGGGACCCGATCCACTCCACCGGATGCCAACCGGTCGCTCAGTCGCCGCGCGATGACCTCCGGGGCGACGCCATCGGTGCTCACCACCAGATCGGCTTCGAAATAGCGACGGACACGATCTTGCAGCAGCGTAGCGATCGCGGTCGGCACGTCGGGCTGAAGCAGGGGCCGGTCAGTCGATCCATTGAGGCGCCGAGCCAGCTCGGCCGGCTCCGCAGTAAGCGCCACCACGCGGTTGCCCCTTCGGATAACTTCCCAGTTGACGCCGTTGCGCGGAGCACCCCCTCCGACAGCGACGACGCAATCATCCCGGTCCAGCGTGCGCCGCAGGATCCGGGATTCACGCTTGCGGAAGCCGTCCTCCCCTTCCTGAGCAAAGATCTCACCGACCGGACGACCGGCATCCTTCACGATCTCGTCGTCAAGATCGACGAATGGTCGGTTTAGGAGGCGGGCAAGGATTGGTCCGACGGTTGACTTCCCACTCCCCATGAAGCCGACCAGAGCGACGTTGTTCAACGACGCATCTCCTGGAGGTAGCTCTCGACGTTGCGATGGAGCTCCCCCATCGAGTCGCCGCCGAACTTCTCCAGCAACACGCCGGCGAGGACGAGCGCCACCATAGCCTAGCCGACCACGCCAGCCGCGGGCACCACACAGATGTCGCTGCGCTCGTAGTGAGCACGCGCCGGTTCCTTGGTCTTGAGGTCCACGGTGGCGAGGGGCTTGAGCAGCGTCGAGATCGGCTTCATGTATCCATGCACGACGAGCGGCTCGCCGTTGCTGACGCCGCCCGTGAGTCCGCCAGCGCGATTGGTCTCGTGCCGGAGCCGACGGTTGTCGTAGACAGGCACGTCGTGAACCTGCGAGCCAGGCAAGCTTGCCCCCTCCACCCCATCGCCGATCGCGACCGCCTTGCAGGCCGGGATGCTCACGATTGCCTGGGCGAGCAGCCCATCAAGGCGCGTGTCCCACTGGCGGTAGCTGCCGAGGCCGGGTGGCACGCCGTCGGCGATGACCGTGAAAACGCCACCGAGCGTATCGCCGCGTTCGCGGGCGGCATCGATGGCCGCCACCATGGCCTTACTCGCCGCGTCATCCGGAGAGCGAACGGGCGATGCTTCCACCGCTTCCCAGGAAATCGACGGCGGGACGGTCGCCTCGATTGTTCCGACGGAGCGCGTGTAGCTGCGCACCTGCATTCCGAATTCCTGCAGCAGCAGCTTGGCCACGCCGCCCGCCGCCACGCGCGCCGCCGTCTCGCGGGCGCTGGCCCGCTCGAGCACGTCGCGGGCGTCGTCGGCCCCGTACTTGAGCATGCCGGCCAGATCGGCGTGCCCTGGGCGCACCCTGGTGATCGGTTTGCGTTTTACCTCGGCCGCATCGACCGCCATCACCTGCCGCCAGTTCTCCCAGTCGCGGTTGGCGATCTCTAATGTGATCGGCGATCCCAACGTCAAGCCGCCGCGCACGCCGGCCACGATGTGGGCGGTATCGTGCTCGATGGCCATCCGGCCGCCTCGGCCGTGCCCACCCTGCCGGCGGGTCAGGTCGCGGGCGAGGTCTGCTTCGCGGACGGTCAACCCTGCGGGCACACCGTCAAGGATCACGGTGAGCCTTTCGCCGTGCGATTCGCCCGCGGTCAGCAACCGTAGTGTCATGCCGGCACCGACTCGTGATTCAGTGCCGCCCGCATCACATCAACGGGGGCCGGCCGGCCGGTCCAAATCTCGAAGGCAGCGGCACCCTGGTAGAGGAGCATGGCACGACCCTCTGCCGACCGACGGCTCCGCAGGTCAAAGAGGCGCTGATCCGGTCGCAGCCAGGCAGCGGGCGGAAGGTCCGCGGGTGTGCCGTTCACCACCAGGTCTACCTTTGTCAGCGTTTCTTGCATGTGATCAAGGTCGACTGGCCCACCGCGCTCAATCCCGAGATCCGTGCACAGGCGTTGCGCCTGCTCAAGGTTCCGCGCAACTATCCAGACCTGATCGGCCGTGGGCTGCAGCGCGGCGGCAACCGCGCGCGCGGCCCCACCCGCGCCGATAACGGCGACCTTGTTGCCCCCACCCTGCCCTCCCCCGAAGGGGGAGGGAGAATTTGGGGTAGGCCCTTCTGCGAGAGCGCGAAGGAATCCCTCGACGTCCGTATTCCACCCCTTCAGTCGCGCACCCTGGCGGGTGATGGTGTTCACGGCTCCAATCCGAGCCGCTAGTGGATCCAGGTCATCAAGCAACGCCAGGACGGATTGCTTGTGCGGGATGGTGACATTGGCTCCAAGGATGCGCTCGTCGGCGCGCAACTCGGCGACCGCCGCAGCCAGGCCCTCAGCGTTGACCTCTCGACGCTCGTAGTGGCAATCGATGCCCAGCGCCGCAAACGCGGCGTTTTGCATGGCCGGCGAGAGACTGCGCGACACCGGGCTCCCGAACAGCAGCACGGTGGAGGTCATCGGGTCAGCTCCTGCAGGTCCTCGAAGAAGTTCGGGTAAGAGACGGCGACGCTGTCGGCGTCCTCGATCGTTGTCTGACCCGACGCGGCGAGGCCCGCCACGGCGAGCGCCATCGCGACTCGATGGTCACCGTGGGAGTCGACGGTTGCGCCACGCAGCCTCGCCGGGCCATGAATGCTCACGCCATCCGGACGCTCTTCAACGTTGGCGCCCATCCGGCGAAGGCCCTCCGACATCGTCGCCAGCCGATCGCTTTCCTTGACGCGTAGCTCGGCGGCGCCATCGATGATGGTCGTCCCCTCGGCCTGGGTCGCCAGGCTGAGCAGCGCGGGGATTTCGTCGATCGCTGCGGCAACCTCTGCGGCACCGACGGTCACCGCGCGCAGCGAACGACCCGCCACCGTCACAGACCCGATTGGCTCGACGCCCGCAGTGTCGGCATCAACACCGATCTCGGCACCCATCGATTGCAGCACGGCGAGGAATGCGGTCCGGCTGGGATTCAGTCCAACGTCGCGAATCGTGACCGACCAGCCCGGTCGGAGTGCCGCGGCCGCCATCCAGAAGGCCGCCGACGAGAAGTCGCCGGGGACCAACAGGTCGATCGGACGCAGCGGTTGATGCGATGGCCGCATCACGACTCCGTCTGCCGTCGCACTGACATCCGTTCCCATCGCACGCAGCAGGCGTTCCGTGTGGTCACGGGTCGCCACCGGTTCAACTACCGTCGTCGGACCGCTGGCGGCAAGTCCCGCAAGCAGAAGTGCACTCTTCACCTGGGCACTCGGCACCGAGAGCACGTGGCGGCGTCCCTGCAGCCGTGCTCCTGTCACCGTCAAGGGGGCGTGGCCATCCTGCGATTGGATCCTGGCGCCCATGGTGCGAAGCGGTTCGACGACGCGCGCCATCGGTCGGCGGCGGAGCGACGTATCACCATCCAGGGTGGCTGACACCCAGCTTCCCGACAGCACGCCCAGCATCAGGCGCATCGTGGTCCCTGAGTTCGCACAATCAAGCGGCCCGTGCGGAGTGCTAAACGATCGCCAGCCCCCGCCATGGACGCGCGCCGGGCCGCCGGCGCGATTGATGTTGACGCCGAGGCTTCGCAGGCAGGCGACGGTTGCTGCCACATCCTCGCCCTCGGGAAGCCCATCGATCCGACTTTCGCCTTGCGCCATAGCCGCCAGTATCAGTGCACGGTGGGCAATCGACTTGTCGCCGGGGACTCGCAGCTCACCGGTAACCCGTTGTGCCGGCTCGACGATTTGCGCCGATTCCACGTCAGTGGGCGGCACGCGCGCCCTGCTCAAAGAGCTCGCCCACACGGTCGCCACGATCGATCCGCTCGCGGTATTCGTGCAAGACATCCGCGAATCGATCGATCGCATCGACCAATGGGCCGCGGTTCGTCGCGGTGATGTCTTCGTACAAGGTGGGGTCACCCTCGGCCAGGCGGACCATGCCTCGAAACCCGGGGCCGCCCAGCCGCGGGTCAGCAAACGGCCGCACCGTCTGGGCGTACGCGACGCTGAGGGTGAAGGCCAGGTGGCTGAGGAACGCCATCTGGCGGTCGTGCGCATCGGCGGAGAGGATCTGCGGACGGGCCCCAATCGCCCGGACCAGCCGGAACCATTCGTCGAAGGGGGTGAGCTCCTGCCCGTCATCAGGCGTGAACACCCAGGTTTCGCCACGAAATAGGGTGGCATCGCTCTCGCTCAGCCCGCTCCGCTCCTTGCCGGCGACGGGGTGACCGCCGAGGAATCGGGACGGGTCGGGCAGGCAACGGGCCCATTCGAGCACCGGGCGTTTGACGCTCGCGACATCGGTGATAATCGCCTGTCGCGGGATGCCGACCGCGATCTGCTCGAGCACCGATCGGATCTGGTTGATCGGGGTGGCGACCACGACGATGTCGCAATCCGAGAGGTCACGGAGATCGGTTGACGCTCGATCGACAGCACCGCGCTGCAGGGCCGCCGCCACGCCGTCGTCGTGGTGGGCGACGCCGCGGACTTCGAGCGACCCGCCAAGCCGGCGCAGGGCCAGGCCGAGCGAACCGCCGATCAAGCCCAAGCCGACGATGCCCACCCGCATCAGGCCACTCCAACCGTCCGGTTCAGCGCGGCAGCGACAGCATCAACCTGTTGGACCAGGTGGGCGAACGCCTGCGGGGTGAGCGATTGGGCGCCGTCGGAGAGCGCGACCTCCGGTTGCGCGTGCACCTCGACGATCAGTCCGTCCGCGCCCGCCGCAATTCCCGCCAGCGCCATCGGCGTCACCAGGGAGCGCCGGCCGGTGCCGTGGCTCGGGTCGACGATCACCGGAAGGTGACTCAATTCCTTGACGAGCGGCACGGCGTTGAGGTCCAGGGTGTTGCGCGTATAGGTCTCGAAGGTACGAATGCCCCGCTCGCAGAGGATGACCTCGTAGTTGCCCTGGCTCAGGATGTACTCGGCCGAGAGCAGCCACTCTTCGATCGTCGCCGACATGCCTCGCTTCAATAGGACCGGCTTTCGCAACCGGCCGACTTCGGACAGCAGCGGAAAGTTCTGCATGTTGCGCGCGCCGATTTGCAGCACGTCGACGATGTCGGCGAGGGTCCCGATGTCTGCCGGCTCCAGCACCTCGCACACCAGGGGCAGGCCGGTCTCTCGTTTCGCTTCGCGCAGAATCGCTACGCCATCGCCGCGCAGGCCCTGGAAACTGTAAGGGGAAGTGCGCGGCTTGAAGACCCCGCCACGGAGCGCGTGGGCTCCCGCCGCCCGCACGTGCCGGCAGGTCTCGAGGTACAACTGCTCGCCGTCCACCGAACATGGCCCGGCCACGATCCACGGGCGGTCGCCACCGATCTCGTGGGCGCCGACCGTGATGCGGGTGTCGCGCGATCGGAACTCACGGTTCGAGAGTTTGAATGGCTTCGTGATTGGTACCACCTCAGCTACGCCCGGGGCCTCGATGAAGAGATCCCGCAAGGCGAATGGATTCGTTCCGATAACGCCGATCACCGTCCGCTCGTCGCCATCGCTGAGATGGGTCCGGCAGCCGTGGGCTTCGACCTGCGAGACGATCGCCGACACCTGGTCCTTGGTCGCGTCATGCCGCATGACGATGATCATGCGGTCACCCTCAACATCTGCGCGCCGCGCAGGTAGACGAAACGCATCGCCGACGACGGCTGGTCGGTGTTGACCAGGAGCAGCACCCGGATGCAACGGGGCAGGCTGCGCGGGTTCGACGCGGGCACGGCCATCTCGTGGGCGCACATCAGGGGCACGTCGCCCCAGCCAAACCGCCTGGCCGCCGCCGCCGGGAACTCGGCGGTCAGGTCTGGAGTGGTCGTGAACCACGCTGCGGCGATGTCGCCGGGCTGCAGCGCGTTCTCGCGCGCGATTTGCGCCAGCAACTCGGTCGTGGCGTCGATGATCGCCGCTTCGCTGTCTTCATCGGTGGTCGTCGCGCCGCGAATCCCTCGAACCGCCATCCTTGTTTGCCTCCTGGGCGCGCCAAGTTAGTTGTCTTTATTGGAGGAGGCCGGTGAACGGGTGGCGGCGGGAGGGGCGGCGCTAGCCCGTCCCGAGCCGGTCCCGTGCCGGCCCGAGGTAGGCGTAAAAGTAAAAGCCCGCAAGGCGAACCCGCCCGCTCATGTGCCCGGCATCGTACAACGGGCACGCGTGTTTGGCAAGGGCCGAAGGAGCGTAAATTAATGCGCGGCCGCGTCCGGGAGCAACTGCAGCGGGTCAATGGGGCTGTTATCGATCCGGACCTCGAAGTGGGTATGCGGGCCGGTCGAGTTGCCTGTCGAGCCGACTAACCCGATCAGCTGGCCCCGTTTGACCTGGTCGCCTTCCTTGACCCCGATGGTCAGGAGGTGCCCGTAGAGGGTCTTGAGCCCGGCGTCGTGCTGGATGATGACGTAGTTCCCGTAGCCGACCAGCGCCCCGGCGGTGTCCGTCATCGGTCTGGCGAGCACGACGACACCGTCAGCTGCCGCAAAAACCGGCGTCCCAAGTGGTACCGACAGGTCGATGCCGGTATGGAAATGTGCGAACCCGGCGTAGGCCGCCTCGAATGCGAAGCCAGTGGGACCGAAACCCTGGGAGACGGTCGCGTGGGGGATCGGCCACAGCAGCTTTCCGGTCGCCGTCAGCACTGGGTCCGATGCGACCAACGCCGTGGCGAGCTCAAGATTCTGCTGAGCAAACACCGCCTGCTCGATCTGGCCGAGGATGCTGTCCGTCTTCATCTGCTGGAGCGCCGCCCGCCGTGCCGCCACCTCCGGCGAATCGGTCTGCGTGGCGTCGAGCGCGGCCAGGGCGTCGTCGATCGTGGCCTGAAGCTGGGTCTGCAGCGACTGCTCGGTGGCGATCGCCTGAGCAAGCGTCGTCCGTGACTGGACCAGCCCGGTGAGCACGTCCTTCTTTGTGGCACGGCTGCGGGTCAGCGTCGTCTGTGCATGGGCGAGGGCGACTTCGTCGGCCTGAACGGTTCGAACCATTTGCCGTTCACGGTCCACGACGACGCCGCCGTATCCGAGCGTCTCCAGCAGCCCGCCAAAGCCACCGGAGCGAATCAGGCTGACAAAGAAGCTCTCCTGGTGCTTGTACAACCCCCGTACGGTGGCGGCTAGCTGGTTGCGATCTGAGGCCAGTCGCGCGCTGACCTCCTCGTGCTGGGCCGTGACCGCAGAGATCCTGGTGTCCAGCTCGGAGATCTGTCGCTGCGCTTCGAGGATCTGCTGGCCGAGCGCCACCAGCCCGAGCTGCGACTGACTGAGCGAGTTCTCCAACATAAGCGCGTGTACCTCCGAAGCTGTTAGATCCCCAATCAACTGGCCCTGCGCCTGGCGGTTCTGGAGGGCCGCGCTCGTCGGGCTCACGCTGGGCGAGACCGCGGGCGTTGGCGACGGCGTCGGGGAGGGGATCAACGGATTGGCGGCCGGGCTCGAGCTCGCCGATGGCGTGGGGGATGCGGTTGCCGCCCCAGCCGTATCGGCCAGCGCGCCGGCCGGCGACAGCAGCAAGCCGAGCCCGCTGGCCAGGCTGATGACCGCGATCGTCACCCTGCGGCGCGACCGTACCCCCACCGCCACAAGGGGTTGACAGTTTACCGAGGTATAAAAATCTTTACAACTTTTAAGGCTTAGGCTGGTGTTGCCTGCCCCGTCCGACCCCAAATCGCCTTCCTCCGAGGGCCCTTCCTGCCCGATTCGTATTCAGCTACGACTAGCCCGCTCCTCTGACTTCCGGCCCCTACTGTCTCCTATTTTCACAAATTTGTCACCCCTTGGCAGCTTTCAGCTTCCCGGAAGCGTCCTTGACCACTTGCCGGCACCTAACCTGTGCTACCATCCAAAAAAACCAACTGAGCTATCACGGGGGAAGTGATCTGGCACAGAGCCGGTTTTTAACGCACACGCTTGTTTTGTTAGCGGCGGCCGTGATCCCGGTACTGACAGCCTTCGACCGACTCCACACCGACACGGCCTACGGCGCAAATCCCACTCCTTCGGTTTCAGTGCGAACCACGCACGTCGACGACGTGGTGCTCAGCCAGGGTGGATTCATCATGAAGATGAGCACGTCGAGCGTGGATGCCGCGGTCCGGCGCGACGTCAGCTACTACACCATCAAGCCGGGGGACACGATTCAGGATGTAGCGGGACGCTACGGGCTGACCGTGGATACCCTCCGCTGGGCGAACAACATTGCCGACATCACCAGCGTCATCCCCGG
>Ga0137390_10003109_pt1 | contig 13429 bp, 20 predicted proteins | sample 15con2h24AmetaG_FD_104937 | JGI IMG/M metagenome (GOLD analysis project Ga0137390, IMG submission 104937) | Vadose zone soil microbial communities from Angelo Coast Range Reserve, California, USA - 15con2h2.4A metaG | ecosystem: Environmental > Terrestrial > Soil > Vadose zone > Saprolite... | reverse complement strand
TCTGAGACCAATTTCGACAGGCGCGAGGATCTGGTCCACGTTGACTCGGAATGGCTTGGCAACTCAATAGCACGCCAACATGCAGAAGCCGTGCGTCCAGCGCGAAGCAGATACAAAGTCAGCAAGGCCGCCGCGGTAGCTTGCAAGCAGTCACAGAGGGCAGAGTGAGGAGAGACGGCGGGGATCAGCGGAACAAAGAGTTATTGCCACCAGTAGCGAAGTTCGTATTGATAAGTCTCTCTTAGAGAAGTGCAATGCAATGCAAAACATGCAAAACGTGATGGCCGCGATCAGTCACGTGCAACCGGACGCGCTCTGGCGTCGACGGGGATTCGCGTCGGTCACGGTCGATATTACGCGTAATGTAGCGGTTACGGTGTTTTGCTCCTTGCTCCTTGCTCCCTGCTCTCCGCCCCTTTAGACAGTTCAATAATTATTATCCACGCCCTCAAAAATATTGCTCCTTTTCCGTTCTTTTTACATCGCAGTCTCGAAGATTGTCGTCACCTTCCGCTGGCTTCCTTGTGCCTGCCCGGGGCGTAACACCTAGCTATGTCTTCCAAAGCTTCGGGAAAGACGTCAGTGTTTCTTGATTGTGTTATATACAGATGAACCTGCTGAGTCAAGTGTGGACAGCGACTTACCGACATATTCCTCTCGTCGTAGAGCAGGGACTAAGGCCCTTAGCAAGTCCCCGTCTGGCGCGCCACACAAGTCAGCAGATGCCGGCCATGCCAATTTCTCGTCCTCTTCATATGACGCTGGTTCCCCACTTCACTTCTATGGCTTGGCAGTTACCCAGACTCAAACTCAGGTGGTGTCCGGCGCAGAGGCGAGTGGCGAGCCTGAGGGTAGCGAAAGCAGAGTCTGTGTCCACGTCTTTTCAGCGTCACTTGGTTGCTTCACCTCCCTAGTCTTTGCTGACGCACTTCTCCCTGTTCAGCTGGCCAAAAGAAGGAAACTATCTTATGATCGCAAGGTTCACTCGCCACCCAAAGCACAGTTACAAGCTCCCAACGAAATGTCTGAGGCGGGGGCAGCGTCTCGTTCTGCTTCCAAGTTGAAGCGACGACATCCTCCGTCCCCGGCTTCTACTGATTCGTTCGCCGAGGCGGAAGAATGGGAAGATCCTGCAAAAGTCTTTCTTGCCTCAAATCGCCAATTTAAAGTCCCCCTTTTTGAACTAGGCCGAGGGGCTACGCGAGGAGGGTTTCGCGAAGGGTGCAGCTCAATGGCAGAAACTCCGTTACGTGACGCCCCGCGGGAGCCCACTCAGGTTGTTCGACCACATATCTCATCAACCGAAGGGTTCCCCGCTTCTGGCTCTGGGGCCACTGATGCTCAACACCCTGGAGTCCAAAACGAAGATGTTCCCTCGCCGATGTCAGATGTGTCAACCGATGCTCAGGAGCAAAACCGATTTCCCATACCCGACATTCCTGACGATGCCTCAACCCCTCCGGTGATGTCAAATCCGGGCTTGATTGACAATCTAGACGCTCGAACGGAAGATTACCAGGCGACCCAGCCTCTCGGGTCCGAGGATCTCGACATCGGCACTACCCAAGTCTCCGATACTAATGATTCGTTCCCTACACAAATCTCCCCACGTGCGTGTAATTCTATGGTGTCGGGGTCACGGCCATCCACGAATACTCGGAGTAATATTCTAAGTATGGTAAATCCCGCGAAAACATGGCGTCTTCAGCGAGGCAAGCAGCTTGCGCAGGCTGCCTTACAGACCGGCTCGGATGGACAGACACAACCGTCGGCAAACTTTTCTAGGTCGTCCCATGTCCCAAGCACAGGTCGCTTGTTATTTGATCAGTTGGCGGCCCAAATGCGCGCCAAGCAGCAGTTGGCCCCTCGACGCGATCTAGGGGAACAAAGCCCTCCATATTTACCCCTGATAGACGAAGATAGTCGAGAAACTGCCATTGTGCCTGACTCTGAACCTCCCGAGCCTGCAAACACGGCATCTACTGTAGCTCGACCTCATTCGTCAACCCCTCCAATTATTCCTCGATTCGGAGGCCTGGCCGATTCCTCGCTTTCTTGCCTTTCTCCAATTCCTTCAATGGCTCTAGAGGATGAAGATGCTCAACATGATAAAGAGAAAGACGGCCAATTGGATGACGATGAAGAGGATGTTCCGCTGCTTCTCACTGTGGGTCGCCCAGGCAAATGCGCACCTCCACCAACTGCGAAAGTAAGCAACCTGCCGAAGGTACTATATCCTTCTCATTCGCGTCTTCTTGCACTCCTGACCACGATTTATTTTTTAAGTCAAAGGCCAGGCAATCTCATGCGCTCGAACGAACAGGGCGCGCAGTAGGAACTAAGGCGTCTAGTATACGGGGTATCCGCACTCGTCACAGTGAGATACCTTCGTCTGTTCCCGAACAAGACCATTGCCCCTCTGCTGTTCCCCCAACCACACCGCGCACTGGCACTCGTCAGAACCGCAAACAATGTGGAGATACCGGGGAGGACGCTTTCATACCCAGTACACGATCCGACCAAGCAACCCCCGCTCCCGACGAAGACTTGACAGAGCCAGCAGACGACTTGCCCGTATATACTGAGGATGATGCGCCCGCTCCGCGATACTCGAAGGTGTCATCAAAACGTAGGCGCCTTCATCCGCCTTCTCGCAAGGCTGCGCACAGATCAGCACCTAGTGCGGCAAGTAATTCTCCATCTATGGTTTCGGGAACTCGGACTACAAAAAAGATCAAGAATCCTATGGCGACACGCGTGTTTGCTCTGTGGAAGCAGGACGCTGCGTATTTCTCCGGCATTGTCCGCGAAAGAGTGGGACAATCAGATCGCTTCAAAATTGGATTTGATGACGACGATGAAGACGTCGTAGATGTAAAGAACCTCCGTCGGTTGGAGCTCCAAATTGGTGATCGCGTTACCATCATCTCGAGCAAGGAGAGGGCGACCGTTGCGAGTGTGGATGAACAACACGTGGTGGTTCGACTTATCGATGACCCTTCAGAGGAGATGGAGGTCGAGGTCTCCGGGATCAAGATCCAGAGTCGCGCAATCGGTTCTCAATGGGGCAATCGAATGATCAACGCAGATGAGATCGTAACGCTGGTACCAAGAACAAAGTCCGAAACTCCATCGTCTCTAAGAAACTCGAACACCGGCTTAAACAAGAAGGTGCTAAATAAAGTAGGGATTGTCGTCACATTGTCCGTTGGATGTGACCGCGAGAAGGAGAAGGAAATAATCATGCGGATTATCAAGACGAATGGGGGAACCGTACTTGACGACTGGACCGATGTCCTTTCCTTGGCGGGGGAATATTCAGCAAACAAGAAGCGATGGGTAATTACAAGCGACAATATCGGCACCGACATAAAGCACGACATCCAACAAGTCTTCCTGGTCTCCGATGCTGCAAACACAAAACCACGGTTCCTCACTGCACTTGCCCTTGGCATACCGTGCCTCTCAGTGGAGTGGCTGAGGAGCTTGTCATCCGGCGTGAGTTTCACAGTAGGATTCGATTAAACGCGTGCTGAGGGGTTTTCAAAGCAATGCATCCTATCAGACTGGCCCAATTACCTCTTGCCTGCGGGTTACAGCGAGACTTTGAGAGCCAGGGTTTCTCAAATGGTGGATCTCGACTGGGGCACGACATTCGATCACTTAGCTGATATCATGTCGAACGACGTAGCGACGAAGCTTTTCTCTTCGAAGTCGGTGCTCGTGCTGGGACCGGAATACTTTCCCCCGCCAGCGAAGGGCAAAAAGTTTCTTTGCTCTAGGCAAAGTCGGATTGATAACCATGTGCGCAAGGGTACGTCCGGTTTTGGTGACGAAAAATCCAACGATGGCGGACGGTTCATCCCGCGAATCATTTTGTCTATGGGCGCTGCACGTGTGGAAGCTGTGCCGGAACTCAAGTACTCTTCCAACCCTGATCTGAAAGACTTTCAGTATATTGTTGTCAAGGACTTGCACGAGCGACCGTCCGTTGGCGGAGAAAAGTATGTATCTATGGAGTGGGTAAAGGACTGCCTCATCGCAGGAAGGATGTTCCCTCGAGTGTAAATTCTGTAACTGCATACGGACCTAATTGTCGTTTATCTTTTATTAGTTGCACACCATATGTGACCACTCATCATCTAGCATTTTAGTCATTTACTTGTTTATTACTAACTTTTGCTCTCTGAACCGTTTCTTTGCGGAACTGTGAGCATGGCCAGACAGTATCACGATGAAATTAGTGAGCGAAATAAAAATACATCCAAAACTCTGTCCAGAAGATAGGCTAAGGAGACATGACAATCGCCCAGCTAGTCTAACCGTATTCCACATCGCGCACACTTCTTCTCTGTATCAATGCTATAAAGTACTAAGCGCTTCGCAGGTCATAAAAGAAACAATCACGTACCAGAGAAAGATAAGCCCTATCGGGAATAGAAGGATGGCGCAAATGATACCACAAAGGCCGAAGCTAACGTTCTCGTCGTGATCTCCCCTCGCACATTGAGCGAAAACTGAGGATAGAGTACGATCAAGAAGAAGTGAACGGTCAGGGGAGCACTTACGTTGATTCCGATACTGTTGGCCCACCCACTCATCTGGTGGCATAGATTGCGACCCTGTACCAGGTGTCTGCCATTGGGGTAGCAACGCAGGAGACGCCGAATATGTTGGGCTCGATGATGATGGTGGTGGGTATTGTTGGGATTGTTGTGGTGGTGGATTAGATGAGGGATCTGGTAAGCCTTCAGGAGGTGCATAGGCAGGTGGTGGTATGGACAACGGAGACGGATCTTCGGGCGGTAATTTTGCGTCGATGACCATAACGACGGTAGGATAGCTGTAGGGGGAAATGAAAGGGGGAAAGGGGGAAGGAGAAAGGAACGGGTGGCTACAGTACGGTGAACTGGGTGAGAGAGTTGCGTTCTCGCTTGAAATATGGTGGGGCACTGCCTCGGACCGCAGCCAGGGGGTGAAAAGTTGGCGCTCGATGCTTGGTTACTTGGGTGGGTGCGCCAAAGTCACGGTCGGCGTGGGTGCCGGCTTGCTGGGTACTGCACTAGTACTGAGAATAGTCTAGTGCCGTATGCCGACCCGTACCACTGTCACTGTCACTGTCACTGTAGACTGTGATGCAAGCGCGTGTTATCTAATATGTGAGGCACATGATCGCGGCCCGCTCGACAGCGACGCGGCGGGGCGACGACCACGACCACGACCACGATCACGGTGTTTTCATTTAGTCGGTGACCGAATCATTCCTACTCAATAATTACCATCCATATGGAGGTCGAGTATGAAGTCGGTATGTCTATCACACCCCGTTCTTCGTTCAGACTGTTCTAATTTAGTCCGAAGAAACCGTTTTGAAGGCAAAGGTCTTCATGAAGGGCAAGAAGATGGATTGGGTAGGTTCAGTCTTGACCGTTCGCTCACGTTGATTGATACATGCAACCTAGAAATTCTATGTAAAGGTGCGAGGCACGTCTTCCTACAGGATGTGAGAGATACTCACCGCCTACTGCCCGTTAGTGGAAAGGTTATCAAGACACTGACAACACGTACGCACGCCTTAACGTTAGGGGCTCGTCAGACACGTTGCTCACGCAATTTATGTAGCTGGGAGCCCTTCAAGTCTTTCAAGAATTGCGGAGAGGAAATCATTGAACGGTTTTGGGACCGCGTAGACACCAAAGGCCGTGACGTGAATTCAATCGAGGGATGGACCAATGGGGAGGAGATCTATCCCATTGGGCCACCACGTACGCCATCCCATCCTAAGCATAATCCTAGAAACTTACTCTTTGTTGAGGCCGAAAGAGCAGGACGACGCCCAGAAAAGATGAAACCGCCAATGCTCGGTCTTCGGCGGATGAGCATCCCTCCCCAAAAGGGACCACCAACGGCACGAAGGCCAAGAGACCGTTAGAAACCCTTGAGTCCCAAGGCTCCTCTAAGCGGAAGCGGGCAAGCTCTAGTAGACGCAAATCAGATACGCGAGCGACACGGCGTTCCCGGCGTGAGTCGCGCACACCAGTTAGTTCATTCATGTTTGCCGCGGCCCCGATTGTACAGGACTGAACAACTTTCAGATTCCTGATTCTCAGTCTGAGGATGAACTGCTCATGGTCGCTTTGCAAAAGCGAAAGACGGGTATGTCGTGGCCCGATATACCCCTGTGACTTGCTGTTGAAACTTGTTTGATTTGATTAGCCGCGGATGACATGCACATCGACGTTGACGCTTCTGGCCTAGAGGACCAAGTCGACCATAAGAACGCTATTAAATCCAGCTTTCGGGGACAATCTGAGGAGCCAGGGCACCATGATCGTCCTTCAAGAGTTTCGAACAATGTTAAATCACAACCTTCAACGCCGACCATGGTTGATGATATAGATTTCTCGGCGGACTCTGGTTTACACCACGGGGTTGATCCTCCGCAAGGACTTTTTGCCCCTCAGACCCGGAGTGCCAAGAACGTCAGAAAGGGATTGAGGGGTAGGAATGCCTCTCTCCTCACTTTCAGCAAGAAAACAGGGTCTCTTGAAACCCTGAGAAGAAACCGTGCTTTAAAGGATAACGAAGCGGTTGGGGATGCTGATGAAGTCGAACCCGTGGAGTCCACTAGTGCAGCCCTTGATAGCGTGGTATTTCATTCGGGGTCTTCAAGTATGGAGATTCCTCCGCCAGGTAGAGACAGCACTCCCACCGCAACAGAAAAAATGAAGTTTGCGAGCCATGATGATACCGAGAGTCATTCGCTGCCGGAATATGAAGAACAGAATCAACCCTGTCCCTCTAGTCCGAAAATCGAGTAAGGAATTTCGTAAATATCCGCTTTCCCTATTTCGATGATTCGCCTAGTCTGCCAGATAAAATGCCTACGTCGATCAGCTTTCCGGAACCTTTATCCGGTGGATCCAGCCCCTGGAAGCGGGCGACTATTTTTGGTCCTTTGTGAGTCTGCTTGAAGCTGTACACATTGGTTCTCATCGTTGATTCCTGTCTAGGGCGATTGGTGCTAGTTCGCCAACTTGGGCGACGTCCTGGGCCTCAGACACAGGGTAAGTGTGTACCTCTGACCTTTTGATTACTTTCCTGGAGCAATTCAAACAGGTTGCCCTCATCGATTTCCCAGCCCTTCCTCCTTAACTTCGACAATTCAATTTCAGTACCGGTGGCACTTAAGGACGTATCATCGGCACCGGCTATACACCACCTTCATCTAGAAAGCATCGTCTCAGGCACTGCAGGCCCGCCTGGGAAGTTGTACACATCTCATGCTGCTACCGCTCTTCTAGAAACGCTCGAAACCGGAGGGTCTTGCGCTCGCCTAGTTCCTGGCGAGACAGCGACGGTGGAACAACGTCGTATTTTCGACGCGTTTTGCACTAAGCTGGGGGAGGGTGGCCTGGTTCGTTGTCTGCTTTGTGATCATATTAGACCTTTAACTGACTCGCCTCAGTTCGTTGTGATGGCGAGCTCAGAAGTCTTAGCTTGCTGCTCGTCGACAAACGAGGACTATGCCGAAAGGCTCGCATTGGCTACCGCGTTGCGCGGCTTGACCGAAACTGTGGTGGTATCACATGTCAAAGTGGCCAATTATTCTGCGTTCGCTGACGCCGCAGCGCAAGCAGAGACTGTTCGTTGGTAGACCCACGCCCACGTTTAGAATCTACTATCATTTATATCAGTTATATCTTCGGGGATTATCCTATGACATTTCCTTTGTTGGCGTTTGCGCGTGCACGTGATACGACGCGTGGAACGCGTTTGATTGGAACGCGCGTCAGCGATTCGAGTCAAGTCAATGCTATCCTCACCTCCACAATGCTTCGTAGAGCACCCACCACCATAGACGGGAAACTCGTTGATAGACACCAAGAAAGTACTCGCATCAATAAGCCATTCAAGGTCCCAGCTCTCGCCATTCAGCGTGCTCAGCCGCAGAGGAAGAGAAAGCGTGTTTCTTATAAAGAGGCTCAGGATCCCGACGACGACTCAGATTCCGATTCCGGCTCAAAATCGGCGAGGAAGAGAAAACCATCCAATGACACTGAAAATTCCCATCCTAGTCAAATATATGCTTTTCCCGTTTACAAGCCAAAGCCCTTCAACGAGTTATTTGGCCCACGTAGATACACCATCCCCGTTATGACAAACAAGAATGGTGAGATTGTCAAGACAATTCAATCAAATCCGTCCCTCGGCGTAAGGCCCCAGGTAAATCTTATACCCCGACCTCTACACGATCCAATGGAGGATCATGCGATCGTTCTCTATGACCCCACCATTGACTCGCGGGAGACGGACGAGGAGAGAAAGGCGCGAGAGAAGGAACAGTTCAGGGTACAGGCAGAGAAGGAAGCAAAAGAGAAAAGTGCAGGACTATACAACCCGCATAAGAGCCTAAGAGATTTACTGGGCGGCGGCAAAGAGAAAAAGGCGCATTACAACAAGGTACCGGTGGTCATCGACCCACGCCTCTCCAAAGTTCTTCGACCTCATCAAGTCGAAGGCGTCAAGGTACGTTGCTACTTTTCTTTGATCCGTCACCAGGCCTAGCTCAATCCTACTTGGCATAGTTCTTGTATCGTTGTACGACTGGAATGGTCGTCGAAAATCAGTATGGCTGCATCATGGCCGATGAAATGGGTCTCGGCAAGACGCTGCAATGTATCGCTTTACTTTGGACGCTCCTCAAACAGTCCCCGCACGCTGGGAAGCCGACAATTGACAAATCTATCATTGCGTGCCCATCCAGCCTGGTCAAAAACTGGGCAAATGAGTTGGGTAGGCTGCCATTGTATCGTACTAGAAAAGTATGCTGATTGTCTTTAAGTAAAATGGCTCGGTAAAGACGCCGTAACACCTCTGGCTGTAGATGGAAAAGGTGGGAAGGCCGAACTACTCGAGAAGGTGGCACGCTGGGTCGCGGCTAGTGGGAGAAACGTCACCCAACCAGGTGAGTCGACTGTGCGCCATCCAGGGTCACGGTCTGACTCCCGATTCTTAGTGATGATTGTCTCGTATGAGACATTGAGAACTCTGACAGCCCACTTGGTCAACTGCAAGATTGGCCTTCTCCTTTGTGACGAGGGACATCGCTTGAAGAATTCTGGTATCCGAACTTGTATCCTTTCCCTCTATTGTTTGCTTATCCAAAACTTCCGCGCACCTAGAATCGCTTACATTCCAGGCTTTGAACTCTCTTGACGTAAAGCGCCGCGTTATCCTCTCTGGCACTCCCATCCAGGTATTGGCCCATAGTCACGTCATGTGCATTCACTTGCTGAAAATACATCCTAGAATGACCTTTCTGAGTACTTTTCCTTGCTAAATTTTGCAAATCCCAATTTCTTGGGCTCCAAGAATGATTTTCGGAAAAATTTCGAGAATGCCATTATCCGAGGCCGGGATGCAGACGCGACTGACAAAGTGAAAGCCACGAGCGAGAAGAAATTAAAAGAGCTCGGTGAGATGGTTTCAAAGTTCATCATTCGTCGAACGAACGACCTTCTTTCCAAATACCGTGCGTTACTATACCATTACTGCTTCCATACGCCACCCTGACTTCCACTTGTAGTTCCGGTCAAATACGAGCAGGTAGTATTCTGCGGGCTATCAGACTTCCAGCTTTCCCTGTACAAGTTATTCATTTCCTCTCCCGAAATTCAAGCGTTACTTCGAGGCGTAGACTCGCAGCCTTTGAAGGCGATTAACATCCTCAAGAAACTCTGCAATCACCCTGAACTGCTCGATCTGCCTGGCGACCTTCATGGATCCGAGCGTTTAATACCGGAAGGATTTTGTGGACCCGGTCAAACAACCGGTGCCAAGGGCCGCGACAGGAATCAAACAGTGCACTGTGAATGGAGCGGCAAATTTATAATACTAGAGAGGTGTGCTTGAATTTGCTTCCTGGAGCCGAACGCTAAAGCTCGTGATAGATTCTTGCATCGTATTCACACTGAAACCAATGACAAGATTGTTCTCATCAGTAATTATACTCAAACGTTAGATATTTTTGAGAAGCTCCTTCGGAGCAAGAAGTGAGCCAAAATCTATTTTTTTTCGGCTGCCCTAATGTTTCTCTGCAGGTATTGTTACTTCCGTCTAGACGGCACAATGACCATCACCAAGCGGCAGAAGCTTGTTGACCAATTCAATGATCCTGAGGGCAAAGAATTCGTATTCTTGCTCAGCAGCAAGGCTGGTGGATGCGGGATCAACCTCATTGGAGCGAATCGATTGATTTTATTTGATCCAGGTAGGACTTTCCCCTTGAGACGGTATACTTTCCTCACGCGGCTCTCAGATTGGAATCCTGCGGCCGACCAACAGGCTTTAGCACGTGTCTGGCGCGATGGTCAAAAGAAAGAATGTTCGTATTGCACTGTTTCACCTCGTGCTCATGGCCCGTCTATTCAACGCCATCTGGGCAGGCTTCGTCTATCGTTTCATATCCACAGGTACAATAGAGGAAAAGATATTCCAGCGTCAGGCGTCCAAGCAGGCCCTTTCTTCAGCGGTAGTCGATGAGAAGGAAGATGCAGAGCGTCACTTTTCGACCGACTCCCTCAGAAAACTGTTTTTGTTTAATGAACACACGGAATGCGAGACGCACGAGACCTTCAAATGCAAGCGCTGCAAGCATGGCAGGCAGATCGTTAAAGCTCCAGCCCTGCTCTATGGTGACGCTAGCACGCATGTATCCCTCATTTTTTTGACATTTCAAAGCTTCCTGACACGAGAATCTCTAGGTGGAATCACTTCACTAACGGGGAACTGAGAAACAACCACGACGATCTACTCAGAGCTGAAGTAGGTTGTCCTGAGGTATCATTCGTTTTCCAATACGTCAGCCATTAGTTCTCCGGCCCATCACATACCTAAGTTATGATAGCACATGTCGGACAATGTACACTAATATTACATTCCTACAAACCACGGACAGTAAAAGCATTATAAGAAATCAGACCAGCTTCCCCATTCTCCTCCGACAGGTCGCACCTTAACCTTCTCACCTGTTAAGCCAAAATACGATGCCTTGTACCATGACTGCATATCTTCTTCGCTATAAGGCCCGAACACCTGTCCTTGCCCGCCCGTAGAGCCTGCGACATCCCACTTGTATTCGTACTTGACGTCCGCAGACGGAGGAACCCAGGAAGGATCGACTTTACCGGCCGACCTTACGGAGCGCACGATCTCCTCATAGGTCCGCGAGTAAATGTCGGTGTCACCAAGCGAGAGCAGGGTCGAAGCGAGATGTGTGAGCTGCTCGACGTCTGACACCGAGTTGTGCCCCTTGTCCGTGGCGGCGCCCCCGCGCGAATCTTGCGACGAGGCCTTTGCCGTCTGCGAGCTACAGCAGTGTGAGATTAGACATGGGGGGGCCGAAACGCGGAGAGAGAGAGAGAAGAAAGGGAGTGAGTGAACGTGAACGTGAACCTACCCGGACCCGGACTGCTTCGCCTTGCTCTGCTTGGCCCGCGCCCCGAGCCGCTGCAAAGCCTCGAGCACCGTCTCGCCCTTCTTGAGCATAGCAAGGACCTCGCGCTCGACGGCCTCCTTCCCGCCGCGCATCTCGAGCTCGCGCTCCTCCTCGCGCACCCGCTCCATCTGCGCCTTCTCCCGCCTGCGCTTGCGCCGCCGCGCGAGCCGGATCTCCCGCTCGCCGAGCCCGTCCATCCACCGGTCGTGCAGCGCGTGCGGATCAAAGTTCCGCACGTACATCCCGTCGGCGGAGAACTTGCCCTCCTCCATCTCCTCGCGCATGTTGAACGACGACAGCTCGTACCCCATCCCCGCCTTCTTCCGCCGCTCCGCGTCGTCTTCGTCCTCGGGCTCGTCGTCGTCCAAGTCGTCGTCCGAGTCATCGCCCGAGTCGTCGCCGGACCCGCGCCCGAACTCCTGCCCCTCGATGTCACCCAGGCGCAGAAATTCCTCCCCGCGCTTCTTCTCGCCTGGTTCGGCCTTGTCGTCCTCTTTCGGGTCGGTGGCGAACATGTCTTCGTCTTCGTCGTTTGCCGCGCCCTCGGCGCCGGCTCGACGGCTGAAGACTACGCCTTCGCCGTCGTCGCTCGAGTCTGATTCATAGCCCTCCGTCTTGACGCGCCCTTTGCGTGTTGCAGACGGATTTTCAAGAGCCTCATCTACGTCATTGGCAAAATTAGCCTCGTCGTCTGCGGGCTCGAGGAAACGCGTCTTTTTTGGCGGAGGGGGACCGGTTCCCGTAGAATATGTGGAACTTGTCGTCCGTTTGGCCTGTTCTCGTGGAGGCATGGTATGGATGTTTGAGAAGTCAGGTTCAGCCGTGGGAAAGTGGTGGGATGTGATAAGCTAGTGATAAGCTACACTGACTGGCAATCGATACAAGACAAAGCCCGAGATACTCGCGGGCAGGAGCGCGTAGAATACGTGTGCTAGAGGTCAACTAATCCCTCAGATCCGCCTCCTCTGCAGTAACAGGTAATCGGCGTCGTGGGGTATATGGCTCAGGCTCTTCGACATTCTCGGCCCGCATTAAACCTTCCTCCTCTGGGGCGGTTACTTCGCGGGAGAATGCCCGGGATCCACGTACCCGGGGATGTGGGCGGTATATGAATGACTGGGTAACGATGGCCACGTCAAACATGAGTGTGCCACCGCTCCCGAGGAGATAGCTGTAAGAAGTCTTGAGATGTGAGAGGAGGTAAATTCCCATGAGAACTTACGGCATGCTCTCGGTGAGAAACATGGACGACTCCGCAGGACGGCCGCGCATATTGGGCGAAGAGAGTATAGACAGAACATAGAAGAGATTACCGAGGAAAGCAAAGACAAAAAGATACATCGATAATCCCTGTAAAAGAATTAGATACGGGAACGGTCTAGTACGCTCAGGGAATTACCTCCACAGATTTCCTAACGAACTTGGGGAAACATCGCGATAAGTTACGGAGTACCACGTGAGCCACCTAGACACGCACATTTTTCCAAATCTGTGGCAACCTAGATGTCAGGTAGAGTGTCGTGCATGCCCATGCTGAGATACGACCAATTATACGTTCCAATGAGGGTCCGGGCACTGGTGGTCTGTCTTTCGAAACACCTTCATACTGTTGGGTGTCAAACACTAGGTCTACGGTATCCAATGGCGGGTTCTCGTGGGTGGGTGACGGAAAGAGCAAGCTGGAGCCAGTCACGGTCGAACTAGACGATGACAACACCCTCCCAGGCTGACCGACCGCGCCACCTTCGGCACCATACCTACGCATCCCTAGCGTCCCGATTCCGAATAACGCCCAAGCACCCATAAAGACCATGGCCGCACCACGTCTGTTAGCTCGCGAGCTCCGCCTTTGTTGACTCTCTTCGTTGTGAAGCCAGTCATGCTCCCCTTGGGAATCTAGTGAAGAGAGATTGGCGCGCATTAAGGAAC
>Ga0137390_10003107_pt1 | contig 13430 bp, 11 predicted proteins | sample 15con2h24AmetaG_FD_104937 | JGI IMG/M metagenome (GOLD analysis project Ga0137390, IMG submission 104937) | Vadose zone soil microbial communities from Angelo Coast Range Reserve, California, USA - 15con2h2.4A metaG | ecosystem: Environmental > Terrestrial > Soil > Vadose zone > Saprolite... | reverse complement strand
TGCTCCAAAGAGAGAGGAAATGAAAAAACTAGCAGCACTCACACTATCGATGTTCCTCGTTTCCGGAACTGCTTTTGCTGATACGCCCAAGAACGCCGATTCACAACCTGCCACGGCGGCTCAGCCGGCGAAACCCAAAGCGGCCAAGAAGGCTGAGAGCTCCAACGCAGCCATCGCGGCGCAACTCGAAGAGCTCCGCCAGACTTTGCAGTCGCAGCAGGAGCAGCTTCAGATGCTGAAGGAGGAGCTCGCCAAGCGCGACCGCCAGATCGACGAAGCTCGCGAAGCGGCGGCGGCGGCGAACGCTCGGGCAACCGAAGCGAGCACCAAAGCCACCGAAGCGGTGAACACCACTGCAGAAGCGAAGTCCGAGGCGGTTTCACTCAACTCGTCGGTCAGCGCCTTGAAGGCCAGCAACGAAGTCCTGAAGACTACGGTGGCCAAGGAACAGGCCGACGCCAAGAAAGCGGAAGAAGCCGGCCCCCCGGCAATCAAGTATAAGGGCATCAACATCACCCCGGTCGGGTTCATCGCGGCCGAGACGGTTTTCCGCCAGCGGGCCACCAGCGGGGACATTCCCACTCCGATGAATGCCATCCCGTACCCCGGAAATGCGCTGAGTAAAGTTACCGAAAGCAACTTCTCGGGTCGTCAATCCCGAATCGGCGTCCTCGCCGACACGAAAGTCGGCAGCGCTAAAGTAAGCGCCTACTACGAGGCAGACTTTTTCGGCGCGGGCACGACCTCCAACAACCGGCAGACCAATAGCTACGTTCTCCGCCAGCGCCAATTATGGGGACAGGCGGCATTTGATAGCGGCTGGCAGTTTACCGGCGGTCAAATGTGGACGCTAGCGACTGAGACCCGGAAGGGCATCCAGAACCGCCAGGAAGTTCTGCCGATGACGATCGACGTCAACTACACGGTGGGCTTCACTTACGCACGGGGGTACGGTTTCCGCGTTGTCAAGGATTTCGGTGGCAAGTTCGCGGTCGGCGTTTCAGTGGAAGGCCCGCAGTCGACGTTCGGTGGTCGTGGGTTCTCCACTGTCACATCGGCGACCGGCGCTACCACGCAGAACTTCTTTATTAACGCCCCAGGCGCGGGCGGAGGCTTGTACAACGCGTTCGACGCTACCGGCTACACAGTTAACAAAGCTCCGGATTTTGTCTTCAAGGCAGCGGCGGATCCCGGGTACGGACATTATGAGTTGTTCGGAATCCTGAGCACTTTCCGCAACCGGATCTATCCTTGCGCAGTCGTCACCCCGCTCGCCAGCGCAACGGTAATCATCACTGGCCCCGCACTGGCGGGCAATTCTGGTACTTGCACGAATACGGCCCCCTCCGCTATCGGAGGCTTCAATGATACGCGTACAGGAGGTGGCGTAGGAGCCGTAGCTCGCATACCTCTGTTTGCCAAGAAGGTGGATTTTGGCGTGAAAGGCCTGGCGGGCGATGGCGTGGGCCGTTACGGTGCAGCCCAGCTTGCCGATTTGACCTTCCGTCCGGACGGCACGCAGGCGTTGCTTCGTACCGCTCACGGGCTCGCCACCATCGAGTTCCATCCGAACCCGAAGTTGGATATCTACCTGAACTACGGCGGGGAATACGCCTGGCGCGCTGCTTACGCTGGCTACATGACCGACAACATTACGACCAGCCAATCCTATTCAACTACAACCTGCGTCATCGGTACTCCGGGCTGCCCGGCGAGCGGCTTTATAACAACGGCGACGACCATCACCACGCACACCACTGCCAACAACAAAACCGGAGGCTATGGCTCTCCGTTTGCCAACAACACAAACTGTGGCGCTGAGGCGCCTCCTGCGGGGACTTCCGCGCCTGGGGCCGGCTCGTGCGCGGGTGACATCCGCTTCATTCAAGAAGGTACCCTGGGGTTCTGGCATAAGATGTACCAGGGTCCGAAGGGTGGAGTCCGTTGGGGTCTCCAGTACTCGTACATAACCAAGAGCGGCTGGTCCGGGGCGGGAGGCATTCAGCCCAAGGCCGTCGACAACATGGTGTTCACCTCTTTCCGCTATTACCTGCCGTAGTTCCGGCCGGGCAATTGGCGGCCCGTCTCTCCCCTGGGGACGGAAAAAGGGCAGCTCCTCACCAAGCTGCCCTTTTTGTTTCTGGTTCTTGGTCCTGGCGCGGGTCAACTCTTGGATGGATGGACGCACGACCTCGGCGCTGAGCCGACCCCAAGAATGCCAACTCAGGAATCAGCGGTGGAGTGTTTCTGATACTTGATGGAACTCTGGGCGATCCCCTCTGGCTCAATGCCAAACCGACCAGCGATTTTCGCCAGCGAGAGCCACTCTGCACTTGGACCCAAGTTCGTTTCTGACGCTGCAGTATCCGGAACAGTTCACTGAAAATAAAGGAGTAAGTGGTCGGGGCGCCGAGATTTGAACCGGGGGCCTCCTGCGCCCAAGGTAGCGGTAGAAACGCTATCTGATTGGTCCGTCTAGCTTTGTTCTGCGTCATAGGACATGGTTTTGGACCTAATTTGTCAGCATTTGGACCCAAGTGGACCCAAGTTTTCGACTGCACCGCTCCTATGAGATAGTTTTGGATGGGCACACTTTCGGGAAAGACCGACTCGTTCTGGTAGATATGTTCCTTTCCAGACAGACGCTCAACTCTTGATGCGCTAACGTGTTCATGGGCTCTGATTCTGGGAGGCCTTTGGCTTTGCTGCCCTTGAGTCATAACGAGAATCCTTGCTAACTCCCGGGTGGTAATGCTCTTGGTCATGGCTTCAGCCGCACTCTCTGCTCAAAGTCGCGGGGGCTCCTCCCGGCGTACGCGATTTAATCGCTGCGAAACGGTGGCAGTTCCAACTTCTCGGAGCCTCCTCGTCGCGCGAGAACAACTGTATTCTGGAGGTCACTCATGGCCATACGCCGAAGAACCGGGCTTATCGGGGCTGGGATCGCCGCGTTGCTCTTGCTTACAGTTATTTTCGTTGCACCCGCACTAATTCGAGTGGATCGCTACCGGCCCCGAGTGATCTCCTATCTGCAAGAGAAAACTGGCAAGCAGGTCGAAATCGGGCGGCTGGCACTCACTTTTTTCCCGGTAGCGATTCACATTGATCATTTTGGCGTGAAGAACCCTCCCATATTTCCGCGCGGTTATGTCGTTCAGGTGTCGCGCATCGATGCTGAGTTAAGCGTTGGGGCACTCCTGCACCGGCAGGTAGTCATCAAGTCGCTGGTGCTGGAGGAACCGATCCTGAATATGACTTCGGATCCCGACGGCCCGTGGAACTTCGAGAATCCACAAGCAAAAGCTTTACAGAACACGTTTCCACTCGGAGTGATTTCGCGGGTGCAAGTTAAGCGGGGGCAACTGATCGCGTCGAACCTGCTGCCATCCGACGCGGCGGGCCCCATCTTCTTCGAAGCCCATGAGATCTACTGTGAGTTGGAGCAGGTCAACCTCGTGGGAATTATCAATCCTTCTTCTTCCTCGATGGATGGTCAGGGCAGCCTGAAAGCGGGCCTTCTGCGTTTCGGCTCGGTCGAGATGAGAAATCTGAAATCCAAATTTGCATTGGGGGCGAGACACATTTCTTTTGAGGATGTCAAAGCAGAAGGGTATGGCGGGAATGCCGTGGGCGACCTGGTCTTCGACTTGTCAGGGAAAAATGCAAGCTTTAAGGCCAATGCGCGATTCAGTGGAATTAATGTGGCCCAGCTTTTGGCGGCCTTCCCAAACGGCGGCGGAAGGATGACGGGAAAGATGGAAGGAGACATAAAGTTAGCGGGCGAGATCGAGCACTCGTCCCGTCCGCTGGCGGGAATCCACGGGGGAGGACGCATAACGGTGCGCAACGGGCAGGTGCCGAGTCTCAAGCTCAACGCGAATTTGATGAAGCTGGCGCACTTCAACGATCTGGGCCCGGCCAAGAATGATCCTTCCGCGTTTAACTTGATAACTACTGATCTCGAGCTGGCCAATCAGCGGATTTCAAGCAAGGTGATAGATATTGACGGCTACGGAGTCGACGTGGACGGCTCAGGTAGTGTCAGCCTGTCAGGTTCTGACGAATTGAACTATCGCGGATTGGCGGAGATTACGACCAAAGAAAGCTTTTTCACCAACACAGTCGCTCGACTGTCCGGAGCCGCATTAAAAGACGGTAAGTTGCAATTTCCCTTTCGAATCGGCGGAACGATCGATAACCCGGTATTTTCCAAGGGGAAAGGCGATAAGGACGTAGACGCTGTACAAAAACCCCGTTAGTTGCCCAGTTGTCTGTTTAAGAAGCGTGTTGCATTCCGAGAAGCGCATTTCTCCCGGGAATCCAGTTGCGATCGAACAATCGAGTTGGAACGGTTAAGATTCCGGATCTTCCCAAATCCGACGACATGGATAAACCAAAGAAAATAAACAGCGGCTTCTTTCTCCTGGGCGCCCTTCTGATCGCCGCGACAGCGCTTTTCGTCTTCGGGTGGCTGGCGGAAGAGATGCTCGAGGGAGACACACAGCAATTCGATGCGTACTTGAGAATTGCCGTCCACCAACACGCTACGCCCGGCCTTACCCGATTGATGCAGGTATTCTCATTTCTTGGGTCAGTCGCTGCGGTGACCGCCATGTGCCTGGTGGCAATTTGCGTGTCTCTTTACTTTAGCAACGATCGGACGGCTGCATTGCTGGCGATCACGATGCTCGGTGTAGCTGCGCTCGATGTCGCATTGAAGCACGCCTTCCATCGGCCCCGGCCGGTTGCCTTTTTCGGCGCCACGCCAAGCTCGTATAGTTTCCCGAGCGGCCACGCGCTAGGCTCACTCTGTTTTTACGGAATACTCGCTGCGATTCTCGCCGCACGTGCGCGCGGACGGGTTGCTAGATTCTGCATATGGATGGCCGCTGTGCTCCTGGTTGGAATGATCGGATTTTCGCGCATTTATCTGGGAGTGCATTATCCCAGCGACGTCATCGCAGGATATTGTGCGGCCGCCGTATGGGTTGGAGCGGTTGGTTTCCTCGATAGGACTCTGAGGACTGCGGAGAGAAAAAAGCTAGAGGGCCGGCAAGAACATTTAAGCGCACAAAAGCCTTGAGACGAAGATGCGAAATGTCACCGTGATTCTCAACAATTCGCCCTTAAGGTGCAGATTCCGGGAGATTATCTGCTTGGAGCCACAAATCGCCCTCGTGACCTTTAGAAGGCCAGTAAGGGACGGGAATTCAAGAATGTGCGACGAACGTTACTTTTTGCAACTGTCGCTGACCATCTTCAAGTACGTGGCAGTCATGTGACCGTGCTCGGTGGAGTCCTTGTCCACGCCGTGCTCTTTTGCCTCGGCCTTCGCGTCTTCCTTCATGCCGTGCATTTTGGCATTGGAGACGACGCCGGTTAGTGTAACGGTATGACCGACATGATCGCCGAGCTTGAGGGTATCGCTCTTGATCTCCCAGGTGCCGCCTTTCGCCGTAGTAAGCCTGTACTCATTGGCCTCGTCGCCCTTTTGAAGGCAGCCGGAGAGCGACCGTGTTTTCTTATGGGTAGTTTTAGTTGTGTCCTGCGCAGTGGCCAGTCCGGCAGTGGCCGCAAACACGAACAGTGCCAGAAATACCATCGTGATCTTCACTTTCATCCTTTACCTCCGAACGTTCGAATTGAGAAGCGAAAGAGCAGACCGACAACTCGTCTAGTCGCCTAGGTTTTTTCCAAGGATTGATAGACTCGTCTGCACAGTCGCTGTCTAGCTCCCAGCCAGGAGTCATGCTAGCGGCGACGAAGGCAGGGGTCTGTACAATTGTGAACACCTTCGTGCCTCCCGGCAGTGTTCTTTCTGCGGACACAACTCGCGCAACGTCCCAGAAACTCAGCCCCGAATCAGCGCGCTAGATCACCGGTTAACAGTTTTCGTAATTCGGCCTACTGTCTATCTGGGGAGAGGTACCGTGCGTTTGGCGGGAACTAAAGGCTGATTGCAAGGAGAGGATGATCGCAATTAAACGCGCAAGGACTTTCACTCGTTCGTAAAGACGATCCGGCCACGCTCATCTCTACGCTGGTAAACGACAGGCAAGGGGATGAGCGGCAGCTCGCAAACGTTTGTTGGCAATATCGTGTCTGAAGCACGGCAAGATCTCTTTCGATCTTCTGCGGCTTCGCCAGTATTCGGCAATTTGAAAAAGAGCCTTGCATCCTTTGCCGCAAGCCCGCCACTCAGATAAGTTTGAATGTTTTCTTCCATGTCTGCCGGAAAAGATGGCGCAGGGCCAACGAGGTTTGCTTGGTAGGTATTCAGCATGACCTCTTTGAATATCGGAAGCGCGGCTCTACCACCAGTTTCCATTCCGCCCAGGGAGCGGTTGTCATCGAACCCGATGCGCACTGCCACGGTAATTCCATCGGGGCCGTAAGTAGACCCCAGAAAAAGAGCATCCCGATAGTTGTTTGTCGTGCCCGTCTTACCCATCACCGGGATTGGGAAGGTACGCGCGTCGAGCGCGTGCGCTGTCCCCGACGGAATGCGCACAACGCCCCGCAATCCTTCCTGGATCATGGATAGCTCCAATCCACTCTCGCTGATCGAACAGCAGGTCAAGGGATGGTTGTAAATCACAGCTCCCCCATTGTGTTCGATTCTTGCAATCACGTAAGGCTCGGCATAAATACCGCTAGCCATCATGCGATAAGCGTTTGCAAGTTCCAGCAAAGTAACTTCGGAGGCGCCGAGGGCGGTAGTTTGGTAACGCTGCAAAGCGGTGCGGATGCCAACGTCCCGGGCCGTGTTCAAAACCGAATCGATTCCGATTTGTTGAATGATCCAAATGGCGACCGAGTTTCTCGACTCCGCCAACGCCTGCCGGGCTGGGATAATGCCTTTAAATTGGTTATCGAAATTGGAGATCCACTTCGGCGGGCGGTCTGGCGATGTGGCCACTGAGATGGGATTGTCGGGCACCGGAGTATCGAGGTCCAGAGCGCCTTGACGAAATGCCGCTAGATAGACAATCGGCTTCATGGCCGAGCCGGGCTGGCGGACGGACTGAGTTACGCGGTTATAGTCGCTGTACGTAGTGTTGTGACCTTTATAGCTGCGTCGCCCACCTGCCTCGGCGAGGATGGCGGAGTCACTGTTCCGCAGCACAACCACGGAACCTTGAATCAGCCCGGTGTTCCGAGGATGACGATTTTCATAAAGTTTCAAGCCAGTTTCGAGAGCTGCATTGGCGAAGCGCTGAATGCGATCGTCGATCGTTGAATAAATCTGGATGCGCCCCTCCAACAGTTGATGAATTCCGATATCGGAAGCGAAGTTGGCGTCGAGTCCTTTAAGCTCATTGAGGACATTTTCCACTGCTGCGGGCGCTTCGATGGGACCATTGACATGAGCGGCCAGACGAATTGGAGCCTGCTGGCTGCTCCGCGCTGTCTGCGCGGAAAGAAAATGGTTCTTAACCATCAGGGCTAAGATCTGGTTTCGTCTGCGAAGCGGTTTTTGATTGTCCGCCGAAGTGGGGGCATATTCGCCCGGCGACTTGGTGATGCCCGCCAGAAGTGCCGCCTTATCGGCGTCATCAGCAGTGAGCGCTGATAACGGTATGCCAAAATAGTATTGTGAGGCTGCTGCGAAGCCATAACGCCCATTCCCCAAGTAAATGAAGCTGGCGTAACGGGCGAGTAATTCTTCCTTGGCCCTGCGCTTGGATCCGTAGCGTTTTTGCATCTCTCCTTCAATCCACAGCGAGAGAGCATTTCCTCCACTTTCAGCAAAACTTTATTTGCGGCCGGGACACCAATCAGGATCGCAAGAGCGTGGACGAAAAGACCTTGGTGTTGAAGCGTATTGCTGGTCTTCGTGCTTGTAAGTCTTTGCAGAAAATATCCGCGAACCAACTGCTGGGTAATCGTCGAGCCGCCTTGGGGAAACGCCACCCAGGGCTCCCTGGCGTTCTCGCGGTTTGGTCCTCCGCGGCGGAAAAGCAACGCACGAAAGTTTGTCTTGCCGAGCAATCGCGGGAAGACCGAATAGTCCACGCCCGCATGCGAGAAAAAGTTCTCATCTTCGGCCGAAAGGATGGCCTGGCGCAGGACCTCAGGGATATCCTTATATTGGATGATTTCCCGGCGTTCCCTTGCTAATTCGATGAGTACGTGCCCATTGGCATCGTAGATGTGACCCGTGGTGGGAGGCTCAAAGCGAAGGAAGGCGTCCAAATCGGGCAAGTCTGTTCGGTTGTAGCTCACGTAGATAATCCCGCACAGGATCAAGACAATTGGGGTGGTGGCTGCCACAGAACCAATGCGAAGCAAGCGACTCGTCTTGTAAACCCTGCACAAGCCGGAAAATAGTCTGTGAAAGGTCCAAGGGAACCACGGAAAATGGTGCAAAGTCTTGAGCATGTGAACTGCTTCCAGCGGGAGAGCGGGATCGCCCGATTCTTAGCCCCGTACGTCGCGCCTTCCCGATACTTTCTCGTTTGAAGGCACGAGCCTCGCATATCGAGAGTTTGGAATCTGTGCGTTTTGGGTCACATTAAGAATATCCGCTCCTCGGCCAGTAGGAGGATCAGGATTTGCCCACTTTCGAAGCAAATCAGCGAGAACCTTGTTTCGGATAAATTTTTATTCTCAAATGCGTGCTGAATGGGACATACATCGCGACGCCAGGGGAGCAGAGTACTAGTTACTGGGATTCTGAAGGCGGGAGTCTCGGGCTAGGAGAGCATCATCATGCGCTCGGTAAATCGTTGCATCAGTTTATTAGTCTTGGCTACTGCTGTTGCTGCACCAACCGCAATCATGGCCGCCCCCAAACCTCAAGACGCCAGCGTCCAGGTCCGCGTCTACGATCGGGACCATCGTGATTACCACAACTGGGACGACCGCGAAGACCGCGCCTACCGGCGTTACCTGGCAGCACAACACAGATCTTATCGGGAGTACCACAGACAACACTACAGGGTGCAGCGGCACTACTGGAATTGGCGCCACAGTCATCCAGACAACGATTAATGAACGCCAATAGATAGAAGAGTGTCTCAAGCTTCTTTAGACGTCACATGCGGCTCGAAAGATGGAAAGCCAGTGCAGCCTGTCATGTGAGTGAGAAGTCAAAAACGGAAGATTTGGTTTAGACAATTCCTTGAGATCGCCGACGGACCGAGGGCACGGGAGGCATGCACCCGATGAACACTAAGATCGACTAGAGGTGCAATATTGCAATTCATAAGGAACTTCGTACCGCCTCTCCCCCTATCTTTAGTGTTTTTGATAAGCCTGGCTCTTTTCGTTCTCCTTTGCGGGGCCGCGCCGGGAACCGTTGCTAGTCAAAATTCTCCGACCAACGATAAAGCGGAGGGCACTGTCCAAACGCAGATGCGCAATGTCACGTATCACTTTTCGGAGACCGTGGTGGTGGAAATAAAATGGCTGAACGGTGAGCTCGTGCCCCTTGGCAAAAATGAATTCCCCATCTTCGACGACAAGGACTCGTTTAACCTGCGCATCAGCACGGCGGAGATCGCCATTGATTCGTCAAACCTGGCAAACGTTCTGAATTCGTATGTTTTCGCGCGTCCGCATTCGCCGTTGACAGGGCTATTCATCATCGTTGAGAAAGGGCGCTTGAAAGTGAAGGGCAAGCTCCATGACAAAGGGGACATCCCGTTCGAGACGGAGGGAATTCTCGTACCCACGGCCGACGGAAAACTTCGACTGCACAGCGAGAAAATCAAAGCCATGCATGTCCCGGTTAAAGGCTTGATGGATCTCTTCGGTATCGATCTCGGTGGGTTGATCAAAGAGGGCAAAGTTCCGGGTGTAAGGGCTGAAGAGGACGATCTGATCCTTGATCTTGAACAGATTCTGCCGCCTCCGCATATTGAGGGCAAGGTGGTTTCCGTGCGAATTGAAGGCGAGAAGATTATTCAGGTTTTTGGCGGTTCAGATGCCAAGCCGGTAAAAAATATCCGCGCCGGAAATTACATGTCCTACAAGAATAATCGTCTCCGCTTCAACAAGCTGGTCATGAACGATGCGGATTTGATCCTCATCGACTTGGATCCAAGTGATCCGCTCGATTTCTATTTGGAACATTACAAAGAACAACTGTCGGCTGGCTATACAAAAACCACTCTGGATTCCGGCTTGCGCGTGTTTATTAAAGACTTTAACAAGCTGCATGCTGCCAAGGCATCACCCGTCAGCGACAAAACAAAATGAAGTCGAAGTGCGGAACATCTCGACTCGTGGTGCGGCCGACTTCGTTGCGTCATCAGTTATCGCCGCTGCGATTACAGTTGCAAGTATTACGCCCATCGGAAAATTCACCGCCCCGGTGTCTTACGAACTCGTTGAACACCCTTGGTGCAGGGCATCGCTTCCCACGGATATGATTCATCTCGGCGGTATGGCGGAAGCAACTCAACTCATCACGGGAATTCGATCACTGATCTGGATTCCATTCTATGCGCTCTTCATCATCGGGTTATTGCTTTGGACTTCCTACAAACTGATCGCGAAGATTTTCAAGTGGTTGACGCTCGTGTTGTTTGCCTATGTGCTGGCATCGTTTTATGCCCACGTCGATTGGAGGCACGCGCTGGCGGTGACGTTCGTGCCACATCTGGAGTGGTCACGTGGATTCCTGGCGGTGCTGGTGGCCATTCTGGGCACCACGATTTCTCCTTATCTCTTCTTTTGGCAGGCCGCCCAGGAGGTTGAAGAAGAGCGAGCCAACGGCCGAACCCTCGCCCAGAGCAAGGGCGCGACCACCGGGGAGTTAAGGACCGCGCGCGCTGACACCATCGCCGGTATGCTCTTCTCGAATTTCATCATGTATTTCATCATTCTGACCACCGCCGCGACGTTAAATGCACATGGGCAGACGAATATCGCCACAGCCCGGCAAGCCGCCGAAGCCCTGCGCCCGCTTGCCGGCGATGGGGCCTACCTGCTCTTCACATTGGGTCTGATCGGCACCGGAATCTTGGGCGTCCTGGTCCTGGTTGGATCGTGCGCTTATGCCGTTGCGGAAGGAGCAGCATGGCGTGGCTCCATGGCCGACAAACCAAGAAGTGCACGCAAGTTCTACGCCGTGATGGCAGTAGCCATGGCGTTGGGCTTCGCGCTCAACTGCGTGGGTTTCAACGCGGTGAAAATGCTGTTCTGGTCGGCGGTAATCAATGGCCTCCTGGCGCCGCCGCTGATCCTGCTTGTCATCCTCCTGACCAGCAGCCAAAGAGTAATGGGCAAGCGAATGAATTCGCCGTTACTTAGATATTTGGGCTGGGCCACCTTCGTGGTCATGACTGCGGCAGCGGTGGGAATGCTCATTGCATCTTAAAATATTCACGTGGCATGGCGTGTCATGCAGAACTTTTCCCGGAGACTCGGGTTTGTTGGGTTTAAGAGTGGGTGTGCGTGTGTAACCCCTTTATTTTGTTGAAGTAATGTAAATTTTCCTATTGCCATGCGACCAGGGAAAGAGTAACTTTCGCGCGGTTAACTTTGGTGGGCCTGGCAAGGCAGACCCTTCTCGTGTCCCGAAGCTTCTGGTTTTGCATGCCGGCCCGCAAACCGGGAGGTAGCACATGCGACGCATCTCAGCCTATTTGATTTTCTCATTGGTGTTTCTGGGGCTCCAAGCGAGCACGAAGGCTCAGGATATCCTGGTGCCCGCTGGTACGCTTCTTCGCTGCACGCTCGACGAGCCAAACTTTTCCTCAGCTACTGCCGATATTGGTGACCCGGTGATCTGCCACTTGAGCAGCCTCCGGGAATTCGGACAGAATGTTTTTCCGCGGGGCAGCTACCTGGGAGGGCACCTGGAGGCGGACAAGGAGCCCGGACACTTCGTCGGTAAAGGCTATCTCAAGCTGGAGTTCGACCGTATCGGTTTCCCAACTTCGGATGTCCCCGTTCCCAGCAAAGTGATCGCTGCTAAGGGATACAAAGTGGATCGTCACGGGGACATCGTGGGCCGCGGCCATGCTACGCGAGACGTCGTGGAATGGCTCATTCCTCCACTGTGGCCTTGGAAGGTCCTAACGCTTCCGAGGCGCGGCCCGCGTCCCACGCTGAAAAACGAAGAGCAGATCACCGTGCGCTTGATGGACGATATCCAAGTGCCTCGCCTGGTGGCTTCTACTCAATATTCTGAAAGGCCGACGTCCTACGACCGGCCGCGCCCGTCCTATAGGCCGCAATCATTTGACCGGCCTCCGGGTGCCGGGGGGAAGAGACCCTCCGAGCTCCGATCCTCTGAACCGGTGGAGGCGGTGAACGCGCCGGAAAACAATATCGCCGATGTGGGCTACGCCGCTCAGAGCACTACGGTGCGAGTGAGTCAGCCGGACGTTTCGGAAGCATTGTCAGAGCAAGCGTCAGCGCAGACGGAGCCAGCGGCTGCAAACTCCATGACAACGCGTCAAGCGCCGCGGACCAGGTGGATCGCCCTCAAGCCGGGCAACGTGTATGCGGTCACGAATTACTGCATCCATGAAGGCAGCGTGACTTATGTCCTTTCCAGTGGCGCCAAGGGGTCAGTGGACAGTACCGAAGTCGACTGGCGCAAAACGTCTCACCTGAACGCCGAGCCAATTGCTTCATCGGTTGCCACGCGCGCTGCCAATACGGGAGATCCAGAGCCATTTGCGGCCCGCCATTGAGTTTGGCGGTTTTCGAGAGTGACTGCCTCCAAAGAAAAAAGGGCCGGCTCTGAGGGGAGCCGGCCCTTTGGTGGGTAGGACTACTGCGGAGACGTGACGGCCGCAACGGGTTGCAGGCTGAGAGAAATGATCTTGGTGCCAATCACTTCGCCTGAGACGATTAACTCGACGCGGCGGTTTTGCTGACGGCCTTCGGAGGTATCGTTGGACGCGATGGGCCGAGTCTTGCCGAAGCCCGTTGCAGTGGTCGAAGATTCCGGGACGCCTTGCTGGGTTAGATAGGTGCGAACGCCTTCGGCGCGCTTCTCTGATAGGTCCTGGTTGAATAACTCGGTGCCGACGCTGTCGGTGTTGCCTTCGACGGCGAGCTTGAGCGAAGGATAAGCGAGGACGATGCCGGATATTTTGGCGAGCTTCTCGCGGGCGAGCGGACGAAGGGTAAATTTGCCGGAGTCAAAGAGGACATCCGACATATTGACGACGAGACCGCGAGCGGTGTCGCGAGTTTCCAGGATGAGGTTGAATTGCTGGAGGAGACGGGCGCGAAGCTCTTCGCGGTCCCGCACGGCGTCTTTGAGCTGCGCATTGGAATTGGCCGCGGCGGCGCGATTCAGGTCGGAATCGATTTCGGCGGCCTGTTGCTTTTTCTGGGCGTCGTTACGGTCTCTCTCGGCATCGGCTTGGGCACCAGCAGACTGTTGGGCAGCGGCTTGCGCGTCACGGTTGTTGCGATCCGCTACATTGCGATCGCGAACGGCTTCGGCGGTGGCGGCTTCGGCG
>Ga0137390_10003103_pt1 | contig 13435 bp, 9 predicted proteins | sample 15con2h24AmetaG_FD_104937 | JGI IMG/M metagenome (GOLD analysis project Ga0137390, IMG submission 104937) | Vadose zone soil microbial communities from Angelo Coast Range Reserve, California, USA - 15con2h2.4A metaG | ecosystem: Environmental > Terrestrial > Soil > Vadose zone > Saprolite... | reverse complement strand
TCGATCTGGTCGGGCGGCTGATCCGGGCTTATCCGCAGACCGTGGTCGGGCTCAAGGACAGCTCGGGCGACTGGAACAACACCGCCGCGCTGATCGAGCGTTTTCCCGGATTTGCTGTGTTCCCGGGCTCCGAGGTCTTTCTGCTCGACGGGTTGCGCAAGGGCGCGGTCGGCTGCATCACCGCGAGCGGCAATGTCAACGTGCCGGGGATCCGCAAGGTCTACGAGAACTGGCGGACGCCAGAGGCCGATGCGCTGCAGGCCGAGATCACCCTGGTGCGCAAGACGATCCAGGCCTATCCGATGGTGCCGGCCCTGAAGCGCATCGTCGCGCATTTCCACAACGACCCGGACTGGGCCGCGGTGCGCCCGCCGATGCTGCGGTTGAGCGAGGCTCAGTCGGCGGCGTTGCTCGCCGATCTCGGCAGGATCGGCTTCACCCTCGGCGAGCGCCCGCGCGAGGCCGCCGAATAAGGAGCCGCAGCCATGGCCACGGAAACCATCCCGGCCCGCACCGCCGAGCGGCAACAATTCTACGACCGCATCGCGCCGGCCAACCTGGCGCCGCTGTGGGAAAATCTGCACCGTATGGTCACCGCCGAACCGGCGCCGGCCTGTCTGCCGGCGATCTGGCGTTACCGCGATGTGCGGCCTCATCTGATGGAATCGGGCGGGCTGATCACCGCCCAGGAAGCGACCCGCCGGGTGCTGATGCTGATGAACCCGGGGCTCGGCGGCGAAGCCTCGATCACCGGCTCGCTGTTCGCCGGCCTGCAATTGATCATGCCCGGCGAGATCGCGCCGGCGCATCGCCATTCGCAATCGGCGCTGCGCTTCATTATCGAGGGGCACGGCGCCTATACCGCGGTCGATGGCGAGCGGACCGCGATGCAGCCCGGCGATTTCGTGATCACGCCGTCCTGGACCTGGCACGATCACGGCAACGAGACCAAGGAGCCGATGGTGTGGCTCGATGGGCTCGACATCCAGCTGGTCAAGCTGTTGGGCGCGAGCTTTGCCGAGGGCTATCCGGACGATATCCAGCCGGTCAGCCGCCCGGAAGGCGACAGCTTTGCCCGCTTCGGCCACAACCTGCTGCCGGTCGATTGGAAGCCCGAGGTCAAGACCTCGCCGGTATTCAACTATCCTTATGCGCGGACCCGCGAGGCGCTCGACGCGCTCGGCCGTAACGGCGCGCCCGACCCCTATCACGGCTACAAGCTGCGCTATGTGAACCCGGCGAGCGGCGAGTTCGCGATGCCGACGATCGCCACCTTTGTCCAGCTGTTGCCCGCGGGTTTCGCCAGCCAGCCGTATCGCTCGACCGACGGCACCGTGTTCGTCGTCGTCGAGGGGACGGGCGAGAGCCGGATCGGCGACAGCCGATTTGCCTGGGAGCCGCACGACATCTTTGTCGTGCCGAGCTGGATGAAGCACACCCATCATGCCGAAAGCGAGGCGGTGCTGTTCAGCTTCTCCGACCGGGTCGTGCAGGAAAAGCTGGGGCTGTGGCGTGAGGCCAGGGGAAACGCCTGAGTAAGGTCTGGGGGGTATTGATCAGCACATGATTTACCCGGTGATCCTGTCCGGGGGCTCCGGCACCCGGCTGTGGCCGATGTCGCGCTCGCTCTATCCGAAGCAGCTGTTGGCGCTGTTCGGCGAAGCCAGCCTGTTGCAAGAGACCGTGCGGCGGATCGTCGAGCGTCCCGGCTTTGCGCCGCCCTTGATCGTCGCCAATGAGGAGCACCGCTTCATCATCGCCGAACAGTTGCGCGAGATCGGCGCCGCGCCGGCGGCATTATTGCTCGAGCCCGTCGGCCGCAACACCGCGCCGGCCGCCGCGGTCGCCGCCTTGCGCATCGCCGAGAACGACCGCGACGGCCTGATGCTGGTGATGCCGTCCGACCATGCGATCGCCGACCCCGCGGCCTTCCATCAAGCCGTCGATCGGGCGGCCGCGGCGGCCCGGACCGGTCTTCTGGTCACCTTCGGCATCACCCCCGAGCGGGCCGAGACCGGCTATGGCTATATCGCCGGCGGCGGCGCGATCGCGGCCTGCGATGGCGCCTTCGCGGTCAAGGGCTTTGTCGAGAAGCCGGATACGGCGCAGGCCGAGCGCTATGTCGCGGCCGGCGACCATTTCTGGAACAGCGGCATTTTCCTGTTCCCGGTCGGGCTCTATCTCGCCGAGTTGGATCGGCTCCGGCCCGACATGCTCGCCGCCTGCAAAGCCGCACTCGCCGCGGCCCAATCCGACGCCGATTTTGTCCGCCTCGACAAAGCGGCCTTCGCCGAATGCCCCGCCGACTCGATCGACTACGCCGTGATGGAGCACACCGGCCGCGCCGCGGTCGTGCCGGTGGGCATGGGCTGGAGCGATCTCGGCTCGTGGGATGCGCTGTGGGAGATGAGCGCCAAGGACGCGCGCGGCAATTCTCTCGCCGGCAATGTCGTCGCCGAGGACACCCGGAACTGTTATCTGCGCTCCGAATCCGGGCTGGTCGCGGCGATCGGGGTCGCGGACCTCGTCGTCGTCGCCACCGATGATGCGGTGATGGTGGCGCCGCGCAGCCGCACCCAGGAAGTCAAGAAGCTGGTGGGCCGGCTATTGAAGGAGGGGCGCGAGGAGGCGGACGCGCTGTCGACCGTGCACCGCCCCTGGGGCACCTACCGCTCGCTGCATAATGGCGAGCGCGTGCAGGTCAAGCACATCACCGTGCGACCAGGTGCCAAGCTGTCACTGCAGATGCATCACCACCGCGCCGAGCATTGGGTCGTGGTGCAGGGCACCGCCAAGATCGTGCGCGGCAACGAAGAGATGATCCTGACCGAGGACCAGTCGACCTACATCCCGCTCGGCACCGCGCACCGCCTGGAAAACCCGGGCAAGATCCCATTGCACGTCATCGAGGTGCAATCGGGCAGCTATCTCGGCGAAGACGACATCGTCCGCTTCGAGGACCATTACGGCCGCAGCTGACAGCCAAGTATCGCACCGGCAGCGGCAGCCGAGTTCAGCGGCCCGGGCACAGGCATACCCTGGATTCGAGCGCTCGTCGCTCGTTCGCATCCGAGGTCCTGGATCACCCTTATTGTAAAAGCTGCCCTTGCATGATTTAACGTACAGCGCGAAATCGGCCGCACGCTAATCACCGATTCTGGGCCGAGATAGAAAATTGGGAGGGGGCGATGAGGCGTACCGGATTTGTCCGCCGCAGGCCGCTTCGGACCGGCATTGTTGCGCTCTCTGCCTTGGCGGTGATGGTCCTATCTCCTGCGCCGCCGGGCGCCTTGGCCGCGTACGCCGAGCAGGTGCTGTACCGGTTCTGCTCGCAGACCAACTGCGTCGATGGCAAAAATCCTGTCGCCGCCCCGATCATGGACGGAGGCGGAAACCTCTACGGCACGACCGTCAGCGGCGGCGCCAATAATGGGGGCGTGGTGTTCAAGTTGACCCCGACCGCGACGGGGTGGACATACAGTGTCCTGTACAGCTTCTGCTCGAAGGCCCTGTGTGCGGACGGCGGCACCCCTAATGCCGGCCTGCTCATGGACGGGATGGGGAACCTCTATGGCACGACCACCGGCGGCGGCCCAAACCAGAGCACGAGCGGTGTAGTATTCAAGCTGGCGCCGAGCGGCAGCGGCTGGACCGAAATGGTCCTGTACAGCTTTTGCGCACAGAGCAATTGCGCTGACGGCGCCCAGCCCTATGCCGGTCTGATCATGGACGCGGCCGGAAATCTCTATGGCACGACCGTTGGAGGAGGCAACAGCACCAGCGTGTGCACCGGAGGACCAGGTTGCGGTGTCGTCTTCAAGTTGGCTCCGACCAGCACCGGGTGGGCAGAGACGGTTCTTTACCGCTTTTGCTCCTCATACCCCTGTGCCGATGGTGCCAATCCAGCGGCCGGCCTGCTCATGGACGGAGCCGGCAACCTTTACGGTACGACCGCTGGAGGCGGGTACGGTTACGACGCGGTTTGCGGCTCTAATCATGGCTGCGGCGTGGTTTTCGAGCTGACGCCCACAGTCACCGGGTGGAAGGAGACAGTCATCTACGCCTTTTGTCCTCCCCCGCAGAGCAATTGCACCGATGGCGCTAACCCCTACGCCGGCCTCACTATGGATGGCGCGGGAAATCTCTATGGCACGACCGCCAATGCCGGTTTCACTAGCGGGCACTTGGGCAATGTGTTCGAGCTGATGCCTACCGGCACGGGTGGAGCGAGAAGTTTCTTTACCTCTTTTGCTCGCAGAGCGGTTGCGCCGACGGCGCCTTACCCCATGCCGCCGTGATCATGGACGCGGCGGGACACCTCTTCGGGACGACTAATGGCGAAACCGGCGGCATTCCCGGCACGTTTTTCAAGCTGGCCTTCACCGGCACCGGGTGGATGGAGACGGTCCTGCACAGCTTTTCGGGTGCCGATGGTATCGGCCCGAGTTCCAGCCCGCTGATGGACGCGGCAGGAAACTTCTATGGCACGACCTACCAAGGCGGCAATTCGAACAATGCCGGTGTGGTGTTCTCGTTAGCCCCGGCCGGCGCCACTACGCTTTCGGTGTCGCTGCTCGGTCCCGGCACGGTGACGAGCTCGCCTTCCGGGATCAACTGCCCCGCCACCTGCAGCGCCAGCTTTACCGCCGGCACGCAGGTGGGCCTCAAAACCCCGGCCGGCGGCTGGAGTTTCGGGGGATGGGGCGGAGCATGCAGCGGGATTGCCGGCTGCACCGTGACGATGACCTCGAACCAGAGCGTGGCGGCTGCCTTCTGGACCAATGGAAGCGTTGTTCCATATCCCAGTCCGGCGGGAGCGCCGCAGGTCTCCGGCGTGCCGTCGCCGCCGCCCGCCGCGCCGTGAGCGCGATCCGGTGCCGCCGTGGACATGAGGCGATCCGCACAGGTAAAGTGAATTTACCGAATGCTCGCGATTTGGCACGCGAGGCGTGCGGGCTCGTGAAGTGGCAATTCATCATGGGAGAAGAGGGCGATGTTCAAGATTGCGATAGTGGCGTGTGTCTTGGCGCTACTCACAGGCGGATACGCCGTCACTCAGGTCGGATATTCGCAGTCGACGCCTCCGCAATCGATGCCTCCGATGCAAATCCCTGCGCCGGTAACGCCCCAGAATCGATCTCCGGTATCGGCTACCGGAGACAAAGTCTGGTTCTATACACCGGGAAGCCAGAACGTTGTTTTCTGCTCGCAAGCTGCCGATGGAAGAATAGGCTGCTCAACAACCCCGATGCCGCATTAGCGGGCTACTGAAAAGCGGGGGTGTTTGGAGGGTTGCCGGTATCGCACTGACCGAGCTCCTAGCGCACGCCGGGTCCGACCTGACGAGGATCGCCGCCATGGATACCCGGCCCCGCACCGCTCTCGGTGGCCTCGCCCGTGCCGGAGCGCGTAGTGCCGCCGCGCCCGCGGCTTTGCGTGATGCCCGGAGGGGTGCCTTTGATGGGGCGGCGTTGGCGGCGCTCCTCGACAACGGGGGGCGTCATATTCGCGCTGCCGCCGGTAACACGGGCCGAACTCGTGTTGCCGCCGGCACCGAGCGTGCCGCCGCCGAGGATCGGACTTGATTGCGAATAGGCGAGCGCAGCCGTCCCGGCGAGAAGAGAGAGGACGGTCGCGGGTAGTTTGAGCGTCTTCCACATGCCGTGTGCTCCCGGTACTTGGTCGTGGCGGCTTGGATCACCAGTGATCCGAGCCGCGAGCCTGTAAGGTTCCTCGGTCCCGCCCTTCGCGGCCCCTGACCGATTACCGCGGGCGGCGAGTTAATGACTGAACGGCAGGGCATGGGTGGGCATTCTCAACCGCACTTCCTCGCCGATCGCCTCCAGCCGTGTTACTAACGAGGCACGGGCAATGCGGCTCTTTTTTGCCTCCGCGGTGCTGCCCGGCTTATCGAGGGCATCGGCCAGACCGCAATTTACGCGAGCATCCGATCAGGTTGCAAACCACTCCTCAGCGACTTAGAGTAAGCGCCACGAAGGCGCAGCCGACCATCCGTATCGGCCATTCATATGGGGGGGACGAAACATGTTTGGGCGCAGGGTGCGGGCTAGCCTAACGGCTCTAACGTTTACCGGAGTGGTCGCCGCGGTGCTGCTGGCGGCGATGCCGCAGGAGGGTGCGGCGAGAACCGTCCTTGGCGTCGATTGTTCGCAGATTTGGGCGCAAGGCATCGACAAGCAGGCAAACCTCCGGGCCGCCGCCATCCGCGTCGGGTGCGGTATCGAGCGCGCCGGCGCGGCGAAGCCCACCTTCGGTGTGGCGGAATCGCCCGAGGGTGTGGTGCCGCCCGCGATCTTCATGAATTTCGACGTGATCACCGGCACCGAGACGTACCCGCACGTCACGCAAAGCGAAAGCTTTACGTGGAGCAGCGACGGCAACACGATCGTCGTCAACTACAACGATTCGCGGACCGCGCCCGGCAATTACTCAGGTATGTCCCTGTCGACCGATGGCGGGGCGACCTGGACGCGCCTCAACCCCTCGCCCTTCGCCTCGGGCCACGGCACCAATTTCGGCGACCCGATTGTTGTTTACAATCAGCACCTGGGCAAATGGTTCGCCGGCGATCTCGCGACCGGCTGCGGCGGCCAAGGGATCGGGCTGTGGACGTCGACCGACGGCGGCACCTGGAGCACTGGAGCATGCGCGCATAACGGCGGTAGTGACGACCGCGAGTCGATGTGGGTCGATAATACCCCCAGCAGCCCGTTTTACGGCCGTATGTACATTTCCTGGAATGATTTTAACGTCGGCGGCGGCGCGCTGTACGCGACGCATTCGGACGACGGCACCACCTGGACGCCGGTGCAGGTCAATTCCGGCTTCATCCGCGACGTGCAGCTGACCGGAGGTTCCGACGGAACCGTGTTTCTCGCGACGATGAACGAGGGCGGCGGCGGCTTCAATAATCGCCAGAACTTCATGTATCGCTCGATCAATGGCGGCGCGAGCTTCGGCAGCGCGATCAGCATGGGCGCCGCCTTCGCGCCGCCCGGCGACGCGCTGTGCTCGACCAACAGCTATTTCGTCAACGTCAACCCGATCTGGCGCCATATGGGCTGGGGTCAGCCCGGCGTCGGCCCGAGCGGGGTCGTGCACTACGCCTATGCTGGGCGCGGCGTAAATTCAATGGATAAGGGCGACATCTATTACGTCCGCTCGGCCGATAACGGGCTGACCTATTCGAGCCCGATCGTGCTCAACACCGATCAGGCCTCCGGTGGCGTCAAGACGCAATGGATGCCCTCGCTGTCGGTGACGCCGAGCGGCGATGTCAACGTCTATTGGTACGACCGGCGCAATACCAGCGACGGGGTGAACTATGAGGTGTGGCACCGGGAATCGAGCGACAACGGCGTCACCTTCAAACCCGACGAGGTGGTCAGCTCGGTGCTGATCCCGCAGCCGGAGCAACCCGACCCCAACGTACAGACCTGCTACGCCGGCGACTATAACTACGCGACGTCGTTCGGCACCGGCAGCAGCGCGGTGCATTACGCCACCTGGACCGATGGGCGGGTAGTGGTTTCCGGGCACAACCAGCAGGACGTGTTCTTCGCGAAGATCCCGGTCTCCTCGCAACTCACCCTCTCGGTTTCGCTGCTCGGCTCCGGCACGGTGACGAGCAGCCCGGCCGGGATCAATTGCCCTGGGTCCTGCTTCGCCAGCTTTGCCTCGGGTTCAAACGTGACGCTGACCGAGAGCCCGTACAGCGGCTGGAGGTTCGACAGCTGGAGCGGAGCCTGCTCGGGATCCGGCGGCTGTGTCGTGACGATGACCACCAACCAGAGCGTGATGGCGACGTTCTGGACCAATGGAAGCGTCGTTCCACTTCCAAGTGCAGCGGCACCGCAGGCCCCTGGGCCAGCCACGCAGTGAAGCCGTTGGCGTATTGCTGCTTGCCCGATTGATCCGATCGGAGTTGGCGAGAGGTGACCGATTCACCTCTCGCCCTGCTGGCGCAGCGCCGAGCCAAGCGGCATCCTCTGTGCCCGATCACACCTCGGTCTTGGCGCCGGTACGGCTGGCGACCAGCGCGTAATGCTCGATGCGTCCGGCTCGCGGTGATGGATGTTCAGGGTCGGCGTGTTGTAGCCGAGCGCGACAATCTCGACCCCTTGCGGCCCGATGACCCGAAAAGTCTCGGCCAGCGCCGGTCGTTGCAGATGCACATGCCCACCACCGCACCCCGCATGTGCCGCACCTGGAATCCTTCATTGCCGACGTCGAAGTAGCGCTTTTCCAGGTGTTGGAAGGATGATCGTGCATCGACTGCTGTCATGGGAATAAGCGCAATGTTCAGCAAGGCGGCTTGGGATTTTCGTATCATGGCCGCGGTTGCGCTGGGTTTGCGTATTCTGGTTTCTCCAGCTAGCGCGGACGCACGGGAGCCAATACCGCCAAGGCTTTCCCTGAGCCAGGCGCATTATTACAAGAGCCATCCGGCAGAGTGGCAGCAACTGCTGGCGCGTCTATCGAGGCCGCCGGCGCAAGCGGCGGCGGTCCCGCCCACCGGTCCTTGGCAAGCCACATCCAGCAGCCCGACCACCAATGGCCCGAGCAATCCGTTGCTGATGACCGACGGAACGGTCATCGTGCATGATTTTTGCAGCCCCGACTGGTACAGGCTGACCCCCGACAATACCGGCAGCTACATTAATGGCACCTGGTCGCAGGTCGCCTCGATGTCGTCGAACTACGGCCCGTTATATTTCGCGTCGGCGGTCCTGCGGGATGGACGCGTCATCGTGAACGGCGGTGAGTATAATTTGAGTATAAATAATTTCTGCCAATCGGAATGGACCAATATGGGCGCGATCTATGACCCGGCAAGCAATAGCTGGGCATCGGTGTCGCCGCCGATCGGCTGGTCCTCGATCGGGGACGCGCAAAGTGTCGTTCGGAGCGACTTGACATATATGCTCGCCAACTGCTGCACCACCCAGCAGGCGCTGCTGAATGCAACCGATTTGACTTGGACAAGCACCGGGGCAGGCAAGTTTGACATCAACGACGAGGAAGGCTGGACCTTGCTGCCGAGCGGCAACATTCTGACCGTCGACGCCTACGTCTTCACCGGCACCTGCGGCACAGGCTCGGAACTTTACAATCCGTCGACCGGAAGCTGGTCCAGCGCCGGCAGCAGCCCGGTTCAGCTCTCGGATTGCAACCCGCCCAATAAGAGTTACGAATTGGGGCCACAATTGCTGCGTCCCGACGGGTCGGTCGTCGCCTTTGGCGGCACGACGGGTAGTGGGGCGTCGCATACCGCGATCTACAACACAACCATTTCCAGCTGGTCGGCGGGGCCCGATCTGCCATCGGTCGGCGGCCAGACCTATACTCTCGCCGATGCACCGGCAGCGCTGCTGCCCACCGGCAACGTGCTGTTCGCCGCCAGCCCCAATGCGATGCCGTTCAGCACACCGACGCATTTTTTCGAATTCACCGGCGGCAATGAGATAAACCCGGTGGCGGACACCTCGGACGCGGCCGGCACCAGCTCCTACTATTGGAATTTCCTGGTCTTGCCGACCGGCCAGGTACTCGCGACCAATGCGTTCACCTCGGTGGCGTGGATCTATACGCCTGCAGGCAACATTAATTCGAGCTGGGCGCCAACCGTCACCTCGGTTCCGACTAATCTTAGTCCCGGCGGGACGTATCAGCTCTCTGGCACGCAGCTGAACGGACTCTCGCAGGGCGCTGCCTACGGTGACGACGCCCAGGCGGCGACCAACTATCCGATCGTGCGGATCACCAACAACAGCTCGGGTCACGTCTTCTACGCGACGACTTCGGGCTGGAGCAACGGCTCGATCGCACCGAATAATGCCTCGACCGTCAACTTCACGGTGCCGTCAAGCATCGAGACCGGCATCAGCTCGCTTGTCGCGATCGCCAACGGCATCGTCTCTCGGTCTGTCTGCGTCACGGTCGGGGGCGGCACCTGCTCGAGTAGAGACATCCTTTCGGTCTCGCTGGTCGGCTTCGGCAGCGTGACGAGTTCCCCGGCCGGTATCAATTGCCCCGGCACTTGCAGCACCAACTTTGCTTCGGGTTCGAACGTGACGCTGCCCGTGGGACCGGCCAGCGGCTTGAATTTTGGCAGCTGGAGCGGAGCCTGCACGGGATCTGACGGTTGCGTCGTGACGATGACCACCAACCAGAGCGTGATGGCGACGTTCTGGAGCAGTGGAAGCGTCGTTCCATTTCCAAGTGCAGCGGCACCGCAGGCCTCTGCCGGGCCGGGGGGAGCGCCAGCCGCGCCGTGATCGCGAGAGCGCCAGCCCAAGCGCAGCCTTGCGCTGGTTCAATGCTCATGGCTTCCTCTCAACGACGCTGGATGACGGCCAAGCTCGCAGGAAGCGTGCCATCCTGATGCTACGCAGGGCGCTGCTCCACGGCCTTGAGGCATCCGCCGGCACGGCGCCTGCAGCTTGACTTGCACCGCAACACGCTGGCTTGAGCCGAACCGGGGGAGCGCCGGATGAGCGTGGAACTCCCATTCCGAGATGTCAATCCGATGATCGAGTTTCTGATGATCCCGGGCGCGCCGAAGCCGGTGGCGCCGTTCAGCCACGCCACGGCGGCTGATGGCTGGCTGTTCGTCACCGGTCAGATGCCGACCGATCCCAATGACGACAGCGCGCCGTTGCCGGTCGGGATCGAGGCGCAGACCCGTCGCGTCATCGACAATTTGAAGCTGGTGCTGGCCGGGTGCGGCTGCGGGCTCGACCGGGTGATGTTCGCGCGGGTCTATCTGACGCATTTCGAACGGGACTACGCGGCGATGAACGCGGTCTACCAATCGTATTTCGCGCCCGGGCATCTGCCGGCGCGGACCTGCATCGGCGTCACCGGTCTGGCGCGCGGCGCGCTGGTCGAGATCGACCTGCTGGCGCGCCAGACGGAGGGCTGAAGCGATGGCAATGGCGGTCAGGCGGCGCCGAGCCGCAGCCCGGTCTGCGTCTGAAAGGCGGCGGCGACCGCGGCGATCAGCGGATCGTCGAAAGCCGGCGCAAGCAACGTGACCCCGGCCGGCAATCCGTTCGACTGGAAGCCGTTCGGAACGGCGATTGCCGACAGATCCAGCAGGTTGGTGAAGTTGGTGTAGTGGCCGAGCCGTGCGTTCAGCGCGAGCGGCTCGGCCGCGATCTCGGCGATGCGGTAGGTCGTGCCGGTGGTCGGCAGCAATATCAGATCGATCCGCTGCCATACCGGCTCGGTTTGTCGGCGCAATTCGGCGAGACGGTCGCGGTCGCGCAAAATCTCGGCGGCCGAGAAGGCCTTTCCGCGGGCGATGATCTCGCGGGTGACCGGGTGCAATATGTCGCGCCGGCCGTCGATCGCGGCGTCGATCGCCATCATGCGCTCGGCGAGCCAGGCGCCCTGGTACAGCAGCGAGCCGGCTTCGAGGAAAGGTTCGAGGTCGAATGTCACCGCTTCGCCGCCGAGCGCCTCGAGCCGCGCGATCGCGATTTCGAACAGCGTGGCGGCATCGGTGTTGCCGAAAAACTCGCGCTGCGCCGGACCTGGCACCCCGAACGCAAAACCGCGCGGCACCGCGCCGAAACAGGCGAAAGCGGCCGGCGGCGAGCGCGACTGGCCGTCCTCGAGATCGGCGCCACGGATCACCTCGAAGACCGCCGCCGCGTCGGCCACGGTCAGCGCGAAGATCGAGACGCAATCGAGCGAGCGGCAGGCCGGCACCACGCCGCGCGTGCTGACGAGCCCGCGGGTCGGCTTGAGCCCGACGATGTTGCCGAACGATGCCGGCACGCGTCCCGAGCCGGCGGTATCGGTGCCGAGCGCGAAGGCGACGAGCCCGGCGGCAACCGCGACCGCCGAGCCGGAACTCGACCCGCCGGGAATAAAGGCCGGATCGAACGGGTTGGCCGGCACGCCATAGGGCGAGCGCACGCCGACCAGCCCGGTGGCGAACTGGTCTAGGTTGGTCTTGCCGACCAGCAATGCGCCGGCCGCGACCAACCGCTCGACGACCGGGGCCGAACGGGTCGGCCGATAGGCGAAACCGGGGCAGGCGGCGGTGGTCGCGAGACCGGCGACGTCGATGTTGTCCTTGACCGCGAAGGGGAGCCCGTAGAGCGGCAGCGTCGCGATGCCCTCTGCTGCGGCGCGCCGCTCCAGCGCCGCGGCCGCTGCCAGCAGCGCGTCATCGGCAACGCGTGAGATCCAGACCGCGTCATCGCCGCGCCCCGCGATGCGCCGGGCGATCTCGTGGGCGACCGAAACCGGGCTCGCCGCGCCCGCTGCATAGGCGCGGCGTAGCGAAGCAAAATCGGGGCTGAGGGGCATGCGTCAGCCGATCGCCTGACGCAGGAAGGGCAGCAATAATGCCGTGACCTGTTCCGGCTGCTCCTGCTGCACCCAATGGCCGGCGCCGGGGATCAGATGGGTGCCTCGCATGTCGGTGCAGGCGCTCTGCTGCATGCGCTCGAAGGCGCCGGGGCGCTGGTAGGTGCCCCAGTCGCTCTTGCCGGCGATGAACAGGGACGGCACGTCGATCGTCCGCCCGGCGAAGAGCTGCAATTCGCTATCGAAAGCGCCGCTCGTGCGGCTGCGGTACCATTGCAGCCCACCCTGAAAGCCGTTCCGGCCGTATTCGCCGGCATAGACGGCGAGCTCACTGTCGGGCAGCCACCGGCAGGCGGCGATCTCGGCCGCGGACGGCATCTCGGCAGCGACCGTCTCGGCCATCGTCCGGTCGAGATCCATGATGTAGTAGGTCGGCATCTTGGCCAGCTCTTCGGCCGTCCAGGCGGCGAGCGGGAGCGGCCGGTTCTGGGACCAGTCGGCGCTTTTGTGGTGGAAATAGCCGCGCAGGAAGGCGTGGACGCCCTGCGGGCAGTCCTGCATGTCGGCATTGGCCGGGCGGGTCGAATAGTACCATTGGTAGTGCTTCCGCGGCCGCGGCAGGGCGGCGAGCGCGGCATGGATGTCGTCAGCAGGATGGGGGCCGGGGGTGGCCCGAGGCGCGGCTTCGGGGAGTGGCGGCGGGCCGGCGAACGGCGCGCTCATCAGCGCCACCGCGCGGAACACATCCGGCCGCACCAGCGCGGCCCAGGCCGCGACCGAGGCGCCGAAATCATGGCCGATGACCGCCGCGGCCGATGCGCAGCCGAGCGCCGCCACCAGCCCGAGCGCGTCGCGCACCGCGTTCAGCAGGCGAAACGAGGCGAGGTCGCCGTCGTAATCGGGGTCCCAGCCGGTGGTGCGGCCATAGCCGCGCTGATCCGGCGCGACGACATGAAACCCGGCCTCGGCCAAGGGCACGATGAGCTTGCGCCAGGAATAGGCCAATTCCGGAAAGCCGTGCAGCAAGAGGAGCAGCGGGCGACCCGGCGCCTCGAACCCGGCCTCCAGCAGATGCATGCGCAGCCCGTTGACC
>Ga0137390_10003100_pt1 | contig 13444 bp, 15 predicted proteins | sample 15con2h24AmetaG_FD_104937 | JGI IMG/M metagenome (GOLD analysis project Ga0137390, IMG submission 104937) | Vadose zone soil microbial communities from Angelo Coast Range Reserve, California, USA - 15con2h2.4A metaG | ecosystem: Environmental > Terrestrial > Soil > Vadose zone > Saprolite... | reverse complement strand
CATCGCTCCAGGTGGACGCGCGTAAGAACTACGTCCAGGGTTGGGGGCGGACCAATGTCAACGACTTCGTCACGTGGAATGTCCAGGACTGGTGGCTCGACCAATAGTGGTGAAGAAGCGCCCGACGATCGGCACGGTCAGGCCGATCCGTAGCGGCGAGCCGTAGCGCTCTGCGCTGTCGGCCACGCACGCCAATGCAGCGGTACGTTCTGGGACGGTTGGCTCAGGCCGTGCCGCTGCTTCTGTTGATCACCCTGCTGGTCTTCGGACTGACACTGCTGTTGCCGGGCGGACCGCTGGCGCAGTTCGCTGACGATCCCAGTCTGTCCGCAGCGGACTTCCAGCAGCTGCGCCATTACTACGGGCTCGACCAGCCAGCTCCCGTTCGCTATGTGCAGTGGCTCGCCGGCATGCTCCGGGGCGACTTCGGCACCTCCTACGCGAGCCACCAGCCGGTGGCCACCTTGATCGGCGAGCGACTGCCCAACACGCTGCTCCTCCAGGGGCTCGCCCTGCTGGCAACGCTGGCCATCGCTCTGCCGCTTGGCGTCCTGGCCGCCGTTCGGCAGCACTCGTGGGTGGACTACCTGGCCACCCTGCTTAGCTCGGTCGGGCATGCCGTCCCGACGTTCTGGAGTGGCCTATTGGCCATCATCTTTTTCGCAGTCCAGTTGCGCGCCTGGGGGCTACCGGCGTTGCCGGCCACCGGCATGGTCACACTGGGCGCAAACGGCGGCGGTCTGCCGGATCGCCTCGCGCACCTCATCCTGCCAGTAGCCGTGCTGGCACTGTTCAACGCCAGCCAGTACACCCGCTACGTGCGCACCGCCATGCTGGACGTCCTCGGCCAGGATTATCTGCGGACTGGTCGCGCCAAAGGCCTTGGCGAGCGTGCCGTAATCGTCCGCCATGCGCTGCGCAACGCGGCGCTGCCTGTAGTTACGCTGCTGGCACTCGAGATGCCCGCGTTGTTTTCAGGCGCGGTGGTGGTCGAGAGCATCTTCGCCTGGCCAGGGATGGGCCGGCTGTTCCTCGATTCAGCGCAGAGGTTCGATTACCCGGTGCTGCTTGGGCTCGTGACGATTGTCGCCACGCTGGTGATTGTCCTGGCACTGGCGTGCGACCTGGTGTACGCCTGGCTCGACCCGCGCATTCGCCTGGCATGAGCGTGTCTACTGTCGCGCCGGGCGGCGTCGATGTACCAATCGCACGTGTACCGGGACTGGCGCGGGCGGTGGGGTCCAGCCGGCATCGAATGGGCTGGCAGCGTTTTCGCCAGCATCGACTGGCGACCATCGCAATCCTCGTGTTGATGCTCATTGGCGTGGCCGTGCTGGCCGCGCCGCTGTCGCCCTATAACCCCACTCGCTCGAATCTGCCACAGCGCTTCCAGGCCCCCTCGCAGCTGCACCCCTTCGGCATGGATGACCTGGGCCGTGACCAACTGACGCGCACGCTAGTGGGCGGCCAGATCTCGCTGGCTGTCGGTGTGCTGGCCGTGATCCTGTCGCTGACCGTCGGGGTGCTGCTGGGCGCTACCGCCGGCTACTTCGGGGGCGTGGTGGATAGTCTGCTGATGCGCTTCACCGAGGCGGTCATTGCATTCCCGCAGTTGTTCATCCTGATCCTGCTGGCCGTGTTCTTTGGGACCAGCTTCGGCACGATCGTGCTGATCATTGGTCTGCTCAGGTGGATGCCGGTGGCGCGCCTGGTGCGGGCCGTCTACCTGCAGCAGCGCGAGCGGGAGTATGTGGTGGCGGCGCGTGCACTTGGCGCCTCGACTCAGCGCCTCATGTGGCGCCACATCCTGCCCAACGCGATTGGTCCGGTGATCGTGGCGGCGACGCTGGGCGTGGGCGGCGCAATCCTCACCGAGTCGGCGCTGTCGTTTCTTGGTCTGGGCATTCAGCTGCCCACACCATCCTGGGGCAACATGCTGCGGACCTCGCAGACGACGCTGACCACGGCGCCGTGGCTGGCCCTGGCGCCAGGTGGCTTCGTCTTCCTGACCATCATGAGCATCAACTACGTAGGTGACGGCCTGCGCGACGCACTCGATCCGCGCAGCCCTGGGGGATCGTGAGCCAAACTGCACCACGCGGTACGTCACCTGATCGTCGGATTGAAAGCGTCGTCGTAGCCGTTCAACCAACGCGCCGCGTTCGCTTGCCAACGACCGTCGGTCTGGAGCTGTGCAACCAGCCGATTGAGGAACTGCACGAATTCCGGGTGGCCTTGGGGACGCCCAAACCTCACAGCCTGGGTGCGAGGAGCGCGGTGGTAAAGGTAACCCCGGGATCGGCCGCCGCGATGGCAAGCGTGTCGGGGCTGTGGCCGTAGATGACGTCCGTGCTGCATCGACACCGACGATGGTTAATGCCGAACAGGGCTCGGTAAGTGGCCGATCAGTGCGACGGATTCCCCGTGCCGCCCTCCGACAGCATGACCAGGAATGGGGTGACATTTACCGTCGGCGACGTATGCCACGTGTACTCGGGCACCGTGACGGGCGTGGTCAAAGGCACCCAGTACACGGCCAGCTTCGCCGACTCGAGCCGGCTGATCGCCGGTCAGGAGAGCTTTGAGGGCAGCGTCGCCGGTAGGCAAGGGACCGCCGATCTCACGTTCAGGGGTAGCCGGCCTTGCTTCCCAACCTGTCCGGCCACCGTCCATATAACGTCGACCAGCGGTGCACGCGATCTCGAAGGGCTGCAGTTGGACCTGAGCGCGGTAGGTGGAGCCTCACTGACCTACAGCGGAACATACGCGTTTGACGGTCCTCAACAGGAAGGGAACGTTCTTGACTGACGGAAGGAGGCCAGAGGTCACGCATTGCCGCGCTTGCGGGTCCAGACACCATCGTAGCTGCACCCGTTCGGAACCGATGAGCTGGCCGCGACGCTGGGCGTCGGGGCGCGATGCTCACCGAGTCGGCGGTCGTTCGTCGAATCGACCTGGGAAGCCGGCGCGCCGTATCAGACGTTGCTCGAAACAGGCGAGCCGCTGACCTCGAGCGCTTAGGATCAGGCACATGGAACCGCGCATCACGCTGATTACCTTGGGCGTACGCGACCTGGACCGCGCTCTGCGGTTCTATCGAGATGGATTGGGTTGGCCGCTGTCCAGCGCGAGCGTCGCGGGCGAGGTCGCCTTTTTTCGCTCGCACGGAGCTGTCCTGGCGCTGTATCCGCGTTACCTCTTGGCCGCCGACGCCCATCTACCGGCCGAAGGGTCAGGCTTCGGCGGCATCGCGCTGGCGCACAACGTTCACCAGCGCGCCGACGTCGACACGATTCTGGCCCAGGCGACCGCCGCCGGCGGATTGATCCTCAAGCCGGCCGTGGAAGCCGAATGGGGTGGCTATCACGGCTATTTCGCCGACCTGGACGGCTATCCGTGGGAAATCGCCTGGAACCCCGGCTTTCCCTTCGCCCCCGACGGCAGCCTCGACCTGCCTGTTTAGTCTCCCGCGCGCTCGATAGCCGCCGCGCGGTGTACTGTCGCAGTCACGCAGTCACTAAGGGAAGGTGGAGTATGAAGGCCGCCATTTTTCATGGAGCCCATCAAGCGCTAACCGTGGAAGACGTCGATATTGACGAGCCGTTGGACAACGAGGTGCTTGTCCGCGTCGTCGCCAGTGGTGTCTGTCATAGTGACCTGCACTTCGTCGACGGCTTCTACGAGTTCCCTGCGCCGGCCATTCTGGGCCACGAAGCCGCGGGCATCGTCGAAAAAGTTGGACCGAACGTGGATGACTTCAAACCTGGCGACCATATCATCGCCTGCCTGTCCGTGTTCTGCGGCCACTGCGACTACTGCTTGACGGGCAAGACGAATCTGTGTTCCGCGCGGCCAGTGCGGGCCAAGGACGCCCCCGCTCGGCTGAGCTGGCAGGGCCAGCCGGTCGCCCAATTCGCGAACCTGTCGGCGTACGCCGAGAAGATGCTCGTGCACCGCAACGCACTCGTTAAAGTGCGCGACGACATGCCGTTCGATCGTGCGGCGCTGATTGGCTGCGGGGTGACCACCGGCGTCGGCGCGGCGCTCAACACCGCGCGGGTCGAGCCAGGCTCAATGGTCGCCGTGTTCGGCTGCGGCGGCGTGGGACTGTCGGCGATCCAGGGCGCGCGCATCGCTGGGGCACGCATGATCATCGCGGTGGACGTGCACGATCACAAGTTGGAGACAGCCTACGAGCTGGGCGCGACACACACGGTCAACGCCAAGACGAAAGATCCGGTCAAGGAGATCGTGGCGCTGACCAACGGCGGCGTGGACTATTCCTTCGAAGCGATCGGCCTCAAGAAAGCCGCCGAACAATGCTTTGAAAGCCTACGCGCCGGTGGTACCGCGACGGTGATCGGCATGATCCCAGTCGGACAGAAGATCGAGCTGGAAGGCAGCGTTTTCTTGCGTGAGAAGAAGATTCAGGGCAGCAGCATGGGCTCGAATCGATTCAAAGTGGACATGCCCAAGTACGTCGACTTCTACATGCAGGGCCGCCTCAAGCTCGACGAGATGATTACCCGCCGCCTGAAGCTCGAGGACGTGAACGAAGCATTCCGCGCCATGAAAGCGGGCGAGGTCGCCCGTTCAGTGCTTATGTTCGAGTAGCTAGTTCCGCGCGAGCGCTTCGTCTGATTTCTTGGCCGCGTCGTCGAGCGCGGCTTTGGGATCAGCGGTGAGGGTGTCGGCGGCGGTGACGGCGTCCTGCAAATAGGTGCGCGCGTCAGCCCAGCCAGCTACGGAGATGCCCGGCGCACCAGTCGGAATCATGTCCAGGGCGACTTTGAAGCGCGGCGTTTTGGCGATGAAGTCCTTGAGCGACGGCTCGTCAAGCGCCGACTTGCGCACCGGCAGATACGTTGTCTGGACGGTCCAGTAGGCCGACTGCTTCGTCTCGGTCAGCCACTTGACGAAGTCCCACGCCGCCTGCTGTTTTTCGGGCGTGCTCTTCATGATGGCCAGGTTCGTCCCCGAAAACAGGGATCGGAGCGGTTTGCCAGGCGCGGTCGGAATGGGCGCGATGCCTATCTCGAACGCGTTGTTGACGGCCTTGGCGATGAACGGATCGCCCGCGATCGTGGTGGGCGGCGACATGGCGACCGTCTTCGAGCCGAAATCGTTCTGCCAGTTGAAACCCTTGCTCACGTAGGCTGCCTTGGACTTGATGTTGTCGACGTCGAAGGTGAGCGCCGCGATGCCCTCGGGCCCATTGAACAGCGACTTTTTGAGGTCGGCGCTGATGACCTCGCCACCGCGCCCCCACACACTCGGAATGAACGAATCCGGCGATGGCTGCACCGCGTAGCATGGCATGTCGGCGACAATCTTGGCGCACGCGGCCGACAGGTCGTCCCACGTCTTGGGGCCATCCGGGAAACCTGCCTTGCTCAACTCCGGCTTGTTGAAGTAGATGACGTAGATGCTGCGGTTGAACGGGAACGACAGCAGGCGGTTTTCGTATTGCGCAAACCGGCCTGAGTCCAGAAGCGCTTTCTGGACGTCGGCCAGGTCGGCGGCGGTCAGCGAGTTCTTGGCGTAATCGTCGAGTGGAGCGATGGCGCCGGCCTGGTACCAGGCAGCGACGTCGGACTCGAACGCCTGGACCAGGTCTGGCGTATTGCGCGCCACGATCGCGCCGGTGACCTTCTGCTGCAGCTCATTGCCGGTATACGGCGTGAAGTCCAGGTTGATGCTCACGTTCGGCGCGACCTGCTTGTACTGGTCGACCAGCGTTTGGAGCGAGCCGCCTTGCGTACCAGGCTCCGAGCCGTTCATGCCGTGCCAGAACGTGATTGTCACCGGTGCCGCGGCCGGTTTGGCCACCGCCGTCGCGGCGCTTGCGACCGCGGCGGCCACAGTCGGCGCTGCCTGGGCAACGGCTGTCGCGGCCGGCTTGGCGGCGGCAACCACGGTCGGTGCAACGGCGACAACTGTTGGCGCCACGGCCGCGACGGTCGCGCTGACGCTGGTCGCCGCCGGCGCAGCCTGCGTCGGTGTGCTCGGTGCGGCGCCGGTGCACGCGGCAGTCAGCAGGCCCAGCGCCAGACTGATGCTCGTCAGCAAACGCATTGACATGACAAAGCTCTTCCCTTCTTGAGTCTCAGCCCTTGAGCCCGCTGCGGGCAATGCTTTCCAGGAAATGCCGTTGGATCAGGATGAACACGATCAGCACGGGTGCGATCGTGAAGGCGCTGGCGGCCATCAGCGTGTGGTAGTAAGTCCCGTTTTCAAGGGCAAACGTCGACAGGCCAACCTGGATCGGTCGCACGTCTGGTCGGCTGGTCATGACCAACGGCCAGAGAAAACTCTTCCAGCTCTGGACGAACGCGTACAGGGCCACGGTGAGTAGCGCCGGCGTCGATAACGGCACGACCACACGCCGCAGGTAGCCGAAGTGCGAGGCGCCATCGAGCTGGCTGGCTTCCCACAGGTCGTTGGGAATGCCCAGGAAGAACTGCCGCAACAGGAAGATTGAGAACACGCTCACCCACCAGGGCACCGAAACGGCGGTAAAGGTGTCGAACCAGCCGGAGCCTTTGGGGTTGCAAATGGTGTCGACCGGGATGGGACACGGCAGGTTCGCCAGCAGCACGAAATTCGGGATGAGCGTGACTTCCTGCGGAATCATCATCGTGCCGAGAAACACCAGAAAGAGCGCATCGCGGCCAGGGAAGCGCAGGCGGGCAAACCCGTACGCGGCCAGGACCGAGGTCAGCAATGTTCGGCCGACCGTGATCCACGAGATGATCGCACTGTTCATGAAGAAGCGTGGGAAGTTGGCCGCGCGCCAGGCTTCGGCATAGTTTTCGGGACGCCAGCTCATCGGCAGGATCGTCGGCGGACTGGCTAGCGTCTCTTCGAAGGGTTTGAACGAGGTGAGCAGCATCCAGATGAATGGGAACGCCATCAAGAAGCCGAAGCCAAGCAATATCGCGTGGCGGGCCACGTCGCTAGATCGCGGCAGATGGACTGCACGAGGCAGCATGCTGGCGACGGCCATCAGTCGGCGTACACGACCCGGCTGCGCGTCGCTCGAAACTGCAGCAAGGTCAGCAAGAAGATGATCGCGAACAGCACCATGCCGATGGCCGCGGCGTAGCCGAGATTGAAGGATTGGAAGCCCTGTTGATACAGGTAGATCGTGACGACCTTGGCGCCCGGTACGGGCACCGCGGCCATCATCTGGTAGAAGAAATCGAACGACTGAAAAGAGCGGATCGTTTCGACGACCAACAGGAAGAGCAGGGTCGGCGTCAATAACGGCAAGGTAATGTCGCGAAAGAGGCGCCAGCGGCCGGCGCCGTCGATGCGCGCCGCTTCGTACAGGTCGATGGGGATCGTCGTCAGGCCGGCCAGGGCGATGACCGTATTGAAGCCAACCGAGTACCACACCGACACCAGCGCGACGGTGACCAGCGCCAGGCTTGGCCCAGATAGCCAGCCGTCGATCGGTAGTCCGAGGAATTGCCCGATGAGCAGGAAGACGCCACGTGGCTCGTCGGCCCACTGTTGTCCAGGCAAGCCAAGCCACGCGAGGACCGAATTGGCGACGCCGACTCGTGGCTGGAAGATCCAGCGCCAGACGACCGCGGCGGCAACCGTCGAGGTGACGTAGGGCAGGAAGTAGGTGACCCGGTAGCCAGTGCGACCCCAGATTCGGGCGTTGAGCAGTTGGGCGAAGAGCACCGCCAGGACCAGGCCGAGTGGCACGGTGATGCCGGCAAACCACACCGTGTTGCCCAGGCTCTGGGCAAACTCACCGTTGGTCAGTAGACGGCCGTAGTTGCCTGCGCCGATGAACGGGCCAGGGCTCCACATGTCTCTGAAGACCCGCGCGTTGAACAGGCTCAGGAACAGGGCATAGAAGACGGGCAGAAGGTGGAAGAGCAGCAGCAGGAGCAGGGCTGGCAACAGAAAACCATAGCCTTGCAGTGCCTCCCATCTGCGGGCCGCCCGACGCGCGGTGTTTTTTAGCGCGCGCGTCTGCGCTGGAACCTCGTGCGGCTGTGAACGCGGCTCGACAGCTTGGCCGACGGTCATGGCGTGCGCCCGATTGTATTCGGGTGCAGGGCACTAATGAGATTCAAACACGCGAATGTTTACACTCTGGGTTGGAGCCCGGAGACTGTGCCGACCTATACCTATACCTGTACAAGCTGCAACAACCACGTCGAAAGACGCCAGAGCTTTACCGACCCGCCGCTGACCACGTGCGAGGAATGCGGCGGCACACTGCGCAAGATCATTCATCCGGTCGGCATCGTGTTCAAGGGCAGCGGCTGGTACGTCACCGACTCGCGCTCGTCGAAGGCATCGACCAATGGCCCGAGCGTGTCCGGTGACTCGGACTCGTCGTCGTCCACCAAGGACTCGAGCTCCAAGGAGTCGACTAGCAAGGAGTCGAGCGGCGCGAAAGAGAGCAGTAGCGCCAAAGAATCGAGTAGCTCGAAAGAGTCGAGCACCTCGGCATCAAGCGCGAAAAGCAGCGGCTCGAGCTCCGAAAAGTCCTAGACCCCGCCCCGCGTACGGTCGCGGCTCGCTTCGGGAGCCCCAGGAGGGTCGGGGTGAGGGGGCCTTGTCAGAAGCGAACCCCTCACCCCGTTGAAAGGGCGGCGCGATAGTTACCAGCTGAGCGAGTAGGGGCCGATAACGACGGAGAACGACGGGTCGGGCGAGGTGATCGACTCGGCGCTGGCCGGCAGGGCGCCGCCAAGCACGATAACGAACAGGGCGAATGGCACCAGAATGGCACGGCTTGTACGACGACGAAAGAGCTTCATCATGATTGGTCAGGTCCCCTTGAGACGTTGGACTTCGTGGCTTGTGGCCTGCAACAAGGATCAGCATTCGAGGTTGAGCTAGCCAGCCCCAAAAGCTGGGGATGGGATCCCCCGACAGGGGGGTTTGTCCTATCCAAAGGTCACCCTCGCAGGCCCCGACTGATCCACGCCGGGATTTGGCCGATGATCAACGCAAGCGATGGCCAGTCTCGTGACCAACCGTCTGACGACAGTCTTGCGCAAGGGGGTAGAACCCCTGCGCGCTCTACCCATGCGCGCGCGCTGGTGGTGGGCCGCGACGTTGCTGGCCGCGGTGGTGCTGGTCCCGATGTGCCTCAGTCAGATCGAGCCCGGGCCGCCCTTGGTGGTCATGTTGCTCGCGCCGCTGGTGAATGGGCTCATGGTGATCGTCATTGCCCCGCGCCGTCAGACGACACTGGCACCCACGTTTGATTACGGCGGCATCGCCACGGTCGCCTTACTGGCCACGTTCGGACCGGCCGCGGCATTGAGCGCGTTCGTGGGTGAAAAGGTGGCCGCGGCATTCCTGCCAGATCGGTCTGGGCAGCGACCAGTCTGGATCAGGTCGGTCTACAACCTGGCCTGGGGCAGTCCGTGCATCATGTTCTCGTGGCTCATTCGCGGCTTGGCGCCCGATCGGACCCTGGAGCCGGTGCTCATCGCGGCCGCCTGGTGGCTGTCCAACGGGCTGCTCGTGGGGATCATGGCGGCGCTCGCGCAGCGCCGGTCGGCCCGCGATGGGCTGCGCCTGGGTGTGCGCCAGGAGGGCTGGCTGCGCCTACAAGAAGGCGCTCTGAGCGTTCTGGCGGTGGTCGCCTGGTGGACCAATCCGGCGCTGCCCCTGGTGATCGTGCTGCTGGTGATCGGTCAGGCGGCGACAGGTCGGCGCCTGTTCCGCGAATATGAGGGCGCAGCGGCAGCCCGCGAGCAGGCGCTCGCCGAGCGGCGCCGGGCTGAGCTGGAAGCGGTTCAGGCGCGCCAGGACCCGCTCACCGGTCTGCCCAACCGACGCGCCTTTGAAGAGGTGCTCGAAGCGCAGCCAACGCCGGCCGCGGCGCTCATGCTCGATCTCGATCACTTCAAACGCATCAACGACACGTTCGGGCACGAAACCGGCGACCAGGTGCTGATCCAGGTCGCGGCGCTCCTCCAGCAAACCGTCGGCGCGTCGGCGTTCTGCGCCCGGCTCGGCGGTGAGGAGTTCTGCGTGCTCGTGTCCCATGCTGCCAGCGACGACGAGCTGCTGTTGTTCGCCGAACGTGTTCGCCGCGGAGTCAAAGAGCTGCGGTTCGCTGGCGAAGATCAGCCGCGGGTAACGGTCAGCATCGGCGCGGCGCGGCGCCAGGCGCACGAACCGACGGCCCGCGAAGCGATCGTCCGCGCCGACCAGGCGTTGTACTGCGCCAAGCGTGATGGCCGCGATCAGACGCACCTGGACGGTCGCGAAGGTCTGCGGCTGGCGAGCTGACTTCAGAAGTCAGAAGTCAGAAGTCAGACGTGTCTAGCCAGATCGTGAACGGACCGTCGTTGGTCAGGCTGACTTGCATATGGGCGCCGAACTCGCCCTGTTCGACCTGAAAGCCTAGCTCGCGCAGCCGCCCCGCGAAGCGTTCGACCAGCGCATCCGCTTGCGCCGGCGCTGCTGCATTGGTGAAGCCAGGCCGCCGGCCGCGCGTTGTGTCTGCGTAGAGGGTGAACTGGCTCACCACAAGCCACGCAGCGCCAACGTCCGCCGCGGCGAGGTTGGTTTTGCCATTCGCGTCCTCGAAACAGCGCAAGCCAGCGACTTTATCCGCCAGGGTCACTGCTGTCGCTTCGGTGTCCGCGTGGCCAACGCCGAGCAAAACGAGCCAGCCGAGCCCAATCTCGCCCACGGTGTCGCCATCGACGACCACGCGAGCCTCGCTGACGCGTTGCAATACCGCGCGCATCCGCGGCCAGCGTACATCTGACTTCTGATTTCTGACTTCTGATTTCTCAGTTGATGTAGAGCACCATCCCCAGCCCTTGATCGGCCAGGCGGACAATCATGTTGCGCATCTCGCGATAGCTGCCGACGACGTGGTCGACGCCCATGCCGTTGCGCTGCCAATTGCCGGGGTAGATCACTTCTTCGTCCAGTTTGCGCAGGTCGACTCGAGCTGCGACATCCTCGGGCTCGACTGCCGCCAACGCGGTCGCCAGCGCTTGGACCTGCCGGCTGCTCAAGACACGCGCTGGTCCGTAGCCAACGTCCACCTCGCCCACCGGTGTGCCTTCTGAAACCAGGAAGTTGAGCGGCTCGTCGCCGCCCAGGCGCGAGCCCGTCAGCGCGAAGTGAATCGCGTGCCAGGCTTTTTTGAGCACCAGCCGCTCGCGTCCGTCGGCATCGGCGCCATACAGAAAGCGAGTGACGTCGGCCGGACTGGCCAGGAGCTGCTGGATCTCTGCATCTGACGCGGGTCGAAGATTGCCGATCATCTCCATCTGGCGCAGCACGTCAGCCGTCTAATGCGTCCGCCTCTCCCGATGCGCAGGATAGCCGCCACGTCCTCAACTATGCTGCCCACGAGTTGCGCAGCGCCCGTTAGTACGTCCCAGCCTCCGGCCGGAACGGACGGCGATCGGGCAGCAAGTACCCTGCTGGACGGTGCTCATCATGCGCGCGCTGGGACTCATCGTGCTCGGGCTCGGAGCATTGGTGTGGCTGATTCCCGCCGCGCCGATGACTGGTGACGGGCAGCACTACATCGAGTTCGTGCGCAACAACCTGCAGCACGGCGCCTCGAGCTGGCATGAGCGGCGGCTGCTCGGCCCGATCATCGTGCGGGCGCTGCCGTTGGACGCCCAGAACGGCTTCTTCGTGCTGACGACGGTCTCGCTTGGGCTGACGGCGTTGTTGACGTGGGTGTCCGCCCGTGAGCTCGTCGCGCAGGAGTGGCGCGCGCTGGCGGCGATCCCGCTGCTCTTCGGCACCTGGGTGGTCGCCCCCAACCTGCGCGAGTTCGGCCTGGTCGACCCACTGGCGTGGGTCTTCGTCGCCGGCGTGTGGTTGGCGACGGTGCGCCGACAGTGGTGGTTGGCCGCGGTACTGGCCGCGATCGGCGTGGTTGCCAAAGAAGTCGTGGTCCTGGCCGCGGTTGCCGCGGCCGCGGCCGCCTGGGACAGCCGCCGGCCCTGGATCTCGGCGAGTGTGGCCGTGCCGGCGCTGCTTGTCGCGCTGCTGCTGACCGTGCTCGTCCCGGGGTCGGGTACTGACGCGGGCGGCTACGTGTTCAAGTGGGTGCGGGACGGGCTGTTCTCCAATGGTGCCCCGCGCGCGGTGTTTCTGCTTTTTGCTTCGTACGGTGCGCTATGGCTGCTGCTGCCGCGCGCGTGGTCCCGTTTTCGGCCGGACCTGCGGCGGGCGGTCGCCGTCTACTTGCTGGCAGCGCTGGCATTACCCCTGGTCGGCTCGCCCGAGCGCATGGAGGAAGCGATCTTTCCGGCGGTGATCGCCGCGGCGCTCATCGCGACGCGCAATTGGAGCGTGGCCATGGTGTGGCTGCTTGCAATCGGCCAGGTATTGTTCGCCGCGCGGGTCGGCGCTGACGCGCGCATACCCACGCTCGTCGCCTGGTCCGGCCTGGCCGTGGCGTGCGCGCTCGCGCTGTGGGCGTATGCCCGCGGCGGTCTGGCAAGTGTGCGACCGGCGCGCCAGATGAACCTGAGTCGGTAGCCGCGGTCAACCTGGATCACCATCTGTCACCCGAACACTTGCACGTCTCGGTTTACGTATGAACTGCACATGAGCCGCACCTTGTGGGTCACCTGTCCTGGCTGTCGGGGTCGCTTCCCCTGCGACACGGACGACGTGCAGCACAAAAAGGTAAAGGTGCGCTGCCCATACTGCGACCTGGAATTCCAACAGGAAGAAACGCCCCACAGCGACGAGTAACCCGATCCCGCTTCGGAAGGCGACTCTCGTTGACCCCCTTCTGTACGCCAGGGCGCGCGCGCGTCAGAAAGTGCAAGATGACATGGTAGGCATGGGTGCATTGATCGAGCGGAGAACGATCGCTGGTTCGACACTCGAAGCAGGTGATCTGCGGGTCACGCCGGAGGCGCGAGTGGTGAGCGTGCGTCTGCCGTTTGGCGCATTCGTGTGGAACCGCCCGAGCGCGGTCGTCGTCGAGCGCGACGGACGCGTTGAGCGCTTGCCGATTGTCGACGTTTCGCGCATCGCCCAGGTTGCGCTGTGGGCCTGCGCGCTGGCCGCATTCCTCGCGTACCGCCGCTGGCCCAGGCGATGAAAGGAGCTTTGAGGTGATCGACACATTTACTTTGAAATCCCAGGACGTGGGCGAGCTCAGCAACCTGATGGCCGACAAGATCTTCGCCGCGGCGCAGCCTGGCGCCGTCTTCTCGGCGCCGGTGGTCTCGGGCCCGTACACGATTATTACGGCCAGCGAAGTCGCTGCCGCCGGCGGTTTCGGCTTCGGCTCGGGATCAGGCCCGACGGACGCGCCGGACGAGTCATCGGCCACTGGCCAGGCGCGGCAATTCGCCGGTGGCGGCGGTGGCGGCGGTGGTGGCGGCTCGTCCGGGCGACCCATCGCGGCGATCGTCGTCGGCCCAGATGGGGTGAAGATTCAGCCAATCGTGGACCCGACCAAGAT
>Ga0137390_10003094_pt1 | contig 13453 bp, 15 predicted proteins | sample 15con2h24AmetaG_FD_104937 | JGI IMG/M metagenome (GOLD analysis project Ga0137390, IMG submission 104937) | Vadose zone soil microbial communities from Angelo Coast Range Reserve, California, USA - 15con2h2.4A metaG | ecosystem: Environmental > Terrestrial > Soil > Vadose zone > Saprolite... | reverse complement strand
TCTATCCGTAGGAAGATTCCCGTCCGGTCCTCTCCTTCTGCCAGTGGTTGCTCTGACCTGTGTTACTTTAATGACCTCTTGGCTGTGACTATCTTAAGCTCTCGTGTCGATTTAATCCTAGTCATGGGCCTGCGGCAATCTAGGAATGTTAATCGCTGATTCATACGCGACTTACTCTTTTTTGACACCCCCTGCTAACTTGATTTCTTGCTGACAACCCCCAAACAGGGCCATCGAGGTAAAGATATCCACCCTGGGCGAGAATGAACAACTTTCTTTGATCTCGGTTTCTACATCATCGATAGGGCGGTCTTCCACAAATCTTCTGCCACTTGTCTTCACTGCACGATGCCAGTGAAGCTATTTCGAAGTCACCCCAAACCGGCTCGATCGACTGACCGGTAAACTTGGACTCCTTTTCCCTCACGATTGGCGACATCTCCCATCAATTGATGGAGGTGTTATATTTACTTATTTACAATACCCAATACCCGGAAGCATTGAAGCTTGAAAGCGTGTCCCGACCTTGATTATTCCACTGCTTCAGCCGCCTTACGTGCGGACTGCTGGGGCTTGTTTCTTCCTGAACGACTTCGTTTGTGTCAGTCCTTTTTTGTCCTGTCAAGTGCCCATCCGTCTGCGTGCCCCCTCCCCATCTACGTTTTGGCTCGTGCAGTCTCTCATCTGGTCGTGTGACTACTTCACTACTCCGCGCCAGTGGCGTATCCTCTATAACCATATGCACAACGTAAGATATTGCTTGTGCTGTTACTGCTGTTACGCTGCATGATGTTCTAGAAACATGATACCATGCATAGTCCCATTCGTACTCGCTACCGTGCAGCGGCCAACAACGCCCCAAATACCCCAGATAGTCTTGGATATTTCATATTGTGCGCCACCGCATCAAGCACCCCTACAGACCTCCAATTGGGCGAGGATCGGTGCCTAGTTCGCCTTCGTGGGACCGTGGGACCCGACCATTTCTGCATCGCGGGAAAATCCGATGGCCGCATGGTGTTTTACTAACGTTCTCTTTTTCCTTTCGATATCGTACTGTCGTGGTACCTGAGAAACTTATAATCAAGGATACGGTAGACCCACAATTTGAGCTCCAGTGAGCTAGGAGAGGTTGGTCGTTTGGCCCCATGCACTCGCGACAAGGATTCAGGTAGACTAACCGTTAAATGGATATTGATCAAATTGGTCGTCCAGTAGTCAAAATCGAATGTGCATATCGAATGTTTGTTTTGGTGGCGGTGGGGTCCTCTGCAGAGATTCTCTCACCTTTCCCCAGAGAGCATCCCCCAAAATTCATGGTCGTGTGACATGTGAGAAGTTGGGGCGCCCATCCTGGGGTTGTCGCTTCTCGGACATCATGATCAGTCTTGGTGGGCCTGACTCGGGGCCTCCTCGAGTCGCGATTGAAGCTTTTCAGGTTGATCCTGTTACCCTCTTCTTACTTATTGACTCTTTATCACTTGTCTCTCCAGGATGTTTGTTCGTCCTGCTAGAGTACATCTCCGGCGTTCTCCGCCCCTACCCCAACGGTTTTCGCAACGTGGGTGTTGGGCCGTACCAGTGTGGCGCAGGGACCGATCGTGATACGTAAGGTGGCTTTTGGTCGCGTGGTGCATATCCTGAGGCCTGAGGATTGCTGAACGGGTGGCGCCACATACTCGCCTTGCAGCCTCTTTGCTTCTGATGAGGGTTTCCAGAGACTGATCTGGTAGAACAACATGATGAACATCGGTTGCTAGCGTCTGGAAATAAGGCGGATCATGACTTTCCCATCTGCCAGTGTCGGATTCCGGATTCTGCGCCCAGAGAAGCGAACTGGACGCTCTCAATTTCATCATTGCCGCCACCGCCCTCAGTGGGCGTCGGCCTCACGTCACAAATGTTTTACCCCGTATTTGTGGTCACGCGCCGCTTTTTCCAGGCACGGAAAGAGGCACAGTCTGGCACTTACATAAGCGCCCAATCTCTATTATTCCCGCGAACCTACCCCTAACATGGAATATTCCTACTAACCTTCCCCTTTTGCAGAATGCACAACGCAAAGAGCAAGGAATTATAGGGGGATAGTAATTCTCGGACACCCTAGAACGCGATGATCAGCATTCCTGTCAGGAACAGGAGAATTGTTTTCCGAGCGCCCCAAAATGTCATGCGACAAGCAGGCAGCGGGAATAGGTTTTTGCGCGTCCTAGGGCGTGACCACAAAACCGGCCTTTTGAAATTCAGGAAACCAGTGAGGTGGCACTGGGGATGGTTGTACAAACAAATGTCGCAATATCTTACTCGTCTTTATGATTGCGCCTCCATGGGCAGTGTCTTCTAGATTTTCCATCGTTTCCCAGGTACCATCGTCATACAGCAGGAAGTACTAAAGGCATCGATATTCCATGCGGGCTTTACGCCCCTCTTTTTTCTACCAATAGTTCCCCCTTCACCCCCGCTATTTGTCGATAATGACGGCTGTTATTCCCAAAGTGATTCCCAAGCCTTTGATCTTGCTTCACAAGGCTCGCCGTCTTTGCATCATGCTTGGTTGCATCTACATACTGCTAGTAGCACTCGGATCAACGCCCTTCGCCCAGGCACAGTACGTTTTATTCTCGGAAATTTTGTTCTGGCTGTCTCTTCGCTGTCGTGTGACGCCTGTCTCTGCCTTTGGCCTTAGACTCCTATTTATGCACAACCTCAAACTCCCCTTATTCTCACAGTATGACATGCCAGAGAGGTATGATCTTGCACGTAAGAATTCTTTCTGCCCTTAAGAAAATCACACAGCCTCTGATTTTTTTGAACTTGCCTTAGCGTTCAAAACCCAAAATGTACGCATCCAAACGACCGACAACGAGACACTCGGCGCCTGGTTCACCTTCGCGGACCCGTTCTACGCCGCGCACAAAACGGACTTGCTAAGTATTCCGACAACGAACGTATCATCACCCGACGAGTCCGCTGCTCTTCCCCGGGATGACCTTATCCGTGCTGCGCTTCGCGAGCATCCGACGATCCTCTTCCTGCACGGAACGACGGGCACACGGGTATTACGGACCCGCGTGGAGCACTACCAGGCGTACGCGACGCGGCTTCGCGCGAACGTGCTCGCGCCGGACTATCGCGGCTTTGCGGACTCGTCTGGCACGCCAAGCGAAGAGGGCCTCACGGTCGATGCGCGTGCGTCGTGGGACTGGCTGCGCGCGCATGGCGCCCCACCGGAAAGCGTGCTCATCGTCGGCAGTAGCCTCGGAACAGGCGTAGCGGTGCAGTTTGCGAGCTTGCTCGAGGAGGAAGTTGCCCGTGCCAGGGCGAAGGCGCGAATCGTGAATCCACGTGTGGGTAGTAGACATATGAGAATTGGCGGTGAGAATGGTAGTTTGACCCGGGGGAGTGCGGTGGTGCATGAGAGACCGCGTGGTATCGTGCTACTCTCGCCATTCAGCAAGCTCGAGACGTTGCTTGATACGTACTATATCCTCAAGCTCGTGCCGCTGTTTGCGCCCCTCCGGACGATCCCTTACCTGTCCAGTAAGTTGCCCACCTCTCATCATCGCGTCACGAACAAAAAGGGAACTGAATCGGTGCGGATGCGTGATAAAACAGATTTCGTAAAGGGGTTTATAATCCATCGGTTTGATTCGCTCGCCAAAGTGGTGGTACGTACTGTCTTTCAAACTTCCATCGACGTTTTCCAGAAGCGTTCTCGATCGAACGTCGTTCCTTCGGGTAGAGCTTGGCCTATAACTCGCGGCCGGCGCATGTTGACGTCCCTGATAGCCCTCCGTTCCCACGATCGACTGACGCACGTTACTTATCCTTTTCCTTTCCACAGGGCTTGAAGGCGCCGCTATTAATCGTGCACGCAGAAGATGACGTGGACATCCCAGTGTGGCATGCGCAGGCCCTCTTTGATGCCTTTTTGGAGAAGCACCTGCCGTCTCTGCCAGGGGTTACAGCGGAAATGATGGAGGCGTCTGTGGTAGAGGACCGCTTCTCAGCGCTGATAGAGGAACGGGAGATGCGGCGAAGGGAGCTGGTGACGGTGCGAGAGATGGAGCGCGTGGGTCGGGTAGAGGTGTTCTCTAAGGATAGAGCGGATGGAAAGGTTGCGTTCCTCCATACTTGGTGGGGTGCGCACGATGTGGGGCTCGTAGAAGGAGTGCAGGATTACATGGCCGAGATGTTCTGGATGGGTTGAGTTCCGTCTGAGTCGTCGCTGTTTGGCCCGACGGCATCGGCGATGCCCGGCGCGGAGACCGGGAAATGTGAATATCATGCAATGCCAATATTAATGTGACGACGGCGAACACAACCATCGAGAGAGTGATGAGCACGAGTACAGGCCGTCCCGCCCATTCGTTCGTATATCCTGTTAGGTCTTTGCTTACAGGAAGTATTCTCCCAGCTAGTGCTCCCTCCTCTCCATCTAAAAGTTTGCATGACTCGGACGTCCCTCAGTCTCTTCCTGGGGCCTCAGGTTGCAAATCTGACCAGTGGACCTCTCTGCCGCACTCAAGGTCCCAGGATATACAAGGCGTTCTCCCACCAGTGGACTGTCGAATGAGCCGACGACGACGGCAGAGCGTGGGGGCAGCAGGACGAGTACCCTCCTCAAATTTCCGGCACTACCCTGGTGATGATGGGCCCACCCGACCCTTCGTCACCGTCCCTCAGGCTGCGCCAGTGTCCGCGAAGACGAAAATCACCGTCAGCCCTCAGTCCACCTCCCGCACAGGTGACAGCGACAACCCCAGCGAGCCAGACTCGCTCAGTTTCCATACGGCCACCACTGGCTCACCGCCTTCTGAGCCGAATCCGCGCCGTCCCCCTAATCTTGACCAGGTGACGAGCGAGGTCTTCTCCAGTTCTGCAACGAACCTCGAGCTCTACCCGCATATAGGCCGTCCGAGTCCGCAGCGAGCGCAGCGGGCCACCAACGTGAGCATGTCCGACACCAGCATCGTCCACCTCCCGCCATGCAGCTCCGAGTTTTCGCTCTCGGCTCGCAGCCGCGGAACTCCTTCGCTCAGCGGAAGTAGCCAGGCTGCCAGTGAGCGCGCATCGGACCGGGATCCCCACTCGACCGACTACTTGTCCTGCTCGTCGAGTCAGCACGCTCGGTCGACGTCTCAGTCCATCTACGGGTCCCTCCCCTTTTTTCACGAGGGCGGGCTGGACGGCGTAGGGCCCTCGCTTGCCGTCGGCATGGAGGGCAGCTTGACTTCCCTGCTGCAGTCGTCGGCTTCGGCCAGCTCGGGTTCCTCCGTGCGCGGCTCTAGCGGGGGATGCAATGCGGGTGAGGAGTCGCACGTCACGTTCCGGTTTGAGCATCGCGAGGACGGCAATGGCCATCACGTCGTCATTGGACGTGAGGGAAAACTCTCGCGGTGTGAAGATGAGGTGCGCGTCTCTTCCTTTTGTGTGGTGCTGCTGCGCGTCGTCCATCGAAACTCATTTATCGTTCGTATGCGCGTTTATCAGCCCATAAGGACTCCCGGTGCCGTCCAGGGATTCGGCGTGCTCGTTGTCGTACAGGAAGATACAGAAGGAGACCAACTCCTCGTGCGCCAAGTCTCGGAAAACTCGACCGAGCTCCTGGGACTCTCCCCGCACTACCTGTTTTCCTTGACTTGTTTCACTGACGTGCTCCCGGACTCGCAGGCTGGAATTCTATGGGATAATATTCAGTATCTCGCCGACACAGATGAGGATTCTCCCAGCGAGGATGCGCCGCATGTCTTTCTTCTCAGTGGCTGGGGAATGCCCGGGAGCGCTCTGCTCGGCGAGGGCGACCCCCAGCGCCGGCGTTCATGGTCTTGTTGGTGTGCTGCTCACCGCCCCAAGATGGCTGCAGGATCCAGTTGTGGCGGTATTAAGAACCTCATCATTCTCGAATTTGAGCTCGAACACGACGTATTCAACCCCCTGTACCCTGCGACTTCTGAGAAGAATGGTGATGCATTCTCGGGTCTGTCCTCCCTCGGCAGCAACAGCAGCGCGAGCACAAGTAGCACCGGCACACACTTTTCTAGCGCTACAAGCCCACTGGATACGGACTCCGCTACAGTCAATTCCGCTTCAACCCTCGGTCCGAATTCCTCGCCCTCGGAAGGCGCTCTGATCTCGTCGTCCGTGTCTAGTCTGATAATCCAGGCCAACTCACAGCCACTATCTGGGCTGGAAGGGGACGATAGCTGGAAGCCGAGCGCAGAAGATATCCTCGAGAGCACGACGAACTATGCCAAACCACTCGCCGCGCTTGAGCGCATCCGCAAACTCAGCCAAGTGGTACAGCCGTTCTCTGGGACTGAGCACGGAGTAGGCCCAATCTCAGTGGCCATGGACGGTTCGGTCAGTGGTTCTTCAGCCCGCACCCGGCGCAATAAGCGCCATGGGGGGAGCGGGGCGGTAGGCATGATGGATGTCTTTGCAGTCATGTCGCAGGTCAACGAGCAGCTCAGCGCAGCTCCGGACCTAGAAACGTTCCTCAAGGTCGTTGTGGGTCTCGTAAAAGACCTCACGCAGTTTCACCGCGTGCTCGTGTATCAGTTCGACGAGAACTGGAACGGGCAGACCGTCGCGGAGCTCGTCGATTGGGATCGTACCCACGATCTTTACCGCGGTCTGTGCTTTCCTGCATCAGATATCCCCGCACAGGTGGGTGGGTAATGTCACTGAGCGGCCATTAACCTGCCTGACTTAGTCTGTTGTTTTGCAAGGCACGACAGCTGTACACCGTCAGTACGTGCCGTATTCAGATTATATCACCTCGCGCAACCTCATTCAATGTTGACTAGATAAACTGAGACTGCTTTACGACCGCGAACAGACAACTGCCCGGCTAATAGTAAGGAACAAAGATGACCTTGACGTACCTTTGGTGCGCGCCGGTTTGATCATCGATCTAGATCTAGATCGTGCTGACTGGTACGGAACTAGAACATGACCCATTGCTACTTGCGTGCGATGAGTCCAATCCATCTCAAATGTAAGCTTCGAATCCATATGGCCTTTCCTATCCCAGTTCCTTACAGCAGAGCACTTCATGCTAGATCTTGCCAACATGGGCGTGCGTTCGTCAATGTCTGTGGTGCGTATTGCCGCGAAGCTCAGATCGTCTTTTTTCTGCGTCGATTGATTGACGCGATTCCCTTAGTCGATCGTCGCATTTGGTCACTTGTGGGGGCTCGTTGCATGTCACTCGTATGGGCTGAATGGAATGCGAGTGTCCTTCCCGGTCCGTCAGATGCTCCGACTCATGAGTGACTCGATCTCGCGAAATATCGAGCGACTTAGGTATGCCCAGCGGCTTCTCACCCACAAACTGGTTCGTCTTATCGTCCTTCTCCGCGCACGCTTCGGAGTCTACCCAATCTCACTGATGCCGCATTCTTTCGATCGTAGCTCAATACCGTTACAGGCGGCGGGAATCAACAGCCGCAGGGATACATCGTCTCAAACGCGGACGACCTGCTCGGGCTGTTCGATGCTGATTTTGGCGTGCTCGTTATTGGAGAAGGAGCCAAGATCCTAGGGCCAAACGCGCATGGGCAGGAGGTTCTCGTCGTCGCAGAGTACCTCCGCCTGAAGCACTTTTGCACGATTCAAGTTTCCCAGGCCGTCACGAAGGACTTTCCGGACCTGCAGCTGGCGACCGGCCTCGAGATCATCGCAGGCTTGCTGTACGTTCCGCTCTCCCAGGGTGGGACGGACTTTATTGCGTTTTTGCGTAAAGGACAGCCCCGTGCCGTGCGCTGGGCAGGGAAGCCATACAAGGACGAAGCAGATGGACAGCGCGCGTCACTCGAACCTCGTGTATCGTTCAAAGTATGGTCCGAGACCGTTGCGGGTCGGTGCCGCGTGTGGACCGACGAGCAGCTAGAGACGGCTGGCGTGCTGGCGCTCGTGTACGGGAAGGTGCGTCGTATCGTCGGCCGTCCTGCTCACGTCCAGCTTGACAAGCTGCGCGTAGTTTATCGAGGTCTGGCGTGGACGCGAATGCGAGAAGGAGAGATCGCTGCAGAATATCCTCCTTTCAAACGCAGGGCACGAAGGTGGGTAGCTCACGCTAGCCCTTAACCTTGTGTTACGCTTATGCTGACGGGCATGACAGTGCGTACCCCATTGAACCACATCATCAAGTACATCATTCTCTCTGGTTACTTTACTCTATTGCTGACTATGGGTCATGTAAGCTGCCTGGAGCTGGCGCTGAATGGAAAACTCGACATCGAGACGCGCGAGAACCTGAGCCAGTCGCATGCGGCGTCCAAGGTCAGATTTTTGGTTTTGGACATTCTTTGGGTCGTTCTGACAGCGACTACTTGAAGAGTCTGCTCTTCACTATCAATGATCTTCTGGTACGTTGGACCTGGGCCTCATCGTGGTTCTTCTGACTCTCCTCGTCCCAGGACCTCACGAGAGTCGAAAGTGGCCACGAGACGACGTTCAACGAACCTTTCGATCTCCCATCGGTGATCACAGAAGCGACAATCTTATACAAGTATGAGGCGGAGCGCAAGGGCCTTCACTTTGAGATAGACCTGGCCATCGATTTGCATATGGTCGTCGGAGATTCGAGCAAGATCAGGACTGTGGTAGCAAATCTCACGGCAAATGCCCGTAAGAAACTTCCCTTTCTGATTTTCTCATGTGTGGACAACGCCTTCGATAGTAAAATACACGCAACGGGGAACCATCATCGTGTCATGTCGCTCGTTCAACGAACCAGATGGCCTCCGGAACTCGAAGCAGACCGCTGTCGAAATCACCGTGGGCGACACGGGTTGCGGAATTCCGGCCAACAAGCTCGAGAACATTTTCCGCGAGTTCGAGCAGGTCGAGTCGGCGCAGCCCAAGACAAGCACTGCACCAGGACTTGGCCTCGGCCTGGCAGTCGTCGCGCGCAGCGTCGAGCAGTTGGGCGGCCAGCTCCGCGTGGACTCGAAGGTCGATCAGGGCAGCAGGTTCTCGTTCCTCATCCCGTTCACACTGTGGGATGAAGGCAGGCGAGACCTCATGGGGCCGCAAGGGTATCAACCACCGGGCACGTTGGTATCGTCTCCTTCGCTTTCCCCTTCTATCCAGAGTCCGGACCTGCGCATGGAACACGAGCGCAAGGTGCTGGACGACCGTGCAGTTTCGCCTTTCTCTGGGCGCGGTGTGGTGTCTGCCACGTCTGTCACGCCAGACTCGCAGGCGATGCGACCGCCTCAAGTAGTCAAGGAAGACGTGGACTCTGTAGGTCGTAAGTCGGGGCCACGGCTATTGTCGAGGAGAAAGAAGAGGGCTGCGCACTCTGTGAATCAGGAAGGAACCACCTCTCCGAGCAGGTCGCCGGGTCGAGTGAGTGAACCCAAGCTTAGAATTCTTAGTGTCGAGGTGGGTTCTGATAGCCGTTGGTTGCCCTTTTTGTTCGGGGTTTTTGATCTGGACCATACGACCAGGACAACGACGTCAATCGTCTTATCCTGGCCAAGCGCCTCCAATCAGTCGGGCATACCGTCGTCAATACGACGAATGGGAAGGAGGGAGTCGAGATGATAGAGGTGGATCAGGCGTTTGACTGCGTCCTCATGGATGTCCAGTAAGCCTAGTTCTCGAGTTTGTTCTGCGTCTGCAAGCTTAGAACAACACAGAATGCCCATCCTCAACGGTTTCGAGGCGACCCAGAGAATTCGCCAGCTGGAAGCAACCAAATTGCCAAAGACGGACCGGCTCACTCACTTACTCAATGGCGGGCGGATCCCCATCTTTGCCGTGTCTGCTTCGCTCGTGGAACGGCAGCGCGGAGAGCTCGAGCAGATCGGGATCGACGGGTGGTTCCTAAAGCCGATCGACTTTGAGCGGCTACACATGATCCTCTGCGGCGTGACGGACCCCGTGCAGCGCTCACGCGATGAGTACCGCGTTGGGGCAAGCTGGGAGATCGGCGGATGGCTGTTGCGATCCTCGCCACCGCCTCGATCCGTGCCCACAGCCGTACGATCGACCGATCGTGGTGGTCCAGATCTTAAAGCCGAAAATAGCGATCGGACTGACACCGATGCGCCCAACGACCTTTGACTGCTGGTCGACCACTTGTCCTGGAGACCAGACAAAATGCGACACAACGAATGGCTAATTTATGACTACTTCAGCCAAGAAGTCTCCCAGCATCACGTATATATCCGGTCTATCACTCCCACTCATCATCTTCACATACACGCAAACCATTATCTCAGTATTGCAATGTACCCTATCAATCCAACAACTCCTCTATCTAGCATGGACCCACGCCTTTCTGGACGACGGCTCCATCTCTTGTTTGTATTTCTTCTGTTAAAATTGGGGATCGACCTTACTCCGCCCGCGTACGCATGGAAACTGCCAGTGCGTTCCCGCCAAATTTTCTTATGAACATTTATTATCCGAGTCCTCCGACATAGAGTTGTATAGGTATACTGTATAGATACAACGAGGCCATCCATGCGTGCGTTTGCCTCTGAATGATGTCCGCGTTTGGCCTCCCTAGCCCTGCGTGAAACGTACACCTTCCCCTCTTCCCTCTCCGAGTCGCCTTCGCTGCGTTCATCAGGAAAATGCCGTGTTTACTTTTCGTACTTTTTTCACTTTTGGCAAGTAAGGAAAATAGCGATACCAGAAAGTACCACCTACTTATAAAAAGAAATCCCCTCTACTTTTTAGGTGCTTTTTTTCATCTTTTGGGGAAATTGGGGTTGCTTTTTGATAAAAGTACTCTACTTTGGAAAAGTTGAAAATAGTAATTTTTCATTTACTCGTGTCTCGCGTTGCTAGTTATCCTGTATTGGGACTACTTCTCAAGATATGTGTACTTTTCGAGATGATCTACTTTTGAAACATAGCCTACTTTTTTGGCCGACCTGCCAAGTAAGTAATCCGTTTTCTACTTTTTTGCAAAAAAGTAAACAAAAGTAAACAAAAAAGTACGAAAAGTAAACATGGTGTTTTCCTGATGCTTGTATCTTAGCTCTTCTGTACCTCTTTTATGGGCTCTCAAGACGCCCAATTCATTATCGCTGATTCTCCCACAATCAGTCTAACACTGTCTTCCTGGCCTGGAACTTATTGGGTCAGAGTGTACCAGTGACATCAGCAAAAAAAGGACACTGTCCCCCTGTCCATTCCCGCGACGGTTTCAGATCAACACGCTACTCAAAGTATCGGAATCGGCCAATCATTTTAGTACAGCTGTCATGTCCGGACTCGACATATCACGGTCAAGCCAAGGTCGGGGTTTGTGTGGGCTTCTGGACCTTCTACTACATTCCATAAGTACTCTACATTCTCCTGTGATGCGTACGAAAACCACGGTCATTTACCTTACTCTTTCGGACTTAATCTACTCGTAGACTACAGAATTCAGTGTCATGTTCTGCCCATCGATCCTCTCGTGTGCGCCTTCGAAGCGAGCTATTTTGCTTCGTGTTCGTCTTCCCTCGTCGTCGCCTTCATTGCTTGCTCCCATCCTCGGCCTCGCTCCGCCTCACCGGTCGTCGGCGTTCTAACCTTTCACAAAGTAAGCGCCGCCTACTACAGCACGGCACTGTAACCCCACATCGCTTTGAGATCCAGTGTGCCATTGGAACGGGTAAAACTACCATGTCACTCTCCCGGACCATTCTTTTGGGAATCACCGCACTGGTACCCATCCCAGACATCGAAATCAGAAAATTTTCCTCCGTCTCGCTGCGGCGTTTCTGCACGTGGCGTTACGGTTTTTTCACGAGCAGTGCCAATGGTGGCCCGGAGCGTACTCCCAAAACTTTGGTTGTCATTCAATTGTAGTGGTATCGTAGTGCGATTGGTGCCAGTGCGTTTTCAGACCGCCGGGTCAAGAACAGCCACTGGAATTTACTGTGGCGGGCTTTAGAAGGTCACGGTACTCTGTATGCACTTGTTGTCATCAGGTTCGAGTCGGGGACGGTCGTGGGCTCATGGCCAACTAGACATGGAACTGAATGAGCATTGACTCCAGAAGGCATATATTCAAAGGATGCTCACCCACATTGGAAGGTGCGATGGGGTCGATAGGTGTTGCCACTGAAAGAAAAAAAAAAAAGTTGCCCGCTGGCTGGATTGAACAACCGACCTCATCATTACGAGTGACGCGCTCTACCACTGAGCTAAGCGGGCTACACAAACGATTGCCAAATTTGATCTAAGATGTTGTGTTATTGATGCGTTCCCACGCGTCAAAATTCTGGCTGATAGGCAAATAAGCGAGCTGAACCCGACCGACTAACAGCCTTGACTCGGAGAAGCAAGCCAACCTTAACACATCGGTACTACCAATTCTTGATCTGCTAGCACCATCTACTTCGAAGACACCTTCTCTATACCATGACAGATCCCACGAAAGCAGAGATAGATCAGCTATTCACCGTCCTCAAAGCCGGCAAGGGGAACAAGGTGCGTGACACATAGCATCCTTGTGGGTAAAAATGGCCAATCAAGCTTCTAGATGTGCTTTGATTGCCAAGCCCGCAGCCCGACGTGGTCCAGCGTCTCCTTTGGCCTCTATATTTGTCTCGATTGCTCCAGCGTGCACCGTAACATGGGCGTGCATGTTTCTTTTGTCCGGTATGCCCCTTCCGCCCAGTTCAACTTCACTCTGCGCCTCTTTAACATTCGTCGTCAAGCTCGACCAACCTCGACAGCTGGCAGCTTACACAGTTACGCACCATGAAAGTCGGCGGTAATGGTTCTGCTACCGACTTTTTTACCCGACACGGCGGCGCATCGTTACTAGACGACTCCGATATCAAAAGGAAATACACGAGCCGTGTGGCCGAGCTGTACAAAGAAGAGCTTGCACGCCGCGTCAAAGAAGACGTAGCCCAGTACGCCCCGATTCATCGGCCCCTCGGCTAGCCTCTGATTATGCCGCGAATTCCAATACACAGGTTCCCAAATGGCATCGTTGTCGACGGCGTCGATACATCCAAAGCCTCTGCGCAGCCCGATGCCACAGCCGACGAGGAGGACTTCTTCTCGTCCTGGAACAAACCCGCCTCGTCGAACTCGAAGGCGGTCGACTCCCCGCAGTCCGCCGCGCCACCATCCATCGGGCGTGCCCCTTCGCGTGGCCCCCCTTCCGCCGCCGCCGCAGCGCCACGCACCATCACGTCCTCCTCCCTTCGCACAAACTCTGCCTCGGCTGGCGGCGCCGCACGTACGCTCACATCGACCAGTACATCATCCACTGGCACGGGCGCAGGGGTTGCACGACCGGCGAAAAAGGGCCTTGGCGCGAAGAAGGCAGCACCTGTTGACTTTGCGGAGGCCGAGCGTCGTGCGGCTGCCGAGGCGGAGCGGATTCGTCAATTAGGGTATGACCGCGAACGCGAAGAGGCGGAAGCTCAGGCTGCGCGCGAGGCCGCAGCTCTCGAGCTGAAGAATAAGAGCGTCGCTACGACTG
>Ga0137390_10003089_pt1 | contig 13458 bp, 11 predicted proteins | sample 15con2h24AmetaG_FD_104937 | JGI IMG/M metagenome (GOLD analysis project Ga0137390, IMG submission 104937) | Vadose zone soil microbial communities from Angelo Coast Range Reserve, California, USA - 15con2h2.4A metaG | ecosystem: Environmental > Terrestrial > Soil > Vadose zone > Saprolite... | reverse complement strand
TTCAACCGCGAGGAAACCCGCGCCGTCCTGTTCATGGGCAGTCCATGTGGAGGGCTTTGTGGAGGATGGTCTTATCATCTGCTTGAGAAAGTCGATGGGAAATGGCACGAAGTACCGGGCGTAAACTGCTCGCTTGCCTCGTAACTATTGATAAATCCCGATTTCGCTCATTGACCTTTGGTTGGTCTCAGTCTCTGAGAGTCTTGAAGAGATGGATGGCCAGTGCGCCGACAGAGGCTCCGACAACGAAGATCAATAACCCGAGCCAGCCCAAACCGTGATAGTACTCACCGAAGACGATTGAAACCACTAAGGCGAGAATCATCACCACAAACTTCAAAAGACGCTTTATAAACTTCTCGCCTGGTTCCATCCACCGAGTATATTCCCGCCGTTTTGCGCGGGTTGCTGCGGGACTCAATTGGTGAAACATCGCCGTTACGCTCACTGAGGGGTTCTGAGCGTAAACGCCTGGTTTCGTCAATTGTCTGTGGCGGCACCTAGACGGTCACGTGTAAAGTGCTCAGCATGAGATTCATGGCTCGAATCGCTTTGCTACTGGCGGTAGCGATTGGCTCTGACGTAGGCGCTCTTGCACAACAGCCCAAGTCCACAGCCCCTGACTCTGATGCACCGAAGGGGAACGCTATTCTGGTCAACCTCTTCCAGCCCATCTATCCACCGCTAGCCCACCAAGCAAACATTTACGGGGAAGTTCGCGTCGCTGTCATGGTTTATCCAGATGGAAAAACGGATGTGACGGTCGAGAGCGGGCACCCAATGCTGAAAGAGGCCGCTCTCGATAGGGCCAAACAATCTCGATTCGAGTGCAGGCGTTGTGATGCAGCGGTTTCTTATCAGCTCGTATATTCGTTCCGGCTCATTCGAGAGAGCGACTGTTGCAGTGCGATTTCAGTGCCAGCGCGGGTAGCCCTAGAGCCAGAGTCGAGCGACACGACTGGGCAGCGACAGACACACATCAACATAACGACGGAGGAAATATGCCTCTGCGACCCAGCCGTCCAGTTGACAAAGAAAAGTCGCTCGTTGAAATGCCTCTACTTGTGGAAATGCTCTTAGGCTCAAATCAACTGGCGTAATATCTCCATTACACTTAAAACCCTTTCGATTGCGGGCCCGGTAGGGTCAGTGGGTTCCAGGCAAGTAGGGCCAGTATCTTTTCCCTCCACCCTTCGTTTTGCGGACGCCTCTCCAGTATTGCACCGTTTTCAACGCTCACGATAGCGGCAGGAACGCAGGAACCACTCACCCACCCCTACGATTCAGAATCACAATCCTCCACAGGCACGTGTCCCGCAGGCAGTTCCGCGTGTATGGTGACATTTCACTTGCCAATTGTGTATGGTGAAAAAGAGGGTGACGTGAAACAAATCGATCTCGTTCAAATCCGCGAGCTGGCCGCGGAAAAGGAAAAGGAGAACTGGAGGTTCCGCCAGTTTCTCAAGGGATCGGATCTGGACTCGGACGATATTGACCGCCGCGTCGCCGAGATTACCGAACGTGTATGGGCTGGAATTGACTGCACCACCTGCGCCAATTGTTGTCGCGAAGCGCAGCCGACGTTCAGCGAGGAAGACGTTAGTCGAGTGGCGCGTCGCCTCGGTATGGATCGCAAGCAATTCATTAACACATATATACAAAAAACGGAGCACGGCGAATCGAACCCCTGGGAAACTCGCACAACCCCCTGCCCGTTTTTGAAGGGTAATCTGTGCAGCATCTACGAAGACCGCCCTAGGGATTGCAGCGATTATCCCCATCTGTACAAGCCGGATTTCATCTCGCGTACCTGGGGTACCATTGAGCGGACGTTCACCTGCCCCATCGTTTACGAGGTTATGGAGGAACTGAAGAAGTCTCTGAGCTCTGAGTGGTGAGCCTACAAGCGCAAATGAAGAGCTAACGTCGGAAGGGAATCCGGATCGTTTTACTGATTACATCAATCATCGCGAACTCGGCGGAGATTCGGAAAGACTGTCGCTGTGAAACAGGTGTTAATGACGTTACTGTTGTTTGTCACTCTCTGTGACGCTCCGCTCATTTTTGCCCAGACGAAGCCCTCCACGAATCCACCGAACGACGATCAGACTGTAGCGATGACAGCCATCGGCTTCACGCCTAGAACGAACAGTCCGTGATGGAAACGTGATGTGCGGACCGCGATCAGACCGCATTCTGCCGCACAAAAACAAACCGATACTTCCTAGTAAACCTTTGTAAATCATTCATTTAGCTCGTCTTCTGACTCTGATCCATCGGACTCAAAATCCGCCGACCTTCGGGTCTTGGGGGTTCGACTCCCCCTCCCGGCACCACGATTCCAAAGCATGGCGACGTTTCATAAACCACCTCAGCCGAGGCAGCAACCTCGGCAGACGGACGCGAGATCGGAATTGGTCGCATACCTGGGATGCACTCTCGTAATTTGAAAATCTGCCCGCATGGTAGTCAAATCGATTCACTCGCCACTGTTCAGAACAGATCACGCCACCGAGTCTGGCCCGTGCGGAAGCGAACGGCAGACATGAGACTTTTGCAGCGACTCTTCGGAGAATTTTGCCCTCACCGGTTTACTTGGCCACGACTCAGTGGCAATGGCCAGCACTATCAGATTTGTCTCATTTGTGGAACCGCCTACGAATATGACTGGAAGAGGATGCGACGGAATGATCGCCTGTGCGTGACGAACGATCAACACCCTCTCGCGGTGGCGCGGACTCGATTCCCGGGAACCGTCAAGTGACGAAAACGGGCCTTAGCACCTCATTGTACGGGCTGTGAACTCTAACGTTTACTATCACCCATACCAGATCTGGCTTCTAACTGAAATGCTCACCGAGGTTCTTTACCAATGCATTCAATCCACCGGCTAGCCTGTGCCGCCAGCGCTCAATAGAAAGTCGAGCCAGTTCGTCCATGGAATGCTCGAAATCTTGCAAAGCATCCGCCGACTGGGTTCTCAGCGAGTCCGAGGCTGAGGCGACGATTCCCTCTTGGACAATCCTCATGTTTCCAGCCGCTTCGTCCATCTGGTTCCCAAGTGCCTGAGAGCTACGCGCAGTTAATTCTTGCAACATAGTGTCGGCAACCCTTTCGATTTCATTGCGTGTATTCTTTACTGCGTCGCCGGCCATCTGACCCAGGCGTTTGTCGAGACCTGACTCCAAACAACGTACTGACTCGTCTAATTTCCTCATACGGCTATCCAACTGTTCAATCTCCTCGTGCAGACGCGACCGTTCTGCTGCAACCTCCACCCGAAGTTGCTCCAATTCTCCCCGCCGCGTATTGTGTTCGTCACTCAATCTGGTCTGTAGGGATTCCAGGAGTTCGTCAGTGATCCGCTTGAGCTGGCTACGCCCGTCTGCCAGTTTCCGCTGTAATTCGCCGACCCCATCATTCAGTTGCTCTCGAATGTTGGCGACGATGTGCGCCGAAGTCTCGCCTGCCCGTTGCTCGACGACTTGAAGTTCTTCGGTCGATTGGCGGTGAAACTCCGCGCGAATTTCGATCACCCTATGCTCAATTGCCTCTTTCGTCGTCGAAAGCATACGTGTGGACTGCTCACGCGCCTCCTCGATGACTTTTGGGCCGAGATCCTGCCGAAGACGTTGCTCCAGTTGTTGCTCCAGCTCGGGGGGAATACTTGAGAGTGACACATCAAAACGACTGCGATTCGCTTCACCTCGTGCCAGCTTCTCCTTCAAGGCTGTAATCTCGGCATGGAGCGGGTGAACCGATTGCACAATCATTTTCCTTACCGACTCTTCCGACAATTGCAGGGTAATCTCTGACCCTTGGCTGGGCAGGCCGGACCCAGGGAGAGATCGCTTAACAGGCGTCGCCGCTAACTGTGGGACTTTCGCCAGGGCGGAGGTGAGCGAAAGAGTCCAATCTTCGGGGAAATTCTGCAGCCCCCAGAAGTTCTCTGGGCGATTGAGCCTGGCTCCCAGTACCCAGTTCCGCTTGTCCGACCTCATTGGCTGGCACGAGACGACCTGGGCTGTGGTCTCCCGGCCGTCTTGGCTATGGAATTGGAGTGGGACGCCTGCGTCAAGTTTCACGCGCGACAGAATTGCGCAACCGTGCGCATTGACTACCAGAGTTTCACAGACTTCAGAAAAGTGTGGCTCATCTAGGCGGGTAACCAGTATTGGCATTATCGCCGGAACTCTGGAACTGCGTCGAAGCGCGAAGAGAGGATTTTCATTGTGCATACGCTACCCTGTGGTTCGATGAGGAAAGTCACGCGCTTCGCCAAATCGAGCGGAGCGTCACATAAGTCACACGATACCTCTAACTTGATCCCTTGGGTGCACTCGGAGGTATCGGCCGCGAAGGCCCTGCAGGCCACTGCCCTGGCTAACTTTAGTAACAGAAGCAGCCGCCAGTGCTGTCCAAGGTGCGGCGATGGCTGGTGCGGCGGCATGTCCTCAACCAAAACAGCAACGTCACGGATGCGAGTCCTAAATTCTCGTGAGAGCGAGTCGAGAGTCTCCTCGACTACCTTGAGGAAATGTTCACGCTCCATCCTTCACAGAGTTAATCAGTGAACGTTCACTCCACCCAGCGTCGTCTTCATCCTCATCGTCGTCATCTTCTTGGTGGTCGCCTTGGCCCTCATATTAGTCTTCTTCCTCGTCGGGCTCTTGTCGAAGGAGGACATCGGCGGCTACCAGACGATCAGAAGAGTCTGAGTCGGGACATTCTGGATGTATCGTGCTCATGCCCAATCGTACGCCTCACCGTTTCCCCTTAGCATCTGGGACCGCCCCGGCCGGCGATTCTTCGCCCAACTTCTCAGTGAGCGAAATGGCAATATTTCAACAGTTATTTGTGGTCTGGCCGTGTTTCCTCTTTTGTCCATCCCCGGCCCCGCAGCCCAAAGTCGATTCGTAGCCAAGCGGCCGATCCGCAGGTAAGATGTGTTCCCAGGCCAATTAAGCTGCGCCGGGATCCGGTCGCCAAGGAGCAATGTATGAACGTCAATCTAAGCGCCATGATGCAAACCGTAACCACTACATTGACAAGTGTCGGTTTGAAACTTTTGGGTGCGATCGCCATCTGGATTGTTGGCCGATGGCTGATCGGTCTTGCGCTTCAAATGATCGGCGGTGCCCTGAGGAAGCAAAAGATTGATCCCACTCTGATCCGCTACATCCACTCGGCGGTGGCGGCGCTGCTGAATGTCGTGCTGGTCATCGCAATCCTCGGGTTCTTCGGTGTCGAGACCACCAGCTTTGCGGCGTTGATTGCAGCGGCGGGCGTCGCCATTGGCATGGCATGGTCGGGGCTGCTATCGAACTTTGCCGGCGGGGTGTTTTTGGTGATCCTGCAGCCGTTCAAAGTTGGGGACTTTATTACGGCAGCGGGAGTCACGGGCACGGTCGAGGAAATCGGCCTGTTCGCTACGACCCTCAATACGCCCGACAACGTGAAGACCATCATCGGCAACGGCAGGATTTTCGCCGACACGATACAGAACTTTTCGGCTAACCCCTACCGGCGTGTCGAACTAACGGCACAATTGGCGCACGGCGTGGACCCGCAGGCAGCGATTGCGCTGCTGAAACCCGTGCTGGGGCAGGTGCCGAACGTGATAGCAGAGCCTGCACCCGATGTCGAGATCCTGACATTCAACCTTTCAGGCCCGGTGCTCGCAGTTCGCCCGTACTGCAATAACAAGGACTACTGGCAAGTGTATTTCGACACCAACAGGCTAATCCGCGATACGTTTGCCCATGCCGGCTTCCCAGTTCCCGAGCAGCATTACGCCTTGCGGGGACCCGAAGATCTCAAGCTGGCGAAGACAGCGTAGGGGCTGGTTGAGGTGTGCGCTTTGCGCTTGATACTGGTTTTCCTCCTGTGCTAGGGTTGCGCCGTGCTTTAGTGCGCCGGTTTCTTGCAAGGACGTATTTGCGTCCAAGAACGAACTAAGGGTGGGAAAATGTCACAGTCGTTCTCGACGGACTTGGTCCCCATCTCGGACCGGTTGGAAGCTTGGCTTTGGAATGCCAAACCCACCTGTGGTGACTGCCGCTTTCATTTTCCCCGCCGTCTCCCATTCCATGGCTCGATTGAGCGCCGGACGCTGGCCGGTATCGACCTGACGCGCTTTGCCTCGACGCCGGTTTCATTCGCCAAGTTTCCCATGGTCGCCGGGGACTCCGAAGACCGCGGCTGCATCATCATTACGCAGCTTGAAGGTCTGCGCCAGTATTGCCAAAGCGGCGCCATGGCGCTGCTCACGGCCGGCGACACAACCTTGATTGATACTGGGCGCCCGTGGACGTCCGATTGCTCCGGCGATTGTGCCCGCCTGTACCTTCGAATCCCGCGCTGGCTGGTCCAGGAACGCGTGCAGGCCTCTTTCTTGCCGGTGTTGCCGCGAATTTCGGGTAAGTCGGGATTGGGCGCCACGTTGTTTAGTCTGGCGACGTCTCTTTATGAGCAGGCCGAAGAGATGAATCCACACGATGGCCTGGTCGCCGTTGAAGCCTATCTGGACATCCTGGCTGGCTGCATCGCTCGCCCGGAGTCCGCAGCAACCAAACTGGATCGCTGCGCGCAATTGCGTCCCCGCGTCGAGAACTTCATCGAGACTCATTTGCAGGACCCGTCGCTCTGTCCAGCGACAATTGCCGCCTTCGCCGGAATTTCCGTGCGCCACGTGCATCGGCTGTTTGCCGCGAAGGGCTGCACGGTCGCGGAATGGATTCGTGAGCGGCGTCTGGAACGCTGCCGCACTGACTTGTCGGACCCGCATCTGCGCGAGCGGAAGATCACGGATATCGCATTCGGCTGGGGCTTCAGCGATTCGGCACATTTCAGCCACTGTTTCAAGCAGGAGTTTGGTGTTTCCCCGAGAGAGTTCCGGTCAAATGTCAATACATGGAAGCCACACCAGACTCTTCTGCCTCCGCGAGCCCTACTCGGCGCGAACTGATTAACTTCGGACCGAGACGCTTTGCGCTTCCTGCTGCAGGCGCCTTTTTTGTCGCTCTCCCGGCACTCGGAGGATCAGGCCCAGGACGGCCCAGATTGCGAGTGCCATCCATTCATAGCGCGTGAAGTGCCCAGGGACAACCGGCACCACTTTCACCAGGACCATGAGCGAAGTAACGAGTAGCCCAAAAATTGCGGCCAGGCGTCCGCTCAAATGCGGCTTCATGCAGTAGTACGAGGCGCAAGCCGCCATCCAGGCCATAGCAGAAGAAATGGCCCCTACCTCGAGGATCGGGACCAACCCCGCTTCGCCCAGCAGCATGGCCAGCGCCGTCGCCACACCGACAGCAATAACAGCGGCCGATGGCGTCTGGTTCACGGGATGAACGTAGCCCATTTGGGGAGCAAGCAGGTTGCGCCGACCCATGGCAAACAGCAGTCGAGACGACGCGATCATGTTGGCGTTGAATGCCTGAACCAGCGCGACTAGCGCCGAGGCCATGATTAGCACCACAATCCAGTGCGCGTGCAGCGCCCGCTCAAAGGCCAGGGCGGTGGGAAATTGTTGATTGCTCTTCAGGCTCTGCCAGGGTGCAACATAGGCGACCGCTGAAATCACTACCCAAAAAAATACCAGGCCGGTGCAGATGGTGAGTGCGATGGCGACAAAAAATCCGCCGCCCTGAAAGTCCGAACTTGCCTCCTCTGCATACTTCCCGACCGACTCGAAGCCGGCAAGCAGCCAGGGCACGACTTGCCAGACTAAGAGGATGGAAATCAGCGGAGCGTGACTGAACAGCGGGTGAAAGTTGGCCGGGCTTCCATGCAATGCGCCGGCCCCGGCGAACAGAATAACCAGAGTGAGGAAGGTAAAGGTAGTGATTTTTCCCAGGCGCGCTCCCGCGCGTATGCCCCGATAGTTCACCCAAGTTAGCAAGATAGTGATAATGAGTCCCAGCAGAACATGTGGGAGATAAACCGGGTAGCCTCCCAGCCGGTAAAGTTCATGCTCATTCAGCGATGGAAACAAGTATCCCGCGATGCGTCCAGCGGCGAGGCCTTCGAACGGGCAGGTAAGAAAGTAGCTGAGAAACACGATCCATCCCGTTGCGAAGCTGACGCCAGATGGAAAGAATTGGGCAACGTAGGCCGCTTCTCCGGCAGCGTCAGGAATGGCCCGGACCAGATGGCCATAAACGTAACCGATGGGCAGCAGCATCAGCGCGCCGACCGTGAATCCGAGGAGTGCGCCCAGCGGGCCGCCACGCTGCAGGATGTCGTCCATCACCACTAGCCACGCGGTGCCCACCATCACGCCAAACGCCAGCGCAAAGTAGTCAACCAGACGCAGCCGGTGAGCGAGAGTTGTCATATTGAAACCGGCTTCAGGGCTTCAGGCGCTAGGCTCTGGGCTTTAAGTACGCCACAGTTTCGGTGAGTCCGAGAGCCCCAGAGCCGGCGTTTTTCAGAATTCGTACCTCAGATCGAACTGCATGACCCGCGGCTGGGTCAGCAGACCAGTGTAATCTCCGAAGGTCTGCGGCTGCTGTATAGAAGCGATGCAGGCACAACCGGCTGAGGTCTGCACTCCCGACTGGACGTTGAAGCGATGCAGGTTGGGAACGTTGAACACCTCCCAGCGGAACTGTAAGCTATTGTTCTCCCAGGGCATTTTCCAGCGCTTGCTGAGTGCCATATCCAGTCCTGCGTACCCGTCTCCACGCAATACGTTGCGCGAACCGCTCTGGCCGGGGAGGGGATTCTGGAAATCCGCGAATGCCGCGCCTAGGTTGGGAAACACGCTGACGGCGCCATTGGGCTGTTTGTATCGCCCCGTCTTGGGCTTGGTCAGCATCTGAGCAATTCCTTGCTCGTCCCAGTTGGTGGCCCAGTAGTTACCGTTGTCCACAGTGAAAGGAAAACCGCTGGTCCAGCGTGCCAGGCCGGACAGTTCCCATCCGCCGATGAATGCATCGAGCGCAGAGTTCGCATCGCCGGCAAATTTTTGACCTCTCCCGAATGGGAGATCGGCAACCCAATTGGCATTGATCTGGTGGGTAGTGTCGAAATCTGAAACCGCTCGGCGCTGATTAGGGCTGAAGTCGTTCACCAGGCGGCTACCCGGCGCGCCCACGTTAACGCTGGAACTGAAACCGAGGCGGGTCGCTGCGGAAGTAATGTCGAGGGACTTCGAATACGTGTAGTTCAAATCAAACTGAAGTCCGCGGCTGACTCTCTTGCTGAGCGTGGCTTGCAGCGCGTTGTAGCTGGAACGGCCAATAGAACTCCAGCCGAACATGCTGGTTGCCTGATCGTTGAGCGCGTTGCCGCCTGGTGGGAAACCATAACTGCTGCTGGCCGTACACGGTCCGGAACAGAAGGTATAGGCTTTGCCATTGTTATCGCCCAAGCCGAAGCCGGGATAGAGATCCACATACGCCAGGCCAACCACCTCGTTGCCTACGTACGAAAGCGCAGGGTCGTAATAGAGGTCGTAAACGGTTGGGATGAGGCCTGCGGCGCCCGCAGGCGGCGTGAATCCCGAGACGGAGAGATTTGCGTAAGACGTGGCGCCGCCTTGTAGATTGGGCAACATGTCTTGCCAAAATTTCGCGGTATTCCCAACGCTCGCAGGCGTGAGCGAGTCGATAAATGCATAGTAAGCTTGCGGGGTTAGGAAATTCTTTGGCGGATTGGCTCTGGCTATCTTGGCAAGAGCTGCTGCAGCAGAGAAGTAATCGATCCCTGTCTTGGGATCGGTCAAGTCCACCGGCTGGCGCAGATCGCGCTGAGTTAGCAGGTTGCGTCCCAAGCGGCCTACATATGCGAGCTGTAGCGAGAACTTCGAAGGCAGCTCGCGCGAAATTGAAAAGTCCATGGCATACGCGTAGGGAGTCTTGAGAGACTGATCAATGCCCCAAGTGATGGCCTGTCCGGAGACATTAGGAGTTTGCGGGAAAGCGCCGGTTTGAGGATTCGACTGAAAGAATTGCTGGTTTGAACCGTTGCAAGTGATTGCGCCACCGCTGACGGTGAAGCTGTTGACCGGTCCGCAGGTAGGAATCGTGTTGATACTGGAGAGGCCCTGTTGTGCGTTGACCCGCGGCACGTTGGCGGCATCGTCGAAGCCAACCAAGCAGCACGCATTCTGCACAGTGGCAGCCAGGCCGCCGGGCGCATTCGCATCGAACGTGCTAGCCAGTTGCAGGCCGGCGCGATCATACACGCGCGAGAAACCACCTCGGATTACGCTCTTGTCATTGTCGCCGAACAGCGTTCTGAGCCAGCCAGTGGCCGGACGCGGCGAGTAAGCTACAGAAATGCGTGGAGCGAAGTCCGTTTTTTCGAAATGATAGAAGCCGGGAGCATTATTTGCCTTCCCGCCGAGCATGAATGAAACCACTGGCACGCTGCCATACCCGAGTCCTTGTTTCTGCAGCTTCTCGATCTGATTGAACTCATCGCCAAGAGTGGAGGCCCAACTCGGGCAGCCCATCGTGTTCACGTTCGCAAGACAGGTTGGAGATGCCTGCAGACCGTTCACTTCCCACGGCGGCGGGAAGAGCGACCAGCGGAGTCCATAGGTCACCGTCAGATTCGATTTGACACGCCAGGAATCCTGTCCGTAAAACTCGTACCAGTTAAGCCCATAGTTTCTCTTGACGGGAACGCCGGATGCGAGCACGTTGCCGCTCTTGTCGTAGTTGTAGTTTGCGACGACATCCGACACCATGCCCAGCAACGACAAGATGGGGTAGTCATACTGGGTGCTGGAATTGGGCTCCGGACCGTACGGCTGATTAGTAACTGGATTAATCGTAGTTCCGGGGTCCAGGTAGGATCCCGTGTTCGCGAAGCCGGTTGGGGACATCCAGTTCGTGGCCCCTTTTCCCAGGCTGAAGGAATGTTCATAGCTGAGGCGGGGATCGCGGGCAAAGCCAACGTTTGCTCCAAACTGCAGACTATGAGTTCCCTTGATCCAGGAAAAATCATCCTGAAAGCTGTGAACCGGAGTTTGCGCATTGTGACTGTAAACGATGCCCTGGTCTAGACCATAAAAGATGTTCCATGGCTGGTTGGTATCTCCGGTGATGCCGGAACTCTGACGGGTAAATCCCCAACGCAAAGTATTCACCCTAGCCGCGCTGAGCACAGCCGTGTAGCCGAGCGCAAATCCTTTGCTGTGATCTTCCAGAGTCTGTTCCGGAGCTGTCCCCGGCAGAAATGGCGCCTGCGGATTAAAAATGTTTTGCAGGCCTCCGCGCCAGAACAAAGTGTGCTTTCCATTGGCGGTCAGGTGATAATCCAGCCGCGCAATCAACGCGTTGTTGTTGTAGGTGATGGGGGCGCGGAACAGGTACCCAACATAGTTCAGGCCGTCGCCAACCGCGGGATCGTTCGGGACCAGGTTTCCGTAGGTCTGCTGGAAGTACGCCAGCATGGTGGCACTCGGACCGAGGCTCAGAGGGTCAAGGCCGGTAATTTCACCCGGACTTAGTGCGTAGTAGCCGGGCCGAGCTGTGTAGTTGGCCAGGCTATTGCCCTGCACCGTTCTGCCCGGACAGGTGGTGGTATCGAGGCTCCCGTCAGATTTCACAGGGCATTCGTATTGAATGACTCCATCGCGCATGGCTACGCTGGGGATCGAACGCACGGTGCTCTGCTCTTCCCGTCTTCTTGTGCCTTCGTAATTGGCAAAAAAGAATAGACGGTCTTTCTTGAGCGGCCCGCCCACCGAGACGCCGAAGATGTTTCGCAACAGCTTGTCAGCTTTGTTCGGCTCGAGGCTGAAGAGTTCAGCTTGCTTCACGAAGTAATCGTTGGCGCTGGTAATGGTGTTGCGATGAGATTCGTAGAGCGCTCCATGGAACGCGTTCGTCCCACTCTTGGTCACCAGCGCTACTTCGGCGCCTGATCCTCCGCCCTGGTCAGCGTTGTAGTTGCTGGTGGTGACGCGAAATTCCTGCACCGAATCCTGGGTAACCGGCAGCACGGAATCGAAAGCATATCCGCTGGACTGATCGTTTACGTCCACGCCGTCAAGAGTAATGTTGCTCTGGTCGCTGCGCGCTCCGTTGACCGCGCCGTTTCTGGTGTCCTGGTTCTCGACCGTCCCGTGGTCCTGGAGATCGGGACGGTTACCAGTGTAGGCAACACCCGCCTGCAGGCTCAGGAGATCGGGCACATTTCGGCCTTCCAGCGGCAGCTCCCTGACTTGAGTTTCTCCGAAAGAATTTCCCAACGAGGCATCCACCAAGTTTATGGTTGACGCTTCGCTTGAGACCGTGACGCTTTCCGTCGTGGCACCTACCTTTAGCTGAAGGTTCGCCGTGGCCGGCGTATTAACCAGAAGTTGGAGATCGGTCTGTTGATACCGCGCGAACCCCTTGGAGGTGACTGCCAGGGTGTATTTCCCCGGAGGCAGCGCCAGGAAACGGTATTCCCCTTGCGCTCCCGTCACCATCGTCCGGTCCAGCTTCGATTCGTTGTTGGAAAGCAGGACCGTGGCTCCTGGGATCGCGTTCCCGCCGGGGTCGGTCACCGTGCCCTGCAATGATGTGGACGAGGTTTGAGAGAACGCAGTTCCGTTGAGGGTCAATGTCAACACGAGCGACACGAGCAGATATTTAAGACGGTTCATGGTCCCCTCCCTGGGCCGCGGACTCGCACGCCGCATCAAGCTATCGGTGACAAACGAGTAAGCCCCAACCGCTTCGGTCGCCGGACCCCGTTGTCACGAACTCCGGCATCTCTGCAAATCCGCTGCCACAGCGTACCCCGTCTGGCCCGAGGAAACTTGTCTGGGAGTGACATGACTTTAGCCGGAGGTTGTTTAGCCCCCAGGCTGCCTCGATCCCTTGCCTGCCCGGCGATCCGGAGCTGGGTGACACCGTCACCAAAGGGCAAAAACTCCATCGCGACCAGGCGGTCATACTGCAACTCGGGTGGAAATCGGAATTGAACCTGCGGTGCGACATGGGGTTGATCTTGGCTACATTCCCGTGGTTGTCAAAGACGCCTGTGGTTTCGGTCATCGCGAGGCGGCGGAACGTTCAATTGCGAGCCTCGAATTTGCGGGCGATGCTTTGTTTACCAGTGTCGAGACAATGTGCGCTCAGCTTGATGTGTAGGTATGCGGTACGATGATGATCGGTACCCGAGCCCCGTATTTGCACCCATGGCTGTATTACCTTTCAGCATCTCCTTCACAATCGTGCGTGATCCTTGCATTCGGCCTAAACGTCTGGTTTACCCCAACCTCCGCCGCCTGGCGTTTCAATTCGAATGACGTCGCCTTTTCTCGCGTGCAGACTGCTTTTGCCCGGAATCTCGCGGGTCTCGCCCGCCGAGACATAAATTGCCCCTCCGGCTGCACCCGGCTCTCCGCCTGACAAACCATAGGGGCGGAATCGCCTGCGATCGCTGAGAAGTGTGACCTGCGCATCGGTCAGCAATTCGATCTCGCGAACCAGGCCATCTCCGCCCCGGAAC
>Ga0137390_10003085_pt1 | contig 13474 bp, 16 predicted proteins | sample 15con2h24AmetaG_FD_104937 | JGI IMG/M metagenome (GOLD analysis project Ga0137390, IMG submission 104937) | Vadose zone soil microbial communities from Angelo Coast Range Reserve, California, USA - 15con2h2.4A metaG | ecosystem: Environmental > Terrestrial > Soil > Vadose zone > Saprolite... | reverse complement strand
CGACGACAAACCCTTCACCACAACTTCAATCTACGCCATCTACTGCCACACCGTCGGGCACAATAGCTGAGATGATGCAAGAAGATTTGAAGAAAGCATACATTCACGGAGTTCTTGCACGCCCTCCCCCGAATGCGGGAAAAGTCGCGACGCTCTGGCACAAAGCCAAGGAACTCTTTGTACGTTGACTTTTTGAGCCCAACGTCGGTACTTACCTCCTTTGCATTTCAGAAATTCTACTTTCGAGGCCTCAAGTTGGTTTTCACACACCGCAAGCAGGCCAACGCAATTCAAGCTCGGGTGAAGGCAGACGGGGAGCCTCTGTCTCGCTGGGAATCGCGATTTATTCGAACAAACAAGGGCGACCTCGCAAGGTATCAATCACTCTCTGCCTCAATATCTCATTTTCATTCATATTCTCACCACTCATGGCTCAGACTCGTGCCATTCGTCGCAATCGTTCTCCTTCTCGAGGAAGTCATTCCGCTCATCGTTCTATACGCACCGGGAATGCTCCCGTCAACATGTATCTTAGCTTCCCAGCGTGAACGAATCGATGCAAAGCGCCGGGAGAAACAACGTGCCTATGTTGAGACATCGCGTGATGTCTTTTTGGATGTGCTCAAGGCAGGTTCAACAACCTTAGCGTCATCGCTACCAAACACCGTCTCCAGCATTGCTCTCTGCGGGAAAGTCCCTTTTGATCTGTAACAAACAGATTTGCTGAATACTCTCCTCTACAGTCTCCTGTCTCAGTCAACCTGGGGTCCCAATTTCCGGCGTAGGAGGAGGATCGAACAGCATATGAAGTTCGTGGCTGTCGATGATGCGCTCCTGATAAAGGAAGGCTTTGGTGATCGGTTGACACATCCCGAGCTTCTCGAGGCTCTCGGGGAGAGGGGGATGTACGTGCCTCCGGTGTACCTCATGCGCACAAGTTGATTTGTCACTCCTAGCATGACCGATGGTCTAAGCACGACCGTGCTGAAAGCCCGTCTTCGCTGGTGGCTCGCTACGGTCGATAAGACCAACGAGGGTACTGCCGCTAGCAGGCGTATTGCTCTTGCCGCCCAGAGCGCGCTGGGCAAATTTCAGGTTCGTGTCCTTCAACTCACATACCCTGTCCGTCTGGAGACCACACGCTCATTGTCGTCCAGTGAGAATACTCGTTAGAGGAGGGGTTCTTAGCTTGTGACCACACACAACACATATTTTTTGTAGAAGTGGGATAGAGCTACACTGCAACCTTATAATGCAATCATCTATTTTACACTCGGTGTATCATCGGAACTGTTCTGGTTCAAATTGGGACCCTACAGTCCTACATTGGTGACCTATGAGGTCCAACAGGACACGAAAACGTACCCGGGCCCAGATATCAACTAACGGCGGCTCCTCAAGTAAGCCAAGACTTCCCAGCTCCGACGGTCCCAAGGTGCCAGCATAACGCCTTTCTGCGCCATGCTCCGCGCCTCGTCCAGACTTTCCTCGTCCTCGGAAAGCGCTTTGGCCACCGCGCACAGACCGATCGACTCGCGTAACTCTGCGATGTCGCTGTCGCCGCGTTGGGAGATGAGGGCGCGCGCGGCGGCTGGCTCGCCACACTGGAGCAACAACGTGGCCAGCGTGCGCCGGGCGTCTTCGCGCGCGGGCTCGACGTGCACGGCTTTCTGCGCTTCGCTTAGCGCGGCTGTGAGGTTTCCCTGTGAACGACATCGTCAGGGGCGAGACGCGATGGGATAAACTTGAAAGCGGTCGCTTACCTGGCCTAGATGGTGCTGCTTCAGGATGTACGAATAGTCGCGCTGCGGGTCACGTCTGTGGCGGAGGTCGAGGGGGAGCGACTTGAGTTCGGATAAGGCGGCGTCGATCAAGCCGTCGTCGTCGGTCAGGATGCCCATGCCAGCGAGCGCGTTGATCGCTGTCAAGTTCTCCGGGTCCTGCGTGATGCTTTAAAGATACCTGTGATCAGCAACTCCTTCCTTCCTCCTCCGAATTGAAAATGAAAAGGAAAAAGAAAAAAAGCGTGGGCCCTGGGCATTAGGGCGTGCACGTACCAGTCCAGGAGCTGCGACTTTGCAGCCTCTCGTCCCTCCTCTGTGTCTGTGGCCCATAGCGTCTGCGCCAGCAGCACCGTGACGTGCCCGCGCATATGCAAGTCGTCGCCCGCCGCAACGAGCGCCGCTTCGAAATTCTCGATGGCCTTGTCCAGCGCGCCGAGCTTGAAATTCGCGAGGCCAGACCCGAAGAGGCACTGCGACTTCAGCGCCCTGTCTTCCCTGCCGTCTTCCTTGGGCAAAAGCCCAAGCGCACTCTCGAAGGAGCCGAGGGCGCCCTCGTAGTCTCGCACGGCGAGGCGCAGCCGGGCCACGGTCGTGTTCGCGATCGTGAATTGCCGCTCGATGGTCGGGTCCTCGGTTTCCTCGTACGCCACCTCGAGCACGCCAATTGCGCGATCCGTGCGCTCGATGGCGAGCTCGACGTGGCCGATGCCCTCGCAGACGAGGCTAAACAGATGCAGAGCGGACGCGTCGTCGGGGCGTTGTTTGAGGTATCTATCGAGCGCGAAGAACGCCGGGAAGAGGTCGTTTGGTGACGCGCGGTGGCTGTGCCCGGCGCAGAGGTACTGGTCGAATTCGCGTCGAGAGAACTCGATGTCGGCTTCGGGCTTGAAAAGTTGTCAATCAGCGATGGTGCAGGTACGCGTGGTTTTGCTGACTCACGACGTCAGCTGACAAGCTCACCGCATGCTCGAACAGCATGCGAGAGTCTGCGTGATGTCCTTTCCGCGTGGCGATTAGGGCTTGGCCCACCCATGCCATGGTGTGATCCGGATCTAAAGTTTGTGCCTTGAGGAACGCTTCGCTGGCGAGCTCAAGATCATTATGGTAGACGCAGAGGAAGCCGAAGCTCGTCCAAGCGTCAACGTTCTGAACACGAGGATTAAGATTAAGCTAAACCTATCACAATAATGTGCAAAAAGTCACCTTGGAGTTGATTTCTAGCGCCCGAACGTAGGCGTGCTGAGCTTCTTTCGGGTGGGACACGAGATTCATATCACCCAACGCACGCCAGTAATTGTCTTCACCCGGTTGCGCGCGGATGGCTTCTTTGATGGACGCGAGTGCTTGCTCCACAACCTTATTTCGTTTCTCGCCCTCAGGGACGATCCTCCCGGCGAGGTTGAAGAGTGTGAGGCCAAAATCAAACCATGCGCTGCCCGTGACGGCGGCCCCAAGGAGACCAAGTGAAATGCGGTGGCTGTATGCCGCGACAGCAACCTTCAAGGCGTCCGTTCCTGTGAGGTGATTGTCGGGAAGTTTAATTGGAATCGTCACGCTGCCTGCAAGTCTATCCTCGGAATCCGACGTCAGGTAAGTGCACGTTTGCGAAAGAATAGTTCGGACGGTGGCCTCATCGGTGAAAGAAGACGCGCGTGAGAGACTATAGATGGCATCTGCGATGATCTTCCATGCGAAACTTTGGAATGATGTGTTGTTGTCCAAGAACTGAAACGAGACTTCCAGGGCTGTCACGAACGAATTTTGCGCACGAGACATAAATCCTGTGGAAAGCTCGGAAAGACCCAGATCGACATATGTCCGTGCGAGGGATGTCAACGCACCAGGCTCATTTGGTTGAACCTGTAAAACAGACTGGAAGGACGCAATCGCGTCTTGAAACCGTCCCGTCTGGCGATGAACATCCCCAATCAAGTGAGCACACATCCAGTCCTCCGGCCGTAACTCCTGAGCGTGATGAAGAGCCTTGAATGCAGCGGCATGCCGGCCGGCTTTGGAGTACGATTCTCCCAGACGAACCCATGATAGCTGGTCCTCAGGGTCTGCGCGAAGTGCTACCTGAAAAGCCTGGATTGCAGAAGGAAAGTTGCCTCGATTCTCCTCTGGCTGTTAGACAAGCACGGGCGTGTTATAAACGAGAAGAAACCTACCAGATGAACCACCCCAGAAGCTTTCCATGCCCAGGCATTAACCGGCAAATAACGACCTGCGATAATTTCCTGGGAGTCTTCGAATCCTCCTTCGCCTTCAATGGTCCGATTCGCTACCACTTCAACGAGATCCCACTCTCGCTCCTCTGCGAAGCCTTCGGCAAGTCGTCTAGCAGCGTCGGCCTCCCTTGCATCAAGCTCGAAAGCCTTCTGAAAGCATTTCGATGCTCGAATTGGATCCAGGGGATTTGCGGCTTCCGAATAATAGTCCCCAAGGGAAGTAAAAGCGGGGGCAAAGGTGGGGAAGTGCTTGAGAGACGTGATGAAGTGCTTAAATGCCTCCTCCCGGTGGTCAGCTATGAATCGTTTAGATATATGGAGGGATGAATTGAGAAAACTTCATTCACCTCCCATCTCCCAGTAAGCTCTGCCTAGTCGCCACCAGCTCCGCGACTTATCCTCGTCACTGTCTTTTTCGTTCTCCAATAATTCGATAACAGTTCTCAGCTCAGCAATTGCTTCGTCAATATTGTTCAGCTGCACTTCGCACCAGGCATGTTCCTCTTGTGCACGTATACTGTCGCGTGTTTCTTCCGTGTGATGGTTGGAGACTCGAGAGAAGCAGGGAGCTGCTTCAAGCCACTTCCCGGCGCGCTGCAATACGTAGCCACGACCCAAAAGGCAATTCACGTTGTTCGGATCCTCAGACAGTACGTCCTCCAATATACGGAGGGCTCTAGTGTGATGTTTGGGAGGGTATAGGTGAACGAGCGATGTTGCCAAGGCAACATTGAACGCTTTTCGGACACTGAGCAGAATCATCAATCAGGCTCTGGAGCTGTGAAGTTACGTACAGTATCAAGTCAGAACCTGTGTCATCCCGATGTCTGTTGACTAGTTCTAAACCTGCTTCAGATACAGTAATGGTGGCTTGATAGTCTTGGTCGTGAAGATACACTTCCGCCATTACCCTCCGGCTGAAAATTGACGATTGTAAGGCAGATTCTGTTTTCTGTTTTTGTGAAGTCAATAGATGTACACACGAGACGCACGGGACGATACAAACTGAGATGGCGCTGAACACATCATCCAACGAAGCCGAGGGAGTGGGTGTTTCCTCTTCTTCATCCGAGAAAGGGACACCCAAATAGGCAAGATAGGTTTGAATGAGTCCTGCGAGTGCTTCATTGGGAAACAACTTCTGATATTGACGCAAAAGATCAAAATTGTATTCCTCTGAGTGGTCGATCAAGACATGGACAATCAGCTAGAGAAAATGCTTTACCGATGGTTTCGCGGTCTTGTCCGTTTATGAAGACTGACCATGCCAACTCGTCTTCCACATGCAGCAAAACTACACCGCTGATCAACTTGTTGACTTCTATCGCAAGACGTCGTTTCATAGGATCGTCGAGGGGTAGAGAAAGAAGATGATCTCGCTTGTGGCGGAGTTGCTTCGATTCCGTCCGACGGCGAAGCTCATCTGAAGTATTGGGATGGTTAAGAATTTCATCGTATAACAAAGGCAACTTATGGCGATTAGGTGAATTTGAAGATACAAGCTGGAGTAAGATACCTTTGATTCTTTGTAAACTTCTCGCACGACTTCATTTTTGACACTTTGTGGGCTGCCAGCATGAAGTCGTGTACGACGATTAGCTACCTCCTTTTCAAGCGTTTCTGTTTCGTCTGCTTCGATGAGAGAGACAATCTCCTCTAAGATGGGCAGAGAATTATATACGGCTGCTTGACTGGAGGCTATTGTGGTGGAAGTTGGGTTTGTAGGGTCAGGTTCTGGAAGAGTGGATAGTGTGGAGTAGAACTGTGAGTCTGGAAGATACAGTGAGATTGCATCAGACAGCTAATACATGGTGAGTTTTGAATGTAATTGAGGGCATAACTGAGACATGCCTGACGCCGTGATCCGTGCTCTCTACGAAGGTCTATTAATTTTTGGATTGTCTCTGCACACTTAGTAGCATCGTCGCTGGAGCCAAGTCATCGGGGAACCTGTTCGATGGGTCAAGGCGTGCGTACGAATTTCCGAAAAGCGTGGCAAGCTCTATGAGAGAGTCGGCATATTTGTCCCACTTTTGTCCGCGCTCACATGCCTTGCACAAACCCTGATATCGTAGACGGTGAACACACAAACCCGGAGGGGGTATACGATAGTACCTGCCATGCAAGTTGTTGCTTTGGGTTTAACCCGATAGCAGATCGGAACGCCTTGAAAGACACAGAGACGCATTGGCTTTAGATTAAATAGGGACAGGGAAGAGCTCAGTTACTTGCTCGCTTTGATCGATCTGACCAAGTTCTAATAAAGACAGTCCATAGAATACCTTACTGTAGACTGTCAAAGCGTGGGATTGCCGCACACCGGTAAACGTACGCGTTGTAGTTCTCAGGCTCGTACTCCAGGATTTGCAGGCTGGTGTCGTGCGCCAAGTGGTAGTCCTTTTTGTTAAGCGCATCTCTGGCCGCCTTGAGCTTTCCCTTGAGGAGAGCTGAGGACATGGTAATTACGAAAGTACGTGCGAAACGTGAACAACAGCCAGGGCCGGGCCGGAGTTGGAGTCTTGGGCTAAGCTAAAATAAGTAGTTGCCGAGGACCTGCCAACCAACTGACAACTGGATGTTGTCCGAGAGGCCCTCCGAGCTTTGAATTCTGGGATTGAGCGCTCTGAGCAACCGTTGCGCTACGAAACGGCGCGCTTTCTTTAGGTTTTCCGTGTTCACCCATCGTACCATTGCCCCTTGACCTGCCCCCCATCCGCTCAGAGGGAATCTCAATGTTATCCACGCTTCCCACCACGGATGTTCTGGTCAAAACGGGAGGAACAATACGCGCGTGGTCTTCCCCTGTTGCAGAGATGGATCACGAGAAGAAGCTGGCTGTGCAGGTAGTGTATTACTCGCAAAACACGGTCATCATCGCCTACTAAAGTCATTCTTTTTCAGCTGGCGCACCTAGCTTCCCAATTTCATGCCAGTGATTACGCCTGTGCCAAGTTTGGTGCTAGAGGTGAGCCTCAGGTCCTAGTCCGCGATGGCCTGACATTAAAATCATTAAATAGGGTCTGCCATTACCTATGTCCCTCTATCTATTAACCTGCCGGATCACTTCCAGCAACTCAAGGAACGCCAAGCATCGTATGAAAGTACCGAGGCCTGGTGGTTGTGCCAGCCAGAATCCCAAAAGGCGGATTCCGAGGTCGCTCCCCCCAAACTCGTAACAAAGATACATCCTTCACACCCTGTTACTTTCACTCGAGCGTCGCCCAATTTACAACGTGAACTACAATTCGCCATTGATACCCCCTTGATACCCCCTGCATGGCTGAATGGAGACTTTCCTCTCCCCAAGACATCCGATACCCATCCAATCATGTGTGTCTGCCTTCTTCCTTTCCCCATCTGTTTGCCTTTCTCAATTCTCTTCAGTGTTTCTGCTATGGTACCTGAAGAACTTTTATCTTCAGTATCTTTGCACATCTCTCTAGCTGGCACCTCGTCGCCAACCATTTTCAACATTCACCCTGCTTTCTCTTTGCATCGACTGGTTTCCGTCCCAGATTCAATACTTACCGCACCCTCTGTTGTCCCGGCACCTGCCTCATCCTATCATTCAGCACCCACTCCACGTCCCATCAGCATAGCACCCTTGCCACGCTCTGCTGCACCGTCCAGAACGCACCTGCAAATATGGAGCCGTGTCTCCATGAAGAGTGCGCTCCAATCTGCTCTTGCTACTAACATTCGTCAGCCCGCTGAACCACTTGCTCCGGCTCCAAGAGGCTCTGTGGTACCGCGATTACCCCCATTGACAATCGGCAATATAGATCTCATAGGTGAAATATTCAGCACTTCTCAGCTTCAACCGGATGTCGAAAAATCTTCCGGCACCGGTCTGCAAGCGCGGCATGAGCGCACATATTCTGTTCCATTTTCGCCCTCGCAAGGAACCTTTGCAGACTCACCGCATGTGATTCAGTACCTCCCGAGCAAGCGCTCGCATGTGACGTGAGTCTGATTTATGTGCCCTTGGTCATAACGCTGAGCACGAACGTTCTTCTCAGTTCGCCCTTTCCCCCTGTTCGAGGGATCGTCCGTCTTCCGAAGCCTGCCCACTTCAACTCACGGCCAGCGTCGCGCCCTATTTCTGCCGACGATCCATCAGAACCTCCATGTCCTGCCCTCGGCAACTTGTATCTTTCATCTTGTCCAGGTAAAAAAGGTGTGCCCGCCTGACTACTGTATTTGAACGTGGCTTCACTAACAATCTTACTACGAAGTACGCCTTACGGGACCTGTGCGGGGTCGAGGTGCAATTTGTCGCGACCTCAAGCAAGACCTACGGAGAATCAAAGCATTAGGTGTTGGATGTATCGTGTGGTGCGCTAAAATCTCACATACCTTCCGAGGTCTCGCCGCTAATAGAAGCACAGTTGTCTTGACGATGAGGAACTAGAATTTCTTGGTGCACCGTGGCCCGAATATTCTCAAGCCGCGCAGGAGTTGGGGCTCGACATTCTCAGGTATGTGGTCCACACATGGACATGAATCGAAGCCCAAGCTTCTAAATTATCACATCTGATAGGATACCCATTCCGGAAGGGCTAGCTCCCGCCTCGCTAGAATTGTTTGATGCTCATCTGACTCGGCTACTATCCGTCTACACACTAGCCGGAGTTCCCGTTCTCGCGCACTGCCGCGGGGGCGTTGGACGCGCTGGACTGGTAGCTTGCTGTTGGATGGTCAGACTAGGATTGTGCGGGTGGGCGCCCGCGGGTGATAATGTGGAAGACGCAGACGGAGGGCAGGTGCGCCGAGACACACTCGAACAGGTGGAGAAGGCAATCGGTATTGTCCGGCGCCGGCGCAGTTTGAAGGCAATTGAGACATACGAACAAGTCAAATTCCTTGTTGGATATGTCGATTATCTCCGCGGGAAATAAGCGGGAAATTTTTTCTAAAAAAAGGCTATGTTCATATATATAATTATGGATAATTATTACATAATAGAAAGACGGACTTACGCTATATGCTCCATTCCAATTGGCGCGTTTGGAGCGTCGTTGTTGTCACTGTTGCGCGCTCGCTACGTCTCGTCAATTCATTCTTCATTCATTCTTCCCATCGCCTTGATTGGCCACTCTTCTCTCTTTTTCCCCCTCCCTTCCTTCACCATGGCCGTGCACTTTAATCGTGACGACATTCCAATCCCCACCACCACTACAAGACAGGGCCCTTCCGGTACAGTCCGCAGAGCAAAGACCCTCACCCGTCCAGAACGTGGCGTTGCACCCCCACCCCTCATCAATCCGCACCCTTCTCTACAACAATCTCTTCCTACCGCCGTCGGATCATCATCGTTTAGTTTCGATGCATGGGTCATCTTCTCCCGCGTGGTCACGTTTTGGGCACCCTCGGTCCTCTTAAGTTCAGTAGGGGGCCTCAAGGACAACGCGGTGCGGCAAGCGTGGAGAGAGAAGATGGCTTTATGTTTCATCATCAGCATTTTATGCGCCGGTGTGGGCTTTGCGACAGTGGGCCTGCAGAGAGTCCTTTGTCCACCCCAAACACTAGAGACTGAGCGGTTTATCAGTCTTGGCTCTACATTAGGCACTCTCGGTATCCAGGGCTCCATGTTCAACATCTCCCAGTCTAAGTCCCCGGATCCCAGCGTCAACTTCTATGCGCTAGCAAAGCAGTTACCTGGTCAAGACATCACAGCATTGTTCACCCGCTCTGCCACGGACTTTTCGCTCTGTCGTGGACTCCCTTACCGTATCGCCCAAGACCCTCCCTGTAATACCGCCACTCCTTGCCCCCTCGGACCGCTCAACAGCACCGCCACCTTCAAGAATGCCCAACTGGTGAATATCACCCGTCCAGTTGGTTATGATTGGAGCCAGGTCTCCAATCTCGTTAATTACATCGTTCTGGATGGAGAAGTCCTCAACCTTAACCCATACTTCAAGTTGCACCCCCTTCCGATTCCAGGTGATGATGTCGACCACGCTCTTCGTACCCTGTTCGCGGCACCGGGCACCAGTGGTCGCGACGGAACTCGTCTCTTCGTGAATAGGCAGGACATACGCAGTGCCATTCCCTGTATGGTTCAACGTTATTCGGCGGGAAGTATCGACAAGGTTACCCCGGGATGCTTTATTTCCGAGCTTGTCCTTTACGCCGGGCTGGTCGTCGTCATGTCGCTGATTCTCGTTCGCTTTTTGATGGCTTGCATTTTCAATTGGTTCCTTTCCACTCGCCTCGCTGGCAACCCCGATGACTCATCTTTCAATCGGCCTGCAATCAGTCCTGCCGTCCTACCCGAAGGCGCTAATATTTCGATCGATAACCGGTATGGAACAGCCCCTTGGGCTGGACCCGATGGTACGAAGAAGAACTCCAAGCCACCGAAATCTATGCGATCGTTGCACTCGTCTTCCTCTACAACATTGACAAATGGAACCGCACGGGACAGTGCTGCACCTGTCATGAGTTTAGCTCAGATCGGCGCCGAGTTATTTGCGGTGTGCTTGGTGACATGCTACTCGGAAGGGGAAGAATCACTTCGGACCACATTGGACTCCATCTCATCAACCACTTACAGCGATCAACGGAAGCTTTTGTTCGTTGTAGCGGATGGCATGATCACCGGTGCCGGTGAGAAGAAGAGCACCCCAGATATCTGTGTCGGGTTGCTAGATGCCGATCCGAGATTCGGAAATCCCTCACCAATGAGCTACATTGCGGTTGGGTCCGGATCGAAGCAGGAGAATAGGGCGATGGTCTATGCTGGTCATTATAGTACGCAATTTCTTTTACCGTATGATGATGTTATCGTGGCGGAACTGACGTATTCTATGTAGCTGTCGCCGGTCGCAGGACACCGACCGTCGTACTTGTCAAGTGCGGCACGGAGCAAGAAGCTGCTAAAGACAAGAAACCTGGGAATCGTGGCAAGCGAGACAGTCAACTGATTCTCATGAAATTTTTCTCTTGCGTTACGTATAATGACCGGATGACACCGCTGGATTTTGATCTCTTCCGCAAAATTCATGTATTGATGGGCGTCACACCCGATTTCTTTGAAGTGTGCCTCATGGTGAGCAATTTTGTAACCCCTTGTTGCGGAGAATTTTCTGATGCCATTTATCCTCAAGGTCGATGCGGATACGAAAGTTTTCCCAGATTCTCTCAAGGCGCTCGTTAACTGCATGCAACACGATCAGATGATTATGGGAGTGTGCGGAGAAACTCGTATTGCCAACAAACGACAGTCATGGATCACCGCCATCCAGGTGTTCGAATATTTTATATCCCATCATATGGCCAAGGCGTTCGAGTCCGTCTTTGGTGGTGTCTCTTGTCTACCCGGGTGTTTCTCCATGTTCCGTCTCAAAGCTCGCAAATCTTCTGGAGATGACTGGGTTCCGCTGATCATTAAGCCAGAAATTGTCAAGGAATATAGCCAAAACGAAGTGTCCACTCTGCATCAGAAAAATTTATTACTCCTTGGCGAAGATCGCTTCCTGACGACCTGCCTTATTCGCACATTCCCCAACCGCAAGATGATGTTTCTTCCACAGGCTAAATGTCGCACTGTCGTTCCGGATACGTTTTCTGTGCTCCTTTCTCAGCGCCGTCGCTGGATCAACTCCACCATTCACAATCTCATGGAACTCGTACTCGTGCGCAATCTTTGCGGGACCTTCTGTTTCAGCATGCAGTTCGTCGTTCTCATGGACCTTCTTGGCACAGTTGTTTTGCCCGTTGCTATCGCCCTTACCTATCTCCTCCTCGTTGGCGTCGCCTTATCACCACCAAAAACATTTCCAGAAGCCATTCCTATTGTATTGCTCATTGGCGTTCTCGGTTTACCGGCTGTACTTATCCTCATCACAACTGGCAAGGTTGTGTATATCTTCTGGATGGTCATCTATCTCGCTGCTTTGCCCATATGGAATCTCGTCCTCCCGGTGTATGCTTTTTGGCACTTCGACGACTTCTCCTGGGGGGAGACAAGGTATGATCACGAAAGTACGCAGTCATGTCATGCATGCTGACCTGATGAACAGAAAGGTTGAAGGTGAAAGCAAAGGAGAAGGACACGGTGAGGGCAAAGGCCACTTTTCTGGGAATTCCGTTCCGCTACGGCGCTGGGAGGACTGGGAACGGTCGCGTCTTCGCAAGGTGAAACGCGAGGAGCGACGGCGTCGTGAATTCGAACGCGCGCACCCAGAAGGATACATCGTTGGCGATCAGGAACATCTACACGTCCGCTCCGACATCAACAGTACCTACGATGGTTCGGATACCGTTTCTGTGACGTCCTCAGAAGATCACTGGGGTCCGCAAATCGGCGAATACAACGAGAACAACGTACAATATCCACCACCCCCTCCAACTCTGCAACCGATTCCTCAACATACGCTCGAGAGTGCCAAAACCATTGATGGACGGGACCTTGAAGCCATGCTTGAATCTGGATGGGATCCATCTCCAGATGCATCAACCGACAATCTACACGCCGCGCAATCGGGACCACCTCCAATGTCGCCACGAATACGACTACCCGATGGACGATCTATAGGTGGTCCCAGTTATTCTCCAGTGGGACCACCTTCCCCTTATTCGAACTCTCCGATCTCACCGCAATCAACACAGGGGGCGAGTTCTGCGGTCGGACATGGGCAAGATTGGAAGACACATGTAAGTCGGCGGAGTGGGGGCGGACACCGACATGACTATGGGCCCTTAGGTCCGTTAGACCCTGGGACGAGGTTCTAGGGACAAGCTGGCAGGTCAGCTTGTGGATGTGATTTTGGTAGGGAGTTTCGTCGTTTTATTCTGAACTGGACAGTTATACCCTCTGACCTCTTATATTATCTGCACTTGCATCTCCCGCGTACGCCGACCGCAGATCATACATTTTACGCACACCATCCGTATTTCATGCTTCACAAACTTCGCTTTGCTCACTCATTACAAAGTTTCTTGATGACGACTTCCTTCCCTACGCAGCCCCGCCTCTCCCTCTAAGAGTTCCCTGCAACCATATCATCCCTAGTTATTATTGCACCTGTTCATTAGTATATCATGCATAGTTCTATCTCCTACTCAGAAGAATGCCATAAAAAGGACAAAATTGTGTGATTCGTCACCGCACACACAAGCGTGATGAGCGCGGGCGCCTTTTCCGAGGTTTGACGCGGGCAAGGGCGCTCGAGCCATCTCTAGTCCAAGCTGCCGCCAGGGAAGTTGGTCCACACTCCTCTTGCACACTATCCCATGGCTACCACCGTAGAGAATGGCTCAGAGACAGTCAAACCAGAGTCTACCACCGAGGATCTACAATCGGCCATCTCGAATGGGCAATCGCAGATAGACTTGTTGGCGGACCTCTGCAAGCGTCTGCAGACACTGCGACAGCTACCCAGCGGTGTCCTGCGCTCAGAGCTCGTCCTCGCGCCGAACCAAGTCCTCCAGATGCTCACGCTGAAGGACATCTTT
>Ga0137390_10003079_pt1 | contig 13488 bp, 11 predicted proteins | sample 15con2h24AmetaG_FD_104937 | JGI IMG/M metagenome (GOLD analysis project Ga0137390, IMG submission 104937) | Vadose zone soil microbial communities from Angelo Coast Range Reserve, California, USA - 15con2h2.4A metaG | ecosystem: Environmental > Terrestrial > Soil > Vadose zone > Saprolite... | reverse complement strand
CTTAAGGGCAGCGGGCTGAAAGCTCAGCCCTTGCACCAAGCCTTCCACCTCATCTTCGGTCCCGCCAATAAAAGTAAACGACACAACATAGCCGCGCGCAAGCATCACCAGCGTCGACTGTCGCATGACCCGCGATCCCACATCCTTCTGAAAATCTCCCCGCACCACCACCTTCGTCCCCACCGCAAACTCGTAAGGCTCGTCGTCCATCTCGAAGCCCTGCGCCTTGGCCACTTCCGTCACCGGGCCGAAATATTGCGCCGCGTCTTTCAACCCCGGATACGCTGCCGCGCTCTCCGCCGCAATCAGGATCGATCCGTTCACATCCTCGGCCCGGGCCTCCGGCGGGCGGGAGAACGCTGCCAGAAGCACGTGGCCAGACTTTCCGGAATCTTTGGCTGCCTCGTTGTTCGAATTCGCGCCTTTGTCGTCCCGCGCATTCATCTCCTCTGTCCGCACCACCCATCCCGCCGGAATCTTGCATGTGAATCCAAACGAGGGATTCCGATACACTCCCGCGCTCACCCTCCCTGCATCAAGGGAAGACTCTGTCGAACGCGCTCTTAGGGAGGAAGTGTGCGTCCCGGAACCCGGGGGCGAGGCACTTTGCGGCAAAGCGTTAAGTTGCAGGGCACAAGCCGCCAACGCAATGGCCTGGAAGAATTTTAAGGAGAGCCTACCGCGAAAACTCATACCGCAATGTTAACCGAATGCGCGCAATTTCATCACAGAGTAAAACTCACCACAACCTCAGTGTCCACTTCGAGCGGGACGCCCTGCAGAAGAAACGGTTTGTACTTCCACTGCTTGACTGCAGCCATGGCTGCGGGCGCGAGAAGAGGATGTCCCAACACCAATTCAACGGTCGCGACATCACCTGCCTTAGTGATCACGATATGCAAGATGACCTGTCCCTGGATTCGCCCCCGCTGCGCGTTAAAGGGATAGTCGGGATTGACTCTCTTTACCAGTAAACGCTGCGAAACACCGGCAGAGACTCGTATACGTTGCGGAGTAGGGACCCTAGGCTTGAACACTGGTGCCGAGCTAATAATCCAATCGATCACGTGGCCATCCTGGCCACCGGGAATGCCACCCGGAACCTCGCCCACACCAAAGTCAGGCGGGGCATTGGCGGGCGCGGGGTTCGCCTGTGAAGCAAACGGGCTGGGTGAATTTTGCAATTGACCAGGCCCCTGCCCGTGGGTCGCGGCGGCTAGCGCGATTCCCAGTGCAAGTGTTCGTGTATTGCTCACCTTACGCCGCCCGCCCCATCACCGGCTGCGTGCAGTGCGCACACCGCCGCGCCTCAATGGGAATCTCGCTCAGGCACTCCGGACACTTCTTGGTCGTGGGATCAGGCGGTTTGTCACCCCGGTTCATGCGCGCGACCAGCGCGTTCACCGGCGTCACGACGAAGAAGTAAATCGCCGAGGCGATCAGCAGAAACGAGATGCAGGCGTTGATGAAATCTCCCACCGGGAATTGCGTGCCTCGAATCGAGAATCCGAGATAAGAAAAATCCGGTTTGCCTACCAGGGCGGCAATTAGAGGCGTCAGCAGATCCTTGGTAAACGCGGTGACCACGCCGCCAAAGGCCGCGCCAATCACCACGCCCACCGCCATATCCACCACATTTCCGCGCAGGATGAACTTCTTAAATCCGTCGAGCATGGGAATGCCTCCGAACAAGATTGGCCGCAAATGTATGACAGGAAACCCCGCAGGTCAAGCCATGGGCCATTTAAAGGTATTCAAACGATTGAAGGAGTGTAGAGAATCGCGAACTGAGTCTCACTCGTGATAGAGAAAGATTCGCTCTGCTCAAATCCGCATCGGCATCACGATATACCTGTACTTGTAATCATCACCCTCAGCCGGCCGCAACTGCCCCGCGGACTGCGAATCCTTCAGCTCGAGCCGCACTTCGTCGGTGCCGGCAGCCTTCAGGAAGTCGACCAGATACTGCGCATTGAAGCCGATGGTAAGCACTTCGCCGTCGTAAGGCGCTTCAATCGAATCCTCGGACTCGCCCGCCTCGGTCGACGAAGCAGAAATCTTGACTTCGCCCTTTTCCAGCTTCATCCGCACCGCACGTGAGCGCTCATCGGCAAACTGCGCCACGCGCAGGATTGCCGAGTTCAAATCTGAGCTGTTCAGCGTGATGCTCTTGCTGTTGTCCTTCGGCAGGACCGCCTCAAAGTTGGGGAACTGTCCAGTAAGTTGCCGCGAGGTCAGCAGCCGCGATCCAATGCGGAAGAACAGTGTCGACTCATCTTTCGCGAACTCAACCGTCTCCACATCCGTGGAATCCAGCAGGGACTTCAGTTCATCCATCGCCTTCTTCGGCACCAGCGTCTTCATCTCCCCCGAGACGCCTTCAAACTTTTCGCCACTGCGCTCACAATGCGCCAGCCGGTGCCCATCGGTCGCCACCATCGTGATCGACTCCGGCTTCAGCAGCATCAGCGCGCCGTTCAACGTGTAGCGCGACTCTTCGCTCGATATCGCAAAATAGGTCCGGGCAATCAATCCACGCAACACTTGCCCTGGAATCTTCACCACACCTGCGGTTGGAAATACCGGCAGGCTGGGGAAATTCGACTTCGCCATCCCGACCATCTTTGTGTTGGAACGCCCGCAGCGGATGCTGACCCAATGATTCTCCAGCAGTTTGATCGTGATATCGGCGTCCGGCAGCAGCTTTACGTAATCGTGCAACTTGCGCGCTGGAATGGTGCATGACCCTTCCTTTTTCACCTTGGCATTGCAGGATGTCCGAAGGCTCAAATCCAGATCAGTCGCCGTCAGCGACAGCTTATCCTCGGCCGCTTCGAATAAATAATTGGAAAGAATAGGAATGGTGGTCTTGCGCTCAACCACGCCCTGCGTCGCTGTCAACTCGCGCAGCAATTCGACTTTGCTGACCGTGATCTCCATCGATCCCACCGCCGTCCCCGCTGCCACGACCGCTTCCACCGGCATAGACTTTATCTCCCCTGCCGCGTGCTACTTTTATTACTTCCCTTATATCAAATATAAAACCTATAAAACCAGCAGTAACAGTAGGCAGCTCGGAGAAGTGGAAAACTTTAGCAACCGACCTATTGTCACGCCTTTGGGGAGCGGTCCTTCGTGTGAGAAATCGGTCCCCAACTTGTCGGAAGCCCTACAACAACATTTCCACGTTTCTGGTTTCTCCTGACCGTTGCACAGGTTCCACATCTCATTCACAGCCCAGGAAAAGGAAGACTACCGTATTCGGTGCAAAAGGCCAGTTACTCGCTCTTTATCCGCCCAATTGCTCAGTCAGCTTATTGATCAGCCTGTTTAAATCTTTGTCGTTCTTCCGAACCTCTTCGATCTTCTCCACCGAGTGCAGAACGGTCGTATGGTGCTTTCCGCCAAACTGTCGTCCGATTTCCGGCAGTGAAGCTTCCGTCATATGCTTGGCCAGATACATCGCAATCTGCCGCGGATAAACAATCGCCCGCGAATTGTCCTTGGCCTTGATCTCCACCAGGCGCAGCCCGAACTGCTCCGCTACCATCTTCTGAATCGATTCAATCGTGACCTTGCGCGCCTGCGAATCGATGAAATTCTTCAGCACTTGCTGTGCGTAAGGCAGCGTAATCTCCGCGCCAATCAAAGAAGAATGCGCCACCAGGCGGATCAGAGCCCCTTCCAACTCGCGCACGTTGGACCTTATATTCTGCGCCACGAAGAGCGCCACATCCGTTGGCAGCGTGACTTTTTCCTGCTCCGCCTTCTTCTGCAGGATCGCCACCTTGGTCTCGAGATCCGGCGGCTGAATATCCGCGATCAGTCCCCATTCAAAGCGGCTGCGCAGCCGGTCTTCAATCTCCGCCAATTCCTTGGGCGAACGGTCGCTCGCGATCACAATCTGCTTCATCGTGTCGTGCAGCGCGTTGAAGGTATGGAAGAATTCCTCCTGCGTCCGCTCCTTGCCCGCCAGGAACTGGATGTCGTCGATCAGCAGCACGTCCACGCCGCGGAACTTGTCGCGGAAGGTGGTCATCTTGTCGTAGCGCAGCGAGTTGATCATGTCGTTGGTAAACTTCTCGCTCGATACATAGGAGATGGCCGCCTCCGGCTGGCGCCGCTTTACTTCATGGCCGATGGCCTGCATCAGATGAGTTTTGCCCATGCCCACGCCGCCATAGAGGAATAGCGGGTTGTAGGCTTTTGAAGGACGCTCCGCCACCGCCTGGCACGCCGCATGCGCAAACTGGTTTCCGCTGCCGATTACGAAAGCGTCGAACGTATAGCGCGGATTCAGTTGCGCCGCTCCATCCCAGTCAAATCGCGCCTGGGACGGAGGTGCCGCCGGTGGAGCCGCAGAGAGCCCGCCGTTGTGGCGCACCGTGGTCGCCGCCGGATCGTCTTCCGGCGTCACAAACTTTACGTCGTTGAATTCCAACCCCAGGTTGTCGATTGCTTCCTGGATCAGGTCGGCATATTTGTCTCCGGCGTGGCGAAATTCCGCCGTGGGCACGCGCACAAACAAAATTCCGCCGCTGGAGTGGCTGTAACGCGTCGGTTTTAACCAGGTGTCGTAGGAATGCCGGTTGATCTTTTTTTCCAGCGCATCCAGAATGCGCATCCACGGATTCGGGGAAAGGGTGGTTCCTTGAGCTGACATAATTATGAAATACCCGCCGTGGCGTCCCGGCGGCTGGGCTTGAGGGCGCCTGTCTAGAACTTGCTGTTTACTTACTCGCTGACGGAACTTTTAGTGTACTGCGGAATGCGCCACTTGTGTCGTGCGCGGTTGCCATTTATTGAATGAGATTGTCAAAGCCGACCGTGCGGCATGTTAGCACAAATTTTTTTCGGCGTGCGGAAATCTTCACACGAAATGTCTCACGTGCTTTATTCACACCCTCAGGCCTCACGCCTGTCAAGTGTCGAGGATGTAACTGCAACGCGTGCGGTGCAATGCTGCATCGAGATTTTATTGAACGGCACGATGCAAGAATAATGGCGGAAGCAAACCTCCGTGGCGAACTGAGAACTGAAGGTAGTGGTGTAGTTTGATTGAACCTTGGATGGCTGTTAGCAGTTTACCGTGGAAGTCCTGCGGCATTACGCCGAGGACCGTCAATGAATTGTTCGTTATGACACTGAAGTAGATGCCCGTGAGCAATCGGATGTGGGTTGTCTGGCGCAATCACAGTATTGCTGACAAAAAGCCCAAGTTCTCCAGAACAGCAAGCCCAGCCTGCCTAAGACTGCTTCGTAGCTTCCTTCACGATCCGGGCAGCGGCTTGGCTGGCGTCCTCTTGCATGTGGACTTTGCGAAAGTGGTTGTCGAACATCCTCCGCACTAGCGTTTTTTGTTCTAGGGTGTTACCTGTGAGGTGGAAACGCACTTGCGGACACGACGAGCACACGCCGCGCACGAAGTCATCGTCGGGCTGGGATTCTATAACCAGTTCCGGCTTCTTCATGCCTCACAGTTTCCCACAGGCCGGAGCAGATTGCTAGCCCTGTGGATTTCAAACTGCACCACTACCGAACCACCCTTTGCCCTCAGCCCGTCCGGTCATTTATACTCATCGTTTGCCCTAACACTGTCGGCGGAATCAGGAGCAGCTATCTTTCATGCCCAAGCGTACATTCCAACCTAACCGGCGCAGGCGAAGCAAGAAGCATGGCTTTCGCACGCGCATGAAGACCCAGGGCGGCCAGAAGGTGATTTCCCGCCGCCGCGCCAAAGGACGGAAGCGGGTCTCCGTGAAGCCCGGCTTCCGCGAGTAGTTATTTCTGGTGCCGCTCACTTCCACGATCGAGATACTCAGCATTCTGTCGCAGCCTGAGGGCATGATGGCTAATGCCGCGCTGGGAGCGCGGCCGGACTCCGCGATGCCGCCAAAGAAAGCAGCACGATTTCCCCGCGCGGCGCGTCTTCTGCGTCATGCGGATTTCGAGCGAGTCTATAAGCAGGGGCGCCGCCATTTTTCGGCGTCCATGACCGTCTTCTATTGGCCGCGGCCCGAACTGGATGGGAATCTGGAGACACGAAAGGGATCGCTCGCGCCACAAGGTCTGCGCGTTGGATTCACCGTGGGGCGTGCTCTCGGTGGCGCTGTGCAGCGCAACCGCATGAAGCGCCGCTTGCGCGAAGCAGTTCGCATGTCGGGTCCGCACGCGGGAGTTGCAGCGGACGTTGTTATTAATCCGAAGAAGTCGTTGCTGACCACCGATTTCTCCGTTGTACTCAATGAAGTCAGCCGCGCCTTTGCCGTCATCGAGCAAAAGCTCTCGCAGAACCTGGCAGGGAAAACCCCAACTGAGCCAGCGATGAGCAAAATTGTCGGAAGCCGGAAACCGAAAGCTGAAAGCCGATCTTGAGCCATTTCGCCAAATTCGTCACGCTGCAAGTGCTGCGGGCTTACAAGTGGGCGATCTCGCCCCTGCTTCCTGCGGCTTGCCGCTACGTGCCGACCTGCTCCGAATATGCCATGGAAGCCGTCGAGCGCTATGGCGCTCTGCGCGGCGGATGGATGGCCTTTGTTCGCCTCCTCCGCTGTCATCCGTTCGGGAGCAGCGGCTATGATCCGGTGGTAAAGCAGGCGCTGCGGAAAACTGTGATTCAGAGTGCTGGAGTAGTGGATTGTGGGACCGATTCTGGGTGGCGCAGGGCTGCGATGAGCTCATCCGTTGAAACTAACGGGCTTTAGCCCCGAGGTACTTAATAAAACTTTGCCCGACTTTAAAAATCCTCAACAGGAACCCGGCGCCGAGCGCCGGCTTCTCCTCGTCTTTCTTCTGACGTTCGTCGTCCTCATTATTTTCCAGCCGTTGCTGAAGAAATATCTGCCGCAGGCCCCTGCGCCTCCGCCGCAAAATCAGCCCGCGTCCGCGCAGCCTGTCTCGGTTTCGCCTACACCTGTGGTGGCTGCATCCGCTCCATCCGCTGTTGCTCCAGCTCGTACAGTCACCAAGCAGGCTTCCGCCGAAGCCGAAATCGTAATCGAAAACGATCTCTACCGCATCACCTTCACAAACCGTGGTGCCCAGGTTAAATCCTGGATTCTGAAGAAGTTCGACAACGAAGCCCAGAACGGCCTGCTCGATCTCGTCAACCCTGCAGCTTCTCAAAAATTCGGCTACCCGCTTTCTCTCTGGACTTACGACGAAACTCTGCGCAACCGGCTGAACTCGGTGCTGTACGTAGCTTCAAACGACGGCCATCTTTTCGCGCCCGCTCAGATCACCTTCGAATACGCCGATCAGGATCTTGTGGTCCGCAAGACTTTCCGTTTCGACCACACCTACGTGTTGAATGTGGAATCTTCTGTGCTTTCCAAAGGCGCTGAAATCTTCGCGCCTCCCGCGTGGCCCGCCGGATTCGGCGACGAAGTCACGCCCGCCTCTTACGCCGCCGCTGGCATCGACTACCACAATGATGCCTCCACCGAACGCAGCGGCTATATCTTCTTCCCTAACTATGTTGCGCGCCTCGGCGTCAAGAGCATCAGCGGTGGCAACACCCTGAAAGGCCCATTCGAGTGGGCCGGGCCCGGTGACCAATACTTCACCGCCACCTTTATCCCCGACGATCCCACCACGGCCGCCATGGTCACGCTGCACAACGCCATGGATGTTCCACAGAAGCCCGGCCTAAATCCCCTGGGGTCCGGTTCCAAAGACATGGCCAACGTCGATCTCCTGGGCGCGGCCGTTGGCAGCCTCGGCGGACCAACTAAGGAGCGCATCTACGTCGGCCCGAAAGAACTTGCCGTCCTCGATGCGGTCCCGATTCCCAACATTAAGAACGACAGCCCCGATCTCCGTGGCATCGTCAACTTTGGCTGGTGGGGCATCCTGTCGCGCCCCCTCTTCCTCTGGCTCAAGTGGACCTACAACCACATTGTTCCCAACTGGGGATGGGCCATCGTCCTCCAGACTCTCATTATCACCGTCGCGCTGCTTCCGCTGCGCATCACGCAGATGAAGTCGATGCTTAAAATGCAGCGCGTCGCCCCGCAGATCAAGTCCATCCAGGAGAAATACAAGAAATACAGTCTCCGCGATCCGCGCAAAGCCGCGATGAACGAGGAAATCAGCTCACTCTATAAGAAGGAGGGCGTGAATCCCGCCGGCGGCTGTTTGCCGATGCTCATCCAGTTCCCGTTCCTCATCGCCTATTACCGCATGTTGGGTGTCGCCCTCGATCTGCGCCATGCGCACTGGCTCTGGATCACCGATCTTTCCGCCCGCGACCCTTATTTCCTGCTCCCCATCTTAATGGTGGTCAGCATGTTCGCCATGCAGCGCATGACCCCGCAAACCGGCATGGATCCGGCACAGCAGAAAATGATGACCTGGATGATGCCCCTCATGATGGGTTTCATCTTCTTCAATCTTCAAGCGGGACTGAATCTGTACTACGCGGAAACCAATTTGATTTCGATCGCCCAGCAGGCCATCATGAACCGCACCAAGCTGGGCCGCGAAATGCGCGAAATGTTGGAAAAACGCGCCCGCAAGAAAGATAAGTAAGACAGCTATTAGCTCTTAGCCATTAACTGTTAGCTCGAGGCCCGCAAGAGCCACATGGATTGCGATAAGATTTATTTTCAAAAGCTTTACCCTGTGAACCTCTGTGCCCTCTGTGTTAAAGGTTTCTGGGTTTTCAAGCTAAAGGCGCTAAGAGCTAATAGCTAAGAGCTTCCCCTATGGACAAACTCGCCGCCGCCAATAAGATCAACGAATTCCTGCAAGCTGTCGTCACTCACGGCGGCCTTCACCTGAAGTACCGCATCGTCGTCGATCCTCCTCCGCAGAGCGAGTGGGAGAAGCCGGAAATCTTCGTCGATCTGTCCGGACCCGACTCTCCCCTGCTCCTCGATCGCGGCGGCGAACTTCTCCGCGCCCTGGAACTGCTCGCCCTCGAAATCCTGCGCCTGCCTTCCGGCGAGCACGAGAAAATTTCTTTCGACTGCAAAAACCAGCGCTCCATGCGCTTTCATGAACTTCGCATGGCCGCCAGCGTCGCCGCCGACAAAGTTCGCCAGACCGGCACTCCTTTCCAGTTCGCCCCCATGTCCTCGCGCGAGCGCCGCATCGTCCACCTTGCCCTGCGCGACCAAACCGACCTCCGCACCGAAAGCGACGGCGAAGGCTTCAACCGCTGCGTCGTCCTTTATCCCTCAGACTACAAACCCGCCACCAGCAAACCCGCCCGCCGCACTCTGCCATAGGATCTTTCTGACAACTCTGTCATAGTGATTGCCGAGTTTGCCGAGATGCTCATTGTGGGGACAGCCGCCCTCGGCTGTCCAGTCGAGCCAAGCTCGACAGCTTCTTCGTCATGGGCATTAAACCTGAACGTATCCATGGCCCGCGTTTCTTGCTTCTTACTGGTGCACACAGGCAAAATAGATCGCTCCACCGACTTACTCCAAGAGGACTTCCATGCATCTCGCTCGCCACGCCACAATTCTGTTAGCGCTCGCGCTCCCTCTGCTGACCCTGCTCCCTGCCGCTCAAACTTCTTCCTCCCCGCTGCCCTATCCCCAAGCGAAGCCCGGCGCTCAAGTGGACGACTACCACGGCGTCAAAGTTTCCGACCCCTACCGCTGGCTCGAAGACACCGACTCCGCCGACACTCATGCCTGGGTCGAGGCCGAAAACAAACTCACCTTCAGTTACCTGGATCAAATTCCATACCGCAAGGCGATTCATGGCCGCCTCACGAAACTCTGGAACTACGAGCGCTTCAGCGCCCCCGAACAGGAAGGCGGCCGCTACTTCTTCGAGCACAATAACGGACTCCAGAATCAGAACGTTCTTCTCGTGGCTGAGTCTTTCAACGCTGAACCGCGCGTGTTGCTCGACCCAAACCTGCTCTCTTCCGACGGCACCATCGCGGTTTCCGACACCGCGATATCGGACGACGGCAAGCTCATGGCCTACTCTCTCGCCACTTCCGGTTCCGATTGGAACGAGTGGCACGTACGCGACGTCGATACCGGCAAAGATCTGCCTGATCTGGTCAAGTGGGTGAAGTTCGCCGGAGCCTCATGGTCGAAGGACGGCAAAGGCTTCTACTACAGCCGTTATGATGAGCCCACCGGCGCCACCATGCGCGATACCAATTATTTCCAAAAGCTCTACTATCACCGCCTGGGCTCGGTTCAATCAGAAGACAAACTGATTTACGAGCGTCCGGACAACAAAGAAATGATGTTTGGCGGCGGCGTCAGCGATGACGGCCACTATTTGATCATTCACGTCGCGCAAGGCACGTCGCCCAACACGCGCGTTTATTACAAGGATCTGACGCAACCCGATTCCCAAGTGATAAAGCTTCTCGATGATTTCGACGCGCGCTACGAATTCATCGACAACGATGGTCCAGTCTTCTGGTTCGAAACCAACCTCGATGCTCCGCGCGGACGTCTCCTCGCCATTGACACCCGCCATCCCGAGCGCGCCAATTGGAAGACTCTGGTTCCACAGAGTGCCGACAAGCTTCAATTTGCCACCGTCGTGAACAATTCGTTTCTCTTGGGGTATCTCAAAGACGCTCGTACCGTAGTCCGGGTCCACGACTTGAGCGGCACTTTGCTGCGTGATGTCGACCTGCCCGGCATCGGTACCGCCGTCGGTTTCATCGGCAAACGCAAGGATAAAGAAACTTTCTACGCCTTCACCAGCTTCATCTCTCCCACCACCATCTATCGCTACGATCCCGTAGCCGGCAAGAGTTCCGTTTTCCGCCAGCCCAAAGTCGACTTCGACGCCTCTCGCTACGAAACCAAACAGGTTTTCTACGCCAGCAAAGACGGCACTCGCGTCCCCATGTTTCTGACCTATAAAAAGGGAATCAAACTCGACGGACAGAATCCCACCCTGCTCTACGCTTACGGCGGATTCGACATCTCTCTCACCCCCGCCTTTTCCGTGCCCAACGTCGTCTGGCTCGAGATGGGAGGCCTCTACGCCCAGCCCAACCTGCGCGGTGGCGGCGAGTACGGCGAAGAGTGGCATCAGGCGGGAACGAAACTCAAAAAGCAGAATGTCTTCGACGACTTCATCTCCGCCGCCGAATGGCTCATCGCCAACAAGTACACTTCAACGCCCAAGCTCGCCATCCTCGGACGCAGCAACGGAGGCCTGCTCATCGGCGCTGTCCTCACTCAGCGTCCCGACCTCTTCGGCGTCACCCTCCCCGAAGTCGGCGTCATGGACATGCTGCGCTTCCACAAATTCACCATCGGCTGGGCCTGGACCTCCGACTACGGCTCCTCCGACGATCCCGCCGAATTTAAAGCCATCTACGCCTACTCCCCGCTGCACAACCTGAAACTGGGAACAAAATATCCGCCCACCTTAATCGCAACCTCCGATCACGACGACCGCGTAGTCCCCGGCCACAGTTTCAAATTCGCCGCCACCATGCAAGCCGATCAGGCCGGACCATCCCCCGTCCTGATCCGCATCGAGACAAAGGCAGGCCACGGCGCCGGCAAATCCATCACAAAATTAATCGACGAAACCGCCGACACCTGGTCCTTCGTCGCTCACAATCTGGATATGAAAGTGAATCTGAAGTAGAAGAAATCGCGCACTCATTCTAGAATTGTCATCTTGACTCCCTCGTCCTTTGCGGGGCGAAGAGCCTGCCCTGAGCCTGTCGAAGGGACCCATGCAACCTGCTTTGCGTGCCACCCAATGTCTATACTCAGAGCGCAATCCGTAATGTGGTGGCCCTATGCAAACTTTGAATGTTGGCGCAGGTCGAACCGACAAAGAGTACAAGGAGGCTGAGGAGCGGCGACGTGCCGATCTGGTTGCCGACAGCCGAAGCGATGCGAACTACTTTTTCCTGGCCGCGGGGACTGGCTGCGCTCGGCACCGGCCTGCTTCCGGTGCGGCTGAACGTTCTTGTCAGCATCGGTGCGGTTGACCTCCTGGGCATTTATGGCAGGCCACTCGGCCAGCTTTATCCTCTCGCGGTGTACAGCGCGGCCGCGGCGTGGGTGGTCGCGCCGTATTAGCGCTGGGAGTTGCCGGTCGTAGCGGCCGTCGTTGGGCGTTCTTGGCCGGCATGGTTCTATACGGGGCTGACATGATCGCCCTCATGGCCACGTTTTCATTGTGGGCATTCGGAGTTCATGCTTTCTTCGTTTTCAAATGGCTCCAAGGACAAAAAGCGCTGAAAGATCTTAAGGAACCTGGCGTCTCGACCTTTTGAATGGTGCGAGCCGGGCTAAGGTTGAAGGGCAATGTGCCTTCGAGACTTTCCAGGTAGACCTCGAAGTACTCCGCAACGTGCACGAAGAGTGGCGCAACCCTCACGCAAGGGAGGTAGACTGCTCAAGCTTGAATTAAGTTGAGCGTTTTCCGCCCATGGTTCTCGCGTGATCAATGCAAAAAATGGGATGTAAACTGTTTTGGCTCTGCCCCTCCAAGCTCCGCATCATTTCAGCGGAAGATTTACCCGTCCGTGGGCGCAGCAAGAAGATTTCCCAGCCAGGGCTCAGTTGACAGTTAGCAGGAGTACGCTGCTGGTACCTCCGCTTGTGCAGCCCAAGTCTCCGGAGTTCCCGCTCGGAGTGTACACCGTAACCTTCACCGTTCCAGGACCGGATATCACGTCGGTAGTGAGCTTCACCGTCAACTGCTGATCGCTCACAACAGTTGCGCTTAGAGGCGTCGCGTTGATCATTACTTCAGACGACGAAACAAAGTGGCTACCATTCACGGTGAGCATAGAACCCTGCTGCACTTGAGCAAAAGTCATTGTGCTTGGCGACAGTGAACCGATAAGTGGCGCGGGCCTGGCGCTACCGCACAATGGGTTTAGGGTGTTGTTGCAGCCGGAAAGGACCGAGAGAGCAAGCAGGCCGGCGAGAGACAGAGCGCAAGTGCGGGAAAGCATGCGGATACTCCTTAGGGTGAGTCTTCCGTCTGGATTGTTGAATGGTTCTGCGTACCAACATCCCAGGCCGGGGCGAAAGGCTTTCAAGAAACAATGCAGGCGGAGTGCCAATGTAGAACGAGTGGCTGGATTTTATTTTAAGTTGCATTGTTTTTAGCGAGCTAAGAGAGGACGGGGCAGCTTGACGAATCACGATCCACCGGGCTCTGGTGGCCCAGTTCCACCAGGGGTGGTGGTGGTTTTCGGCCACGGGTGGCGATCATAGTCTGGCCGTCAGAATCTTGCGATCAAGAATTCGGCAATCCAGCGCGTTTTGCGATGCACTCGGCGGGATTGGTCCAGCCCTTCCTAAAGTCGCAGGTCATTAGGGAAAGCAATCCTACGATTTGTAGGGGATTGTTCGGGTAATCGAAATATCGCCATTTCACTCTATGACCTGGATCGGCCCGTTCTCAATGAGTGCTATGGCCTGTCAACAACAGTTATCGCGATTTTCGACCAGTCGCACCGTCAGCACGACGTTTCAGCTTGCGCTTGAGCACCTCACCCAGCGGAGCGTCAGGACGCTTTTT
>Ga0137390_10003077_pt1 | contig 13489 bp, 12 predicted proteins | sample 15con2h24AmetaG_FD_104937 | JGI IMG/M metagenome (GOLD analysis project Ga0137390, IMG submission 104937) | Vadose zone soil microbial communities from Angelo Coast Range Reserve, California, USA - 15con2h2.4A metaG | ecosystem: Environmental > Terrestrial > Soil > Vadose zone > Saprolite... | reverse complement strand
GAGGTTGTAGCCGCCCGGCAGCGGGCTGATCGTGCCGCTTGGCACGCGCGCGCTGACCGTGCCCCGCAGCCAGTAACTATAAACGCCGTTGACAATCCCTTGGGCGGCATCGGGGCCGCAATCGAGGTGGAGGGTGATGCGCCCGTCCTGGGTCAGCCTCGCCGTCTGATCGGCGACTAGGCGCACCGGCAGCCAGCCATCGGCACTCAAATATTCCCAGTCGATCAGCAATGGAGGGGGCGTGCTGTCGGTATGCGAGGCGGCAAGGTCGAACGACAGCTCGACCTCTGGCCGACAGCGCGAACAGTGAGTCGTGGCCGAGATAAAGCTGGTGCGGGACCGGCTGCATCCGGTCAAACAGGGTGAAGCCGGCGGTCAGCGCCTGTGTGTGATCGGCGTAGGTGTCGGCATTGGGATCGACCGAATAGAGCGCCGTCAGCACGGCGCGGGTCAGTGTGATCGTCCCCTCGGTTGAGAAAATCGGCGCCACCGCCGCGGCCTGCTTCGCGCCGAGCAGCGATGGCGGCGGCGGCGGCAGCTTCGCCGCTACTTCGCTGTTCGCGGCGAGCGTCACGTCAAGCGGGGCGTTCGCCATCAACTGGAACATCAAGGGCGTCCGCGCCGACTGCGCGGGCAGAAGGCTGTTTCCGAGAGTGCTGAGAAACGCCAGCCGCGCCGCGTCGGGCATGCCGTTCTCCGCGGCCGCCTGGACTTCGATGTCGCGCGCGAGGATCGCGAGAAATGCATAGGCAGGAGTGTTCGAGGCGACGCTCCATTCCGGCACATAGGCCAGGGCGCGGCTGAGCAGGTCCCCGAGGATCTGCACCCGGTCGCGGCCGTCGATGATCGGCGATGCGGCCATCAGCCGGCCCCCTCCTGCAGGTAGAAGGGGTAGACCAGGTTGTAGAACGTATTGGTCGTGCGGACCCGGTAGCTGACGGCAATGTTGAGCCGGCCGTTCGGCGGATCGGCGTCGACCTTCACCGTGAGCCGGTCGATGCGCGGCTCCCACAGCGTCAGGGCGTGCTGCACCCGATACTGGGCCAGTGCCATCGTCGTCGTGTTGATCGGCTCGAACGTCAAGCCGCGCAAACCGGCGCCGAAATCGGGGCGCATGACCCGCTCGCCCGGCTCGGTGCCGAGGATGATGCGGACCGCCTGCTCGATGTCGTCCTCGTAGGCGGCGGTGGTGATCTCCCGGGTCGGGTCGACCGCGACCGGGAACGCCCAGCCCCTCCCGAGAAACGCCTTGCTGTCCGTCGCCATGGATATCGTCCGCCTCAGCCGCCGATATTGACCGTGGGAACGCCGGCCTCGATCTGGGCGCCACAGGCGCACATATCGCCGACCCGCGCCGCCGCCCGACCGCTGAACTTCACCGTGGCGCTGCCCGACGCCACGAGGTTCGGCGGGTGCCCCGGCGGGACCGGAAATGCGCAGATATGCATATCGCCGACGACGGCGGCTGGGAGACCGGCGATTTTCACCGTCGGCGATCCGGGCCCAGCGACCATTCCCGGATGCGAGGTCGGCGCAAACATGATGGCAGCGTTCGGCATGGCGCTTCTCCGTCACCCGATGTTCACTTCGGCGCCGATGATCGTGCAGTTGGCGCCGCCATCGAGGGTCGCCCCTGCACTGCCCGAGATCGTTACATTGGTGCCGTCGATCGTGATCGTCGGCGCCTGCAGCGTGATGCTGACCGCGCCGGTGATCGTCACGTTACCGGCGATGTCGAGCGATACCGAGGCGCCGACGGTTGAAAGGTCGGCCGATTCCGGCCCAAGCTTCATCTCGTATTGCAGCAGGTTGCTGATCGATATCGATTGCTCGAGATCGTCGAAGGCGATCTCCTGACCCGCCGGGGTGCGAATGAGCCGCTTGTTGACCGCATCGGTCGGCAATAGCGAGGGCGGCCGATCGAGGGTGTTCCACAAGGCGCCGATGATGAACGGCTCGCGGATGTCGCCATGGTTGAAGCCGACCAGCACTTCGTCGCCGACCTGCGGGATGAAGAAGCTGCCGCGCTCGAACCCGGCCATCAGCGTGGCGACGCGCGCCCAGGGCTCGAAGCCCGGCGCCCAGGGTAGACTCACCTGAACCCGCGCCTCGCCGAGGAGATCGATATTGTCGATCACTGTCGCGATCGCGACGCCGTAGATCTTGTCGTCCTTCTCGGCAGCCGGCTGCCAACCGAATTCGAAGAGACTTTGCGCCATTGCATCCGCCCTGAGTTCAGAAACTGAGCCGTACCGGGATCGCGCCCTGCGCCGGCGCCGGGATCGAGCCGAACCAGATCTCCTTGCGCAGCTCGAAATGCGTGTGGTAGCCGCTGCTATCGACCGTGTGGGTTGCCTCGGTTACCCGCCACAATCCGCCGAACTGCACGCCGACCCCGGTGATCCGCAGCACCTTGCCGGCCTGGATGTTGGGGTCGCCCAGCGTGCTGCCCGACGCGGTCAGCCGCTTGTTCAGCTTGGGGATCAGCTCGCTCACCAGCTTGCGCGGCGCGGTGGCGAGGGTCAGCGGATCGTCGATCAAATCTGCCGACGGCGTCGACGGGCCAAAGGCGATGCCGCCCGGATAGATCGCCAGGGTAAGCGCCATGCGATCCCAGTCGAAACCGAGCGTGATGTTGAACACCATCTTGATCGGCGGCACCCAGACATAGCCGCTGACTGCGAAGATCTGACCGACACTGCTGATCCGCGGCGTGAAATCGATCAGATCAGCGCCATAGGCGAGATCGATATCCGGCTGCAGCTTGCCGAGCGGCGAGAAGAAGTGCAGCACATGACCGCCGAGCGCCCCGGTATGGTCGATGACCATCTCCCAGCCGTTCTCCTTGGCGATCTTGGTGAGAAAGTCGTAGTCGCTCTCGTTGGCTTGCTTGCGGATAAATTTCTGCGCGTCACCCGGATCGGCAATCGCGGCAACGGCTTCGGCCGCGCCGAGCAATACCGACAATGCCGCGCCGACCGGATCGATCAGCGGCAGCAACAGGTTTTCCAGCGAAACGATCGGCGCGGTCGCGATGTCCGGCAGCGGAAAATTGCCGACCGACGGTATCGGGATCGCGAACCAGCGCACCTTGTTGCCCTGTGCCAACCGGTAGCGGGCGTCCTGCGCGGTGACAGTCACCGTCGGCGCCGCGCCGCTCGGAAACGCGGCGCCGAAGCCGACGATCTGGCCGACGAAGACCTGCTGCGGCCCGCTATCGGCATAACCGAGCTGCAACGTCACCGGCGTATCGAGCGCGAAGAGCGGATTGTCGAGCCAGCGCAGCCCGTCATTGACCAGCGTGATCTCGACCCGGTCGGCGCCTTCCAGCCCGGTGACCAGCGTCACGTTCGACACCGAGGCGCGCAGCTCGGCAGGCACCGGCGCGCCGCCGATCGCGAGGCGGAAATCGGGGATGAAGCGGCTGCCGTCCACCTCTCTGCCCTCGCGCTAGCTGTAGACGACGCCCGAGTCAGGATCGCGGTACGGCAGGTTGGGCAGGACCAGCTCCTGCCCAGCCGCCAGTGGACGCGGCCGGTCGATCCCGTTGGCCAGCGCGATGACGCGCCACAGCGCCGGGTCGCCATAACTCGCCGCGGCGATGCTGGAGAGCGTCTCGCCCTGATTGACCGTGTACCGCTTGGTGTAGAGGTTTCCCGCTTCACCTCCTTGGCTTCGAGATCGACGTTGCGGAATTCGTTGAAGACCACCTGCAGCCGGGCGCGCACCGGCGTCCCGTCGGGCAGGAACATGATAAAGCGCTGGCTCGCCCGTGCCAGTACGCAGGTGAAGGACAGCGAGGCCCAGGTGAACAGCAGCACCGGCGGAGCATGCGTCGTCGGATCGATATTCATCAAATCGGTGATCTGACTGGTCAGGCTGCGCACGTCGGCGCGGGCCTGGTTGAGCACCCGGTCGTTGACCCGGTGTTCTTCATACGAGTCGAGGAACAGCTCCATTTCAAGCGTCTGCATGTTGCCGCTGACGAACTGGAGTACCGGGCCACTGAGGCCGGGGATTACCGATTGCGCGTAGTTGATCTCGCGGTTGACCGTGTATTCCTCGGGATTGAACATCACCGGGATCTTGGTCCCGCTCACGGTGTTGGTGATGACCGCCTTTTCCATCGGCATTGGTCATATCCTTCCGTGACGCTCGCGATGGGCGATGAAGCGCCGGTCGATCGCGTTGACGACATGATCGGTGACGCGATGGAGTTCGAGTGGAGTCAACGGGATGGGCGCCGCCGCCGTGGCGGCGCGAACCCGCCCCGGCAGGGTGTTCCGGTCATCGCTGACCCGGCGCTGGGGCGGCGGTGTCGAGGCCGCGTCGAGCTGAGCCGGGAGGGGTGGCGGGCGACGTACGATCATCGGCACGTCTGGCGCCGGCCTCACCACGGCGACCGGCGGCAGCACCCCGGGTCGATTGCCGCCGCGTTCGCCGACAATGCGCTCAACGACGGAGCGGATCGTCGCCGTCGACTCGACGCGGCGCTCGCGTGCGAAGATCCGCTCGACGAAACTCGGCACCGGCAGCGCCGCACCTGTCGTGGTACCAGACGCGACGACGCGGTCCACGAAGAACGGCCGAATAACGGTGGTCTCGCGCACAACCCGGTGCAGATGATGGAGGCGCAGGCCAATGCGGTGCTCATGCCGGTGGCTATGCGCGGCGTACAGGACGGGCAGCACGTGCTGGCGGAAGATGCGGTCAAGCGGCGTTGGCATCGCACGCCGGCCGCCATACCGGTGAAGGATGCCCTGGACAAACGCGACGGCGGACCGGTTTATCGCGGGCCGCTGCCACAGCGCCACGCGGCCGCCCATACGGCGCGTGACACGCAGGTCTCGGCGCGGAACGAGCCTGGAGGATCTGGCGTTATTCACCGCTTTCTCTCCGGTTGATCTCGGAAATACGTGCTACCCATTGTCGCCGGTCCGAGTGCTCGAGATTGACGATGTCGCTGTGCGGCCAGTGGAAGTAATACGCGATGAAGGCTACCTCCTCGGTCAGTTGACCAAGGGGGTAGCCGAGGATTCCCCCGGGACAAACGCCTCCCGCCGGAACTGGTGGTGACACTCGGGACAGACGACCCGGTCACCCGACGGCTCGAGCTGGTTGACCCGGTTGTAGAGGTCCTGGAGGAACGCCATGTCGGTGGCGAACAGGCCTTCGATGATTTTCGGGTTGATCGCCGGCAGCGAACCGAGGCGGGTGACGACGCGCGACAGCAGAATGACCGCCAGGTAGGCCTGATTGTCCACCACTCGGGGGTCGCCCAGCGGGATAATTTCGTCCGCGGCGGTCGCCCGGCGCATGATCCCGTCGCGCTGCAAGGTCCCGTGCTCGTCGAGATAGCCGCACGGCAGCGTGAACTCGAATTCGGTCTGGAACATCGGGTCGCTCCTTGAATTGGCGATTATCAGGCCCGCGCCACGCCTTCGTGAGCGAGCTCCAGCGTCTCGATCGCGATGTCGTTGCTTTCGGCGTTGAAGGTCGGCCCGGTCCACTTCGCCGGCCACGCGTTGACGAAATTCCACCGCGCGAGCTCGATCTTGCCCTGCCGGTCGTAGAGCACGACCGAGCCGGTCAGCCGTTTGGCGGCGGGGTCGCCGGTCGCCCATTGCCGGTGCCAATTGTACAGGTCGAGATCGTTGGCGATGCCCCATTTCAGCGTCAGGTTGGAAAACTTCACTTGACCAGGGTACTTCCGCATCACCGGGTCATTGCCTTCGCGGTGCTCGATGACGTCGATCGTCGAGTCGAGCCCGCTTGCCTCGTGAAATGCGGCGCGGATGATGCCGTCGATCTCGACCAGAAAATTGAAATTGCCGGCTGGATCGGAGAATGCCATTTGCCGCTCCTACTTTCCGCTAGGACTCGCTGACATCCGAGCCGCCGGCCCAGATGCCAATGCGCACGATGATGAATTCGGCCGGATAGCTTGGGCGCACGCCGATCTCGATGTGCAAGCGGCCGAGCTGCTGTTCTGAGAATGGGTTGAGGGCGTCGTCGATGCGTACGTAGTAGGCGTCGGTCGCCTTGTCGCCAAACAGCGCGCCATCCCGCCACGCTTGATTGAGGAAGGCACCGATCGACCGCTTCAGCTTGTTCCATAGCTGGGTGTTGTTGGGCTCGAAGACGGCCCAGCGGATGCCTTCTTGGATCGACTTTTCGAGATAGATGAAGAGCCGGCGGATGTTGACGTACTGCCAATTCGTGTCGGTGGCGGTGGTGCGTGCCGCAAAGAGATATGGCCGTCCGCCGGATTGGAAGATCCGGAAGCAGTTGATTCCGGCGAGGTTAAGGATGCCCTGATCGATGTCGCTCAGCACCCGCTCGAGCCCGATCGCGCCATTGACCGTGACGTTGGCCGGCGCCTTGAAGACGCCGCGCGTCTGATCGGTAAGGGCGAAGATGCCGCAGGTATGGCCGGACGGCGGCACCAGCACCGGATCGCCGCTTGCTGCCGGGGGCACGGTCAGCCACGGATAGTAGAGCGCGGCATAACCGCGGGTCGAGTCGAGCCCGGCCCGTTGCGCCGGGAGCTGTGCCGGGTTGAACGGGTCGAGCCCCGGCTCCGCGTCGAGCACTGCGAAGCGGTCGGCCAGCAGTTCGCATTGCGCGATGACCGCCTGCTGCACCGCCGCCGTGGTGCGATCCGGGACCGCGATCATGTTGACGCCGGCGATCGCCTGCAGCGTGTCGAGCGCGTCGATGAAGTCCTGATCGGCGATGGTCGTCAAATCTTCGGCCGCGCCGCCCGCCAAATTGGCCGCGCCAGCCGCCGGCATGTTCCCCGGCATCGCCACCGGGGGCGGCGGTTGCTGCGGCGCGATCGTGACGAGGCCGCTGGTGTCGCCGTTGACGATGGCGAGATAGTTGCGCGGATGCGCGCCATCGAGCGCAAGATTGTCATAAACCTGACTGCCCGCGCCCTGGGTGACGGTCAGGCTGAATTCTTCCGACTGCACCGTCGCCGCGGCAGTCATGTCGACCGGAAAAGCGAGGCCTCCCACCAGGGTCACCCGGTAGGTGACTACCCCGCCGCCGAGCTGCTCGGTCTGCACCGAGCCGACGATCTCGGTGTCACTGGCACCGCCCTGGGTAAAGGTCAGCATCGTGCCGGAGACGAGCGCGCCGGCCGGGACCGGTACGGCCGAGGAGATGCGGAACACGGTCGCGCCGGCCGGCGTGTTGGCAAGCCGCGCGACGGCGCCCGCCGCATAGGCATTGGCGAGCGCCCCGCCGAGGAGCAGAGTTCCAACCCCGCCGGCAGTGCTGATCCGCACCACCTGCTGGCTTTCGCCGGCCGCAGCGACCGTGATCATGTCTCCCGGGCGGAAATTCGCCGCGTCGGCGAGGCTCATCACCACCTGCTTGTCGCCGACCGCGGCCGCTGCGGTCAGGGTTCCGGTCGGCTGGAATAGGGTTGTATTCCCGTTGGTCAGCAGGTGTCGGTCGGCGATCGTAATGCCGATGACCGCGGCGCCCGGTTGGCGGGCCGTGACAGTGAACAGCGGCAGGCCGCCCGTCCGCGTGTCGATCGTCAGCGTGCCGTAGGCGCCGTTGCTGGCACGCACGATGTAACATTCGTGTCCGCCGTTCTGGAAAAAACCGCGGACGGCGTACCAGAGGAAAAAGCCGTGGACCGGCAGATTGCCGAAGCCGGTCTTGAAACTATCCCAGCTGGTCAGCAGCCTCGGCATGCGCAGTGGACCGCTTGCGGCCACGCCGATGAAGGCCGGAGTGCTGGTGCCGACGCCCTGGATCGGCGCCGCCGGTGCGAATTCCTCGATGTAGACACCGGGCCAGGAAACTTGCACTGCCATCGTTGTCGTTCCCTCTGCTAGGGCTGCAAGTCATACTCGCCGCTGGGCGACGGCACGGTGACGTTGCGGTTGACGACGCCCAATCCCACGCGCGAGGCGCGCAGCTGATACGGTCCGGGTGCGACGCGGCTGAAGGTGAAGCGACCGTCCGCATCGGTGCTGGCGAGCTGCAATCGCACGCCCGCCATCGTCAGCAGCTCGACCCAGGCGCGCGCCACCGGCTGCGGCGGCGCCTGGGCGTCGCGCACCGTGCCGCCGATCTGGATTTGGGTTTCCCCGCTCGCCGGCACGCCGGTCGTCAGCATTTCGGTGATGCTTGTGGTGACCATCGATCCGACCGCCTGGCCCGGGGTCAGGATCGGCAAGGTGACGATCAGATAGATCACCGGCCTCCACCGATGCTTTTCGCCCATCGTGCCCCAGAACTCGGCGAGCTTGATGAAGCCCTCCGGCGGAACCACCGCGATCGGCATCTCGGCTTCGGCGAAGGCCGGCGGGAAGGTTGCCGGAACCGGCCCCGGGGCGTAGATCGCGGCCGGGACGATCGGATCGTGCCGGGCGAGTTCCGCCGCGACGAGATAAAGCGCCGCGTGTTCGTCGAGCGTCGGCTCGAGCGCCGGCGTCACGTCCGCCGGGCTCCAGGCGCTGATCAGGTAATGACAGTCGAGCCGGCGAGGCACGACCGTTTCGGTGACATCGCCGTTCTGTGCGGTGCGCAGTTTCTCGTTGCTGCGCAGCTTGCGGTTCTCCCGCAGGTCTACGAGGTACAGGTTGAGTGCGTTCGCCGGCTGCCCGCCGACCGCAAGCGTCTTGACATAGGTCCGCCAGTCGTCGTCCGGCGGCTGAAAGCGGATTTGATCGTCGCTGGCAAAGCCGGCTATCGTACTGGTGATCAGCTTGCGCAGCACGATGTCGAGCTGGTCGATCACCTACGGCCTCGCTGGTTGGCGACACCCACGGCATCCGGTATGGCTCCTCGTCAGTTCCACAGCTTGTTCCACTTGTCCTTGATGGCCTGCTTGGCGGCCGGCAGGTCGCTCGACAGCTGCTGCACCTTTTCGGTGGCGTCCCAGGCGGCGTCCCCGAGGGCGTTGCCGACCTTTTCGGTCCACGAGCCCTTGCCCGCTTCCGCGGCCTTGTTCAGGGCCTGCTCGAAGCTCTGGCCGGCGATCATGTCGGAAGCGATGCCGAGCGACATCGAAATGCCCTGGACGGAGGCGCCGTATTTGCCGGACTTGGCTTCCTTCGACTGGCCGAGTTCGAAGAGGGCGTCGCCGCCCTTGCTGCCGACGCGATCGGCCCAGGAGCCCTTGCCGCTGGCGGCCGCCTTGTTGAGCGCCTTGTCGAAATCGTCGCCGGCCGCCATGTCGGCGACCATGCCGGTCACCTGCGCATAGCCTTGCAGCCAGGGTCCGGCGGTGCCCGCCTGGTATCCTTGGACCTGTCTGTCGAGCGCCTTGGTGTCGCCGGTAACGAGGGCGGTGCCGATATTGGCAACGCTGCGTGCGCCCTCGGTGAGGGTGGTGGCGACAATGTTGGACGGAACGAGCGCCGCCGCTCCGGTGGTCGCATCCTGCACGCCCTGGGGCGCGCCCAGCGCCTGGGCCGCGGTGTTGGCGAGGTTGACCGCCGTGCCGACCGGCCCGGCCGGCGCCACCCTGCTGGCGATGATGCCGCCACCCCCGGTGCCGATTGCCGTCGCCATCGCCTCGACCTTGCCCTGCCCGGACTTGCGGGCGTTGTCGTAGGCATTGGCCGAGTTGACGATCGCGGCAGCCGGCCCGCCTTTCAGATTGGCCGCCAACGTCCCGGCCGCCCGCGTCAGGGCTTCGCCCGTGCTGGCGCCGTCGGCCTGGTATTGCTGGAAATCGCGCACCGCCCCCAGAACCGCGTCGGCCTTGCCGAGCGCCCCGGTCACCGCCTCACCTTTCGACGACACCGGACGCGACGGCTTCGGCGCGTTGCTCTTGGTCGGCGCGCCGCCGGGGTCGCGCACGATCGGCTGAGCGTTTTCGGGAACCGAGGCCTTGGCTTTGGCCTTAACCGCCTTCGGCGCATTTTCTTCGTGTTGCGGCGGCTGCGGCGCCTTTTCCGAGCCGGCGCGCGGCGCGGCCTCGTCCTTGAGCGTCGGTGTTGTTTGTTCTGCAGGTCCCGGCTCCTTCGCTTTGGGTGCCGGCTGCTGATGGGCGCCGCGATGCCCTTCCGTGACGGGCGCGTCCTGCGTAGGCGCCTTCGCCGCCGGTGTTGCTGCAGTTCCCGGATGTTCGGTCGCACTCGGGGATTTGGGCGCGCCTTCCTTGGCCTCGGACCGGGAGGGGGCGGCCCGCTTTGCCGGCTTCTTTGCGACGGCGCTCGCGGGCGCGGCGGCCGACTCCGGCGGCTTGAATCCCGTCGCCCTCTTGGCACGGGTTCGCTGCACCTCCGGTGTTTCGCCCGGAGCTGGGGCGTTTTTCTTGCTGCCCTTCGTCCTCGATTTGCTCGCCGGCGACTTGCCGCCGGGCTCCTCATCGACCTTGGCCGCGCCGGTATCCGCGGATACTGAAGGTCTCGTCGCCTCGTCGACCTGCTGTGCCGCCGCCGTGCCCTTGCGCCCGCGGCCCGCGGCTTTGCGTTCTTCAGCAGCCTGCTTCTTCGCCTTCGCCCTCTCCTCGCGCAGGGCGGCGCGCTGCGCTGCCCTGGTCTCCTTTTCGGCCTGCTTCTTGGCGGCGCGGGCTTCCCGTTCGGCCTTTCTTTGGGCCTCTCTTGCTGCCTTCGCCTGCTGCTTTGCGAGTTCGTCGGCCTGCTGCTTGGCGGCGCGCTCTTGCTGCTTTTGCTGCTCCCATTCCTTCGGATTCTTGCCGGAATGCACCCGAGCCAATTCATCCTTCGCATCGTCGGTAAGGATGTCGCGCGCGGGAACGATATCGGGGTCGGCGTCACTTCCGCGGGCGCCGCCCTTGGCGCGCCCCTTACTTGCAGCAAGTTGCGGATCGCGCACATAGGTGCGCTCCAGCAGATGTTCCAGGAAGGCAGGATTGTCGCCGTATTTCTCTGCCAGGCGGCCGACGTGGTCTTTGCCGATCTGTTTTCCTTTGCCGCCGACGTTGGTGAGCTCGAATACGACGCCTTCGGGCAAGGGCTGGCGTTTCTCAATCGCTTCCAGGGTGGCCTCAAGCCGGCCGATCGTGCGCTCCAGATCGGCTACCCCGTCGGCATGCACCTTCCCGGCCTTAATCGAACTCTTGAGTGTCCGGATTGTGTGAGCGAGGTTCTTTTCAAGACTGGCTGTGATCGCTGTCGCCTGTTCGAAGCCCGCTTTGCCGACGGCCTTCTGTTCGCCGATCACCAGGCGTCCGGTTTTGCGGTTTTCGACGATGAAGTCGAAACCGGCCGACGGTTCCTTGGAATAGGGAGTCTGACGGGCGAGACTCTCCCGCGATGACTTGGTCTCCTCCCCACCACCGATATGGTTCCAGTCGCTACCTGCATAGAGCTCGAACGGAACCGTCACTTCCGCCGCGACCCCGTGCGCCTTGTTCGGTTCAGTGATCTTGTGGGGCTTCGACCGCGACGTCTTGCCCTTGGATAATGTTGCCTGCGCGTCGGCCCTTGCCGTCGGCGGTTCGAGGCCGAGTTCGGGGGTGATGTGGCCGAAATCGGGATGATCGGTGGCCGATCGTTTCAATTTCTTCGGCGCGGCCTTGGCGCTCTTGGTGTTAGATCCCTTGGGTTTTCCTTTCGGCGCAGGAGCGGGATCAGCGTGCGGCTTGGCCGCCGCCTGGGTTGGTGGCTGCGGTCGTGTCTTTGCAGTGTTTGGCTTTGGCGCCTCACCCGTCGTCTTTTGGCCGGCCGGAGCAGGCGGCGTCTCGGTGGACTTTCCGGCCGGCTTGACCTCGGCCGATGGGGGAGGCCGATCGGTGCCGGCACCTTTCTTTGGACCGCCTGCGCGATGCGATAGATGTTCGTGCGCCGATCCTCCCAGGGTGAGCGCGATGTCGGTGAGGCTCACGTCCAACGCTGCGGCAGGGTCGCCTGCTCCGACAGCCTTGCCGACCTGGGCGCCGGCGAGATTGCCGGCGACCTTGCGGGCAAAGCCCGGGTTCTCGCCCTTGAGGGGGCCGGGCAATAAAGCGCCGACGACATCCCCCGCCGACTGCAGGAGAAAATCGCCGAGGCCGAAGCTTGCCTTCGGGTCGGAATGCATCGTCGATCCGCGCACCGCGGCGTTCTTGGCGATCGACAAGCCGACCTGCCCCACGACCGGGAGCGCCATCGTGGCGTAGTCGCCGGCCTTGGAGGTGTTTTCCAGCGTCGATAATCGGTCGGCGTCGTCATCCTCTTTTTCGCGGCGCATCATGCCGAGCCAATGTTTGGCTTCGAGCATCAGCTGCTTGGCGTCGTTCAGATGCTTTGCCGCCGCCATTCCGTCGTACGCCGAGATCGAGGCGCTGACTTTCTGTGCCTCTTGGACAGCCCTGGAGCCGTACTTGGCAGCAACCACGCCGTACTCGATCGCCGTATTCGAGTAGCCCATGCCGACGAAAAACAGGCCGGGCTTTTGATACCAGGCGGCATCGTGCATGGTTTCGGCGACGACCTTGCGGTCCGCCTGCAGCTCGAACATGAACTCGTCAGTAAGTGAGTTGCATCGCGATACGAGCTGACCTGCCCGGCACACGGCATCGGCGCCAAAAACGTCGCCGTCCGTGTAGTCCAGCGTTTGCAGCTCACCGTCGTCGTCATAGGTCTGGAAGTGGACGGTTTCGCGTCCGTGGTCCTTGTACGGCTGATGCGGTTGTTTCAGCGGGCTTTGCCGCTCAGAGTTCCGCCCGTGGACCCAGTTCCAGCGCTGCTGCCTTTCCTCGCGCTGCTTCTGCTCGCGCGCGGCGGCCGCTTCCTGTTGCCGGCGCGCCTCGGCTGCCATCGCGGCTTCCTCGGTCTTTTCAAGCCGACGTTCCTGCCGAGAGGCCTGGCTAAGTTCGCGGGCAAGTGCGGCGGCGCCGTCCTTACGGGCCTGCTCGCTACCGCTGAACTCGTGGGAGTTCGTGATTCGCGCGTAGAGGTCTTTTTCCGATGCGTTTTCGCGGAGGGCCCAATCGACGAGGGCGCCGGTGTCGAGCACCGTGCCGGATTTGGCGAAGCGAAGCGGACCGTCGTTTGGCGAGCTTGTCTGGTTCTGTCGCGGCGAGGAAAGGAACGAGTCTGTCGCCTGGTTTCCGGCGGCGCCTGGAAAGGTATTGAATTTCAGGGTGGTCGGCGTTGAGCTCAACTCGGTCAGCGGCGTGAACTGCCGTTTCGCGCTGGCCTGCTGCCCGCCCGACGGCGCCGCGATCTGCACTGCCTGACCGCGCGGCATCACCAGGTCTGCCACTGGCCGTTGACCGCATCCCATTGCCTGCGGTCGGGAGCAAGGGCATCGGCTTGGGTGGGGTCTTGCCCCAGCTCCTGGTAGGTCGTCTTCAGCTTCTGGATCGACTCTTGCCAGCCGGAATACGAATCCTTTGTCCGCTTCAGGTGCTGCGCCATGTCGATCGAGGCGCTGAGGTGGTCGAAATGCCAGCTGTCCATTTCCTGTCGGACATAGGCAAAATCCGCCGCCTCCTTCCTGCGCAGGAGGCTGCAGTCGGCGATCAGCTGCTGCCGTCGCGTTTCCAACTCGGCCGTGTCGCCCTGCTTTT
>Ga0137390_10003069_pt1 | contig 13498 bp, 9 predicted proteins | sample 15con2h24AmetaG_FD_104937 | JGI IMG/M metagenome (GOLD analysis project Ga0137390, IMG submission 104937) | Vadose zone soil microbial communities from Angelo Coast Range Reserve, California, USA - 15con2h2.4A metaG | ecosystem: Environmental > Terrestrial > Soil > Vadose zone > Saprolite... | reverse complement strand
GAGCGCTCAGCTAGCGTACTGTCCCATAAATAAATGGCAATAGAATTGCGGGAATATGGGTATCTCCAGTGCAGAATGGGGGTGCCTATGGCGATGGGACGACCGAAAGCGCAGTTAGTTTTGCGTCCGGAGCAGCGCGAACAGCTCGAAGGCCTGGCCAGTTCGCGATCTCTTCCGGCGGAGCTCGTGAGTCGGGCAAGGATTATTTTGCTGGGTGCTTCTGGGAAGACGAACATGCAAATTGCGCGCCAGCTGGGGCTGACCAACGCCACGGTCGGCAAGTGGCGGCGGCGCCTCTTGGAGCAGGATGTGTCCGGGCTGCATGACGAGTTACGGCCCGGTCGCCCACGCCCGATCAGTGACGAGCGTGTGGCACAGTTGGTGCGGAAGACGCTGGAGACGAAACCAAAAGGCGTTACGCATTGGAGTATCCGGCAAATCGCAGCAGAGACACGAGTGTCGAAATCGACGGTGGACCGCATCTGGCAGGCCTTCGGATTAGAGCCGCACCGGCAGAAACATTTCAAGCTCTCGACCGATCCATTTTTCGTAGAGAAAGTACGGGATATTGTAGGGCTGTACTTGAATCCCCCGGAAAATGCAGTGGTTTTGTGCGTGGATGAAAAGAGCCAGATTCAGGCGCTGGAACGCACGCAGCCGATGTTGCCGATGGGACTTGGCTACGTGGAGGGCGTGACCGACGATTACCGACGCCCTGGGACCACCACGCTGTTTGCCGCCCTGGACACGGCCAAAGGCCAAGTGTTCACACAATGCCGGCAGCGTCACCGGCATCAGGAATATCTGGGTTTCCTAAGAGAGATCGAGAAGAACGTGCCGGAGACCTTGGATGTGCACCTCATCGCGGACAACTACGCTACCCACAAACATCCGCGAGTAAGACGCTGGTTCGCCCAACGGCCACGCTTTCACATGCACTTCACTCCGACGTATGCCTCGTGACTGAATCAAGTGGAGATGTGGTTCAACCGGATTACACAACAGGCGATTCGGCGCGGGACGTTTCGTAGCGTCAAGGAACTGGTCGAGAAAATCGATCAATACGTGAAAACTTCCAACAACCCCGCGCAGCCTTTCGTCTGGACCGCCACGGCAGATTCGATCTTTGCTAAAGTTCAGCGACTATGTGAACGTATTTCCGGGACGGCACACTAGGTCCCCTCAAACGTGCGCAAAACAGTGGACATTACCTTGAGCTTTCAGGCGAACGTCCTACGCCTCAGTGGACAACGGCCGCCAAGCCGGTTGGAGGCTGGGGGGCAACGGAACTGTAACAAGATGAGGGATTAAATGGATTTCCGATTTTCGGCCCATTTTCATAACAGATTTGAGCGGGAATTTTATTCACTTTTGTGCTGGCGCTCGGGTCGATTGGTGGCCAAACAGCGCCGCTCAGGGTAAACCAATTGGGCTTTGCGGAGAGATAAAGAGAATTGGGCAAAGTCTGCTGTGGGAGATAACTGGAAATCAAGCTGCCGCCGGGAACGTTGGTATTCCATACCACCGAGTTGGTCTGGCAATCCCAATTTCCGCCGCGAAGGATCGTATTTTCAACTTTGGCCGACAACGTGGCGTTCGGAGTTGGCGTCCCTCCGTCGTCATAATAGCCGAGCTTATAGATACTGGGAGATTGGGAAGAATTGGCGCTGATCTGGTAAGAAGTGGCCGTGCAGCCTGACGGATACTGACCGATGGCGTTACCTAGAATGTTGTCGTAGTTGTTGTAGTAGGCTACCGCTATGGCGAATATGGCCCCGCTCATCGGAGCGCCCGTATCGGGGTTGGTGGAAGTAAGGTTGACGTAGTTCCGAAAGACGGTATTGTAACCGCCGCTGCCGTGTGTGAAGTCGAACTCGATATTCGAAAAAACATTTCCTTCCCAGAGGTTCATATAGGGATGCGCTGCGTGATTCTGAGTCTCTGGCAGAGAATTGTGGTATTCCCCCATGTACGCATCGAGGGCGTAATTATAGGCAAGCACGTTGCCACTGCTCCCGCTTACGGGGAAGGTGTGCCGAGCCTTGCGAATGATGTTGTTCTGAATCAGATTCTCAGACGCCCGGAACTCCAGAAGGATTGCATAATCAGATCCGCTGTTGTGGTTGTATGCATCATTCAAGTAGTTGTCGCTGATTTGGCTGCCGTACACATCTGACAGATAAATATGGGACTTGTCCACCGCCATATCGCTCTCAACGTCATGTACCCAGCAATGGGCGCAGGCCTCTAAGTTTACGTTTTTGAAGACCAGGCCAGTGCCAGAGGACGCGGTTGTCTGAATACGTACGCCCTCCAAGCCTACGTTCTCGACCATCGGAAGAAGGTAGGTTTGTGGAGCATTGGTGTAATCGAAATAAAGTGGGCGCTCCAGAGTAACCACGTTTCCAGCTACCCCTACCACCCTATCAATCTGCGCCATCAGATTATTCGGCAGGTCGTGACCGCAATAGCTACATACTCCGGTATATCCCGAAGCGGTTACTAATAGATTGCCGTCGGCAGGATCGTTAGGGTTGGTCTGGGTGATGACGATATAGCTGCTTGCTGTAATCCCGGAGGCGTTGGTCAATGTAATCTGACTCGAACCTTTGTTCCCCCCGGCTGTGATGGGAATGAAAACTACATTCGAGTAAGATAGATACGTCCGCCCCAGACTGATAACGTTCGCGCCGTCGCCATAGCGAAGGATGGTCTGATTTGGACCAGCTCCACGCAATACAACGGACTTGTCCGTGAGGCACAGGCCTGCCTCATAAACGCCAGAACCGAAATCGTCCGACTTCCCCTGGCAAACGGTCGATGCCCGATGAAGTGTATATGTTCCGGCGTTCAGACAAATAACCGATCCTGCCGGGGCTGCGTTGATGGCGTTTTGGATGGCTACGCTATCGTCTGCCCCACCGCTGGCGGACACGGTTTGGAAACAAGCCGCGTGAGGGATTCCACCGGGAATACCTGCGTGAGTCCAGTCAACGCTCCGGCTTCCTGGAATCTGCGCCGCTGCCAGTCCCGGCAGAAACATAATCGAGACAACTAAGAAGCATCTCATGGCTAGAAGGAGTCCTCCACGACGGCATGGGCGCGCAGACACCAAAACCAGACAAGGGGTGAACAGGGCGAGCGAGGCAAGCCTTCCAGTTAGCACCGGCGCTGGCTGCGCGCGAAACCCCAGGTTCCGAGAACGGATAGGTTTCCGTAATTGCTTAATCATTCGACCAATCATCATCTATGTGACCCCAGACTCTGCCCGAAGGACATGATATGGCGGCAGGGGGGGGTTGAAATAGTGGTTGGAAGACCAAATAAGGTACAGGTAGTGACACTGTACGGCAGGCCCGCCAATCTGCCAGGTCCTCTCACAAAGCTCGTCCACGTCGGAGCGCTAATCAGGCCCGTCTGTGTCCGGTGCCGGGCTAGGAATCCCCATGTCACATGGTGGTAAGAGTTTTCCCTCACCCCGCTTTCCGGCGAGAGATTGTTACAATCCGATGACGATTGCAGCAGCTTCTCTGCCAACAACCCACGTCTTTTCAGACAATTGGGCCCTGGGTTGGTTTAGGCAGTTTTGCCTCAAACGTAGGACGGGGTGGCAGTTTGATTGCGACCCTCTTCTGTGCCGCCGGAACTCTTTTCTCGGAGTATCAAGGTGGTGGATTTTGGACTGTCCAGATCGATCTTGAAGGCAAGTTGGGATGTTTCCCTGTGAGATTAATGGCGGTAGCCTGTCCAAACGGCGGCGGCTACTTAAAGACTCAAAGCGAGGGTGCCGAGACGGTTCAGCTAAGTTTGAGTTTTTAGAGGCGGCACTCCCTCACCTGCCTCCTCGGTTGCAGGTCAGTTCCTTATTTCGGCTGATTTCTTTCCGATGCGCCCTCCAAATTAGAAGTGATCCTCTCCATGATCAGCAATAATTCAATCCATCTACCTCCGCAGAGGGAAGAGCAAACATGATCCGAGTCGGTGTAATCGGTTACGGCTATTGGGGACCCAACATCGTCAGGAATCTGCACGGTCTAGATAACGTGCGCGTGATGATGGTTTGCGACAATAGCCCTGCCGCAGTGGCCCGTGTGCGCAAGAACCATCCTGGCCTTTCGACGACTTCGGATCCTTGGGAAGTCTTGCGATCGCCGGAAATTGACGCGGTTGCTGTGATCACCCCCGTTTGGACTCACCACGAGCTGAGCAAAGCAGCACTCGAAAATGGCAAACACGTTTTTGTGGAGAAACCTTTTACTTCCAACGCGGCTCAGGCAGAGGAACTCATCGAGTTGGCGACTCAGAAGAGACTCACCATCATGGTGGATCACACATTCTTGTTTACCGGCGCGGTGCGCAAGATCCGCGAACTGGTCGACAGTGGCGCCCTGGGTGATCTCTATTACTACGACTCGCTGCGGGTGAATCTAGGACTCTTTCAGCACGACATCAGCGTGATTTGGGACTTAGCGCCGCACGATCTCTCGATCATGGATCATCTGATAAAGAAAGAGCCGGAGGCTATCGTTGCGACCGGAGAAAAGCATTTGAATGGTGTGGAAGATGTCGCGTTCATGACGATCTACTTCCCGCAGAATGTGATCGCGCACATCAACGTGAACTGGCTTTCACCCGTGAAGATTCGCACCACCCTGATCGGAGGCCAGAAGAAGATGCTGGTCTGGAACGATCTCGTGGCGGACGAAAAGATACGTGTGTACGACAAGGGTGTCGCGATCAGCGGGGGAGAAGGAATCCGTGACGTCCTCGTAAGCTACCGAACCGGCGACATGTGGGCGCCGCAGATCGAACAATCGGAAGCGCTGCGTGTCGAACTCGCTTACTTCGCGGATTGCGTCCTCAACAACAAGACGCCAATCAACGACGGCCACGCCGGCCTTCGAGTCGTCCGCATGCTGGAAGCAGCGGATTGTTCCATTCAAAAGAGAGGAGAATTGGTGCGCCTGTGAATGAGTTCTGTGCGATTGGTTCAGACGTGAAATTGGGAAACGGAGTCACACTTTCCAAGTTCATTAATCTTTACGGCTGCGAAATCGGCGACAACGTGAAGATAGGAGCATTTGTTGAAATTCAAAAGAATGCAACGGTCGGAAAGAACTGCAAAGTCTCCAGCCACAGCTTTATTTGTGAAGGCGTGATTATCGAGGACAATGTGTTCATCGGCCATAGCGTGACTTTCATCAACGATTCCTACCCGCGGGCAACTGCGGCCGGTGGCCAGTTGCAGAGCGAAAAGGATTGGAAGGTCGAGCAGACCCTCGTAAAAAAAGGTGCCTCAATTGGTTCCGGGACTACGGTTCTCTCCAAGGTCGTCATCGGGGAGAACGCCATCGTCGGCGCTGGCAGCGTCGTGACAAAGGATGTACCCGCGAACTCGATTGTGGCGGGAAATCCTGCAAAGCTTTTGCGTTATATCACCGCGGAGGCAAGGACTGCATAATGACGAACAACGGAAAGATTGCATTTCTGAATCTGGTCAGCGTTCACGAAGAACTCGAGAAGGAACTTGTTCCCGTCTTCCAGAAAGCACTGAGAACAGCAGGCTTCATCGGCGGGCCAATGGTTGAAGAATTTGAGCAGTCGTTCGCCGCATTCTGTGAGACGCGGTTTGCGATCGGCGTGAACAGCGGGACGGATGCGCTCCGTTTTGCCTTGATGGCAGCGGGCGTCCGCGAAGGAGAATCAGTCGTTACCGTGCCGAATACGTTTATTGCCACGACGGAAGCGATTTCGCAGGCGGGCGCGCGCCCCGAGTTCGTGGATATCGATGAGCGCACCTACAACTTGGATCCGGAGAAGCTGCGCAGCTTCCTCGAGCACCAGTGCTCGCGCGACCGTGCAGGCAAGTTGATCAGCCGGAGGACAGGGCGGCCGGTGACGGCAGTGGTTCCGGTACACCTCTATGGACAGTCCGCCGAGATGGATGCCATCCAAGAGCTAGCGGTTCGCTACAACCTGATCGTCATCGAGGATGCCTGCCAGGCCCACGGCGCTGAGTATTTCTCCAAATGTAACCATCGCTGGAAGAAGGCCGGTTCGGTCGGCAAGGCGGCAGCCTTCAGCTTCTATCCTGGAAAGAATTTGGGCGCGTGCGGCGAAGCGGGCATAGTCACGACTAATGACGAGGAAATGGCGCGCAACATCCGCATGATCCGCGATCACGGGCAAGCAAAAAAGTACTACCACGACATGGAGGGGTACAATGGGCGCCTGGACTCCATTCAGGCGGGGATTTTAAGCGTGAAGCTGAAGTACCTGCCAAGCTGGAACCAAAGCAGGTGCGAGCGCGCCCGCAAATACAATGAACTGTTTGCCGCGGCGGAGACAAATATCATCACGCCGTATGAACCCTCGTGGTCGAAGGCCATTTATCATCTCTACGTCATTCAAGTGGAGGACCGGGAAGCGGTGCAGACCGCGCTCGCCAAGGAAGATATTGGCACCGGGATTCATTATCCGATTCCTCTGCATCTGCAGAAAGCGTACACCAACCTTGGGTATGGGCTCGGCGATTTTCCTGTGTGCGAGAAAGCTGCGGAACGAATCCTGTCTCTCCCCATGTTCCCTGGCCTTTCAGAACAAGAGCTGGAGCGCGTCGTAGAGGCTGTAATTCGAAGCGTACAAAGCACCGCGGCCGAACGTCCCGCAACGGTGTCAGCCTAATCTATCAGGCAGGCCATACCGGAGACCGCAGTAGGTGATGGACAGGGGTGGTTGCCAGGTCTCTTGTGGGCGGTACAGTACGCACCATTAGGAAATCGAGGACGGCCCAGCGGAGACGCGTTACGAAGTGGAACACCATTCGAAGGAGGCCAAGGTGTTGAGTGAACCAAAAAGCGTCGTTGTCGTCGGACTAGGAGAGGTGGGCCGGCCCCTCCTCGAACTCGTCTCCGAGCATCACAATGCCGTTGGAGTGGATATCACGCCGCCCACCGGAGAGATCGGAAAGGTCGATGTTTTGCATGTCTGCTACCCGTTCGACATCAAAGATTTTGTTGGTGAGACCGCCCGTTATATCGAGCTTTTCCGGCCAACGCTGACGATCATCAACAGCACCGTGGCAATCGGGACCACGAGAGCAGTAGCCGAGCGAACGGGTGCCGCGGTAGTGCACAGTCCGGTACGCGGCAAGCATGCGCGCATGCTGGAGGAAATGCGTGTCTACACAAAATTCGTGGGAGCGATAGATCCCGCAATCGGCGAGCTTGCGGCCAGACATTTCAACTCTCTTGGGTTGAAAACCAAGGTGTTGTCGTCTACGGAAGCGACCGAACTGGCGAAGCTTACGGAAACGACTTACTTCGGCTTGATGATCGCCTGGGCGCAAGAGGTCGAAAGATATTGTGATCAATCGGACCAGCAGTACGACGAAATCGTCTCCTTCTGGGAGGAAATAAAGTTCTTTCCTTCGGTCAAGTACTTTCCAGGTATCATTGGCGGCCATTGCGTCATGCCTAACATCGGACTCCTGAACAAGTTTAACCATTCCGTGATTCTCGAGGCGATTCAGGACTCTAACGAAAAGAAGATCGAGCGAGACGCCCGCACGAAATTGAGCAATCACAGTATGACGGACAAGCGAATGGCAGTTGGGTCAAGGAGTTGAAACCGTTGCGGCAACCGCGGACGAATGCGAGGGCCAGGGGCGCATCGCTGATTGGACACTGAGCATGGTTCGTTCGTCTAGGACCCACCCAACTGATCCCGCTTTGCAAATTCAACCTCCGATGGCCTCCAGCAGCCGGCGGCTTCGAGGAAAGCGGACGGCGATGGTTACGTTTTCGCTTTACCCTGGCGATCCAAGACCACGTCGCGCCGTGGATGCGCTTGTGGGGGAAGGGATGGAGGTGGACTTGATATGCCTTGGAAGCGAAAACGCTCCTCGGCGTGAGAAACTGAACGGCGTCGAGGTCCTCCGTGCCCCACTCAAAAACCGCCGGGGCGGCAAGTTGGCATACGCGTGCCAGTATGCTGCCTTCATTCTGATTTCGTCCGTTATCTTTGCCTTGCGCTCACTGACCCGCCGCTACGACTTGGTGTACGTGCATAACATGCCCGACATTCTTGTGGTGAGTTCGTTGATACCGAAGGCGCTGGGAGCAAAGGTGATCCTCGATCTACATGATCCAATGCCTGAACTCATGATGACGATATTCAACCTTGACAGGGACAGACTAATCGTCCGACTCACAAGTCGAATCGAGAAGTGGAGCATCGCACGCGCTAATTTAGTGTTGACAGTTAACGTCGCATGCAAGCGAATTTTCGGCTCCCGCAGCTGCTGTCCGGAGAAGATTGGAGTGATCATGAATTCTCCGGACAACGAGATTTTTCCGTTCCGCACGCCAGAATCATACGCCTCCAGAAACCAAGCGCGCGACAAACGCTTCGTGATCATGTATCACGGGTCGTTAGTTGAACGGAATGGCTTGGACCTCGCAGTTGACGCACTTGCGCGAGTCCAAGAGTCTGTCCCAACCGCGGAACTTAGGATTTATGGTGCCAGGACTGTTTTTCTCGACCGCGTGATGGAGGCGGCCCGAAGCAAAGGCCTGGAGGAAGCGATTCGTTACCTGGGGCCGAAGCGACTCGAGGATCTTGTACCAGCTATCGAAGAATGCGACGTCGGCATCATTCCGAATCATCGGAATGCGTTTACGGAGATTAACACCCCGACTCGAATCTTCGAGTACCTGGCTTTGGGGAAGCCAGTAGTTGCTCCCCACACGCCGGGCATTCAAGATTACTTCAGCAATGAATCTCTCCTTTTCTTCGAGTCCGGCAACTCGGAGGACCTTGCAAAGAAAATCGAATATGTATTCTCCCACGGCAAAGAGGTTAATGAGATCGTAGAGCGAGGGCAGCAGGTTTATCTGACGCACATATGGGGCAACGAGAGGCAGACACTGGTGGGTCTGGTGAGCGACCTCCTTAAGGGGGAAAAAGATCCCGTGCAACTGTGCTCCATATAGCTGGTGCTGCTCAAAGGAAACCAAGAAATTGCTGGCATGATCGGGGTCATTGCGAATCCGTCGGAACACTCTGTCGTCTGTGAGTTCTTTGAGCTGTTCAAGACTCCGTGGGAGTTTTACCGGAGCGAAGGGCAGTATGAAGTCCTGCTCTGCTCCGGAGATGCCGGGTTGCCCGAAAATCTCGCGAAACTGGTCCTGATCTATGCCGGTCAGAAGCTACCATTTGACGCGGAATCCGAAATTGAAATCGCTTCCGAGCAAAAAGAGACTCGCATCCTCTCCTACGGAGGAATCCGAATCCCGATCTATGGATGCAGCATCACCTTTCGAGAAAGAGGAACGGTGGACTCGGGAGATGAAGACACCCACCAGCAGGCGATGCATTTGGAGCAGCAGAAAGGAAGGGTGTTAGCGCGCATCGGCTATGACCTGTTCGGTGAGGTTCGAGCTTTGCTTACTTTGGGCCAGCCTGCTGCTAACGCCGGCATTCCGGCATTGGAGTTACATATCGCAGTCTTGCGGGATCTAATCGTTGCGAGTGGCTTCCCTCTAGTTGAGATCCCGCCGGTCCCAGCTGGGTATCGATTCATTGCTTGCTTAACCCACGACGTAGATCATCCCTCCATCCGCCACCACAAGTTTGACCACACCATGTTTGGGTTTCTAGGCCGTGCAGTCCTCGGTTCCGTGTTTGACGTGCTCCGGGGACGGGCGCGCTTGCGCAATTTACTGACCAATTGGGCTGCGGCCTTGAAGCTACCGTTTGTTCATCTGGGTCTCGCAAAGGACTTCTGGGACGAGTTCGATGATTACACGAAGCTGGAAAAGGGATTAAGCTCATCTTTCTTCGTGATTCCTTTCAAGGACTATCCAGGACGGACTAGACGGGGCCCGGCGCCCAGCCGGCGCGCGTCTCGCTATGGGGCGACTGACATTGCAGGCCACATTCGAAAAATGATCTCCGCAGGCTGCGAAGTCGGAGTACACGGGATCGATGCGTGGCTTGACAGTTCCATCGGGCGTGAGGAACTGGAACAGATTCGTCGAATAACGGGAATCCAAGATGTGGGAGTGCGAATGCACTGGCTTTATTTTGATGAACAATCACCTGCGACACTGGAAAAAGCGGGCGCCGATTACGATTCCACGGTTGGCTACAACGAGACGGTTGGGTATCGCGCAGGAACGACTCAGGCTTATAAACCCTTGGAAGCGACCCGCCTACTCGAACTGCCGTTGCATATCATGGATACTGCCTTGTTCTTCCCAGCTTATCTTGGTCTATCCTCAAACGAGGCCAGCAAACGAGTTGACGGTATCATCGACAATGCGGTTCGGTTTGGCGGCAGTGTCACGGTCAACTGGCATGACCGAAGCATCGCCCCTGAAAGATTATGGGGTGATTTTTACGTGGGCTTGGTGGACGAGCTCAAAAACCGAGAAGCTTGGCTCTCGACCGCCTCCCAGGCAGTCTCCTGGTTTCGTAAACGTCGGTCGGCAATCTTCGAGACCGTCGGCGGGGAATCGCGTACTTTGCGTGTGAAAATCGGGGTCGATGGAAATGAGGAACTACCTGGTTTGCGGTTGCGAGTCCATAAACCCGGGGGGTCGTCTCAAGATACCGCGATCAGCGCGGCTGTGTCAGATCATGTTCACGAGATCAGTTTGAATCACAGAGTTGCTAGTTGAGTGTTCTCGACCATGTTCCGGAGGTCGTGCACGCCAAGGTCTGCGAACTCCGGAGCGCGTGGTACAAGCGCGAGCCCCAAGACACTGACAGGGCTTCTTGAAGGCGAGCCATGTCGAAGATCGCCGGTGTCATTGTGAAGAGTCGAGGGAAGTGTCGAAGCGAGGACTGCTACGAGTGCTTAAGGCTCTCTGCTAGGAGAGTTTCTGTCTGCCTTTTACTGGACACGAAATGACTAAATTCTTCGAATTAGAGATGCTCTCGCGGAGGCGGTAAATGTCCCCTGCGATAGCCACTGTCGTTTACTCCCTTTTGATCGTGGGACTTTTTTGGCTCGACCGGGATAAGAAGGCCCGGACCTCGGTGGGCCTGTGGATTCCCGTTGTTTGGTTTTCGGTGGCTTGTTCGCGATCGGTGGGCCAGTGGTTGCAGGTGAACTCAATAGATTCACCCGACCAAGTACTGGAGGGGAGCCCGGTCGACCGGCTGGTATTCACGGGCTTGCTCGCTGTCGGACTGATTGTCCTTGTCAGAAGAGGACAGCGAGTTGGGAGGTTCTTGCAAGCGAATGCAATAATCCTATTGTTTTTCTTCTACTGCGCCGTGAGTCTGTTCTGGTCCGACTACCCCGACGTAGCATTCAAGCGCTGGACCAAGGCTTTGGGCGACCTCGTTATGATCCTGATCGTCTTGAGTGATCGCGAACCTACTGCCGCACTGAAGCGACTCCTCGCCCGGGCGACTTTCGTCCTAATCCCACTTTCCATTTTGCTCATCAAGTATTTCCCCAACCTCGGGCGGGGGTACGGCGTCTGGCTCGGGGAAGTTCACTACTCAGGCGTTACAACAAACAAGAATGCTCTTGGGGTGATTTGCCTCATCTTCGGCCTGGGATCTGTGTGGCGCTTTCTCGCTGCCTACCGGGATCGGAACTGTACAGGCCGGACCCGACGGCTGATCGCTCACGGAATCATTCTGAGCATGGTGCTCTGGCTGTTTTGGATCGCCAATTCGATGACGTCCATAAGTTCCTTCCTCATGGCGAGCACGTTACTCTTGTGGGCGAACTCTCGTGCGGCTAGCCGAAGGCCAGCGCTCGTGCATTTCCTTACAGCAACAATGCTAGCTGTTTCTGTCGCTGTATTGTTCTTTGGAGTGAGTCCGAGCGTCCTGGGGACAATGGGAAGAAACCCGACGCTCACTGACCGGACTGAGGTTTGGTCAGTTTGCCTCAGCCTGGTTCAAAATTCGGTGCTGGGGACCGGCTTCGAGAGTTTCTGGCTGGGGCCGCGACTCGAGAAAATGTGGAGCATGTACTGGTGGCGCCCGAACGAGGCTCATAACGGTTACCTCGAGATCTTTTTGAACCTGGGATGGGTGGGAGTAGCTTGGCTCGTTGTCATCATTGCGACAGGATACCGAAGGGTCTTCAGGGTGTGGCGCAGCAATGTCTCGACAGGCAGCCTCGTGCTGGCATATTTCTTCATGGGGCTGGTTTACAACTTTACGGAGGCAGCGTTCTTGCGGATGATGGCTCCAGCTTGGATATTTTTCCTTTTCGCCATGACCAGTCTCCCAGAAGCTCCAAGCCCCAAGATCCCGGAAATTTCAGACTCTGACCGGACCCGAAATGGGGGGGCCGTCAAACTACGGGAGACTCAAGCTTCGCGTGATACAGAAAAAGGTGACCGTTCACATCAACTGGCAGGGACTCGAGGCTGACAATGGGAACATGTCTTTCGTCTCCGAAGACCGTCAGCAAAGAGGCCGCCGCTTCCGGAACCGTGGTACCGGCGCTGTCAGTTGAGATTGAAGTCGCTTTGCTCACCGGCGGTTTTGACAAGCCCTACGCATTCGGCTTGGCGTTGGCGCTTGCATCAAAAGGTGTGTGGCTAGATGTGATCGGCAGCGATGACGTGGACAGTCCGGAAATGCACACCGCTCCCAAACTAAACTTTCTCAATCTGTGGGGAAGTAAGCATGATGCCAGTCTCGTTAGAAAGATATCGAGGGTGTTGATCTACTATACTCGTCTGCTCCGATACGCCACGGTCGCAGAGGCAAAGATTTTTCACATCCTATGGAATAACAAGTTCCAGTTCCTCGATCGAACTCTGCTGATGCTGTACTACAAACTCCTCGGGAAAAAAGTCGTTCTCACCGCGCACAACGTCAACGCCGGGAAGAGGGACTCGAACGACTCGCTGTTTAACCGCAGTACGCTAAGAGCGCAGTACCGGCTTGCGGATCATGTCTTCGTTCACACTGAAAAGATGAAGCGTGAGCTCCTCCAGGATTTTGGCGTTCAGGAAAGAACAGTCTCTGTAATTCCTTTCGGACTCAACAATTCTGTTCCGCACACAGATCTGACTCCCGGCGAGGCGAAACAGCGCCTGGGCATCAGAGACAGTGAAAGGACGATTCTGTTCTTCGGCGCTATTCGGCCTTACAAGGGTTTAGAACACTTGGTTAACGCATTTCAACAGCTTGCGGCCACCCATTCAGAATATCGGTTAATTATCGCCGGCGAGTCAAGGAAGGGGGCCGAACAGTACTTGGACGAAATCCAACGGACGATCAACGGTCACGTCAGTCGAAGGCAGGTATTGCAGGAGATCAGATACATTCCGGATGAAGAAACAGAGCTGTATTTCAAAGCAGCAGACGTCCTGGCTCTGCCTTACACGCATGTCTTTCAGAGTGGTGTGCTTTTCCTGGGATATAGCTTCGGCCTGCCCGTAGTGGGAGCTGACGTGGGCTCTATCAGGGAAGAAATAATCGAGGGCAGGACAGGGTTTCTGTGCAGGTCATGTGATTC
>Ga0137390_10003066_pt1 | contig 13509 bp, 27 predicted proteins | sample 15con2h24AmetaG_FD_104937 | JGI IMG/M metagenome (GOLD analysis project Ga0137390, IMG submission 104937) | Vadose zone soil microbial communities from Angelo Coast Range Reserve, California, USA - 15con2h2.4A metaG | ecosystem: Environmental > Terrestrial > Soil > Vadose zone > Saprolite... | reverse complement strand
TGAATGCTTTGATCGCTACCCACCGGGCAGTTCGCCAAGAATGGACGGCAGCGTGAGACCCTATTAAGGGCCGTGTCGTCCCCGGAGCCCGGCGGCATTCGTTCATAATAAGGGACAATTTGGGGGAGGTTCGACGCTGTGCGCGCACAGCCAAGCAGGAACGTGAGTGCTGCGATACACCAGCCCGCCCGCTATCTCGATTTTGAACTCAGCGCGCGCCGAATGATGCCCGTAGACGCGTTCTACTGTCGCGACGCACCGAGCAGCCTCGCGACCGTGCAGATGTCAACGCCGGCCTGTGTCGCGGGTGCGCAAGGGGGGCACAATCACCACGGCAATCGCCGCATCAGGAGCGCAACAATGAGCGTCGCGACGACAATCCAGCACGTCAGGCGCTCACGCCGTTCTCTATCATCGCGTCTCTCCTGAAGCCACTCAACAATTTCTCGGCGCCTCTCGCGCAGCAACTTATCCAGTTCGCCTTCCGTCGAAGAAGGCCCGCCCGCTCCCACGGCATTGGCCAATACGTCTTCGCCGAATAGCTCAAACTGAGCTCTTAGCTCGGGCGATATGTTGGCACGGAGCACCTTCTTCCACATTGAACTGCCCACGCAGTGTTTCAATCCCGGGCGTCTGAGAGCGTGGAGCGACCTTAAGCCATGGCCGATATGCCGCGGCGCCGGCAAGCGCAAGAGTGGATAATCGATTGGGATTGCGCCAATACATGTATGGTCGGCTACGCCAGTAAACGGTTGGAAGAGATACGCCGGGAAGGCATGGAGTGAGCTAGCTGGTCCGCCTCACGCGGTTGTGACTTCGCGTGCCGAGTTCAGCGAACAGAATCCATCTTGCTGCCATCGCGTCCCAGGTAGCTTGATCTCCGGGGACCTAGCGAATTTGGACTTCGCCTCGCATTCAGCAGCAAACCTCCGGAATTTCTCTGAGAGGTTCATTGGGAGTCTCCTCTCTCCCCTCTCCGCGTCGGAAACCTGATACTTTCATTTGGCCGTGTGGCTGGCGGATGACGCTATTCCCCGAATGTCAACACGACGCCACGCCGCCACCGACGGGCATGGTACTTATCTGAATTAGCCGGGTAGAGCCAATGTGAAGGCATGCGCGTTGCGGCCCGTTCGATGCTGAGGCAGTAGAATCAGGATCAATCTGAGGCCAGCCCCTTTCGGGACTTCAGATAGCGGAGCAAGGCCGGCGCCGCGTGAGGCCATGGTTACGAGCCCACGCAGGAATCAAACGCTGGCGACAGCGGCGCGCCCGGGCTGCAAAGCACTGATCGAACTTATGAGCATGCTTGGCCGGAGCCAGCGGTTCATCCCTTTCACCGCGCCCGCTGCTCAGAGAAATTGAAGGCGCGGCCCATACAAGACGCCGGGCGAATCACGGCCGGCGTCTTGATTGAATTCGAATTCGCCGCGGCGGCAGCGAGACTCACCGGGCCGCAACGGACTGCAGGCATCGACGGCTCGCCGCGAGCTCGGCTTCATAATAGCCGACATCGGCCAGCAGCAGCGGGGTCCGCACCGCCATGCGGCGCAACTTTTCGACGAAGTCGACAAGTTGCTTGATACGCAGCGCTTCCTGATCAGCGGGGTGCGAGCAGCGAGCCCCCGGGAAACCATTCGGCGCGGTCTCGGACTGAAGCGGTCCTAACGTCTGGGCGCCAGAGGCAGACGGGGCACCGAAAATGACCGCCGCCGAAAACGCAAGTCCGGTAAAGAAGCGGGCGCGAGTCGTGGTCAAGGTGGCCTCCTGGTTCTCGTTGTTAAGCTATTTATTAGTTTGTCAGCCTTTCGGAAGGTTCGTTGCGGCCAACAAAGACGTTACCTCCCGACTTCGGACGGACCGAGAGGCTGCAAAAAGTAGGGACGTTCCGATGTCGTGGAATCTTCCTCTACCGCCATGCCGCCCCCCGGACTTGATCCAAGAATTGTCACGGGCATCAACGTCTTTCTTGCACGGCCTCCGTAATTAAGAAGTGGAGGGCCGGGACAAACTGACAATGACAACGTAAAAATGATTCAGCATGACCGAACGCACTCTGGGCGCTGTTCGGAAACGTTTGAGGGCCGGCCAGCGCGCCTGCTGGATGGTGGACAGCAGCCACGGGCCGTGCCCTCCCGATTTCTTCGACATATTCGCTCAGCTACTCGCCGAGGTCGTCGAAGTGGAAGTGGACTCTACTGTGCCTGGGGTCGCGGGCTCGCGGGAGCCGTAGGTCGAGGCGCTGCCCCGGTGGTCGCGGGCGACGGCGTCGGGGCCGTGCGCGCAGGGGACTTGTAATACTGAAAATCGGGCGCGTCCTGGAGCTGGTCTTTCGTCCACGCCACTTTCAGCTTGACGTTGCTCGGGTCGTTCGCGTTGCTTGCAGGAGTGTTGTTGTCGTTACTGCCGGTATTGACCGGGACAGCGTTGAATGCGCTCATGTCAATGGCGACGTTCTTTGCGCCAATGCCGAGGAACCCGCCTACGCCTACGACCATGCCAATAATCTTGCCGGTCCCGTCAAATAGCAGGTCATTGACGGAGCCGATACGTGCATTGTCCGGACCGAGCACGTCGCTTCCTCTGAACTTTGTAAACACCCACTGGTCTGCGCCTTGTGAGGTAATGAATTTAGCTTCCGACGCAGAGGCCGATTCTTTCGGCGCCGCTGACTGGTCTTTCGCTTGCGGTACGGTCGGGGTTTCTGACTGGGCAATCGCGCCTGAAATGATTACGCCGCTAACGGCCGTCGTGATCAGAAGTGTCTTCAGCATTTCGACCTCCTTCATTTGATGGCAACGTGCAGCGCAGAGGAGGCAATCCCAGCCCACCACCGCGATGTCGTTGCGTAATTGAATCGAACTCACGAAACGGCTGCGGGTTCCCGTCGGCTTCGTCTTGAGATGGTTGCTGCCTTTTTGCCGGCATTTCCATACCCGGCGAAGGCGGACGTAGAATTAAATTCGATACCCGCGCCTCTAAATAATAACAAAAAATGACACCATATCCTTTTTACAATTTGTTGTGATTGCTCCACCGCTGTACCGCTGCAAGAAAGCCTCATCGCGTACACAGTTTCACTATGATGTGGCGGACCGAATCTTCGTGATCATACGCATGCGGCGATCGATCGCACAAACATGCAACGTCCTGATTCTTTTTCAAAAACGAATCCGTGCCTTGCCACGGCCCCAAAACCGTAACGATCGGGACAGGAGCCGGTAAGCTTGAAGGATTGACAGGAGCCGGTAAGTTTGGAGGATCATCGGTAATCTTCAGTACGGCGTTGTCGCGTCCAAAGAGTTCACAACGCTACGAAGAGAGACGAGGTGCACGCAGCAAACCTATCGAAGGTGCTGCGAGCCCACCTCGCTGACATACTGACGTACGACGACAAGGCGTACGACGACAAGGCGCAGACCTGCCCAAGAGGGTCGTACAGCCAATTTTGGCTCGGGCTCTCCATGGGTGGACATTATTCCGACCCGCGTCATTTCTGACGAGTGGTTCTTGATCCGGACGAAATTGCAGTCCTAACGGTCTAACCAATGTTCGGCCGGTGCGTTTGGTCATTTCTGAAGGAAAGCAGCTGAATGAGTAGAGACAACCTGAACGGCTTTGCGGTGAGTATCGAACGATCTTTCGCTCCCGAGAAGATCGGAGAGGATGCGTCGACGACGTCCGCGCCGTGGGTTCCGCGAATCTCTCACGAGATCCTTCGGGACCTTGGCATGTCAGACGATGCGATCGTCCAGTACTTCTGTCGGTTTCGGCATGGCCAATTGGAGCGGTTCGTCCAATTGGTCCTGCACAAACGTGGTTGGATGTGTCGTAGCTGGCGGGGACACATGAGTAACGAGGGAGTTCTATCATTTCCAAAAAGAAATACCACATCGACCAGACAGAAGGCGCGACGCCGTTTAGTTTGATCCCGTCGGCGTTTATGACCATGGGAAGACAACACATTCATGAATGCGTGAGGGCTCACGCCCAACTGGTCGACAAATTTCAAGAGGTGAACCGGAGCTGGCTTCAATATCTTCAATCCGAGGCCGATCTCTCCGCCGAGCTTACACCCAAGATGATTACAGCTCGATCGATCCCGGGCGCTGCAACGGTCCTTCTAGAATGGACCAACCGACGTGTGGAAATGGCAGCGCTAGACGCCAAGCATGTCCTGGCTGACACACAGGAGATCATGGAGATCGGACTTCGTATGCTGCCTGGCGGCTGGCTATTCAATGGCAAGGGCTGCGGTAGCTCGATTTCGGCTGCGACGGCTGGTTTTCCGTCTCCGGCCTCCCCGCCTTCATCAGCTCGACCAGATTGCTCGGCGTCGCCGACGGCACCGTTTTGAACTTGCTTGCGGGCATCGAACAAACGGCTAGCCTGGAAGCACCAGGTCGTAGTGACGATGCTGCATGACGCAAAACCCAAAGCCTCCGACAGGGTCTTGTCGAAGGCTTTACCGAATAGCACTGGCGTAAGCGTCGACCCTTTACGGCACGTCCGTCTGGCGCTTCCGCCATTCGAGGAATTGGTGGAAGAGCCGCTCCTTTTCCCGATCGAGTAGCGGCGGGTTCGTCTTTCCCGAAGGAGGGCGCGGAGCAGATGCGCTGCTCGTATCTGGCGCATGTACCTTGGCGACCTTGGGGAGCGAGGAGGTCCTGTGCTGCTCCTGCTGGAGATTCGGCTTCGCATCGGCCCGTCGTTGAACCAGCTGCCGGTTCTCTTCATCGGATAAGCGGCTTGAAAACGGCAGAATGCGCTCGACAATTCGATAAGGCGGCTCTGACATCTCAGCGGCGCGCCTTGAACAACTCACGCTCGTCGCAAGGATTATAAGCGCGGGCACGATCGCTTCACCGGTCAGGAGAAAGCGATTTCTGCTGGCGCCCCGCCTCTGGAGATCAACATGCATGCGGCTCTCCATTTTTGTCGGGGAACTAACGTTTCCATTTGGGAGTGGTTCCGCGATTCGCAGAGCGGCAAGCTGGTAGAACTATGCCATTGCAGATGCCGAGATAATTTCCGTGCTTTGCTAATTAGATAAAAAAGGACGCAGGCAGGACAAATACCTACCTCAGTGGGGAAATTATTGAAGTGCATTTCGCGTCTGGGACCGACGTGTATTGCTAGCCGTTGCCCCGCTCTGCGAACGTGTTTCAACGCACAACTGTCTGCATCAATGGGGCTTAACCTGAAAAATTAGGTCAATACCGTGTCTACACTTAGTCAGTGAACGCCACGGCGAAGGAGCTGCTGGTAGCCATTCTCTATCATCCACTTGGCCCGCGATAGATGGCTCTGCCAAGCATTGTGGACGCGTTTTGGTTCGAGAATGGGATCGATTTCAAGCACGAGAAGAGCAGCTTCCATCCAATCGGCACCGTCCGCTTCTGCGTCAAGCGGCCGAATGTACTCGATCATGTGCTCCTCATCGTTATCCCGGCAGTACGCATGTGTCTCACGACAGGCGGACTGACGGCGCGGCGGGGCTAGGGCTTGCTCTTTCTTGCCGATCGGATACTTTGAAATAATAAGTATCTGCTGTTGTTTTGTTGTTGTTGCTCTCGATGCCTCGTGAATCGCCGACCAGCCCGAAGCCCGAGCCTCGCATCACTTGTCCTGCCAGCCAACCGGCAATGAGCCCAACTAGAATAATGACCAGGAGGTTTTCATTCGACAGATGCATAGCTCGTTTGCTCTCAAATAGAAAATGCAGACTCTCGTTGCCCAATTACGTCTTCGGTAACATGCGAAAGGGCGTTCGATCTGCCTGCCGCTGAGAGTCGTCGCTTGGCTTGAATGACAGTTCGATCAGCCAAAGGACACAATACGCGGTGACGCGCAGGAGGCAGTAAGTGAAGCATACGATGGTCCCTGACACGATCAGAGCTTGCAGGACGGTAGTGAGCGTTAGCATGGCGCGAGATGTTTTGAGCTGAGACGGCCCGGATCACGGTGTGGAATAGCCCGGCGCCGGTCACGACCGTGCGCCGGGGTTCAAGAAGGTAGGTGCCGGCGGTGGTTTCAGACCGCCGATAAAGTGGCACTGGCGATCCTTAGTTAGCCGCAGGCCCATACGTACTCACCGTAGTAGTCCGACCATACCCAGCACGGGCCAACGCCGTAATACCACCAACGGCCATGCCAGAAATGGCGGCGGTGTTCGCCGGCGACAAATGCGTGGGCGCGATATCCTGGCGCGACATGTATACCCGGTCTGGGTCCACGCCCAGCCACAATGGGGCCGCCCGGCCCATGCCCAGTCGCGAAGCGTCCACTGGCAATGTGTCCGCCGCCACCACCGAAGTGTCCACCGCCGCCGCCGCCAAAATGGCCACTGCTGCCACCACCAAAGTGTCCACCGCTACCACCACCAAAGTGTCCGCCGCCGCCACCACCAAAGTGTCCGCCGCCGCCACCACGACCACCGCCGCCGTGTTCCGCGGAAGCATCGGTGGCAAGCGATAGGCTGCCAAGCGCGAGAATTGCGGCTAACGCAAAGACTGATTTGCCCGTCATGTTTTGCTCCTTCTTGTCAGTGTCAATCTTGGTGGGAGTGGCTCTAGGTCTTTGGCCTAACCGGACGCGACGCAAGCGTCATCTGTCAGGTCTAGAGGCTCGCTTGCTGTTTGAGGTCGCTCCGCACGCGGGAGTGACATTCTTCGCTGAGTTGCAACAATCCCAAACCGACCAAACGGCCGGTAGGAGGATCGCACTCGCGCGGCATCTCCACCGGCACAACTCTCAATTTCGGAGCGATTTGTCCGCCTTGCTCTTTCGATGACGGCGCTCCGCGATCCTCGCGTTTGGAAATGACTGTCGTGCGTTTCAGCGGATCGAACTCGAACACCAGCCGTCCGTTGGTGTCCTTGATTGTGATCGTGGCATTAACGGGACCCCCAATCTCCAACATCCCAAAACCGTCTTGCGCGTCGGCAGAACGAGCCCGCGGATCTGTCGTCCTTGCATGAAGGCGGTCGTCCTTACGAAGTCGGTTCACGACTTGCGGTTTATCTTCGCTTGCTGCGATCGCTTCTGTCGTCCAAAAATGCGAAATCTCTAGATAAAGCGCGGCACCCGCTCCAAGGCACAACCCAATCCCGCACAAGCCTGCAAACTTGATCGACATGATACCTCCCCGAAGAAAAGTGCCCGATGGTTTGCCGCATGTCGGTCACCAGCAGAAAAGTGCGTCGGACAAGTTCTTGTTCCTGGTCATCCATCACACCTTCGCGAGTGATTCCCGCCCTCCGATCACACGTTCGCGATCGCAGACGTGGGCGCGTGCACCCAAAAACGACGACATGCCGCAAGCAATCGTGATGACTGGTGAGGAAGGCCGGTGGTCGTGCACGTGCCGCTATGGATGAACAGGAAGATCGTGGTGCCGGAAGCCGCGGACTCGGCTCAAGGCTGGTCCGACGCGCGCGATTGACGCTTCGTCAAATTATCTTTCGTCGTGATCGTGCTCGCTGCAGCGGCCGGCGAACATGTGACCGAAAGCCAATCCTGTGAACGGACTGAGCCGGATGGCGCGGGTCGCGCATGCCCAGATAAAGGGTGCATAGTCGTGGGCTTGCCTCGTTGCCTGACGAGTCTGCGGCATGCCTTGCAGATAGTAATCGAAAGCATCCATTTTTCTGTCGGCTTGCGTCTGGCGCGCTCGATCTCGCCTCGTTCCATCTTTAGAGCGATCGCGCCCACCACGCTTGCCGTGACTTGATTCTGCAGATCGAAAATATTCTTGATGGAGCGATCGAAGCCGTCGGCCCAGACGTGCGCTCGGTCAAACTTCGATCGCCCCTCCGGCCATCGTCCGTGATCGTTGAACAAATGGTTCACTCGCGAACGCGTGATAGGGGGCGAGGAATCACTCGCGAACGAGTGATAGGAGGGCCGGGAACAAGAACCTGTCCGACGGACTTTTCCTGTCTGGTGGCCGACATACAGCAAATCACTCGGGCACCGCCTTTTCTTGGGGAGGTCACACTAGCCTAGCCTACGCCGGTTAGCCGCTTCGATAGCTCCGACCTAACGGATGGCGACTCGCGCGACGCGTGCCGTTAGGCAAAGGACCCCGGTCTCTCCCTCTCTCTCTGCACCGCGGGGCGCGAAAAAGAAGATGAACAAAAAGAAGATGAACCAGGACAAGCCATCTCTTCGAATAAGAACCGTGTACGCGCAAAAATCCGAAAGAAGGCCTGTGGTTAACCTTGGACCCGATATCAAAGCGAAGATCGGGATGCAGTTGCGCCTGATGTATGGCGAGGTCGTCGATCGGGGAGTGCCCGACCGCTTTGTTCAAATGCTTAAGCGGCTCGACGACCCGAATTGCGAGGGCAGGTGATGGGTCTCCGGAAGAATGTAAGGGAAGTGATGCTGGAGGCTGTCCCCAGCTTGCGCGCATTCGCGATCTCGTTGTGCGGAAATGTTGATCGCGCCGATGATTTGGTGCAGGAAACGCTGCTGCGGGCGTGGGGCAATATGGGTTCCTTTCAACCGGGCACCAACATGTCCGCATGGCTGTTTACCATCTTGCGTAACCTGTTCCGCTCGGAATATCGCAAGCGTCGACGCGAGGTTGAGGACGTCGACGGCTCCTATGCCGAGTCGCTGACGTCGCTGCCGGAACAGAACAGCCGACTTGAGATTGTCGAGTTTCGTGACGCGCTCACGCTGCTTCCGTCGGAACAGCGCGAATCGCTGATTTTGGTCGGTGCATCCGGGTTTTCCTACGAGGAGGCCGCTCAAATCTGCGGATGCGCCGTCGGCACTATCAAGAGTCGGGTAAATCGCGCAAGAAGCAGGCTCGCTGAGATTCTCTCGATAGATAGGGCCTGCGATTTCGGTCCCGATCGGAAACTCGCGCGGTCGCAAATTCGGATATCGTCTGCACCAATCGGCCTTGATCGCTAGCGCAGGATTTTCGGAAGCGGCCATCCCGGCAGCGATCTACACGACTGACGCGCAAGGCAAGATGACGTGCCGTATTTTAACATTTCGTACGATATCACACCCGCGAGGAGCGCGATCAGCCACCGGATCGTCCGTTCGCAGTCGGTGTCGGCGCCGATCAGCTCGGTGACATAGCGGATCCGGCTGCGGGGAACAGCACCACCATGCCGCGGATGCTGAACCAAGCGCCGCACCCGCCAGCACAATGGCGGCGACGTAGGCGGTAACGTCAGCGACATTCCATCGACCGACGGAAACCGCTCGGATTGAAATCGTTGGGTTTTTCGACATAGGCATTTTGCGCACGTGGCGCGCGCCGCCTGGAGCGCTGGGCCAAGGCGCGCAAGATCGACCTCCCATAACAATGCCCCGCGCCGCGAGGCGGCGCGGGGTGCTCGGGCCGGCGAGGTGGTCAACACTTGAGCTTCGATGGTCGAGTCATGGTTCAGACCAGCGACAGAAGGACCAAGACGATTCCGAGCGTCGCGATGTACCATACAAGGGAGCGCAGCAGAAAAACCCCTGCAGCGTACAAGGCGAGATAGATAACGCGACCCCAAAAATAGAGCTGAACACCCCACTCGGTCATCCAACTGTGCGTGGCCGCAACATGCGCTATCAGGACGGCTGCAGCAAACAACGGAAACGTCTCGACGAAATTCTGTAGTGCCCTCGCCAGTCGGCCCGCTACTCCGGTCAATGCAGGCACAGCCCCATCGCGAGAACTCGCTGTCCAGACATGGCGCGTTGCAGGCTTGCAGCATGCGAGGCGAGTACGATTTGTACCAGTCCAAGTACGATGCTGAGGGCGAGCATCTTGAGTTCAAGCGTCATTGCTGTCCCAATGCCGATTGCGAGGCGGACACGATAGCATCGCCTGGAACCATCGGCGTAGGCGCACCCAACATTTCGGCGGCGAACGGAGTGGCATGATGGCTTATCCCACGGGCTTCCATATCGATTGGCTGCGCCTTATTCGATTTCTGACGCAGTATGTTGCACCTGGGCTGGCCGCTATCGTCGTGGTTGCCGAGATCGTAGGCTGGCTTTTGGGCGCTCCTCTGTTCCTTTCTGTTCCATACAACTACGTCCTTCTTATTGTGTTCTCGCTCTTGACAGCGATCATGATCGGAATCTGCGGCTGGATCATCTGCCTGTGGGATCTCGATCGTTTGTTCTTCAAGCTTGAAGATCAAATCGATTCACAGATTGCGGCGTTGGAATCGAAATCTGGAGGAAGCGGAAACGATGGCACGCTACTCAGCCGCGCCAGGGAGCTGCTGCTCAACAAGGTCATGAAGGGCAGCAGAGCCATGTCGATCAGAGCGATCGAAAAGTCTTACTGGACCGATATCAATGCCGGCGGCGCATTGGCATTTCCCAAGCCGGACATCACTGCGGCAGTTGATCAGATTGAGAAAAGTCGTCGTGATCTGCTGGCGCCACTCACCGAAATCGTATCGCCTGTGGTCCCGCTTGGCAGCATTTCGGCTCCCATTGTCTCGCGCTTCATCTTCATGTGTCTTGCGCCGGAGATCAAGGTGCGCCTCTACCGCCGCCTGCTGTTGCGATTCCTGTCGCAGCTCGGCACTCTCTTCGTCCTCACCGCAATTTGCTTTTACATCAGCATTCTCGCTTGGTCGCGCGTGAGCGAGCCCGTGTTTTTCAGTCAATCCGCCGTCTCGCCGTTGAGCGTTGCTCTTTATCAGCTCGATTTGATGCTCCGCGGAGCGCTATTCGACTTCATGGAGCATATGCGTCAATCAATCTCGCCGGTCGCGGTCAATCGGAACGCCACGGCATTCCTCTACTACACGCTGGTGTTCCGCATGTTCGTTGCCATCTACGTGATGTCGTCGCTGTTCAGGGTGCTCCGCTTCGTGCTGCGGCGTTGGAGAGTACTGCTACGATAGCGACGCATACGATCTCAAATCCGCCAGCGACCGCGCCTTAGCCTTCGACTATGACCATAGCGGCAGGCCCGACCACCTTTTGCTCTACCGGCCCTTGCAACCCACCGAACCGCTCCCGGAACGCCTCCGCGTCTTCCGGCTTGACAAAGCAGAACACCAGCTGCCCTCGCCGCCGGCCTCACAAAGCTGCGGCGGGCTATGGCGGAGGGAACGAAATACCCGGCGCTGACCGATGAGGGAATAGCCGCTGCGTGACTTTCCCGCCCTACGAGACGTGACGGGCGCCTTGCGCGCCCGCCGCTACCGGCGCCGGCAGACGACGGCCGGGCGATGTCCGGTGATCGACAGCTCGCCGAGCGGCTGATCATGGCGCTGGTGGATAGGCTACCGGCGGATTCGGCGCTTCGGGTTCGATAACTGCGATTCTCGGAATCAATAACATCGTGAACGAGCGTTTTTCTTTGAAAGCTCGGGACCAAAGTCGCGACGATGCACATAGGTTCCGTGGGCATTCAGACGCGGCTTTCCGCGGCAACTCAATCGGAACGGTCTAGTTTGATGCTCAAAGGCTGGGGTGCATTTCCTGACAAAGGAGTGAACACCTTGAGACGCAAAATCATGATCGGATTGGCGGCGGCCGCGGCGATTATCGCATCGAGCTCAACGTTGAGCGCACAGTACCGTAGCTATGGCCGGCAGTACGGTGGCTATAGTATCCCTCGCGGTCAGATGGGTCGCCCTCTCGGCGAGTTTCGGAGAGGCCGTAGTGAGTTTGGCCGCCGAGGTGAGCTTGACAGAGGCCGCGGTCAGTTTGGCCGGAACCGTGGCGAGTTTGGCCGGGGCCGCGAGTGGGAGCGAGAGGGCGAGCCTGATTAGTCACCGCCGTGGTGACTTCACTACGCGTTCAGTGATGACTAGCAGCTTTAGCTGGGCCAGCACCTGGCGCCACTGCCCCAAGCGGCAGTGGCGATGGTTTTCGAAAAAAACTCTCTAAGCTTTTGAAGCCAATCCGGCAGAATGGCGCCACTGCGATTCCTAGAATCGGTAGACCGATGCGCCGCCGACGCCGGGAGCTTGCCGATCTCATGGCGCCCGGGCCCGGCGCCCGCGCTTCACTTCGATCGTGCACGAGATCACAGGTTCGCCGGTCTCAGGACTTTTCCATCGGTCCCAGAGGCCGGCGAAGCTCAGGACGCCGCCGTCTGCCCCGCTGATGAAATACGGCTGCCTGCCGTCCGGCACCTTGAGCCACTCGTAGTAGCCGCTTGCCAGGACGACGCACCGATTACGCCTGAGGGCGTCACGGAACATCGGCTTGTCGGCAACGGTCTCCGCTCGCGCGTTGAAGCTGGCCGGCAATTGCTTCAGGGGCTTTTTCCACCACCATGGTACAAGGGCCCAGCGCATTGAGACCAACTCGCGCGCGCCTTCGGCCGTTGTCCTCACAACATTGACCGCGTCCGTCGGCGCAACGTGTAGTGAGCCTGCAAATTGCGCGCAGGGCCGTCCGGGAGGTCGTACAGGTCTTGAATGTCGTCCCAGGTGTAGCGTTGCACAAAGCGTCCGCACATTGCGTCAACCCATCAATCTTCGGCAGCAAGGGCGTCGCGCTCCGCGCCCGTGATCCGGATGCGGACGACCTCAATCGCTCTGCTGCCAGCCTTCATGTTCTCGCGTCGTGCCATTGCAAGCCCGCTGTGGACAAGGCCAGCGATCATATCGCTATCGAGCCCATGAGCGAGCACGAGTAGTTCCTCAGTTGCGCCTTGCGGATCGCTGGCGAGTAACTCCAGCGCCTGGCGCTCCTCTGGACTGAGCCGATGTTTTCGAGGAGGCGGTGGCATCGGGAATTCAGCCTATCATTTCCCCCGCCCCACCTCCTCATAACGCTTGGCGAAGGCCGCTTTCGCCTCATCCAATGTATCGGCCATCCCTTGGTTGGGCGGCGGAATCGGCCTCCCCGGACCTGCTCGGCGATCTGCTGCAAGAACCACCTCCACTTCGGTTTCCCGAGGATCATCTCGCGATAGATACGACCAACGATCGTGTCGTCGACCACAGCGTAATCGTTGTCGCTCCGATTGCTCGGGTCCCAGCCTTCGATGCGGGCTTGGGCGCTCGATTTGCGGAGGAGCAGGGTCATACTTCTATGATAGGAACAGACCATGAACAAAATCAAGAGCGCAATCAGTTCCCGCGAGGGAACCAATGTAGCTCTGTCGGGTTAACGACTTGGGTCCCGGCAAGGGACCCGATGCTGTTGTGACTGCGGCGCCCGATGGCTGTGCATTCCGCGCCCCCTGCGACCCCCCAGCCAGCCATCCGGCGCCGCTCTTCTTTGAGGTCCGTGGGCCGTCGAGGTCACCACGTGTCGTTAGGTATTGACCGATGGGAGGAGAGCAATGAAGAAGCGAGTAATTGCCCGTAAGCGCGGCGTCATTCCGGAATGCCGGGCGCCGGGACCTGATAGCCACATGGCGGTGGACGGATTGGGACGGCCTTGGACGCATTCCCCATCCGATGTCGACGCGTACCTCGCCAAGCTTCGTGCAGAGACTCGGCAATCCCGCATCAATCGGGGAGCCGACCCGGAGACGGGGCTCAAGACGGTGGCAGCGCTTCGCTCTGATCT
>Ga0137390_10003065_pt1 | contig 13509 bp, 9 predicted proteins | sample 15con2h24AmetaG_FD_104937 | JGI IMG/M metagenome (GOLD analysis project Ga0137390, IMG submission 104937) | Vadose zone soil microbial communities from Angelo Coast Range Reserve, California, USA - 15con2h2.4A metaG | ecosystem: Environmental > Terrestrial > Soil > Vadose zone > Saprolite... | reverse complement strand
CGGTAGTCCTTCGACCGGGTGAAGCCGTCGGAGTCGAAGGGGCTGGCGAAGACGAAGGCCACCATGCGGGCCACCGCCTCGTGCTCGTCCGAGTCGGCCGGGGCGCGAACGTCGAGGTCCACGCGACCGGTCTACACGGTCGAACGGGCCCGGGGCGGTACCTTTTCTCGGGACCTTCTCAAGCGCCGATCGTGAAGCAAATCACTTGGCCGAAGTGGTTGACACGGGTGAAATTACGATGCTGTAATGTACGAGCATCTTGTGGCCCCGACCTTGCCCTACCACTAGATGTTGTGGTCTACAGGTTATGTGGTCCGCCGGGGCCAACCCACAATTTCCGCATTCACCGAACCGGGAGGCTCCACGCAAATGGCCATCGCTCCGCAACGGTTGGGCATCGGCATCGGCCGGCATTTCACCCGAGAGGGAGTCGACCCCTACGACATGGTTCGTTGGGACCGGCGGGATGCCCGCATCACCAACTTCCGGGACGGATCGGTGGCCTTCGAGCAGCTCGGCGTCGAGGTGCCCGAGCACTGGAGCGTGAACGCCACCAACATCCTGGCCCAGAAGTACTTCCGGGGCTCGCTCGGCACGCCCGAGCGCGAGTGGTCGCTGCGCCAGGTGGCCGACCGGGTGGTCGACACCATCACCACCTGGGGAATCAAGGACGGCTACTTCGTCGATACCACCGAGGCCGAGGCCTTCCGGGCCGAGCTCAAGTACCTGATCATCACCCAGCGGGCGGCGTTCAACTCGCCGGTGTGGTTCAACATCGGGGTCAAGGGCGTGCCGGCCCAGGCGAGCGCCTGCCAGCCCTACGACGCCATGGTCGCTACTCCCGCCGGGCTCGTCCAGATCGGCAAGCTCGTCGAGGACAACGCCGTCGGGACCAAGGTGCTCGATGCCACCGGCACGACCCGTATAGTTGCCGTGAAGGCCAACGGCCGCAAGAACGTCCTGCGCATCCACACCAAGTCAGGCCACGCTGTCGACGCCACCGCCGACCATCTGGTGTGGCGAGCGGGCTACGGCTACGGATCCTGGGTCGCGGCGGGAGACCTCCGACCGGGTGAGCAGCTGGAGTGGCATCGGACCTACACCTACGGTGAGGCGGATTTCCACAGAAGCGATGTAGCCGAGGCCGCGCTGGCAGGCTGGCTCCAGTCCGACGGGTTCGTCGGCCAGTACCACGGCACCAACCGCTCTCTCACCATCGAGGCCATGACCGTCACGGGCGACGAGCTGGCGTGGGTTACAGCGGCCCTCGATCGCGTGTTCCCGACCATGCATCGTCACGAACGCAAGGTCCCGACATTGGACCAGTCGTTGGATTGCCGCCGTACTCGGATCTACGGCCGTCAGCTCGAGTCATTCATCGACAAGTGGGGTCTCATGACTCGCGGTGTCGCCATGACCGTGCCTGAGCACTTGTACACCGCCCCTCTTCCGGTGGTTGCGGCCTACCTGAGGAGCTTGTTCCAGGCGGAGGGTTGCATCATGGTCCGTCCGAACGCGGCGGCGATCCAGCTCGACATGATCTCCGAGGGACTGGTGCGCGGTGCGCAGAAGCTCCTTGCTCGCTTCGGCATTTTCGCCCGCGTGCGCTTCAAGGCGGATGGCCGCGCCGATCGCCACGGCTGCTTCTCGTTGACCATTCGGCCGCTCCCCGACCGTCGCATCTTCTCCGACGAGATCGGCTTCATCGATCAGCGCAAGGCTGAGAAGCTGAGCGATAGCCTCGGCATCCCGGGCATCCGACTGGCTGGCACGAAGCTCCTCGAGATCGAGCGCGTCGAGGATCTGGGCGAGATGGACGTCTATGACATCCAGACCGAAAGCGGTGAATACCTCAGTGGCAACCTCCGCGTCCACAACTGCTTCATCCTGGCGGTCGACGACACCATGGACTCCATCCTCAACTGGTACGTCGAGGAGGGGACGATCTTCAAGGGCGGCTCCGGGTCGGGCATCAACCTGTCCAAGATCCGCTCGTCGCACGAGCACCTCAAGGGCGGCGGCACCGCGTCGGGCCCCGTGAGCTTCATGCGGGGCGCGGACGCCTCGGCCGGCACCATCAAGAGCGGCGGAAAAACGAGGCGGGCCGCCAAGATGGTGATCCTCGACGCCGACCATCCCGACGTCGAGGACTTCATCTGGTGCAAGGCCATCGAGGAGCGCAAGGCCCGCGTTCTGCGCGACGCCGGGTTCGACATGGACCTCGACGGCAAGGACAGCCACTCCACCCAGTACCAGAACGCCAACAACTCAGTTCGCGTCACCGACGAGTTCATGGAGGCCGTGGTGGACGACGCCGACTGGCACCTCCGGGCGGTCAAGACGGGCGAGGTGCTCCGGACGGTCAAGGCACGCCAGCTGTTCCGCCAGATCGCCAAGGCAGCGTGGGAGTGCGCCGACCCCGGCATGCAGTTCGACAGCACCATCAACCGCTGGCACACGGCCGCCAACACGGGCCGGATCAACGGGTCCAACCCGTGCTCGGAATATATGCACCTCGACAACTCGGCCTGCAATCTCGCCAGCCTCAACTTGATGAGGTACCTGGACGACAACGGCGACTTCGAGGTGGACGCGTTCCGCGCCGCGACCGAGGTGACCTTCACCGCCCAGGAGATCCTCGTGGGCAACGCCGACTACCCGACGGAGAAGATCGCCGAGACCTCCCGCCGTTTCCGTCAGCTGGGCATCGGCTACGCCAACCTCGGTGCGCTCCTGATGGCCCAGGGCCTGCCCTACGACTCGGATGCCGGCAGGGCGTGGGCGGCGGCCATCACCGCCCTGCTCACCGGCCATGCCTTTGCCACCTCCGCACGCACCGCGGCCCGCATGGGTCCCTTTGCCGGGTACCAGGACAACGCCAAGCATATGCTGGCGGTGCTACGGATGCACCGCGACGAGGTGGCCAAGATCGACGAGGAGCAGGTTCCGACCGACCTGCTCTCCGCGGCCCAAGAGGCCTGGGACTCGGCCGTCGAGCTCGGGGAGCGTCACGGTGTGCGCAACTCGCAGTCATCGGTGCTGGCACCGACCGGATGCCTGGTCGGCGGGTCCCTCGTTCCGACCGATCGAGGTCTTGTCCGGCTGCGCTCGCTCGGAGACGTGGAAGGGAGCCAGTGGCAGGACCTGGGTGTTCAGGTGCAGACGGACGAGGGTCCGCGGCCGGCGACCAAGTTCTTCGTCAATGGGCTCGAGCCGGTTGTGAGCGTCGAGACGGGACGGGGCTACCGCATCCAAGGCACGCCACAACATCGCATCAAGGTGGTTGACGACGCCACGGGAGCGTGGGAGTGGAAGCGCTTCGGCGACGTCACCTCGGGCGATCTGGTCCCGCTTGCCCTCGATCAGCTCGTAGGCGATCCGCAAGTTGTCCGGCTGCCTCCCCTCGCCGAGGCCTATTGGGCAGGGGAGCACCATGCTGCCGCGCCGCGCCTCATGGACGCCGACCTCGCCGAGCTGGTCGGGTACTTCATGGGCGACGGGTCCCTGCACAGCCGGGGTCTGCGCTTTTGCGTCTCCGATGGTGACTTCGACGTCGTGGAACGACTCGGGTCGTTGGCCAAGTCGTTGTTCGGGCTGCAGGCCCATGTCACGTCGAAGACCGGCTACACGGAAGTCCGGATCGACTCCGTCCGCGTCGTGCTGTGGTGGGAGGCATGTGGCTTTGCCAAGCGTCCTCCGACCCAGGATCATGCGGGCAAGGGCTACACGCCGCACGTCCCCGACGCCGTCCTGCACAGCAACGACCGCGGCGTCTACCGCGCTTTCCTGCGTGGTCTGTTCGAAGCGGATGGAACGGTCACCAACGGCTATCCGGTGTGGTCCACCACGTCACTGGACTTCTCCCGCGACGTGCAGGCGCTTCTGCTCGCCATGGGCTATCCGACGACTCGCAAGGTCGACACCGTTCGTACGGGCTGGGGAAAGGCACCCCTGGCTGCCCTCCGACTTCTCAACCTGAGTGCCAACTCCCGCTGGTCGCACGAAGTCGGCTTCATGGGTGATCGAAAGAACGCCAAGGTGGAAGCGACAGAGGCGACGCAGGCCAGTCGATATGACCACATCCCGGTCACCAGAGCGATGATCGACCGGCTTGCCCCCGTCAACGACCGCGTGCGCAGGGTGCTGCTCATGGAGGCGGCGCGAGGGACGGTCTCGCGCCGGATCGCGGCCGAGTTGTTCGAGCGAACCGCCGACCCCGAGCTGGGTCGGCTCCTCTCGTTCTTCTACGACCGGGTCGCATCGGCCGACCTCGGTGACGAGGAGCTCACCTACGACATCTCGGTACCTGAAAACGTCACGTACCTGGCGAACGGATTCGTGAGCCACAACACCATCGGCCTGCTCATGGATTGCGACACCACGGGCGTCGAGCCCGACCTGGGTCTGGTGAAGATGAAGAAGCTGGTCGGCGGCGGAACGATGTCGATCGTGAACCAGACCGTGCCCCGCGCGTTGCGCCAGCTGGGGTACGGGGAAGACCAGGTTGAGGACATCGTCGCCTACATCGACCGCAACAAGACCATCGTGGGGGCACCACACCTGGCTGCCGGTCACCTCCCCGTGTTCGCCTGCTCCATGGGCGACAACTCCATCCATTACACCGGGCACGTACGGATGATGGCGGCCGTCCAGCCGTTCATCTCCGGCGCGATATCCAAGACGGTGAACCTGCCCGAGGAGGCGACGATCGAGGAGGTCGAGCAGCTCCACGTCGACGCGTGGAGGATGGGCATCAAGGCCATCGCCATCTACCGGGACAACTGCAAGGTGGGCCAGCCGTTGTCCACCGTGAAGAAGCATGCGCCCGCCTCTGAACCCGAGGCCCACGACGCCGAGCTGGCCGCCAAGGTCGCGCAGCTCGAGCAGGCCTTGCAGCATCAGACCACCGTCGTGGTCAAGCAGCCCATCCGGGAGCGACTGCCGAGGCGGCGCCGGTCCAACACCTTCAAGTTCCGGGTGGCGGACTGCAAGGGTTTCGTCACCGTCAGCGAGTACGACGACGGCCGTCCCGGTGAAATCTTCATCAAGGTCTCCAAGCAGGGCTCGACGCTCGCCGGCATCATGGACGCCTTCTCCATCAGCCTGAGCCTCGGTCTCCAACACGGGGTCCCGCTCGCCACCTACGTCCGGCAGTACAGCAATGTGCGCTTCGAGCCCGCGGGCATGACCGACGATGCCGACCTGCGCATCGCCACGAGCATCATCGACTATTTGTTCCGCCGGTTGGCCGTCGACTACCTCCCCTACGAGGAGCGGGCCGACCTCGGGATCCTGACGACGGGCGAGCGGCTCCAGCCGACCCTCCCCGGCGTGGAGGAAGCGGCGACCGAGTCCACCGGTCTCGACTCCGAGCCGTTCGTCACCGGCCAGCGAGAGCAGCCGATGCTCGACCTCCGGTCGGCTCCCACCGCGTCCCCGGCTGCTCCGCCGCTGGGTCTGATCCCACGCGCCGAGAACAAGGACGCGCCGTACTGCTACCAGTGCGGCAACGCCATGCAGCGCGCCGGCTCGTGCTACGTCTGCCCGAGCTGCGGGACGACCAGCGGGTGCTCCTGATGTGCCTCCGAATGAAGCCGGGATGAGACGGAGTCACCGGAAATGCAGGAGTTGGGGCGCCTGCGGTAACGCTCCCGTTGCTCGGAGTTGCATGGCGAGCGGCAACCGTGATCCGACTATCGGGTCCTAGCGGTCGCTGAACGGGTCACCAGGTTGTACTCCGGTGCAGCGGAGGGTCGCTGTTCTGGGCCACTCGTTGCTCGACGTCATGCGTTGGTGTAGCGGGTCCACCCGCTGGCCCGCATCTGCCTTCGGCGTCGGAAGCCTGAACCTGGGCCTTGGATTCCTTCCGGAAGCAACAGACCTCAACACGCGCCCTGCGGGAGGGGAAGAACTTCCGGAAAGAAGGATGACCGGACTGGCGTGGGCCGGGGACCTCCACGACGAAGCCGCAGAACCCGAGAAGGTCATCTCCCGCCCAACACAGGGGATTATCGTACCGCGGCGGCTTCCTTCCGGAACTCCTTCCGGCAGGCCGCCGGGCATGGTCGGGTCGGCAGTTAGGGGCTTCCTTCCGGAAATCGAGCGGCAGGTGACGTATACCCTTCCTTCCGGAAATGTTTCCTTTCCTTCCGGTCGGAAACGGGCTACTGTTCTGCCATGGCGCGAACATCGGACAGCTACAGCTCGGCCCAAGCGGCTCAAATCCTCGGCGTGAGCGAGCGCCGCGTTCGGCAGCTGGTCAACGAGGGCAAGCTGGCGGGGGAGCGGGGCACCGACGGCCAGGTCCACATCTCGCAGCAGGCGGTCAACGACGAGCGCAAGCGCCGGAGGACGAAGCCTGGCGCCGCCAATGGCGCGGTCGGCACCGGAGCCCGGGCGCGCGCCCGGACGAAGGCCACCTCGCCGCCGGCCATGGACGTGGACCAGCTCGCCGATCGGGTGGCCAGCGCGGTAGGGCAGAGGCTGGAGGGCCAGATCGAGATCACGCGACGGGCCGAGAGCCTGGTGCGCGACGAGCTGGACCAGGAGCGGGCCCGACGGATGGAGGCCGAGGCCAAGCTGGAGGTTGCGCAGGCCCGCCTCGGGGAGCTCGAGGCGGTGGCGAGCGCGGCCAGCACGCAGCGCAGGGGCCTGTTCCGGCGCAAGCCGTAGGGCCGGTCCAAGGGAGAGGACGACCCCAACTGGGCGTGGGCATCGCCATCGGGGAGAATGCGGGCGTGATGCCGGACTACCCCGAGATGCACGCTCGGCTCGAGCGCCACCTCCGCAGCTGGCTCGGCGCCTGGCCGCCGGAGGAAGAGCTGACCATCGCCACGAGCCCCCTTCGCCAGCAGCCGGGTTGGGACGGCCAGGTGCATCCGGTCGTGGGTGTGCGATCGCCGGCGGGGCTGGTGCTCTCGGTGCCGTCGGAGATGGTCGCGCCCGCCCGGGCCCTGGGGAGCGACCTCCAAGGGGTGGTCAAGGTCCTGGGCGAGGATCTGGACACGGACGGCGGGCGGCTGTATGAGGGAGTGTTCCGCTGGTCGGCCCGCCCGGCCGACCTGGCCGACGCCGGCGAGTGGCGTCCCGTGGACGACCCGGTCGTGCCGGACTGGCTGAAGCCGTTCGGCGGTGAGGTCCTGGTCGCCCTGCGGGAGGGCAGGTACATCGCTGGAGTCGGCATCAAGCATCACGACCGGTTCGGCCATGAGCTGGCGGTGGTGACCGAGGATGGGCACCGGGAGGGCGGCCTGGCGCGGCGGTTGGTCGCACAGGCGGCCCGCCGGGTCGTCGCCGAAGGCGCCGTCCCGACCTACCTGCACTCGGACAGCAACGTGGCCTCGGCCCATGTCGCCGAGGCCGCGGGCTTTGCCGACCAGGGCTGGCGGGTGGTCAGCCTGGGTCGTGGCTGATCGCGGCGCGCCCGCGCCCGGCGACGCAGCTTGCAGGACGGCCTGCGGGAGTGAGCCATGAACCGGGAAGAGGCCCTCGCCGTGCTGGGTGTGAACGGCCAGCCCGACGGCGCGGCTCTCCGCCGGGCGTATCGCCGCCTGCTCCGGCGCCACCATCCCGACGTGGCGGGGGCCGATACCCAGGCGGCGACGGTCCGGATCATCCAGGCGTACCGGGTGCTGCGCGGCCAGGCTGACGCCGAGCCCGCACCCGCGCCGCCGCCGTCCCCGCCGCCGCCGGGCGGGCGCGCTGAAGGGGACGCCGTCTGTCTCGCTCTCCCGCCGCACGAGGCCTTCCTGCTCCTTCTCGACGTGGCCCAGCGCTACGGGGAGGTGACGTACCTGGACCGGGAGAACGGGCTGTTCGAGACGGTGATCGAGTTCGAGGGCTACGGCCCATGCTCGGTCATGGCGACGATGCAGGGGCGAGCCACGGGCGTGACCGAGGCGTTCCTCTGCTGCGAGCCGCTGATCCCCAGCCGGCCATCCCCGGCGATCCCGGAGGTGGCCGCGTGGCTGAGCGCAGCCTGCTCAGGAGGTGCGGCTCCGGGGGAGGCCCCGGGCCGCCCAGGACTCGACCAGCTGGTGCCGCCAGATCAGGGCGGATGCCAGTGAGGCCGCTCCGCAGAAGATGGCCAGGACGTACACCGCCGAGGATCCGGCGGCGAGGGCCACGACCAGGATCGCCAGCCCGACCGCTCCGAGGGCGATGGAGGCGAGCAGGGCCGGCGGGCGGTCGGCCGGTCCGATCAGCATCCGGGACGGCCCGTCCTCCAGCTCGGCATCGATCATCTCGTAGGCCCGGGCCAGCAGCAGCTGCTGGCGCTCGATCCGCGCCCGGTCCTCGGCGGATGGTGCCAGGCGACGGGCCTCCTCGGCGAGGGCGACCCGCCGCCTGTAGGCGTCGGAGGCGTCGGCCGGAGTCGCTCCGTCCGGCAAGCCCAGAACCTTGAACGGATCGAGCTCATCCATCGCCCAGGAGGCTACCGGCGCTAGGGTCGAGAGCGGTAGCCGGCCCTGACCGGCGCGCCACCACCCGGTCACACTTCCCTCATACCCTTCGTGCAGCCTGGTCCCGGAGGAAGAGGGCAATGGCCGAGGACGACATCCGAGCACAGGTCGCACACCTCTACCGCCGGGCCGGCTTCGGCGCCACCGCGGCGGAGCTCGACCAGGCCGCGAGCCAGGGTGTGGAAGCCACTGTGGCCAAGCTGATGGCGGGCCTCGGGGAACCGGATCACGGGGCCGACGCCGTCGCCGATCCCTTGCTCGGCGCGGCCGGCGCCGGCGCGGTCGGGGGCGCCGGCCAGGACAGGGCGGCGCGAGCGCAGCTTGCCGCGGACCGCAAGGCGCTGGCGCTGTGGTGGCTCGACCGCATGGCCGCGTCCACCGGGCCGCTGCGGGAGAAGCTGGCCCTCCTCTGGCACGGCCATTTCGCCACGGGGATCCAGAAGGTCCGGCTGGCCGCGTACATGTTCCGGCAGAACCAGATCTTCCGGGCGCTGGGCGCGGGCAGCTTCGAGACCCTCACCCAGGCCGTCGCCAAGGACCCGGCCATGCTCGTCTGGCTCGACTCCAACACGAACGTCAGGTCCCATCCGAACGAGAACTTCGCCCGCGAGCTGATGGAGCTGTTCACCCTCGGCATCGGCAACTACACGGAGGACGACGTCAAGGAGGCCGCCCGCTGCTTCACCGGATGGGCCGTGAACCGCTCCGCCGACAGCTTCGTCTTCCGGGCCAACCAGCACGACGGGGGCGTCAAGACCGTGCTGGGCCGTAGCGGCAACTTCGGGGGCGAGGACGTCGTCACCGTGCTGACCCGCAGCCCCGCTGCGGCCCGCCTCGTCCCGGCCAGGCTGTGGAGCCACCTGGCGTACCCGGTAAGTGCCACCGACCCGGTGGTGAGCGAGCTGGCCACGGGCTATGCCCGCGACCTGAGCGTGGACTCGCTCGTGCGGGCCATCCTGTCGCACCGGAAGTTCATGGCCCCGCAGGCTCGGACGGGGTTGGTGAAGCAACCCGTCGAGTACGTCGTCGGAGCCTTCCGCGCCCTTGGGCTCAAGCCGTCGGAGCACCCTGAGGTCCTGGCGGCTCTGGCCGGGTTGGGCCAGGTCCCGTTCGAGCCGCCGAGCGTCGGCGGGTGGCTCCAGAACGGCTATTGGCTGTCCACCGCGGCCGCGCTGACCCGGCTGCGCTTTGCCGCCCTGGTGGCGGGGCGCGCCGACCTGTCGGCCATCGCCGGCGCGGCCCCGGCCGCCCGCCCGGCCGCGCTGGAGCGCCTCCTGTCGGTCAACTGGACGCCCTCGACGGCCAACACGCTCGCCAACGCCACCGATCCCCGTCTCGTCGTCGCCCTGGGCCTGGTCGCCCCCGAGTACGTCCTCAACTGAAGAGACCCACGAGCGCCCATGCCCGACACCCCGGCATTCGACACCCCGACCTCCGACCCCCCGCCCGTGGGTGTCTCCACGGCCGCCCCGGCGAAGACCGGGCTCACGCGCCGCCGGTTCCTCGCCGGGGGCCTGGCGGCCGGCGCGGTCGGAGCGGCCGGCGCCGTCGTGGCCCGGCACCTGGCCGCACCGGCGCCGGCGCATCACCGGGGCCTTTCGGGTGCGGGAACGCTGGTCCTGGTCACCCTCTACGGTGGCAATGACGGGCTCAACACCGTCATCCCGTACGAGGACGGCAGCTACCTGGGCGGCCGGGCCCAGCTCGGCTACCAACCGAACGAGGTGCTCCCCCTCGCCGACGGGCTGGGCCTGCACCCCAACCTCAAGGGCCTCAAGGGCCTGTGGGAGGCGCGCCAGCTCGCCATCGTGCGCGGCGTGGGCTACCCGAACCCGAACCGGAGCCACTTCCGGTCGATGGACATCTGGCAGAGCGCGGCGCCCGACCGGGCCGTGGGATCTGGCTGGCTCGGTCGGTGGCTAGACACAACGTCCAGGGACCCGCTGCTGGGCCTGGCCGTCGGTCCGACGCTGCCCCTGGCCTTGACGGGTGACAAGGTTCTCGGGGGCGCCGTTCCGGTCGGGAACCTCAGGCTGCCCGGCACCACCGCCCTCCAGCAGGGCTACGCCTCCCTCGAGCGACCGGGACCTCTCGGCCCCCCTCTCATGGCGCAGGTGGCCGCCAGCGGCGCCGACCTGCTGCGGATCCAGCACACGCTGAGCGACGCGCTGGCACACGTCCCGGCCAACGAGGGCGGGGCCACGACCAACCTGGAGGGCACCAGCGGACCCAACTCGCTGGGGACCCAGCTCGACCTGGTCTCCCGCAGCATCCGGGCCGGTGTCCCCACGCGCGCCTATGCCGCAAGCCTCGGAGGCTTCGACACCCACGCCAACGAGAAGGCCACGCATGCACGGCTCATGGCCGAGATCGACACCGCGCTCACGGGCTTCCTGGCCAGCCTCGGGGGGGCGGCCCGTGGACAGGGCGTGGTCGTGCTGGTGCACTCGGAGTTCGGCCGGCGGGTGGCCGCCAACGCCAGCGGCGGAACGGACCACGGCACCGCTGCCCCGGTGCTGGCGCTCGGCCCTTCCGTGAAGGGCGGCTTCTACGGCGAGGAGCCCAGCCTCACCGGTCTCGACCAGGGCGACCTGAAGTACACGACCGACTTCAGGTCGGTGTACGCCACGGTCCTCGACCACGTGCTGGGCGTCGACCCGGCCGTCAGCCTGGGCGGGAAGTTCGCCGACGTGGGCTTCCTGTAGGCGGCCGGCCATTCTCGGCAGCGAAAGCGTCGAAAAACGACCACAAACGCTGCCAAGAATGTGCGGGTCGGGGCGCGATCGCAGTGACGGCCCTACTTGGGCGCCCCGGACGGCAAGGACCACTACGCTCCCGGTCATGCCGAGATTGAGCACGCGCAGCCGGTCGATCTCCGGCCGGGTGGCCATCGTCACCGGCGGGGCGAGCGGGATGGGGCGGGCCACCGCGCACCTGTTCTCGGACGAGGGAGCCAGGGTCGCAGTGCTGGACCGCAACGGCGAGGGCGTGGCGATGGTGGTCAAGGAGATCACCGAGGCAGGGGGCGAGGCCCACGGCTGGACGGTCGACGTGAGCGACGGGGCCGCCATCGCCCGCGCCGTGGAGGAGATCGTCGAGCGCTTCGGCGCCATCGACATCCTGGTCAACAACGCCGGGATCGCCATGCAGGCTCCGTTCACGGAAGAGGGCTACGAGTCCGCCTGGGACACCACGCTGGCGGTCGACTTGACGGCCCACGCCCGCCTCATCCGCGCCGCACTCCCGCACCTGGCCCGTAACGGCGAGGGCCGCGTCGTGAACATCGCATCGACCGAGGGCCTGGGCGCCACCGCCCGCAACAGCCCTTATGTGGCCGCCAAGCACGGCGTCATCGGGCTGACCCGCGCCCTGGCCGTGGAGCTCGGCTCCCAGGGGGTGACGGTCAACTGCGTGTGCCCCGGCCCCATCCGCACGGGTATGACGGCGGTGATCCCCGAGCAGGCCAAGGACAAGTTCGCCCGCCGCCGCGTTCCCCTGCGCCGCTACGGCGAGCCGGAGGAGGTGGCCCACGGGACCCTCAGCCTGGTGCTGCCGGCCGCGTCCTACATCAACGGCGCCGTCCTGGTGGTCGACGGGGGCATGCTCGCCCAGAACACGTGAGCCAGCCCCCCGGGAACCGACGGCCCGGCGTGGGGATGGGGCCCCACGCTCGGGAGGAGGGCGGGGTTGGGGCCCCGCCCGGGCCAATGAGCACCGGGCTGGATGTCCTGGAGGCGCTGGCCACCACCCGCGCCATCCGGCGGTACCGCTACGACGAGCCCGTCGCCGAGGCCGACCTGGCTCGCATCATGTTCGCGGCCAGCCGGGCGCCGTCGGGGTCCAACCGGCAGCTCTTTCGCTTCCTCGTCCTGCGGGACGGGCCGAGGGCTCAGCAGGCCAAGGCGCTGCTCGGTGAGGCCTTCCGTTCGGGATGGGAGGTGAAAAAGGCGACCGATGGCTACGACCCGGGCCCGGGCGCCGCTCCTGCGTCGCGCAAGGCGAGAACCGCTCGGGCCCTCGAGGAGTACGTCGCCAACTTCGAGCGCATACCCGTGGTCATCCTGGCCTGCCTGGTGCGGCACCGCCGGCCCACCCCGACGGAGGGCGCCAGCGTGTACCCCGCCTGCCAGAACCTTCTGGTGGCCGCCCGGGCCCTGGGCTACGGCGGCGTGATGACCATGTGGCACGGCGGCGTCGAGGCACAGTTGCGCGAGCTGCTCGAGATCCCCGAGGGCGTCGCCGTCGCCGCCACCATCACCCTCGGCCGCCCGGCCGGCCGTCACGGACCGGTGCGGCGCAAGCCCCTGCGCGAGTTCGTCTACGAGGACGGCTGGGGCCAGGCCGCATCGTGGGCGCTCGACCCTCCCGGCGTGCAGCACGCGGCCGGCGCGGCCTCCGATGGGACGCCGCGCCCGGCCGCGCTTTCTCCCGAGCCGGACAGCCGCTAGGGCTGCGGCGTCAAGCGCAGGTACGGCTTGAGGGCCTTCCAGCCCTTGGGGAACTTGGCCTTGGCGTCCTCGTCCGACACGGAAGGCATGATGATGACGTCCTGGCCCTGCTCCCAGTCGGCCGGTGTCGACACGGAGTGCTTGGCCGACAGTTGGAGCGAGTCGAGCACCCGGAGGATCTCGTGGAAGTTGCGGCCCGCGCTCTGCGGGTAGGTGATCATGAGCTTCACCTTCTTGTCCGGGCCGACGACGAACACCGACCGCACCGTCACCGTGTCGCTCGCGTTCGGGTGGATCATCCCGTACAGGTCGGCGACCTTGCGATCGGGGTCGCCGATGATGGGGTAGTTGAGCGCCGCGCCCTGGGTCTCGGCGATGTCCTTGGCCCACTCCTTGTGCGACTCGACCGGGTCGACGGACACGGCGATGACCTTGGTGTTGCGCTTGGCGAACTCGTCGCGGAGCTTGGCGACCGCGCCGAGCTCGGTCGTGCACACTGGCGTGAAGTCCTTGGGATGGGAGAAGAGGATCCCCCAGCCGTCGCCCAGGTACTCATGGAAGCCGAGGGTTCCCTCCGTGGTGTCTGCGGTGAAGTCGGG
>Ga0137390_10003063_pt1 | contig 13517 bp, 10 predicted proteins | sample 15con2h24AmetaG_FD_104937 | JGI IMG/M metagenome (GOLD analysis project Ga0137390, IMG submission 104937) | Vadose zone soil microbial communities from Angelo Coast Range Reserve, California, USA - 15con2h2.4A metaG | ecosystem: Environmental > Terrestrial > Soil > Vadose zone > Saprolite... | reverse complement strand
GGTTTTACCCGAGCCGTTGACACCAATTACCAGAATGACGGTGAGTGGAGATTGCTTTGCAAAGCGTAAGGGAGAAGGCTTTCCAAGTAGTGCAACGAGTTCTTCGCGCAAAGCCTGCTGTACCTGGGAGCCTGTTCGCATTTGTTCTGTTGCCGCTCGTTGGTGCAAGCGCTCCATGAGCCATGTAGTTGTGCTTGGACCAACATCGGCGCTTAAGAGCACTTCTTCTAGTTCATCCCACAGCTCATCAGTAATAATATCTTGCTTGAAGGAGTCTCCAAGGCGACCAAACAGCTTGCGCGTCCGGCTTAAGCTGTTTTTAAACGGATTTATGCTCTTTTCAGACACGGAATCACTTTCTGCGTGCTCTTGAGTAATAACGGAATCTCTTTTTGGCTCTGTTTGTGGTTTTTGCCCAAAGAATCGATTGAGCACGTCAGCGTTGACTCCTTAAATCTGTTCCTCTTTGTTTAGACAAAATAAAAGACAAAAGGGAAAAGGTTCTTCTGCCTTTTGCCTTCTTTCCCTTACAACTCAATTGACCACAAACCGCTCGAAAGATTGTGAAATTCCCTGGCGAACGAGAAAGTTGCCAGGGAATGAATCACACCTATTGGCGGCTACTGCGATACGAATGGAGAGATCCATCGCTAATGGGTTCATTAATGATGATATCACCATTGCGGATCTTGATGTTGTACAGGCAAGTTGGGTTCGTACAGACCCATGCTTTGTACTCGATAGAAGCTCCCTGGCTGCCAAAATCCGAAAGCGGAACCAGATCACCTTCACTACATTTGCGACACCGAGGAAATGCATTCTCCACGAAATCGCCTCCTTCCTTCTCTCGAGAGGATAGTATTCGCCTACCTGACCACTTAAACTAAGCGAGGTTTGGCGATGAAGTTAGCCGAGGGGGAGCCTCCGCCACTGCATCCGCATCCCCACAGCAGTAATACATTGGCCTACGCCACCGCTATCATACCACAAAATCTTTCTTGTGTCAGCACACTTATGAAGAAATTTTCATCTTCCTTGTGTAATTCTCACTTGAGAAGCTGAACTCTTAACAAGAATATGTGTTTGAGTATGCGAGAATGTACATCTGTTTCTTTCTTTAGGATAACAGGTGTTACAACTCTCGTCAAGTTTTAGTACCTCTCTGGTTCTACCCCAGAGATGGGTTCGAGCGAGAAATGTAGAGGCGATCACAGGATCGCCCTTAAAACATTACACTCCACCAGCATTCATTTGTAGGTATGCATAGATGAACGGATCGACATCTCCGTTCAGGTAGCCCTCGGTATCGCTTGTCTCAAAGTTCGTGCGGTGATCCTTCACAATGTTATAAGGATGCACAGTCACCGTGCGAATTTGTGTTCCGAAGTCTGCCTGTATATGCTCACCTTTGAGTTTGGCCGTCTCCTCTTCACGCTTCTTCAACTCGCGTTCGTACAAACGAGCTTTGAGTATTTTCAGCGCTACCTCACGGTTCTGAATTTGTGAGCGTTCGTTCTGACAGGTTACTACGATACCCGTGGAAATGTGACGAATACGTACCGCCGAGTCTGTCTTATTGACATGCTGCCCGCCTGCTCCTGTCGAACGGTAGGTATCCACCTCGATATCTTCAGGCCGGACGATAATCTCAATCTCATTTTCGATATCAGGCATTACCTCGACTTTGGCGAATGAGGTATGCCTGCGATGTGCTGCATCAAAAGGTGATAGGCGTATTAATCGGTGGGTGCCTATCTCTGAACGCAGGTAACCATAAGCGTAACGCCCACTGATTTCAATAGTCGCGCTTTTGATGCCTGCCTCTTCACCCTCAGTGTAGTCGTATACCTGTGTGCTGAAATGGTGGCGCTCGGCCCAGCGTAGATACATGCGAAACAGTATTTCTGCCCAGTCCTGGGCATCGACACCGCCGCTACCCGCGTGCACACTCAAAATGGCATCGCGTTCGTCATGTTCGCCATTCAGCATCAGCGCGAATTGCAGCTTCTCGACCTCTTGCTCAATTGCGGCCAGATCTTGCGCGACTTCTTCCTGCATTCCCTCATCCGGTTCCTCCTCTAGCAATCCGGCTAATCCATGCAGGTCGTTCAATTTTTCTGCTATACTTTCCCAACTGGTTACTTCTTCGCGCAGCGCATTCAATTGTTGCATCTGCGCCTGCGCCTTGCGGTTGTCAGCCCAAAAATCTTCGGCCATACTTTCCGCTTCAAGCTCGCTTATCTGTGTTTTCTTTGGTTGCAGGTCAAAGATGCACCATAGTTTCATGGACACGCCCCTGCAGGCGTTCGATTTGATTTGTTAATTCACTCATGAGGTGCATTGTAGCACGTTTTACGATGCTTTAGCTACTACAAGTAGGAGGGCATAGTAAAGCAAGAGCAGCATGCGCTTGCTGTATAGATGAGGATGCCGGTGCCGAAGAATTATGTGTAAATATAAATAACACCATTGCGCCAAGTATAAAAAGTAAGCCAATCAAGATAAGAAGAAGCCCGACAATACGGCCTCTCGCTCTTATTTTTTCAGCATCTTCCAATGAAGATCCAAATTGCTGGTAGGTTGTACCTCCCTGCATAGTATAGCCTGGATACGATGCTCTTTGCTGTGGATAATTCACCTCACTTTGTGGCACGTAGCCAGGGTATGCTGTTCTGCTCGGTCCTTGACCTGAACCGGCAATTTGCGAACCCATGCTGGTAGCTTCATTAGCCATCTGCTCAGCAGCATACTCATTTGGGTTTGAACCCAGGATAATAGGTTGCTGTTCCACAGGTCTGTCCGGGCTACTAGTTCCCTGTGTGCCAGGGTAGGACTGATTCACCCCAATGATCGAGCTTGAAGCAATAGTCGGGCTATCCGGTTGTGATTCCTCTACGTTCAATCCAGCTTCTGTGGGTGTGCCACAGCGCGGACATGTTATATTCCCTGATGTTAATTGAAAGCCACATTTACCACAGAAAACCATCTGAGCTCCTTTCAAGCAGCAGTTCGAATAGTAAGGTGACTCCCTGCTTACTTCATACAGTACACTCGATGATAACACTATACTACTTATCGGCTAAAATTGGTAGTAGCGCTCAAAGAGTTTTGTTCTTTTCACCTATCTTTGAAAGGTGATACAATCTGCACAATGAGAAAGGACAAGCGGCGTTTCTTTTCCACGCATTTCTGAGTGCAAGGACCCAGGACTCTACGTCGTGTACATAATGTAGTATGAGCGATATCATAGGACCAAATCCTGAAATTACAGAAGAAGCAGTTCGCATACTTGACGCAGCCAGCGCTGAAGGCATTCCACTTCGTTTACTTGGTGGCCTTGCGATCTATCTTCAAAGTCCAAGTGCTAGAACGCACGAGCAGTTGAGGCGTTCGTACAAAGACCTGGATTTCGCAACCTTATCAAAATTTGGCGCGAAAACGAGGGCATTGTTTGCAAAACTTGGGTATACAGGAAACAAAACATTTAATGCTCTTCACGGACATCAACGATTGCTTTTCTACGATGATGAACATGGTCGGCAGGTCGATATTTTCATTGACCGTATGCAAATGTGCCATAATATCGACTTCAGATCTCGTATGTACGTAGATGAACGCACCTTATCACCGGCGGACCTCCTGCTTACAAAAATGCAGATCGTCGAAGTCAACGAGAAAGATTTGTTGGACGTTGTGGCTTTGTTTATTGACTATGATGTTGTGGATAATGATCGTGGTATTCACTCTCAATATATCTCCAAGCTGGTAGCGAATGATTGGGGACTACATAAGACACTTGACTTGAACCTGAAAAAGACCAAAGCGTTTGTTGCCGAACGTGATTTCCCTGAGGATGTAACTACACGTATTGACACATTGATTGCCCATATCGAGGCACACCCAAAAACAATGTCATGGAAAGCGCGTGCGATGGTTGGTGAGCGCGTCCGCTGGTACGAATTACCTGAAGAACCCCGATGATTCCTGGTAACCATGTTTGTCGTTCGCATACAAATTCTATGTGTAAAGTGACTGTGAACTACCGCTGAGTCTTTGGCTCAGCGGCTTCTTCGGGGGCCCAAGTTCACCAGACTCGCCACCAGAAATGGTGGCAGCGTTCGAGTGGTCATGATACCTGCGGTTGACGCATCAGACTGCTGCTCTATCGCTCGGGTTTAAGTAGGACTGGGGCAAGGTCCGGTGACCCGAGTGCAAAAAGCCACTTGAACAGTGTCGAGATGAAGCCGGATTCCATGCATGGTCACAGTGCATGGATACGCACTACCCGGCACTTGCCGGAGTTTTTTCCCGCAAGGGATCTGGAGTTTCCATGATGATTGTAGTATATGTGCTTGCAGCAGACAGGACACCACTCATGCCCTGTACTCCGGTCATTGCACGTTTGTTACTCAAAGATGGAAAAGCTAAGGTGATACGGCGTACACCCTTTACCATCAAGTTGCTTGCTCGAGCAGCAGAGAGCTACACCCAACCGCTCACTCTGGGTGTGGATACAGGCAGTTCCTTCATTGGTTCGGCCGTTGCTGATCAAAACGGACACGTTCTTTATCTTTCTGAAGTGGAGGTTCGCAATGACATCGCTCAAAGAATGAAAGAGCGAGCAGTCTCGCGCCGGCATCGCCGTCAGAGAAAGACGCGATACCGCCCTGCTCGCTGGTTGAACCGTCGCAACTCCATCAAAACAGGACGTTTTTCTCCGACCATGCGCAGCAAAATCGAAGCCCACATGCGTGAAATACGCTTTGTCAAGTGCCTTTTGCCCATCACCTCGCTTGTAGTGGAAACCGGGACCTTTGATCCTCACGCACTCAAAAGCCCAGAGGTGTTAGGAAACAAATGGCTCTATCAGCGTGGCATCAACTACGGCTATGCTAACACAAAAGCGTATGTGCTCACTCGCGATACCTACACCTGTCAGAAGTGCCGAGGGAAATCGAGAGATCGGCGTTTAGAAGTGCATCACATAGTCTTTCGGAGCGAGCAAGGAAGCAATGAAGAAAGCAACTTGCTCACGCTCTGTAAGACCTGCCATGATAGCTTACATGGGGGTAAGATTACGCTGCAGCAGCAAGGGAAGAAGAAAGGAATGTTGCTGCATGCAACGCAGATGAACAGCATTCGTCTTCAATTGCTGCGTCTACTCCAGGCAGAAGAAACATGGGGCTTTGTCACCAAGGAGCATCGCCAACTCTGGGACATGCCCAAAGCACACGTATTTGATGCGGCTGTGATCGCCACACGGGGACGACAACCCATCTTCCAAACGACGACTCTGATCGCAAAGCGATGTGTGCCCGATGGGGACTACCAGCAAACAAAAGGCATCCGAAGCGAGCAGCGGATTGTTACCGGAAAGATTGGAGGCTTCCGCAAGTTCGACAAGGTCCGCTACTGTGGTCAGGACTACTTCATCAAAGGCAGAATGAGCACCGGTTATGCGATCTTGATGGACCTGGCTGGGAACAAGGTGGCACTCAAGCCGATCCCTAAATTCGAGAGAATGAAGCGAGTGAGCGCCCGCAGGTCATGGATGATGACACAAAGGCCCATTCCAAGTTTCTCATTCGAAAAGTGCGTCAAAGATTTCGCCTCTCTGCATTGTTCGGAAGCTAAAACAGCAGTCCACCTTACGGCTATGGCTGATGCATGAAACTGATCTTAAGCGTGAATTCTGGAAAGAACGAATCTTTGGAGTGATGGGCACTTTTGTTGTACGCTTGGCAATGCCAGTCAGTCAAGGATGTATGCGGCGATTCATTCACGAGCCTGAAGACCTCGTGATTTTCGCGCCGGACCTTTATAAAATTATGAGATGATTAGCCCTACTCTAGCATTGATTTTTTATCTAAGCCACTGTATACTTGCTTGTAACTTCATCTGTGCTTGATAGGCGCTACATATCAATCCCCTACAAGAGGTGAGGACATGGCAAAACATCTTCGCTGTTATATGTGCTCCGACCTACATGCTGCAAACCGTACCTACCGGAAGCTTCTCAATGCTATCAAAATGAATGTCTATGAAGCGCATGTTGTCCTCATCGCTGGCGATCTAACAGGCAAGGCAATAGTCCCAATCATCTCACAGGGAAACGGACACTATACTGCGACCTTTTTGGATAAAGATTACACCATTGAAACCGCGACAGAATTGCAAAACCTGGAGAATAGCATCTCGGATATTGGCTACTACCCATTCGTAACTGATCAGGACATGGTCAATGCGCTCAGATTTGATGAGAAGCTGATGCACGAATTGTTTCGTGAGAAAATGATAGAGCGTGTTGGTGAATGGGTAGCTTTAGCAGAGGAACGCATTGGCAAGAGTGGTGTGCAGTTTTACATGATGCCTGGTAACGACGATGATAAAGGCGTCGATGGTATGATTGCGCAATCTAGCTATGTCATTAATCCTGTTGGCAAAACAATGCAACTCAACGAATTTCACGAAATGATTAGCTTCGAGTATGCCAATCCAACCCCCTGGCACACTCCTCGTGAATGGAGTGAAGAGGAGTATTATGAGCGTATCAAGACAGGTGCGAGTACACTTAAAAATGTGAATAATGCTGTCTTTATGATTCATGTTCCCCCTTATGATAGTGGTTTAGATACTGCCCCAGAACTCGATAAGACATTGCGGCCAAGAGTAACGATGGGCGATGTCTTGCGGGTTCCTGTCGGAAGCACAGGTGTGCGGCGTGCGCTACAGGAGCTCCAGCCCCTTGTGAGTGTGCATGGTCATGTACACGAATCAGGTGGTCAGAGCAAGATTGGCCGCACTACCTGTTTTAATGCTGGGAGCGAGGCCAACCAGGGTATCCTGCGCGGCTTTGTGTTTGATCTTGGTAAAGACAAACTGGAACGGGCTTTCCGTGTCCAGGGGTAGTCAGGGTGCATCAATCATTGAGCCTCTATTGTTTTGTTATCTATTACTGGCACAATGAACTGCGCCCTTAACTTATGAAAGGGGTTTGCACTCATGGCAAAATCTGCTACTCCAAGCGGATTATTCGTCAGACAGGCGTCGGGATTGGTACGTGATGTCAGCATGACGAACGCGCTCTTCTTTAATATCGCCGCCTTCGTAGGAACCGCAGTAGGCTGGTCTATTGCTTTCTATCAACTTTACCCGTACTCATGGCAAGGGCCTGGTGGTATCTCAGCTTACGCCTATGTGGCAGTTCTCACCGGTGTCGCCTGCTACTTCCTGGGAATGATTTTCTCCAGTCTCACCACCGCAATGCCACGCAGCGGTGGTGATTATGTTTTCACTTCGCGTATCATTAGTCCATTCTGGGGCTGGATTGAAAGCTGGACGCTCGTTGGGTCTGCTCTTACAATCATCGGCTTTGAAATCATTGTTGCAACACGCAATATTCAACTGACAGGGATCCTACTCGGCGTTGCCTTCCCTGGAAGCACCTTTGGAGGTGCGCAGAACTGGTTCCAGGATAACACGAGTAAAATTATTGTTGGTATTATCATCTTGCTGGTGATTGCTGGAATCGCTATTCTGAAGACGCGAACCTTCCACAAGGTTGTGCTGGGTCTTACTATCTTCGCTATTGTCTCGGTTGTAATCAACTTCTTGGGAGCTTTTACTGTTGACGAAAACTCGATGAAACTCGCCATGCCTCTTCTCGGTACTACGTCAAAGAAAGTTATTGATTCTGCTACTCAGGCGGGTTATTCGCTCAACGTCCCTGGTTTTGCATTTATAGGTCTGGCAGGTGTGGCAAGCGTAGTGCTCTTCCAGTACATTGGCTTCCAATTCTCCTCCTACATTGCCGGTGAAGTAAAGGGGAATGTCAAGCGCACGGTCTTTATTGCTATAATCGGCGCCTTGATCTTTGCTGTGTTTATGAACTCAGTCTACATGGATGTGCAAGGCAATCACTTTGGTTTTAACTTGGTCAATGCCTGGGGATTCCTGTACTGGACTGGTGGTGCTGCTCCTCTCAATGGTCAGCCACCGTTTACTCCAGTGATGTTAACCGCAGTGCACCCACAACTTTGGCCGTTATGGTTGATTGTGGCGCTAGGTAACATATCGTTGAACGTCCTACTTTGCCCCGTATATGCCATCTTCCTCTCGCGTATCGTACTGGCATGGTCGCTTGATCGACAGGTACCTGAGTGGTTCAGTGCCGTAAATGAGCGCACGAATGCGCCACTTCGCGTGATCATTCTCGCAGTGCTCATCGGAGGGGTATTCTACTTGCTGACGTTTGTGCAATTGCCGTGGGCTAGTTTGTCCCTGGCTAGCACAACCTTCTTTGGCATCTTGCTGGCAGGTCTCACCTGGATCATGCCAGGGATAAATGCCATATTGATATCGTTTCGCAGACCTGATCTCTACCAACTCACCAATAACACGAGCAAGTTTCTAGGTCTGCCTCGACTGGTATGGATCGGGATTGTCTGGCTGATCTTCATCGTCCCTGTGTACGCAGCAGCTTTCGGTTACCCAGTTTATCAAGGTCTCCAGCAGTCTGGTGCTAAGTACTTGGCGCTAACCAACGCCAGTGGCGTTGGCTGGGCGCTCATTTTCATTGTGGTTGGGATAGTTGTCTACTTGGTGATGAGGGCTGTAAATACCAGTCGTGGTATCAACGTTAAGATGATTTTCCAGGAGTTGCCGCCTGATTAATAGGAAATCTACGACACAATATAGAGCCGGCTCAGCGGAACGCTGCTGAGCGGCTCTATGCCTATTGTTTTTCCGTTAATGGTTACTTCGTGTGTTACGGGGTGAACACGCACGGGAGGAGTTGCTTCGTTGAAAAGCATATTCTTCTTGCCCACAGTGCGTGTATTCTTCACAGGTTGAAGCTGTCGATGACCGCTTAAACGTTTTCGCAGTCCTGCATCGAGTGATGAATGCGAGACGAATGTAATTGAGAGAGACGCTGCGCTCCGACCTCTACCACCGAAAAGCGGGCCATACACGCGTGGCTCTGTTCCCTCTACCGTTGCGTTGCCATCGCCGAGCGCACCCCATGCTGGCATCCCACCCTTGATAACCATGTTTGGTTTGATACCGAAAGACCTGGGACGCCACAATACCACATCTGCCAGTTTCCCAGGCTCCAACGTTCCGACATGTTGGATCAAACCATGTGTAATTGCTGGATTAATCGTATATTTTGCAAGAAAACGCAGCACCCGTTTGTTAGAATCAGCCTTTCCGGTTTGAAGTATATCGTGAGCCTCCATCGCATGTGCCATCTGCCATGTACGTTGGATCGTCTCACCTATGCGCCCCATTCCAAGCGAATCAGAGGCCGTAATGCTGATCGCTCCAAGATCGTGCAGCGGTGTCTCTGCTGCCATTGTGGTTGGTCGTATGCGATGTTGTGCTGCCAGCACATCCTCAGGAAATGCCTGGTTCAACCCATGCACGGCCATAATCATATCGAAATGTTCAGCAACAGTATGCATGGTGTAAGGAATGGTTGGGTTGGTCGAAGAAGGTATTACGTTTGGCTGCGACACAATTTCCAGTAAGTCATATGGACCGCCACCCGCGCCTTCAGCATGATAAGCATGGACTGCGCGACCCGCAACCGCCGCAATTGTATCGCTCAACTCCGCTGATTCGTTCAGGCCGTCGGTATGCATCGCTACCGATACATCCATCTGTTCGGCAACTGAGAGACAACAATCGATGACATTAGGAAAAGCTGCCAGGTCTTCATGAATTTTCAGACCCCCGGCGCCAGCCTCTATGCTCTGCATCAAGCCTTGTGGGCGGCTGCTGCAACCACGCGCCAGGAAACAGACATTGATCGGGACATCCTCAAACGTTTCGAACATGCGCTGTAGAAAGAAATCGGGATTGACTCCGACATTCCACATTGGACCTGCATCCATTGCTACAAAAGTGGTAATGCCACATGATAGCGCAGTAGCAAACAGGCGCGGACTGAGCAAGTGAACGTGACTGTCGATGCCTCCAGGTGTGGCAATCAAACCATCGCAGGGTAAAACTGCCGTGCTTGTCCCGATCAAGAGGTCAATATTTTCACTGATATCGGGATTACCTGCCCTGCCAATACCAACAATTCGTCCTTCTTTAATTCCAATGTTGCCTTTGATTACACCCAGCACTGGATCGAGGATAATGGCGTTGGTCAGCACTAGGTCAAGTTCACTCTCGCGCCCCAGACGCGAGTTTGCCATCAATCCATCGCGTACCGTCTTACCAAATCCCGCCAGCACTTCATCGCCGTAAGAAGTGTAGTCGTGTTCAATGCGTATATGCAGGTTTGTATCTGCCAGGCGTAAGGTATCGCCTGTTGTGAGACCATAGCGGGCGTGATACACGTCTCTGCTCATTTCAAAAGGCACAGGCGCACCTCTTTCGTTTCTCCCGGCTCCCAGCGTATGGCGCCGCCGGCTGGAATATCAAGATGATATCCCCTGGCCAGTACGCGATCAAATTGCATGCGCTGGTTGATCTCCCAAAAAGGCATATGGGATGTAATTTGTACCGGATGATCCGACGTATTCTTGACTGAAAGTGTAATTGTCGGCTTACCAACATTGATCGTGATTGTGTCTGAATGCGAGGAACCGGGAACACTCTCTTTTTCCTGTATCTCCTTGCTCGTCATTTGTATGGGGTGATGGAGTACGACAAGTTTGGTACCATCGTCGAAGAGTGGCTCAATATAGATTCTGGATGCCAGTTCAGCTACCCCTTCCATCACATCTTCTTCGGTGAGTACCTGCATGCCGTGCTCTTTTACTTCATCAAAGCTACGTCCTGCTCGTGCTTCCTCCAACACCTCGTCGCATAGGAGAGCCACTGCTTCAGGATAATTGAGCTTAATCCCTCGGGCCTTGCGCTTGCGGGCAAGTTCAGCAAGTGTAAAGATAGTAAGTCGATCCAGCTCTTTGGGAGTTAGTTTCATAACCCTGTAATTGTACCCTCTTCTAAAGGTTTTGGGGATTTGCTCCTACTCTGCTTGTAGTTGCCTTGGGAGTTATAGCTCTTCTAGCCTTTACTGTCTTCATTGGTATTGGTAATACTTCTAACTCATCTTTGGAAAGCGTTGGAACGTGCAAGGCGACAGCAATAACATCATCCATACGTTCAACTGGAACAAAGTGTAGTTCGTTGATTACTTCTCGCGGTACATCATTCAGGTCATTTAAATTGCGTTTGGGCAGAATAAATGTCTTGATACCCGCACGGTGCGCTGCCAGAACCTTTTCCTTGACCCCGCCAATTGGAAGGACGCGACCTCGCAACGTAATTTCTCCGGTCATTGCAACATCACGACGGGTAGCCCGTTTTGTTAGCGCGGAGATCAATGCAGTCGCCATTGTAATACCTGCTGACGGTCCGTCTTTGGGTATTGATCCTGCTGGTAAATGTAGATGTATATCATACTTTTCGTAAAAACGGCTTTCTACTCCAAGTTGTCCGGCGCGTGAGCGTGCATAAGATAGCGCAGCCTGTGCCGATTCCTTCATCACGTCGCCAAGTTGCCCGGTGAGTATCAAGTTGCCTCGTCCCTCCATAAGTGTAGCCTCGACAGTTATCAAGTCGCCACCTGCGCTCGTCCATGCAACTCCAGTTGCAACTCCAGGCTCATCCTTTTCCTCGGCCAGTTCATAGAAATGTTTTTGTGGTCCCAAGTAATCAACAAGCTTTTCCGCTGTCACTTTTGTTTTGGTGCGTCGCCCCTCGGCTACTTTGCGCGCAACCTTGCGCATCACCGAGGCAATCTCGCGTTCCAGGTTGCGCACACCAGCTTCGAATGTATAGTCGCGAATAATGTGGTGTAACGCTTCGTCATTGATTTCAACTCGGGTAGTTTTCAGTCCGTGTTCCAACATCTGTTTGGGAATGAGGAACTGGCGGGCAATGTGCATTTTTTCTTCTTCCGTATACCCCGGCAGTTCGATAACTTCAAGGCGATCGCGCAGGGCTGCCGGAATGGGATGTAAGACATTCGCCGTAGTAAGAAAAATAACCTTTGAGAGGTCGTACGGTATCTCGAGGTAGTGATCGGAGAATGCATGGTTCTGCTCAGGATCAAGTACCTCTAACAATGCTGCCGATGGGTCACCCCGGAAGTCAGCGCCGATCTTGTCTATTTCATCCAATACGAAGAGTGGGTTAATTGTCCCGGCAGTTTTCATCGTTTGGATGATGCGGCCCGGCAATGCTCCTACATAGGTGCGGCGATGTCCGCGAATCTCAGCTTCGTCGTGTATGCCTCCCAGCGATAAGCGTACGAACTTGCGATTGAGCGCCTCGGCGATTGAGCGACCCAGCGAAGTCTTACCAACTCCAGGAGGTCCTACAAAGCAAAGAATAGGACTGCGCATATTTTCAGAGAGTTTGCGCACGGCGATATACTCGAGGATTCGCTCTTTCACTTTCTCGAGGCCATAGTGCTTTTCTTCAAGGATTCTAGCTGCTTCCTTAATGTCCAACTGGTCTACTGTTGCATTGTTCCAGGGAAGACTAACGAGCCAATCCAGATACGTGCGAATCACTCCTCCCTCTGGAGCCATAGAGGGTGTTGAATTTAAACGATCGAGCTCTTTGTTTGCCTTGACCTTTACCTCTTCAGGCATACCCGAGGACAGAATCTTCTCACCTAAATCTGCATTTTCGCGAAATGTTGGGTCTGTTTCGCCTAATTCTCGTTGTATAGCTTTTAGTTGCTCACGTAGAAAATATTCACGCTGGCTCTTATCAACTTCTAGTTGCACCTGGCTATGGATTTGATTCTCTAATTCTAGAATATTCAATTCCTTCGTGAGTAAGATGCAAGTCTTTTGTAATCGCTCCTCGACACTGAAGGCTTCCAGAATACTCTGACGCACGGCAACAGGTGGTTCGAGTGCAGAGACGATAAAATCTGCTAACCAACCTGGTTGGTCAATATTCATGGCAGTAATATAAGCCTCTTCAGGAAGAGTATTGCTTAGTTTCACACATTTTTCGAAGAGAGCCAGAGCTGCTCGTACCAATGCCTCAACTGTGAGTGTACGCTCAGTTTCTTCATCTACAATTTCTGCCCGCACACGCATAAAAGGCGTTTGTTGTGTGTATTCAAGACGGCGCAAACGTCGTTGGCCGTGTAGAAGCACACTGGTCGTTCCATCTGGCATCTTCAGTACACGGTCAATCATTCCTTCGACACCGACGGTGTATACATCATCCTGCCCTGGATCTTCCAGCTCTTCATTCAACTGCGTTACTACAAAAAGGATGCGGTCTTTATTCATCGCCTCTTCGATGGCCTTTATTGATTGCTCGCGTCCCACAATTAAAGGCGTGACCAGGTTAGGCAGTAAGACTGTATTGCGGATTGGCAATAGCGGCAGATTTAGTATATCTGTATCAGATAAGTCGTTATTAGCATTTGAATACTTCCTCGTGGAAGTCCGAGTAGTCTTCTTCGTGACCATATATCCCCTCTCGACGGCTATGAATTTTGGTGATAGGAAAGTGTCTTTGCATTATAACGT
>Ga0137390_10003057_pt1 | contig 13529 bp, 15 predicted proteins | sample 15con2h24AmetaG_FD_104937 | JGI IMG/M metagenome (GOLD analysis project Ga0137390, IMG submission 104937) | Vadose zone soil microbial communities from Angelo Coast Range Reserve, California, USA - 15con2h2.4A metaG | ecosystem: Environmental > Terrestrial > Soil > Vadose zone > Saprolite... | reverse complement strand
CTCGGCGGCGGATATTCTAAAGGCGAAAAAGGCGCCGCCGCCGCCGCCCTCATGGTGGGATACCTTCGAGATCTCCGGCCACGTGGAAGGCGGTGCCACGTGGAATCGGGAGAACCCTCCCGATGGTCTCAATTTCGGCCATCTCTTTACCGATCGGGCCAACACCTTCCTGTTGAACCAGGCTTTGCTGACGGTGCAGCGTCCGCTCGATCCGAAAGCGACGGGTTTCGATTTCGGCTTCAAGTTCCAGGCCATGTACGGCTCGGATGCGCGCTATACGCATTTCCTGGGTGAGTTCGACCAATCGATCAGCGGCAGAAACCAGTTCGACATCGTCGAGGCCCATGCGCTGTTCCATCTCCCCGTGCTTACTGAGGGCGGCATGGACGTGAAAATCGGCCAGTACGTCACCTTGGAAGGCGCCGAGGTCATCTATGCGCCGGACAATCCGCTTTACACGCATTCCTACATCTTCAACTTCGGCATTCCGTTCAAGCACACGGGGATGATGACGACCACTCACGTCAACTCGATGTTCGATGTCTATCTCGGCATCGACACCGGCGTGAATACGACGTTCGGCAATCGGTTCGATTGCTTCAATTGTGGGGACAACAACACGGCCGCGGCGTTCCACGGCGGTGTCGGGTTCAACCTTTTGGACGGCAAACTTACGATCTTGGCGACGACCCACATCGGTCCGGAAAATCCCAACACGACGGCGATTCAAGTAGCATGTGCGTGCGATCCCAACAGCGCTGTCCGCTACCTCAACGACGTGACGATAACTTTGAAGGCGACCGACAAGCTCACGTTCATTACTGACCTCAACTACATCCGCGACAATGGCTTTGGCGCCACGGGCGGCGGCGCGGCTCAGTACGTTACCTACGCGATCAACGATTGGCTCAAGATCGTTGGGCGCGGCGAGGTTTGGCGGGACAACAACGGCTTCTTCGTCGCCGCGTTCCCCGGCAGTCTCGATTTCGTCATGGCCGAACACGGCAATCCGAACGCGGTGGTGATCGGCGGCTTCGTGGCCACCTATGCCGCCGTCACGGCCGGCGTCACGATCACACCGGAGCTTCCGAAGGGTGGCGCGGTCAAAGCGGTGATCTTCAGGCCGGAAGTGCGGTACGACTGGACCTTGAACGGCGCGACGCCGTTCGCGGCCGGCACGAGGAGCTCACAGTTCACGTTCGGCGGCGACATCATCGCGAAGTTCTGAGTTTGCAGGGCTTGGCTCAGACCAAGGCGCCCCCGTCCTGCAGGACAGAGCGTAACCGGCCTCGTCGGCGCACTTGCGCAGGCGGGGCCGTGGCCGCAGCGCCCGGATCATGTCCGCCGGGCTCCTTACCTGGTCGCCGCCGTCGCCAAGGCCCTACCGGGTGTATCACAAGCGCGTTCCGGTCCCAGGACAGCGGCTACACGATGGACCATTCCTCGGCGATCTACCTGATGGATCGTGCCGGACAGTTCGTGGCGCCGCTCGCGTCGCAGACCGACGAGCGTATCGCGCCCGAAAGGCTCCGCAAGCTCGCGGCGTCGTAGTCGTCGAAAAGCCGCGCGCACATCCCCACGTCGAGCTGTGGAGCCGCTGGAAGCGGTGGTTCTGATATGAGCAGGCTGTCTCGAGCACTGTCCCAGTCATTCCTCCGCACCGGCGAGTTATGCAGTGAAACCGCCCAGCCGGTCATGCGTTACGGTAGAGCCGAACCGCGCACGCGATGGGAGGCAGGTCATGATGATGGATATGTCGGGCATGCCGATGGGCATGATGTGGGGCATGGGACTTATCTCCCTTCTCCTCGTCTTGCTTCTGGTGCTTGCGATCGCCGCGTGCATAAAGTACCTCCGCTCGTAAGTAAGAGGAGATTTCCGGCCTTGGTCTGGCTGCCGGGCCTGCGGGTCTATCTGACCATCACTTTCGTCGGCAACTTGGTCTGGGAAGCCCTTCACCTCCCGCTCTATACGATTTGGTCGGCAGGGACTCTGACGGAGCAGGCCTTCGCCGCCGGCCATTGCACGCTCGGCGACGTCTTGATCGCGGCGAGCACGCTGACGCTTGCCCTCCTTCTCGTGGGCGATCGCCGCTGGCCGCTGGACCGCTTCTGGCCGGTCGCAATCCTCACGATTGCCTTTGGCCTTGCGTACACGGTTTTCAGCGAACGGCTGAACACTGTCGTGCGCGCGGCCTGGGCTTATTCCGACTGGATGCCGATTGTTTCGATTGCCGGCCTGCGAATCGGTCTCTCGCCGCTGCTTCAGTGGATCGTGGTGCCGGGCGTCGCATTTGCTGTCACTAGGCGGGTGACGACCAACCAGGCCGATGGAGGACGACGACGATGAACCGAATTCCTCTTGCTGCGGTTGCGACCTTGGTGCTGACCGTGTTGCCGCACCGAGGAATGGCAGAGCCCGGCGACGCCGCGCGCGGCGAGCGCATGTATCGCGCCTGCGTCGCCTGTCATTCGCTCGAGCCCAATCGCAACATGACCGGACCGAGCCTCGCGCAAATCTGGCAACGGCAGGCCGGATCGCTGCCGAGCTTCCCGCGCTACTCTCCCGCGCTGAAATCGTCCGGCATCGTCTGGAACGACGACACGCTCGACGAATGGATCAAGGACCCGCAGCACTTCATTCCCGGGAATACCATGACGTTTCCCGGCATGAAAGACGCGCGGCAACGCGCCGATCTGCTGGCGTTTCTCAAGGAGGCAACCCAGGCCGGCCGCGCGCCCACGATCGCGCAGGGCGGCAATCAGAGGGGCGGCATGATGATGGGCGGCGGGCAAGTGCCGAACCTGAAGAAGCTCGATCCGGAGGATCGGGTCCAGTCGATCGACCATTGCGGGGACACCTACAAGGTCGCCACCGGCGACGGGAAGATTCGCGATTTCTGGGAGCGCAACCTGCGCTTCAAGACCGACGTCAGCGAAGAAGGCTCGCAGAAGGGCGCGCCGGCCATCGTGGGCGCCGGCATGATGGGCGACTGCGCCGACGTGATCTTTGCCTCGCCTGACGAGATCAGCGCCTTCATCTCGCATCATTGTCGAAAAACCGAAACGGAGTAGCTCGACAAACGAGTTTCATGTCAGAAGGTCTGAACGAGACACTTGGTCATTTCAGGCTCCCTGCCGCACCGCAGTTGCAATCGGACGTCCAACGCTCAATACGGCATCGAAGAACAGCTGCGGACGACCCCAGAGCGAGTTGAAGAAGATCGCGGTGACGCTGACGGCCATCGCGACCATGGCCCACACCGGGTAGAGGAGTCCCGTCGCAGCGATTGGGATGCCGATGCCGTTGAACAAAAACGCGAGTGTCACGTTCTGTAGCATCTTCCGGTAGCTCGTCCGGCTGATCTCGCGGGCGACGGGGAGCGCGTCGAGGCGGTTCGATAAAATGATGATGTCGGCCGACTCGATCGCGATGTCGGTTCCGCCGCCCATAGCGATGCCGACGTCGGCCTGCATGAGCGCGGGTGCGTCGTTGATGCCGTCGCCGACCATGGCCACCCGCGTGCCGCCGGCTTGGAGCTGACGCACAATCTCGGCTTTGCCTTGAGGCAGAACACCGGCATAGATCTCGTCGATCCCACCAACTTCGCGCGCAATCTTGCGGGCCGTGCGCTCATTGTCGCCCGTGAGCAGGACGAGCTTCAGGCCAGCTTCATTAAGCTGGGCGATTGCCTTGCGGGCTTCCAATTTCAACTCATCGCCCAGGGCGAGCACGCCCAGGACCCGGCCGAGGCGCCCCACCGCGATCACCGTCCGGCCGGCTTCCTCAAGCGAGGTGATCCTGTCGGCGAGACGATCAAGGTCGATACCGCGCGATCGTACAAACGAGGGGCTGCCGACAAAGACCTCCTCGCCCGCGATTCTGGCAACCACGCCTTTACCTGGCACAGCTTCGAACCATTCCACATCGGGAGGCACCGCACCGCGCTCGAACGCCGCCTTGACGATGGCCTGGGCCAACGGATGCTCGGATGAAGACTCCGCGGCGGCAGCCACAGCAAGGAGTTCATCCTCGGTTGCGCCAGTGGCTTCGATTTCGAGAATAGCCGGGCGGCCCTTGGTGAGCGTGCCGGTCTTGTCAAGCACGATCGTCTTGACCAGGCGGAAGCCCTGAAATGCTTCGCCCGTGCGCATGAGAATGCCCTGCTCGGCCGCCTCGCCGGCGCCACGCACGATCGAGAGCGGGGCTGAGATGCCGACCGCGCACGGATAGCCCATTACCAGGACGCTCAAGCCAGCGAAGATGGCTCGCTCCAGGTCTGCCTGTCCGCCAAAGAACCAGGAACCGAGGAGCCAGCCAAAAAACGCCAGCGCTGCAATGAGGAGAACCGCCGGCGTATAGACCTGCAACACGCGGTCGACCAAGTGCAGGAGCCCGGGCTTGAGCGCGCGGGCGTCCTCCACCTCGCGGATCACCTTTTGGAGAAAGCTCTCCTCGCCGACGGCCGTGACCTCGACGAGAAGCGTTCCGATCCCGTTGATCGAGCCCCCGATGACGGGGTCGCCAGACTGCTTCTCAACGGGGATCGGCTCGCCGGTGATGAAGGACTGGTCCACGCCCGAATGGCCGCTCACAACCTTGCCGTCTACGGGAATACGGTCGCCGGGACGAATGCGAACGAGATCGCCGACCCGGACCTCCTCGATCGGCACTTCGATCTCCTGACCGTCGCGCACCACCCGTGCCGTTTCCGGCTGCAGATCGAGCAGTCGCTTGACCGCTTGCGAACTGCGAGTCTTCACGATGAGCGACAGCCATTCCGAGAAAATGTGGTAGGTAGCGACCATCACCGAAACGGCGAAGAAGGGCGCTGTTGGATAGCCGGGCCGATCGAGGATGAGGCCAATGATGCCTCCGGCGATGCCCGCGAAGGCGCCGATCTCGAGCAGGACATGCTGATTGAGGATACCTCGCCGGAGGGCCTGAACCGCCATGACGAAGATGTGTTGTCCGATCCCGAAGACGAGGCCGAAAGCGAGCGCCGCCACGATCCATGGCGTCGCCTGCGCGAACCAGCCCTGCTGCTTCAGAAGCATCACCCCAATCGCAGCTGCGGTCAGAAGGACCGTGCCACCAATCGCAGCCGACAGGCCGCGCGCGCTCAGGACGAGAAAGACGAGCCCGAGGAGACTGGCGAAGACCACCGCCTGCAACGTCAGGGCTGCGATACCCACACCGTGGGCGATAAGGGCGACAGCGATCAGACTGAACGCTGTAGCCGCGAGAAACCGCCGTCCTTCACGGACCAGTTCCTGCTCCTCCTCCTCGAAGGGACGGAGCTTGCGCGGGTCAGAGACGGTGTAGCCGATCTCGCGCAGTATCTGGAGCAACGCCTCCGGGCGCGCGATTTTGGGGTCGTACTCCACGAGCGCTTGCTCGTGGGTGAGGCTGACCGCGACCTTGTCGACGCCGGGCTGCCGCCCGAGGGCCTTCTCGATGGTGCCAGTGCAGAGCGAGCAGTGGAGCCCGCCGATCCGAGCGCGGATGCGGGCACGGTCGGGCCGGTTTGAGGGTTCTTCCGTCCATGGACGGAACGTAGGTTCGGCTGTCGTTGCGATACTCATAGCGATCTCCGTGTCATCTCAATTCGCCGCGAGCCGAGCGGGTCGACGCTACATCGACATCATCGGCGTGGCCGTCCTCGCCGCAGGCGATAGCGCAAACCAGATCGACCAGAGGCCGAGCGCAATCAGCATCAGCCCGGTCCAGAACGGCAGGCGCCTGGACAGCCCCGCCAACCAGTCGATTGCCCGTCGCGCCGGTCCGAAGACCACGGCAACGACGAGCGGCAGAGACAGAGCGAAGCCGAAGAGCGCGAGGGAGACGAAGCCGGTCATCAGCGTTCCACCGGCGGCGCCTCCCGCCGCCGCAGCGCTTAGCAGCGCTACGAGCAACGGCGCAGCGCACGCCGGGATATTGAGCCCGAAAAGAACGCCGAGGCCCGCCGAGCCGCGCATATTGGAAAGTCGCGCAAGGCTCGGCCCAAGCGAGACGCTCAGGACACCGACTTTCCCTAACACGTATAGAAGGCCAAGCAGCACGTAGACGGCGCCGAGGACGATCCACGCGCCCCGCTGCAGTCCCAGAAAGGCCGTCCCCAGCACCACTGCGAGCATTCCTAGGAGGCCGATGAAGACGGCGCGCGTACCGGCGAAAATGCTAACCTGGGCGAGCTTGGTCGCCGAGCTCTTGCCCTCCAGGTGCTTCACGACGATCAGGGTTGAGCCCAGCGAACACGGCTCGACGAAACCGATGAGGCCCAGGCCGATCGGGAGCAAAACCAAGCCCGTCAGGCTGCCCGCCGTCATTTGCGGCCGACGACGCGGAAACCCGGCTTCTCGATCGCTGCAACGAGCCGCTCCTCTCCGGTAGCTTTCGAGTCGTAGAGGACACGTGCCTCTCCGTCTTTGAAGGAAACCGCGGCCGATTGCACGCCCGGCTCCTGTTGGACCACTCGCTTTATCGTCTGCGCGCAACCGTCGCAGCGCATGCCTTCAATCATGAAGCTTGTCGTTTTCATCGAATGCTCCGTTTCAAAGGGTCTGTCCCGACAGAAGTGATCGTCTTCCTGCGCGATCGTTTTCCCGGTATTGCTGCGTCAGCGCCTCTATGATCGAACAGGCCTGAAGTGCACCGCGGCCGGGGCAAGTCGCAATCAGCGTCTCGAGAGCCGCACCGATCTCTCGAAGGTGCCGGATCTTCAGTTTCACCTCGCTGAGCTTGGCCTGGGCTTGTTCGCGAAGGTCCGCGCAATCAGTCGAAGGGTCGGCACGGAGCGCCAAGAGCTCGCGAATCTCGCGGAGCGAAAACCCAAGCTGCTGGGCTTTCTTGATGAAGCGGATTCGCGCCACAAGCTCGTCGGAATAACATCGGACGCCTCTATGCGGTTTCGGAGGCTGTTCGATCAGATGCTGTCGTTCGTAGAACCGGATCGTTTCCCGGCCGACACCGGCGGCCTGCGCCGCCTTGCTGATGGTTAGTTCTCTCATGCCATGCCTCGCGTAGCCCTAATGTAGGGTCTGTACCGTGGTACGGGATCAAGGGGTCCCGCGAACTTTTTTTGAACTTGGCCTGTCACAGCGCGTTGGTCCGTTGGGCCACCCCACAGGCGCGAGAGACCGGGTGGCCGCGGCGTGGCCCAAGCAGTGAAGCCTAATCGCCCAATTTCACCTACTCATCTCGCGACCAGGGTTGTGACATGGCAAGTAGGCAACATGAATCCTGCATCCAGAGCTGTCTGGACTGCCTCAAAGCGTGCGAGACCTGTGCCGATGACTGCATCGGCACCGGATCGGAAATGGCCGAATGCCTGCGCCTGTGCCTCGAATGCGCAGAGAGCTGTCAGGCTTGCCCTCGGGTGTTGATGCGAGGCTCCCCGCTCGCAGCGAAGTGGTGCGCTCTCTGCGCCGACGTCTGCAATCGGTGCGCGGCCGAGTGCGCGAAATTTGACAAAGCGACATGCCGGGCGTGCGCGGAAGCCTGCCGCCGCTGCGCGGAGGAATGCCGCAGGGTGAGCCTCGCAAAGGCAGCGTAAACCGCTGCCCCATAGCCGATCATCTACAACCTTGCCGGTAGCTGCCCCAGGCTTGCGTCGCTGTCTGAATTTTTTTCCATTATCTCGCCGGGTGCTGGGTGCGCGAAACGCGTCAACCTCGTGGTTCCCTCGGCGGCGCGGCGCTGGCGCGTTCGAACGCCGCTACGAGATTGCTTTCCGTAATCAACCCGTCGAGCCGTTCGATCTCGTGTCCGTCGCGCAGAACAAGACTCGTGGGAAGGCTGTTTACCACGAAGCGCTGGGCAATCGGGAGATCCCGATCAACGTCCACTCGATAGACAGGGGCGGCGCGAAAGCGCTGGGCCACATGTCGCAGGCGTGGTTCGAGCGCCCGGCACGGCGCGCAGCTCGCCTGGTAGAAGTCGACGATCACCGGCCCTGTCGCGTGGACGACCTTCGTCTGAGTTTCTGCGCTTGTGAGTGTCTCGATGCCGCTCACATCTTTCATTTTCATATCCGGTCAAACGTCGCGGCCGCGACATATATCAATTCACGACGCTGCCGCTCGCTCAGACCGAACCGTAGGGCCCGGTTTGCTGGACAACGGCGCATCCAACAACCGGCCGTCGCGGATGTGGATCACGCGATCGGCGAGCCGCGCCAGGTTTTCCGCATGTGTGACCACGATTACCGTGCGTTCACGCGATATCTCCCGCAGGACTTCGTAGATGATCTGCCCCGAGCGCGAGTCGAGATTGCCCGTGGGCTCGTCCGCCAGGACCAGGCGCGGCTCGTTCGCAACGGCGCGGGCGATCGCAACCCGCTGCATCTCGCCGCCGCTGAGTTCACGCGGCCGATGCTTCAGCCGAGGACTGAGTTGAAACCGCTCAAGGAGAGATTTCGCGCGATCGAGTCTCGCCGCCTTCGGGACACCGTTGAATTCCATCGGCAACTCAACGTTTTCGAGCGCCGTCAGGTTGGGGATCAGATTGAAGGTCTGAAAGAGGAACCCGACCGTCTGGCGACGAAAGCGAGTCAGTTCCCCTTGCGAGAGGCGGTTCACCGCCTGCCCGGCGACAATGATCTCGCCACGCGTCGGCCGGTCCATGGCGCCGAGCATGTGCAGGAGCGTCGACTTGCCGCTGCCGCTCGGCCCGACGACGGCGACCATGCCCGTTTCCTGGACCTCCAGATCGATATCGGCGATGGCCTCGATGATCTCGCCGCCCTTGCGGTAGGATTTCGAGAGGCCGTGAAGTTGGATCAATGCCGTTGCGCTATTCATCTTTCATTGCCTCCAGCGGAGAGAGCTTGATAGCTTGCCACACGCCGTAGGCGCTACCGAGGACCGCGGCGAACACGGCAACGACGACGACCAGAAGAAGAACCGAACCCGAAACATGACTGCTGACCGAAAGACTGTTGAACAGCGGCTTGTATTGGCTCGGCAGAAACGGACCGAGACCGAGCGCGAAAAGCCGGCCTGTCACCGCCTCCCCTAACAGCCGGAAGACCACGAGGCCGAGAACGCCGCCAAGCAAGGTGAACGCCAAAGCCTCGGTGAGAAATTGGATCGTGACGCCTCCGTTGCTTGCGCCAATGGCCTTCAGAGTGCCAATCTCCCGTGCCCGCTCGCGCACCTGCATGAGCAAGACGAAGAACACCACCACGACCATGAGGATGAACGCGAGAACGCCACCAGCCCCCGCAAGCTGCATCATGGTCCGGCTGGTGGTTGCGGTGAAAATAGCGGCGGTCTTTGGCACCAGGATGTCGGCCACATCGCCGACCGTCTCCTGGAGGCGTTGTGCGATGGCCGCGACGTTGTCGACCGAGTCGGCCCGAGCATAGACCCAGGAAGTGCCTTGATCGATGCCGAAGATCGACCGGAGCGTGTCGATTGGCATGAAAAGCTGGAGATCGCCAAAGACATAGCCGCTGGCGTATTTCCCGATGATCCTGAGTTCCCGCTTCGGGCGTTTGACGGCGTAGATGACCGGGTGGGTGCGAGTCGGATCAACTATGAATGTCGCCCTCCCCCGCTCGATGTCTTCGGTCTTGATCCCGGCCCATTCAGCGTAACCCTGGCCAATGATCGCCACGTCCTGGCCGGCGTCCTCCGGCGTGAAGTCCCGCCCCGCGATGATCCGCGGGTTACCCGACTCGCCATGCGACTCCAAACGCTTTACGGCCGTCGGCGCCAGCCCGACAAGCATGGCGAAATTGGGCAGCGTGGTGGGCGACATAGCCAGGAGGTAAGGCTCGACCTGGGTAACATGCTCGATCGCCCGGACCTTCTCGACCACCTTGTCGGGCAGGAGGCGATCCTGATTGGTCATGTTGACGTGCCCCATCGAGCCTCTGGCCCGGAGCTGAAGGACGGTGTTCACATTCTTGTTCATCTCGGCTGTCTGCTGGTCTACGGCCTGTCCGATCGACTGCATGGCAAGGAGCAGGAAGAAAGGAGCACCGATCAGGACGGCGATCAGGATCAGCCGAGATTTGTTGCGCAGAAGATTGCGCAGACCGAGGAAGATCATACCCATCGCGCGCTCCTTATGTGTTCTTCATGGCCTGGATCGGGCTGAGGCGAATTCCCTTGAAAATCGGGTAGCAGCTGCCGATTGCCGCGAAGGTAAGCCCACCGAGAACGATGAGAAGGAACGTCTCGACATCGATCCGCACCTCGACGCCCAGCCTCCTCTGGAGGATCTGCGCAAAGAGGGCGGCGACCACGACCGCACCGACCGCCGCCAAGCCTGTCAAGGCGGCGATTTCGGCGAGGAATTGCTTCACGACTTCATGGTTGGGCGCGCCGAGCGCTTTCAGCGTGCCGATCTCGTTGATCCGCTCCCGGGTCGTGAGGACCATGATGAAGACGACAAGCACGCCGCCTAGCGCGAACAGCAGAACCGATCCATAGAACGTGGCCGCGCCGATGCTGCCCAAGGTCGCCCTGGCCGACGCCACCTGCTCGGCCGCGGTCACTGCATCGACGCCGGGGATTTGCTGCAGTTCGTCTCTAACGGTCTCGACGTTGGCGATCGAATCGGCCGTGACCCAAATCTTCGACAGCTTGTCACCGGGATTCAGGAGTCGGCGAAATGTCTCTATTGGAACGAATACGTGGTTGTCACCAAAATCATTGTCCGTGCTGTAGATACCGACCACCTGGAGCGGCCTCCCCTCAAGAGTAACGGTCCTGCCGGACAGTGCGGCTGCGTTGTCCGATGCGACGATGCCCAAGCGCTCGCGCGCGTAATGCCTGCCGACGACGGCCACGTCCCGGGCTTGATCCTGCAGACCGAGGCTGCGGCCCGCCACGATGGCCGCATTCTCGTAATCAACCTCGCCGATCGCCCGCAGCGGAGCGCCGGGCCTCAGACCGATGATCATCGCGTAGGCGTTCGGCACCGACGGATCGATCTGAGCCTCCATAACGTACTCCTCGATCTTCTTGATATGATCGGCGTGAGGGATCCGCCTAATACGATCCAGTGTAGTGGTTGAGAAATACTCGGTGCCCTTCTCACGACCCATCTCGGCCGAACCGACTGGCGCGTCCGCGCCGAACCCACCGGTGCCGAAGGCGCCGGCCTCGCGCAGCTCGATGACAGTTCGGACATTCGCTTGCAAGCTCTCTAGCCGCTGCCGCGTGACGAGGGCGCCCTGCACCATGACGGCGAACAGGCCGATGATCATCGCGAGCAGCAGCACCACCACCGCGGTGCGCACACGGTTGCGGAAAGGATTTCGAAGACCGCGGCCCAAGGCGCTCATCGTTCTAACCAAAAGTCATTCCTGGCCACAAAGGGCCGATCTCGGGGGAGCCTAACGCTCGTACCAGGGTACAGAGTCAAGTGGCATGAGGGATGCGCTGGCCCGCGTCCTAATGTAGCGACAGAGAAATCCTAAACGCCGATCGGCTTGTAGCCCCGCGCCGACGCCTCCAGAGCATGCGCGCCAATCCCGACGTCAAGGTCCTCCCGTTATGTTGCGTTGACGGGCGCACGAACACCGTTTCTCAGTGACCTGTACGAAATCCGACAGGCAGGCGCGGACGCGACGGCCCCCAATCTCCACGAACCGCGAATACACCGGCGCCTTCGCCATATCCGATGCTTCCGCCGCGCACGAGTACGCCGGGACCACCGGTGGCATCCGCACCTGAAAAACACATTTGGTCATCGCTGAAGGCACCCCATCCCGGACAGGCGCCGGAAGAGAGGGGCACCCAATCAGCCACGTATTCCCAGACGTTGCCTACCATGTCGAAGACTCCAACGTCCGATACGCAGCCTGCGGTTCCCGTTGGCTTCGTTACTGCGCCCGTCACCACGCACGGGGCGCCATCAGGAGTTCCGAGTGCCGCCGCCTGCCACTCCGCATTGGTCAGAAGTCGTTTGCCAGAATTGCGTGCTGCGGCTATTGCTTGAAACCAAGTGATAAAGGTCGAAGGCCGGACTTCCGCAATCGACACGGCGTAGACATTAACACAATGCTGCCCGGTGGGTTTGCATGACCCGTAATCATTTCCTGCAATTCCTCGCTGGACCGCTCCGACAGCAGTCAAGTCGGCGAGCGTGACCGAGTTATCTCTGATCTTCTTGATGAGCTCCGGATCTGTCGTTTCCCAGACGCTGGCCTCGTACTTATCTACGCACACCGGACCGACCGCCACCGCGTTGGCGGGGCACTCTTTGGCCTCCGTTCCTTGCAGGTCTAACAGCAGTAAAACCGTGGATAAAGCGACGAGCAACAGAACATTCGAGCGGCTCATGATGTGCCCTCACCGAATTGCATTCCGACGCGCGGTGCTCTCATCGAGCGGGTCCGACCACATCGATCGACTTCGCGACCTTCTGCCCTTTGTCTGTAACGTAGCTCACAACCACTGCGCTGCCCTGTGTCGCTGGGAGGAATAGATAATCCTGGCCTTTCTTGATAATCGTGTCTGCGATCACTTTGATTGCCACTTGTTGAGCTGTACCGCTTGTCTTCATCTCGAGCGTGAGGGTCCCTTCGCAGCCGCCGCCGGTTGGCCTGGGGTGGCACAAGGTCAAGTTCGTACCAACCACATTGCCTTCTAGTTTTTCATCGGCGACGCTCACTGCGGGTGCCGTGGCCGCCACTACCACCAGCGTGGTCAGAAGAATCGCTCTCTTTTTGATGACACCCATGATCACCCTCCTACCGGTGAAGACCTCGCCATCCCAGCGGACCGATTGCCGCAAATTTTGGTTGTCACGGTTCCTACGCCCTGTACCGTAGTATAGGGTCAAGGTGAGTTTTGACCGAACCCAACGTGAGGTAGCCAACGCTTGGCTGTGCGGCTTTTGCCTTGACCCTGTACCTAGGTATAAGCCCCATATTCCAAAGCGCGCACAGGGCAGGACAGGCAAATGCGGATCGGTAAGGTCGCAGCAGCGGCCGGCTGCAACATTCAAACCCTGCGATACTACGAGCGTCGCGGGCTTCTTCGGCAGCCGGAGCGGACCGAGTCCGGCTATCGAGAATATCCCCCAGACACGGTCCGAATTGTCAGGTTTATCAAGCGGGCTCAGGAGCTTGGGTTTACGCTCCATGAGATCGAGGAGCTGCTCAGGCTTCGCAATGGAGAAGCAGGTCGCCGACGTGATGTGCGCGTCATCGCTCAGGCAAAGATGCGCGACATCGAGCAAAAGCAGGCACGCCTACAGGCGATGCACAGTGCTCTCGGAGGGTTGCTGCAATCCTGTACGAATCGCCGAGCGAGCCTGAGTTGTCCCATTCTCGACGCACTGAACGATGGGGGCGAAGACCGGCCCAAAACCGGAAGGACTTAGCATGCCATACCATGATCGCGCGACAAATCGGTTGTCTTCCATAAGGATGATGATGCTCGCTTTGGTGTACGCACCCGGTGAAGACCCCGGACATGGTCGTTGACAGCGCAGCATCGATTATGAAGGGGGAGCGCTACGCGGCCGCCTTTTCCTGGCGGGCGCGTTTCCAATTCCAGGGCAGGAGCTCG
>Ga0137390_10003056_pt1 | contig 13531 bp, 20 predicted proteins | sample 15con2h24AmetaG_FD_104937 | JGI IMG/M metagenome (GOLD analysis project Ga0137390, IMG submission 104937) | Vadose zone soil microbial communities from Angelo Coast Range Reserve, California, USA - 15con2h2.4A metaG | ecosystem: Environmental > Terrestrial > Soil > Vadose zone > Saprolite... | reverse complement strand
TATGGCCCGTGAGCTTCACCACAATCTCGCCGTCCGTGATATCCCAAACGTAAGCAGAATCATCGCCGCCTCCAGATACTGCTAAGGACGCAGTGGGGTGGGCGGCAATGGAATAGACGGGTCCCTCGTGGCCAGAGAATTGCTGGATGGAGTTATCTTCCCAAATGACTTCTCCTTCGATCCCACCCACATCACCATCGTCACCGTCCTCATCCATAGGCTCGTCACCTTGATCAACCTCACCATATATATCGTCTTGCTGGATGTACTCCTCCTCCTCCTCGGCTTGTTCTTCTTCGTGTGTCGGCTGGTCAGTGGGAGCCATGTTGTAGAGTGGGCGTGTAATGTGAGCTGGGGGGACGTCGGATGATTATTATGATTAAGGAGAGTGTTTTTATAAGAGGACTTGCGTCAGCGCTGAGTCAACAATATCAATTTATCGCCGTGAAGCGGTGAATCACTCATTCTTGCAAGCACTGCTGGAGGAAGTGTACAGTAATGTATTCAGACTGCTGACGTGAGTGCATCAGATCTACCGTGACCGGTTCCGGGATGCGGATGCTGCAGCAGCCAGGTCAGTCACTGGTCAGCTCTGGCAGCGCATGTATTGATCCCGGTTCGGGACCTGAGTAGGTCGACGGGGCTGTTTACTGCACAGGAGCAACATTCACATCCTCAAGGGTTTGACGAATTAAAGGGCCAGTGGGCCACAGCTTGATTAATAACCGCCGCCTTTTGACCTCATCGATGACGTAATAAATCTTACAAATGTTGCTCGAGTGGCTCTTCCAAAAACTCCACGTATACGTCTTCACCTTTCTTTATTTCCTGCTCCCGCTGCACCCCCTCGTGAACATACTTCATGAAGTTTTCACTGTCAATCCTTTCGCTATCACTACTAGCAGGCGCTCTCGCCTCTAATGTCCTTGACCTAGATCCAAGCAACTTTGACAGTGTCATTGGACAGGGCAAACCTGGTCTTGTTGAATTGTACGCGACATACACACTCTTTGACTTAACGCCATGCAGTTACTGATGTCTCCCCAGCTTTGCACCTTGGTGGTATGTCCCTTTCTATTTGTTACGAGGCCACATTCGTAACGTTTGTTTTTAAATTAGCGGTCACTGCAAGGTATGATTTTTGACGGGGCTTCAGTCTCGGTTGCTCAGGTAGATGTCACACAGAACCTTGCCCCCATCTATGAGCAGCTTGGGGATGCATTCAGCCACGCAAAGGACAAGGTTGTTGTGGCAAAGGTTGATGGTGACGGTGCTGGAAAGCCCCTCGGTCAGAAATACGGCGTTTCTGGCTTCCCCAGTGCGTTGCCCTAGCTCGTGTCTCGTCTTCGGAAATGCTTATAGCACCAGCTTTGAAGTGGTTCGATGCTCAAGGATCAGTTTCTGATTACGACGGAGGTCGGGATCTTGACTCTTTGGCGAGTTTGTGCGTTATTTTCTTTTCGTCGAGGGATGGATTCCTCACGCTTGCGTTAATGACGCTTTTTCCAGCATTTCAAAGAACTCAGGGATCAAGTCGAACATCAAACCTCCACCCCCTCCCGCAACGCTCATCCTCGACACTCACACTTTCGATGACGTCGTTCTTGTAAGTCGCTTGGTACCTTCTCATGTGCTCCTCGGTCCGACTCGGGTTTTTCACAGAACAAAGATCACGATTCACTTGTCACGTTCACTGCTCCTTGGTGTGGCCACTGCAAGAATCTGAAGCCCACGTACGAGCAAGGTAGGCCCCCCCCCCGTCGAGGCCTCGAGTCTGTTTACATCTTTCTATAGTCGCTAAGGACTTCCTCCCGGAAACCAACGTATGTTACATTCGCTGATCTGTACCTTTCCATGCCGATATATCTTCAGTGTATTGTTGCAAACATTGACGCCGACGCCGAGACCAATCGCCCTCTTGCTCAGAAATACGGCGTTCAGTCTTTCCCCACGATAAAGTTCTTCCCCAAAGGTGGCGAGCCCATCGACTATGAAGGTGGTCGCCAGGAGGCGGACTTTGTTCAATTCTTGAACGAAAAGTGTGGTACTCACCGTGCAGTGGGCGGCGGCTTGAACGACCAGGTGGGTGTTAATGGTTCTCTTTGGCTTGCTTTTCAATCGTCAAATGATCCATTCCTCAGGCCGGCCGTAATGCCGAGTTCGACGCGCTGGCTAGCAAATTCTTCAGTGCTTCTGGTGCAGCGCGAGATGCCGTTTACAAGGAAGCGTCCGCCCTTGCTGCGCAAGTCGGCCCTGCCGCCACCCACTACCTCCGGGTGATGGGAAAGGTCGTCAGTGGAACGGAAGGTTATGTTGCGAAGGAATCGAAGCGGTACGTACACATCCCCCATCGTCATTCCATGCCTCTCTTATAGCGTAACGCCGTTTTACAGCCTCGCGTCCATCTTACAAAAGCGGGTTTTGTCATCCGCAAAGCTTGACGAAATCAAGGTTAAGGCGAACGTCCTTGCAGCATTTGCCGCGGAGAAGGTGGAGGAAGCACGGGACACGATTGAGCGCGCGATTGAGGATTTGTAGTCTAGTAGCCCTGTATCTGGACCCATCCCACCCCACTGCCTATCGTGATATAGAGCCTGAGGCTCGTTTCCTGGTTTCCATTCATGGCAAGTGTACGCCACATCCTAGGATACAAAAAGTACAAGTATAACAGAACAGCCCGTCGGAGGCACCGGATGATAATTCGAATGCCGTCGTAGTCAATGCGTCGCTTATCTATAAAGGCCAGAGTCAAGCAATTCTTTCGCTCTTCACCGGCTTCACCTTCACCACCAAGAACTGTCACCCTAATCAACCGAAACACAATGCCTAATACGCCTAATACTACTGTGCCAATTAGGGCCCTTTGGTTTTCCGACCAGTCATGGGACTACGCTCCGCAGAACCCTTACGACGCCGACGCTCGATATGCAGGCGGAATCCTTCCGACCTCAATAACGCTTATTACATGGAACGTCGACTATAACACGCCCAATGTCGCTGAGCGCCTTACAGCCGCGCTTGACTACCTCCAATTTCACGCTTTCCCGGAGTACAAGGGGAACCAACCACCGCGCTGCATGATCCTCCTCCAAGAGATCGCGCTCCAGGCATTCGACGTACTGCTCGCGCACCCGTGGGTCCAGGCGTGGTTCATGGTCGTGCCCGGCAGCCCGGAGGAGGGCTGGCCCCGGGACGCGTGGTACGGGACGGCCACGCTCGTCGCGCGGAGCGTGCCGCTCGCCGAGTCCAAGTGCGTACATTTTGGAGAGAGCTACATGCAGCGGAACGCGCTCGTGACGGACGTGCTGCTGGGCGGCGCGGAGCCGCTGCCGCGCGTACTGCGGGTCGTCAATACGCATCTTGAGTCGCTGCCTGAGGGCACGAAGAGGCGCGAAGTGCAACTCAGTACGATCGCGGAATTGCTGAGGGAGGAGGAGACGGAGACGGAGGGGGAGGGCGAGACGGCGAGGGTGGGGGGTATCGTTGGCGGGGATATGAACGCGATCACGCAGTCCGACGTGGTGCTCGCGGAGCAAAACGGGCTGTTGGACGCTTGGGAGGAGCGGGGGCGGTGGGATGTCGGGGTGGCGGCGGCGAGCTCGGATGCTCTTCCGGAAGAGGAGGAGGGGACGACGTGGGGATATCAGCCGCCGTGCATGTTCCCGCCTGGGAGGCTGGACAAGATTTTGTACACGGAGGGCGACGCGTTTGACGTGAAGGGCATTCGGATAGTGGCGAAGGGGCTGAAGATGCCTGGTTACAACGGTTGGGTCAGCGACCACTATGGGTTGTCATGCCAGGTGGAGGCCCGAGGAGCGGGGCTTTGAAAAGGACGAATTGAGGTACTTGTACTGTAACCTGTAAAGTCGTAAGAACGCATGATGGGATGCTCATTCCGTGGATACCCGAGCACTGTACATTCATTATTCAGGCTATAGTATAGTACGGGTATGATAAGAGGCCTAAGGCACAGGCAACTCAATGTAATTGGTGAAAGGGAGAACGGTCAGGAGTGAGGGCACAGGGGCCACGAGGATCGGTTTCAAACCTGTGCATAGCGCGCATGCAAAAGTTGATAATAGGAGCGAAGGTGTGATAAGGTGGGGTGGTGCCATTTGCGTGCCGAATAAGGGTCCGATGGTCCGATCATTGTCATGCACCACGACTACGTAAACTGGATATTTTATATACCACCCCCAACGCCCATGTCGCCTGAACCCCGGGGCGACCGCATTCCACACCACAGAAGGTGGGTAAAGGGAGGGCGGGATGCCCGCGCATGAAGAGGCAGAAGGAGGAAATAAGACCACAGGACCGCGGCGTGTAAGTCGTTGCTACTGCGGAAATGGCGTCGGTCGGGTAGATCCCGAGCGCGACCGCGACAGGCAGGCGCCATGCATTTTTCACAGAGTATATATCAAGTGACAAATAAGGCACGCCGTATAAATAGCCAAGGTTCGGGTTGTTCCCACAACCCATCCGTTGTTGCTGTTTTTTCTCCCCAACCAGTTCCGCACCACCCTTCGTAGTCCCTCCTGGGTACCTGCACTTTCGCGATGAAGTCTTACTCCTTCTCCCTTCTTTTTGCCGCTCTCTTTGTCGCTGGTGTCTCTGCCCAGTTGACTGTCAACACCCCGTTGGTATTCCTTGTCCGCCTCATTATCCGCGTCTTTTCAACCCCTTTTTCAGGACGAATGTGGTTGTTTGCGCCCCCCTTACCGTTACCTGGACCGGTGGCACGCGTTCGTCTCCCTTTTTTCTTTTCTTTTCTTCTTGATCAACTGATTTGCCATGTAGCCCCTTATTTCCTTGTACGTGTAGTTCTCGTCGCCTTGGCCACAAGTTATCCACTCACATTCTCCCGTCTTGACCATATGTAGAGGTTAGTCTGTCCACTCGTTGCCTTCATCGTTACTTCTTTTCTCACATGACGCTTTTACTTTTAGCGTTCATTCCGGTAACGACATCAATGGTACCCCCTTGCTTTCCTTCCCTAGCACAAACACCGCTTCCGTGACTTGGCCACAGGTTAACTACACCGTTGGTTAGTGGGCGAGGATACCTCGACTCGTAGAACAAGGCATCTCACGTAATAACTAATGCACAGGCACTAGTCTTGATCTCAGTCTCCGCGATTCCAGTGGATTGAATGCGCAGTCTGCCATATTCACAGTTCAAGCAGGCGCCGGTGTGTATTGTCCGCCTTTTATATATTCTTCTTTCTCATTTGGTTCAGGCGACACGAGCTGCTTGAATGGGTCAGCGACCCCGGCCACTCCTGCGACCAGCAACGGAGCCACACCTGCGGCCACAACCACTCCCTCCACAGGCTCGACGGCTGCGAGCAAGGCGACATCCACTGCCCCAGGTGGTTCGTCTGGTTCATCTGCGTCGACGTACGTTCAAAGTGACAATACGAGATACCCCATTACTAATTCTGGCTACAGTCCAAAGTCTACCTCCAATGCCGCGATGGCCACTGGTGCCACGTATGCTGTGGCAGGTCTCCTCGGAGCCGTTGCTGCTGCCGTATTTGTCTGAGTCCATGGGGAGTTGTTTAAAAGCAGAGGCTTGGCGATACGGCGCTGTCCCGAACTGATTTATGATGGTAGACAACAACGCGCTTGGACTTCTTGACCACACCCTTCTTTTATCGGTTTGCTCTACCGACATTTAATCCTTCTCTTCTTCTGCCTCTCTGACTCCCAGTGAGACAATTAATGCATGATTTGTTTTTTTTTTGCTTCATCTGATACCAGTTACGTGGTTTGCGTTGTACTCGCCTGTGCCTTTGTCGGGAACTACGACTCATTGCATGCGCGCTTTTCGTATTTGTACGTAACGCAATCACGTAGACACTTGATGACGTACTTGGTGGTTTCCAGGAAATCTTTGGAGTGATTGGTTTGACGCTCACGGCTCTCACCGCATGGTGACATGGTCCCAATGGTTTGCTTCTGTGCTATCTATACTCAAGCATGCATTAGTCACTAGACTAACAGCCTACCATGAACGAACGAATAGACTTTCTTCAAGATGTAGAGACGCAACACGACGACCCAATAGACGAGCTGTTTTCCTGAGTTCAACATTTAACGTTAAACGTACGTTAAACCGTCGAGACGTTCCCGTTCCCAAACTCGGAAGGGAGACTGTCCGACGGTTGCTGCGGGACCCCGTACATGGCTTACTACTTGTCACTTTGGGTCACCGAACCACCTTCAACTGTGCTGACCTTCCTTGGCCCCCAGGATAGTCACGGTCGGCGGTGGGTCTGATCTACGCGGAGCATTAGCTGGGGTATCTGTCGATGAGTTTCGGGTGACCTCCATGTCCTTATTCATTTAGGGATTTCCCGAAGCTGTGCTCCATGGGTTGGTTGGTTGGCATGACACAGTAGGCCTGGAATTAGGAGCCGAGAGAACCACTGAGTATGATGGAGACCAACCGCCGCCAACTCCCGCGGACGATATTTCTTCACGACTGACCGTCCTCTGTCGCTGTGACCCCGCCGATCATACTCGGCGACGGATACTGCGATTTTCTGCACGAAGGGACGAAACGGCCATCGTGCGGTCAACCGGATGCGTATCGGTCATGGTTTGGGCAGCAAGCAGCGTGTTCAATTGGTATGCCAAAACACAGCCGCCCTCGGGTGGGCAGACCTGCGGCCAAGCACGAGGAACCTCACTCACGCCCAAATGGAATGGCAGGCGCTGACTGGCCATCTGACAAGCAAATGTTGGTGAGTCTATCTCGGATCTGATCAACTTGAACACCCCTAGGCGTGGATCTGCACCACCGAATAGTGTCATGATCTACTAGTAGAGACGGAATGAACAAGGTTGGGAGATTTACCGGGCCGGGGAATGGAAAGACGCCCCCAAAACGGCCTTAGATGGCAGATAACATGATGTCGTTTAAAGATGAGAAAGACACCACCACGGAGGGCGGAGTCACTGACTGTCACCGGCACGCGACGGTACTCGCTATTGCATCGCTAGTCCAAGCGATAGCCATCGATTCAGCTCAGGCTCACCCACGAGCGCCACCTTGTGACTTTCGGCCAGAATTAAACCCACAACAGGGAGGCAGAGAAGGGAAGGAAATAGGAAGGTGAGCCCATTGCGGTGCGATGTGAGCGCAGGTAAAGTGGTACAATATGACATAACATACGCGCACGAAGGAGCAGTCCTACCCGACCCTATAGATAGCTTCCAGAAACAGGACCCTTCTCGCCAACCGTGATTCCGGAAAGGTAACTATCTTGCGTTAAAATGGGTGGGAATTTGAGACGAGGGCGCTATCCGTTTCCATATCGATGGCACCGCTTGCTCCACCTGGGAGGCTCATTGTAATGGTCTAGGTCTTCTCCGCCGAGCTCCAGTGTTACGCATAGACAAAGAGAGATGATCACACTCCACTCCGGGGATTGGTCCATCCGCCATTCCCAGAGGGTTTCTTCATTGTCGGGCGGCCGAAGGCTGCCAGATCTGGAAGTGCCTCCATCGTGTCACGACAAGCACGGCGGTGATGTCGAGTGAGACCATTTTAGGAGAAATAGACCCAACGCCGTGGTACCGTTGCATATCATCAACCTCTGCCGTCCGTCTTATAGGGGCGATAGACCTGGGCCGTGTCAGAACAATAAAATCGATGGATAAAAAAAACGTAACTTATCAATTGACCAGATCGATGACACACCTCAAAACCCAGGCAAATCGCGCCATCCGAAGAGACCGAGACCGACCCGTTGTGTCGTGTCGCGGCAAAGGGGCCAAACATTTCTTCGATAATCCCGCAGTATTGGACTTTGGCAATCCTGAGTGCAAATTTGGGAAAGAGTCTGCGTGGGCTCTTGGAGACTCGGAGCTAGAGGGCCTGACAAAGCGATTGAGCGCCTGGTCGCCGTCACCCGTTTATCTCGCATGCGCGCTCCCGTTTCCGTGTTTGTTTATGTGCAAGCCGTTGATTGGTGCGCTGGAAGGTGCCACGGTCCGCCTCTTCTCGATGGGGATCATGTCACGGTGAAAGGAAAGGAAGCGGAGAGGAGGTGGTAGCCAGGGTTTCTGCGTAATATCCTCAATTCCGGGGCCGGTAGATGGCCGCTCAGAGGTCGGTCAGGCCTTGTGTTTCGGAACGAGGACGGGCATATACTCTCGCGAGCGCCAGGTTTCTGAGTTTGAACGATGAACTCATACTTGGGAAGCACGAAAGCAGTGGTGCGTTGGATGGACATGACCCATGGCCTACGATACTCGATGCACGACAGAGTTTGTATCCTTGCTCGTTTGTCGACGTTTATCGGGGCCAAATGGACACCAGGGGGAAAAGGAATAGGAAAAAGACAAGCTGAACCGAATGCTGTGGAAGCGCTGGTATTCAAATGGCTTCATAATCACACGCCACGCCACAAAAAATAATGTGTGTAAATGGGCACTACTCGGGCACTGTTTAATCATCTTCAAATTGAACGCGCGATATGCCCAGGGTGTTTGACGGCATTTGATCCGTTTTCGTCAAGGTGTACTTAGACAAGGATCTCCCAATGACCGCGCGGGCACTGCCAGTGGTAACGACAGCCCAAGAACAACACCGCGTTGAGGATCCTCAGTACAGCGTACGTGGATCATTTTCGGATCAGTGCTGGGGCTATCACGGGTCCGAGATACAAATACCGAGGTGTGGTGGGCGCAGTTGAAAGCGAAGACCAACTTTTTCTTAAGTGATACGGTCACGCTCACGCTCACTAGCAACCCCGGGCCAGCTCCGAGAACTAACCTAGGTAGTTTCCTCAGGCAAACAAACCCGATGCACCAGCAAATGTTGTGATGTCCAATACACCGACTCACATCAACCGCTACTGGTTCTCTGCCGCAATAGCATGAACACCCCAAACTTTAGCTATCATCACTGGCAACTCTCCCGAACACGTCGCTCGCGGGTATATTGTACTCTTCCCCGCAACCGGACCTGTATGCGCATTGGGCGGGCGCCTTCTTGATTGCGCAAAGGTATCTTAGGCACATCGAAGAAAATTCGGCGCTTGGGGTAATAAGTAGATCATGAACAGCCCATGCGCCTGTGAGCTCGATCGAGGTCACATCTCTGTCGTTGCATCAACATCACAGTAATCGCAAATGATCTGTAGACCAAACGACGAAATCAATCTGAGCAATATTGGAATTTTTCAGGGTCCTGGAGGTTGCCAGTGATCTACGTCATCAACTTGAATGTGGTCTGTTGTATGGTATAAGGATAGGCGGGCTGCCAGGAAGCATAGAGGTGAGCCCGGGCCCGACTACCGTAGGGCTGGTGCAGCGCAGTGATCGATTTTCGCGCACTCCCCGGCAGATATTCGGAGTTCTTCTCCAGGACTATTATAACGTTTAGACTCGGCCGGGCAAGCCGCGGACAGAAGAGAAGCGCGCTGTTGACACCTCAACCCGGTCGGCGTAGTGACGAGGGAGATACTAAGTGCTACCAATTCTGTCCGCTTGAGCGCCTGAACCCACCTTGTTCTGCCTGCCACACTTCAAGTCCCTTTTCTCGGCGTTCTGTCTGGGCGTCCTCACCCCCAGCCGCCAGCCGCGGGAAAGTTGGTTATAGTGCCGACTAACTTTTGACAAGTGCAATTGCGTTGATTTGCTTGACCACTCACTTTAAATCTGTTTTCTAAACTGTTCTAGGGATTTGCGATGACCGGGTCTTCCGTCCGTTACTCGGGCATAGTGCACGATTCGAGGCAAGCAACTTAGACTTGCTGCTGAGAAGGGTAGATGCATCGAATGCGGCGCATAAAATGCGAGCCCCGAGGTCAACGTTCAGGGGCGACTAGAATCCTGGTCTATTGGTATCGATGTTGCCTCGTGCTAAAGCGTCTTGTGACCATAACGTAGAACGCTACGGCGATGTCCAAACGGATAAAGATGTCCGCGGGCCATCCAACCATCCAACAAGAATAGGTTTTCCCCAACGTTTTCCCGCGTGTATTCTCGGTTTGGCTGACGCCAATGGTTGAGCGCTCTTTGGAATTTCTTAATCCTCTTCCTCGTCGCCGAGGGGTGTTGCATCTATTTAACGAACATTCTCACTCCCGTCTTAGGAGGGCCCTACCTGTTTGCCCGCCTTTCCTTTCACACATTTGTTCCTCCTTACCCTACCAACTGTTATCTTCCTTCCGACCTAGCCTTGCCAGTGAAGACATGGCTATCTCACCCCATGACCACTCTCTTGGTAATGCTATCCACCGGGGCTCACTATGGAGACACCGTGGTACGTTTTAGATCCTCCGTTGTTATTAATCGCATACTGACATGGCACTGTCTGAGAGGCGTGTTACTTTTGAATTTCTATCTCCTTCTTCCTCTGCTCACAGCTTGTACCAATGGTTACGACTCGTCTCTCGTCAATGGTAGGAACCCAGGCTGCCATATGCGTTGTACACCTTGGACCTGACCTGACCTGACTCCTCGCAGGATTACAGATCCTGCCAGCATGGCAACGCCAGTTCCACAATCCACGTGGAAAGACACTAGGTATTCCCCATTTGTCGTGCATAGTTAAGCGACGGGCTTAGCTACAGTAGGCATAATTACCTCGGCACAGACGATAGGGAGCCTAGCGGTACGTCACAACTTCGATTTCACTGTCTCGGCCAATGATGTGTTTGATTCTACAAGGGTCTCCCTTTCACTCCCTTTTGCTCAGACTGGTTCGGTCGACGAGCCACTCTGGCCGTTGGGGCTGTCTTAATGCTAGGTGGCGTGGCATTACAAGCAGTAGCGTCAACGGTCGGCCAATTTATTGGAGCACGAGCGCTTGGTAAGGTGAACTTGTGTCATGTAGAACATTTCGCGATACTTAGTGATTCTTCCCTCAGTCGGCGCCGGGCTCATATTTGGCATTAATGCCGCGCCTTTACTGATCACGGAGCTTGCCTATCCCACACAGGCGAGTTTTTATAGCCATGATTGCGAAGATGCAACTCACGCAGGTCGAATTAAGCGCGGCAAAGTCACTTCGCTATATAACGCGATGTGGTATGGAGGGAGCATTGCTGGTGCGTTCGTCTGCATTAACGTGAGATTCACCCTTACGTCCTCTAGCCGCCTGGGGTTGTGTCTTGGCCTACAATACTGCTTCCAATTCAATCTGGTCATGGCGAGCTCCAATACTCGTTCAAGCCTTAGGCCCCCTTCTGCAACTATTCTTGATTTGGTAGGAATTCATTTCCCTCTGGGATGTGCACTAGTCTTGCTTACCACCCCTCACGATAGGTTTATTCCTGAGAGCCCTAGATGGCTTATCTCAAAAGGCTTGGTATGTCTTTTTCCCTTCGCCCTCCTGTCTCTAGAGGGATAGCGCCGATCAACACCCAACTGTAGGCAGGCCAGGCCGCGCGAATACTTGCGCGCTTCCACGCCATCGGGTTTGATGAGCGTGACCCTTTTGTCCAGTACGAGATGACACAAATCATAAACGCGCTGAGACTGGAGGAGGCAATCAACGAGAATGCCTCGTTTGCTACCCTCTTTGCTACACCAGCAAACAGAAAGCGCATGCGAATTGTCCTCGGCATCGCACTCTTCTCTCAGTGGAGGTAATTCCTTCACTCCGCTCTCCATAATCGTCATACTCATACGTGTCTTTCGAAAGTGGGAATGGGCTACTGTCACACTATATCAATCTGGTACTGGAGAGCATCTACATCACTGGCGTAGAGAAGAAGGCAATGATCAATGGTGGCCTGCAGGTGTGCTATCGTGCTATTCAATCTTTGCTCAGGATGTAATGTCGGGCTGAACTTCCAGATCTGGAACCTCGCGGCTGCTATAATGGGAGCACTTCTCGTCGATAAACTCGGTCGGAGGCCGCTTTTCTTACTTTCTAATACCGGGATGCTCTTAGGTCATTGTTTCTGAGTATTCGCCGCAGCGATGTGCTAACGAGATCGCAAATAGCATTTTCGTTATGGGTTCTCACCACTTCTCTCTCTCATGAGCCTGCTATGGAAGCGGCCGCTAAAGGTTAGCCAAAGTCACTGTCAGAACCACGCAGTCCTGACAGGTTTCATTGCCCCATAGCTGCCATCCCGTTCATTTTCTTGTTCTATTTCTTCTATAATTTGGTGTATACGCCTATGCTTATCACATACACATTGGAAATACTCCCCTACGCCATCCGCGCGAAAGGGTTTGCACTCATGGTTCGTTATAATCCCATCGTTCTCGTGCCACCGCGACCATTACTCATTTCCCGTCCGCAAAGAATTTGACAGTATCGTTAGCGCTGGCGCTCAACCAGTGCGTGGATCCTTGGGCTCTAAATGCGATCGGTTGGAAATATGTGAGTCTCAGTCTTTTACCGAAACGCCCTGGTCTCATTGTTATAGTATCTTGTTTACTGTGGGTGGTTGGGCTTCGAGTTGGTCTTCGTTGTCCTATTCATAGTGGAGACACGAGGACGGACTCTGGAAGAAACCGCAGCGCTTTTCGATGGTGAGAATAAGCTTGACGGCCTGGTTCAGACGGGCAAGGATGCCACCATCATATCTCCACTAAGTAGGTCAACGTCGGACGGCGAGCACGATATCGGCTACATTTACCCTGGAAAAAGAGGCTCACTCGACTCCTATGGGCTACGACGTCCCCAACTTGTCTTGGATAAGGACCAAATAGGATACGCTAGAAGCGGAGGGGTATTTTCATACGCAGAGCGAGTTTGAGATATACTGTCTAGGGATTTTTTGTATGTGTCGATGTAGCTATAGTGCTACTACGCTTCGCACGGAATCCATACTTCGAGTGAACCTGGCCTGCATGTGAACCTTCCCCATCCATCGGCATCAATTTTCAGGTGCTTGTCGGTTTCGAACAATCCAACATATTCAGTATTAATGCGGCGCTTTGAACCGTCTTATCAGAAAAGCCATTGCGCATATGTTTGGAAACCTCTTACCTCCCCGACTCTCATTCGAATGGAACACAGAGGATCCGCAACGGCTCTTTAAGGCAGGCCTTCAGCGAAAAGATCGCGCGATCATCGCCCGGACGAACCTGGTACTCCCGTCGCTCTTCGAAATGAGAACGACGCAACCCCCGCGGGAAGTATCACCTGTCCGGACGAACCCAATACACGATGTATGCTCGAAGTAATCTTGCGAGGGACCATATGCGAAATCCTTTCGGGCGCGAATAAGCAGTCGGAGCCCCTCTGCGGTTGATGGATTATAGCATTCCCGATTCGGATAAAGGTCGCCGTAAAAAACGCAGCTGTAGGGTGTCCGTCAGCAGATCATATTTGGGATAAACTAAGGAAACAGACGGGTGGCCACCCGCGCGTAAGAGAATTAGAGCATAAGCTTGTAACTTAAAAGAAGCATCGACCTAGCCGAAGTTGAGTCAATTAGATACTAAGAGTGATGGTTACTTGCCCAACTCTCCAGGGACTGCCCGATTTGCTAGTCGAGAATTAGCATCTTTTCATGTTAAGTTACGTGGATTTTACCGTGCTATGCAAGTGAGTAGAT
>Ga0137390_10003055_pt1 | contig 13531 bp, 19 predicted proteins | sample 15con2h24AmetaG_FD_104937 | JGI IMG/M metagenome (GOLD analysis project Ga0137390, IMG submission 104937) | Vadose zone soil microbial communities from Angelo Coast Range Reserve, California, USA - 15con2h2.4A metaG | ecosystem: Environmental > Terrestrial > Soil > Vadose zone > Saprolite... | reverse complement strand
CTCCAGCCGCTTGGCGACCCGTTCCGGCCCTACCGCAGCGTCGCGGCCTGGTACTGCTGGCGCGCAGCGGAGCTCTACGCAGGCGCGGGGCAGAGCGCCCTCACCCGCTGATCCAGCCAACGACAGATCAGCAGCATCGCCCGGACCTGGCAGCGGCATCTTCCAACCGTGGCCGCGCACCGGAGGAAAACCCCCGTGTGAAGAGGGGTGCTTGCCACGTTCCTCGCGGGCCGCCCGATTCGTAGCGTGGATGGCATGGCAGACAACCTGAAGCTAGCGAAATGCGCACCGGGCAGCATCCGCGCTTCCGGGAGGGACTCGTGATCGAGGTCCGCGGGCTGACAAAGCGCTACGGCAGAGTTCTGGCAGTGGATGCGCTGAGCTTCGGCCTCCGACCCGGTAGCGTGACCGGGTTCCTGGGCCCGAACGGCTCAGGCAAGTCGACGACGATGCGGATGATCCTCGGCCTTGACCACCCGGACCGCGGCTCAGCCGTGATCGGCGGACGCCGTTACGGCGAGCTTGGCTGGCCGCTGCGCGAGGTCGGAGCGCTGCTCGAGGCCAAGGCTTTCCATCCGGGCCGCTCGGCCCGCGCCCACCTGGCGGCGCTTGCCGCGAGCAACAAGATCCCGGCAGCAAGAGTCGACGAGGTCCTGGGCATCGTCGGACTCACGAGCGCTGCGGCCCGCCGGGCCGGCAACTTCTCCCTAGGCATGGCCCAGCGCCTCGGCATCGCATCGGCGCTGCTGGGCGATCCGCCGGTGCTGCTGTTCGACGAGCCGGTCAACGGCCTCGACCCGGAGGGAATCCGCTGGATCAGGACCCTGATGCGATCGCTGGCCGCCGAAGGCAGGACCGTGTTCGTCTCGAGCCACCTGATCAGCGAGATGGCGCTCACCGCCGACCGGCTGATTATCATCGGTGGCGGGCGCCTGCTCGCCGATACCACCGTCGCTGAGCTGTCGACCGGGTCCGCCTCGCTGGAGGACGCGTTCCTGGAACTGACCTCAGGCACTGCCGACTTCCGGGCCAAAGACCGGGCTGAGGAACGAAACGAGAACCGCGCCTCAGGCAGGACGTCATGACCGCCGCTCCAGCCTCTGCGGCCTCAAGCAATCCGGCCTCGCGCGGGCACTACCGGTTCCGGCAGGTGGCCGCGATGGAATGGATCAAGCTCCGGACGCTGCGGTCTACGTGGTGGACGCTGGCTATCACCGTTGCCGGGGCCATCGCCATGGCGATCGTCATCGGGCTCAACACCAAAAACGCGTCCGGCGATTTGACCAACAACGCCCTGGCCGGCGTGATCCCCGGACTGCTGCTCACCGGCGTGCTCGGGGTGATGATCACGACGAGCGAATACACCTCCGGGCTGATCCGCGCCACCCTGGCCGCGGTCCCGAACCGGCCGCTGGTGCTGGCCGCCAAGGCAGCAGTATTCGGCGGCGTAACGCTGGCCCTGGGGGAGGCCGCATCGTTCATCGCGTTCATCGCGGGCGGTGCCGCCCTCCGGGGCGGCATAGCGGCGCCCACGCTGTCGCAACCTGGTGTGCTGCGGGCAGTGGTCCTGTCCGGGGCGAGCTTCAGCCTGATTGGGCTGCTTGGCCTGGGCCTGGGCGCCATGGTCCGGCACACCGCCGCGGCCATCGGCGTGCTGGTCGGCGGCGTGTGGATCCTGGCGCAGCTCATCGGCGCGCTGGCCCACGGGGCGATCGCCTACCTGCCGATCTCGATCATCGCGAATTCTCTCGCCACGACCAAGCCGGAAACCTGCGGCCCGGGTGCCGCCAGCTGCCCGCACTTCCTGTCGGCGTGGGCGGGACTCGGCGTGCTGTGCCTGTACGCCGCCGTGGCTCTTGGCGTAGGCGGGTGGCTCCTGTCCAGACGTGATGCCTGATCAGCATTAACCGGACCCACTGGGAGACTGTCGGCATGGACCAGGCCGGTGTCGCGAGGGTGCGGGTGATCGCGCGTGCGGCGCTTGTCGCCCCGGTCACTGGCCGAGCCCGCCGGGAGGCGCTATTCGCGCTGGCTGGCGCGCCGATCGGGTTCGGCTTCCTGGGCATCGCGTTCGGGGGTGCCCTCGCCATTGCGACCGCGGCAGGGCCCACCCCGGATTCCGCCGCATGGACCGCGATCTGGGCCCCGGTCCTCGTGCTGCTGTTGCTCATTTTGGCGCTCGCCGCCGCCCGGCCGCTGGGCGGCGTTATCCGCTGGCTGGCAGCCTGGCTTCTCGCCGAGCGGATCAGCGAGCCGCCGCCGCTGCGCACGCGCCACGGACTGCCCGCTCGGCCCGGGAAACAAGGCTGGCTCGCAGCCAGGTTCCGCGACGGTCCTGGCTGGAGGGCGACGGTCTATCTGTTGCTGAAGTTCCCGGTCGCCGTGTTCGAGTTCTACGCCGTCGCCTGGTGGGCTGCCGGGATCGCCGACCTGACCTATCCCTTCTGGTGGGGATTGATGCGCAACCACCCGCCGGGCACACACCTGAGTCCGGTTCCTGTCTTTACGCCCTTCGGTCTGTTCGGCTCTGGCACCTTCCGGGTCGCCACCTTCCCCGGTACGTTCGCCGCCTTCGCCGCGGGCGTCGGCATGGTGCTGGCCGCCCCCTGGGTCACCCGGGCAGTCGTCTGGGTGGACCGCTGGCTCATCCGCGTCCTGCTCGGGCCGCGGACGCTGGCGCAGCGGGTGCGTGACCTGGAGCGGACCCGGGCGCTGGCGGTCAACGATTCCGCCGCGGTTCTCCGCCAGGTAGAGCGCAACCTGCACGACGGTGCACAGATCCGGTTGGCAACGCTGGCGATGAACCTCGGCATGGCCAGGGAGAAACTCGGCGCCGACGGTGACCCTTCCGATCTTGCTGCGGTCCGCAAGCTCGTCGACGCAGCCCACCAGGGCGCCAAGGATGCGCTCGGCGAGCTCCGTGAGCTGGCCAAGGGCATTCACCCGCCTGTGCTCGACAACGGCCTGACCGACGCACTGGCCACGCTGGTCGCGGGCAGCGCGGTTCCGGTCAAGCTGACGACCAGCATTGCCAGGCGCCCCTCGGCGGCGATCGAGTCGATCGGTTACTTCTGCGCTGCCGAGCTGCTAGCCAACGCGGTGAAGCACAGCCGCGCAGAGACGATCATGCTCGAGGCCGCGCAGCGGGATTCGACGCTGCGCCTCACGGTCAGCGACGACGGCGCCGGTGGCGCCGACCCGCACGGAACCGGCCTGGCCGGACTCGCGCAGCGCATCCGCATAGTTGACGGTCACATGGAGATCAGCAGTCCGCCCGGCGGCCCGACCCGGATCTGCGTCGACCTACCGCTGCGTGTGTGAGGACGCACATGCGGGTGGTTATCGCAGAAGATGCGGCCATGATGCGGGAGGGCCTGACCCGGCTGCTCACCGAACGTGGCCACGAGGTCTGCGCCGCCATCGCCGATGGTGAGGCGCTGCTTGCCGCGGTGGCCCAGCATCGGCCCGACGTCGCGGTGGTGGACATCCGGATGCCGCCGACCCACACCGATGAGGGACTGCGGGCGGCGCTGGAATTGCGGGACCGGTATCCGGGCACCGGAGTGCTGGTGTTCTCGCAGTACATCGAGACCAGGTACGCGTCTGAGCTGCTGGCAGGCGGCGCCGCCGGCGTGGGTTACCTGCTGAAGGACAGGGTCGCCGACGTGGCCGAGTTCGCCGACGCCCTAGCCCGCGTAAGTGCCGGCGGGACTGCGCTCGATCCCGAGGTCGTCAGCCAACTGCTAGCAGCAAGGCAGCCGGGCGTAGCCGCGCTAACACCGCGCGAGCGCGAGGTCCTTACCCTGATGGCCGAGGGTCGGTCCAACGCGGGCATCAGCAGCGCGCTCGTCCTGTCTACGGGGGCGGTGGAGAAGCACGTGGCCAGCATTTTCGGCAAGCTAGGTCTGCCACCGTCGGAGAACGACAACCGCCGGGTGCTGGCCGTTCTGCGCTACCTGGGCTCCTGAGCAGCTGCAGCCCGGCACCAGCCGGGACGCGCCGTTCCCAGAGGCCAAGGAGCGGGCTCGCCGATGGCCGACCGCCGACCTTGGGGTCAGGAAAGGCTGTGGGCTCGCGCGGGGCATTCCGACGCCGACTGCCAGAAAACTCCAGCCGCTTGGCGACCCGGTCCGGCCCTACCGCAGTTGGCTGGGCTCAGAAAGAGCTTCCATACTCAAGAGGACACCCGTAGCTGCGAGTTTCGGCGCGCTGAAGGCGCTGGTCGGCGAAACTTCTGGTTAGACGAGGTAGGGGTCTGGGGTGATGGTGTAGGTGCGGCCGTGCGGAACTAGACTCGTATTACTTACACACTTAGTCTCGCGGCACCACGAACGTGCCCCGGCTGGGGTAGGTGACGACCAGGCCCTCGTCGCGGAGCACCCGTATGGCGCGCTGCACGGTCATAGGCGAGACCCCGAGCTCGTGCGCCAGTGCCATGTAGGACGGCAGCCGCGGCCCCAGCTCACCGGCCCGGATGCGTTCGCGGAGCCTGGCAGCTACCTGCTGGTATGGCCAGTCCGGCGAGCCCGCGTCGATGTTCACGCCGCACACCGTAACGAGCTACCCCAGCTAGAGCCTAGCCACGCTAACCCAACCCAACGTACAGTGCGAGGTGACCGAACAAAGCGGCCCGGGCGGCGCGCAAACGCCGTGATCCCGGGCCTGACCACCTAACTGGAGGTGGCTATGGGACACCCTAACGATGACGCCCTCGCCCAACTAGAGCGCGACTGGCCCAACTGGCAAGTGTGGGTCGTCTACCGGCTCATCGGCGGCCCGACCTGGTGCGCTAGGCGCAGAGACGACCACAAGAAGGTCATCAACAGCGACACCGCCGAGCACCTGGCCGAAGAACTCGAATTCGAGGTGTCCGAGCCGCTCGACGGCGAGGCGCCGCAATGAGCGGCGAGCCGGTCCCGGCGGGACAGGTCCGCCAAGGCGACCGCATCGCCTACGACGGCCGCGTGTTCACCGTGACCGCCGACCCCGCAGGCGCCTGGTACCACGAGAACGGCGAACTGGTCTGCGGCGTCGCCATCATCGCCGCGGACGGGTCGGCGCGGTGGACGCTGTACCGCCAGCCGCACGACATCCTGCACCGCGTCCCGTGAACCGCGCCCGGCGATTAGAACACACGTTTGACCGCTAGCGCGGGTACTGAAACCGGGACGCAGGATGCCTCCACGCGCGGCCGGAGGTAGTGAACCGCGCTCACCATCCTTCGTTCCCATGACCAGGGCGACGTTGACGCCCCGGTCTCAGACCGCCCAGACACCCGGCATACTCGCTTCCTCCCACCGTGCCAGCGCCCAGCAAGCCAGCGTTGCCGCCACTAGCGGCGCCTGGTCGGCGAGTATCCGCCGTTCCCATGCCTGCGCACCCGCCAATGGTCGTTGCTGTGCCGCGCGTACCGCCGCGGTCAGCGGTTCCTGGCCAAGATGAACGAGCAGCCCGTCACTGACCAGGTCCATGAACGCGCCGTGCGCGACCGCGACATCCTGCGCGCTCGGCAGCGAAACCGCTATCCCGGCTTCGGCAAGCGGCCCGAGCATAGTCGCGCTCTGCGACCTCGGGTCCATCACGACGGCGACCGGCCAGCGCGTCAGGTACAGCCGCTCGAGCTCGGCCACGGCGCCACGCGGATGGTCATACCAGGCGAGCTCGGCAACAACTTTCGCCGGTTCGGCCGCAGACCGGCCCGCGGCCACAATCGCAGCGAAACGACGGTTCTCGGATATCTCGGCGCCAAACGCGACGTCACTAGCCGCTTGCGTAGCCGTCGCCATCGCCGCCGACATGCTTACTGTGAGCAGTCGGAACCTCGGGAAGGTCCAGCTGCACGCCGAGCGCCGAACCCTGCGGATGCGTAAGCACCTCATGGGCGTGATACCTGGCCTGAGCCGCGAGCACCGAGCCAGCAACACTCGCAGCCACATCATCGGCCTGCGGATGCGAGGGACTCAGCCCCGCACTCAGAATCGGGTCTGGCGTCTCCGCGTACTCGTTGGTCGGCACAATCGCGGAAACCACAGGCGACTGCGACGTCGACGCAGGAGTCGTCCACGCCGTGTCGGCCGCACCTGGTGACGTCGGCTTGTTCTGAACCATCAGGTCTCCCTAGTAGCTGGCCTCTTCGGCCACCGAGAAATGGTCGGCCAGGGTGGTGCCCTGGTGAGCGGACATCAGTTCGGTCTCATGGTCAGGCACGGCGACTTCCCGCGGCACGGCAGGAACCTTGGACTTCGCCTCAGCTTCGCAGGCCGCCAGATGAGCGAGCCTGTCTTGCTCGAGCGCGGCCATTACCAGATACCGACAATCGGACCGCCGCCACGGATTCTGATGTTCTCCCCGTACGGCTCAGCCTGCGCCCGCCGACTAACCGTCCCGTCAATAACAGGATCCGCCTTCGGCGCCGGACGCTGCGAGGCGACCAGGCCGTAATCAAGCTCATGCTCAAGTGCTTTCCGCGCCGCATCGGCCGCAGCCTGCTTCTGCTTCCACTCGGTAAACCTGCGACTCTTAATCAGAGCAGACCGCTTCGCTGGCGTCACAGGCTGAAGGATGCGCGGCTCATCAAACCAGATGTGCTCCGGCGGGGGAGTGCCCTCACGGGCCAAGCGTGCCCGCTCACGAGCATCCTCACGGTCAGCCAACATCCGCGACGTCTCAAAGACGTCCTCGAGGGTACGGCCCAGGCCTTCACCCGTTGCTATCTGCATCGCGGTAACCATCTCGCCGCGTTCCTCGGCCATCGCCTTCCAGCTCGACACCGCCCGTTCGTGACGCTGCTCGAGATACTCGGCGCGTTGCCGTTCCGCGTCCCTGGCCTCTCGCCGCTCGGCTCGCTCCTCAATCGCCTGCGCCTTCAACACCGATGCTGGCAGAAAATCCGCAGCACCCCAGCCCTCAGCCATGGCCACTAACCTTCCGCTACAGGATGCGGCGCCGACGTGTCGCCAAGCGACCGGAACAACAGGCCGCGGCCCTCATCCACCGCGACAACAGGGTCGCCGGCGTGCCACATGCTGCCCTTCGCCACCGTCACCGAATGACCGTCGACGTCTTCCGCCACGAACGTGTCCTGAGCTATCACATAATCAGCATCAGCCATAGCCAGACCTCTCACGCGTCCCACCCGAATCATCCCATGAACACCGCTGGTTGTCCCCTGCGCCGAACCCATTCCGGCACGCCATCAGGCCACTTCTCAGGGTCAGGCACCGGCTCAGCAACCACCGGAACCGGCACCGGCACCGCGTCGAGCTCGGCCAGCGGATTAGCGGCCGCTTCCCACAAAGCCTGACTGATGACTTCCCATTCGCCAGCCTCGCCGGTCGGCCACTGCGACTTGCCGAGCCGCTCACGAGCGAACCGGTCAGGCCCAAGAGCGTTGTACTCATGTTCCATGTATTCCATCGAGATGCGCGCGGGGTAGGCAGGGTTACACCTGGCCCAGACTTCACGGTCAGCGACGTCATCGTCGTCGGCCAGCGACCACTCAATCCAGCAGACATCCGGGTGACCGTCCAGCGCCCGGGCTCGCAGGCCAGCCACGTGGCTTGTGTGCTCGTTGCCCATCGACAGCGCGTAGAACACGCTCGGATTCGGCACGGTCGACAGCATCGGCAAGATGGCGGCCAGCTGGTCAGCATCGAGCTCGTGAGCCTCATCGAGCAAGATGCAATCGCCCGTAAAACCGCGGCCCGAGTTGGTCGACCGCGCGACCATCTCGACTACCTGACCCGTGCTGAGCTCTATCTGCTCGGCGCCGATACGATTCGACACCCGCTTAATCCGTGCGCCCAGCTGGTCCGACCGGTCGATAGCACGCTTCAGCCTGCGGAACGTCTTGGACGACGTCTTGACCTGGTGGCTGCTGTAGACCAGGTAATCCTCGCGAAACAGGAACAGCCCGGCCAGGATCCTGGCCAGCAAGAACTCAGTCTTGACGTTCTGCCGTGGCGAGAAAATCACGCTCTCGAAGGCCGACCACTTGCCCGCCGCGTCGACCCCGCCTGTCGCGTCAGCTATGAGCTGCTGAGCAGCGTCCAGGTGAATACCCGCCATCCGGGCCAGACTCACAATCTGCGGACCCGCCGTGCGTACCCGCTGAGGGATGACGGCGATTCGCGGCTCAGGAACCATGGCTTTCCCACTCGCTCCGCAACCTGTCGAGCTCATCAGGACCCGACGGCTCACCGCCGAACGCCGACACGCCGAGCAGCCGCAACAGCAACAGCCGATGCTGGCGAAGCTCAGCCAACAATTTATTGGCGACCATCTGCCCCATCGAGCCGAGCACCGTCAAGTCACCTTCATCCAGCGCCTTCTCAAGCTGGCCTATCTCAGCCAGCGTCCGTTCGGCCTGAGCTTCCAGCACCTGGCCAGGGTCCATCACCGCCATCGCCCCGTTTTCCACGCAATCGCCTTGCGCTGCACTCTCGGCAACGGCCCGCGCATACGGTTCCCGCGGGCAGCGCCCTCAGCGCGATTATGGCGACGGCACGCAAGACCCAGATAGCCGCCGTTGACGTGGTCGTGCGCCAAGTCAAGCTCGGCCGCGGCCACCAACAGCACTTCCCCGCCGATAGCGCACCGGTCACCAGGACGGTACCGAGCGACCGCCAGCGCGCGAGCCCGGACATGCTGGCCGCCGTACACCGTGACCCTAGAACGCCTGGCCCTGGCCGCCGTCACCACAAAACCAATCGTCCCACCGGTCACTGAAAAAACGCCCCAACCCAACGGTGCGTGCTGTAGGCAGTTGCGGAGTAGTAAGCCGACCCTCCGATAGGCAAGCGACTCGACCACCCTTCACGACCGGTCACCATCCCTGCCAGCCGCAGCGCGGTCAGCTACGCGGGTGACAACTACGGGACTGACCGGCCCTTTGACCCTCCACTGCTTGTACCGCTGGCCGCGCATGCTTGGCCGCCGTCGCCTTGGCATCGGGTCGGGCATCGGCGGGCGCCGGGCGGTCATGGCGCGCTCCTGCCGGGCGAGTGAAGGGTTGTGATGGGTTCCCGGCATAACCTCTCTCACGCGTGGGCGGTAAACCGATAGACCCTTCAAACCCTTCACTGCCCTTCACTCATCGCCATCACCGGCCAGTCCTAGGCCATCCCAGACAACGCCGACATTGGTCGTGCGCTTGTCGAAGCCCCGGTTGAGGAGCGCGCTCGTGAAGGCCTTGTTAGTGCCGCCCTCCTCGCCCTCAGCTGTGCACCACCGTGACCATGCGGCGAACAGGTCCGATGACCGGACGTGGAAGTGCGAGCCGGTCAGGCATCGGTCGCTGATGAACCGGGCGAGCACGTCGGACTCTGCCTGATAGTCGGCCGTGGCCTTCGTCACCGCGGCGGGGTCGGCAAGGCCGCGGTCGCGCCAGTCCCGGTAGCCGCCGACCAGCCAGGCGAGCACGGCGTCCAGTTCCAGCGCAAGCCGGTCGGGCAGCTCCTCGTCGCGCTCGGGCTCGGGGATCACGACGTCCCAGGGCACGAGCCGCAGGCGGCGCCAGATTCCAACGTCGGTGCCGCCGATGATGGGCTTGTGGTTGGTCAGCATCAGGAACGTGTGACTCGGCCGGAACGACCAGAAGTCCTCGCGCATCCGCCGGGCCTTGACGGGCTCGGTGCTGGTGAGCCGCTTCACGGTGCCCTCGGCCAGACGCCGCCCGTGGTCGCTCTCGCCCAGCACGGCGAGCCGCAGCCCGAACAAGTCAGCGGTTCCGGTCGGGTGGGCGTCGAACGTCCGGGCCGTGAGCAGCTCGGGGTCGGCGGGTGCGGCGTAGTCGCCTAGTGCGTCCTCGATCGCCATCGTGAACGTGCTCTTGCCGTTGGCGCCTGCGCCGTGGAAGATCGCCAGGATGTGCACGACGACCCGGCCCTCGAGCGAGTGCCCTGCCAGCCGGGCGAGGTAGTCCCGCATGGCGGGGTCGGGCTGGACCCGTTCGAGGAACTTCCGCCATTCCGGCCCGGCCGCACCGGGGCGGTAGGCCCCTCTCGTCATCTTGGTGAGCAGGTCGGCCTGGTCGTGCGGGCGCAACCCGCCTGTCCGCAGATCCAGGGTCCCGTTCGGGCAGTTGAGCAGGAACGGGTCGGCATCCAGGTCGTCGGGCCCGACGACGATCTCCTGCTCGGTGCCGGCCAGGGTGAGCGCGCCTGCTATCCCGGCCGCGGACTCGCCGCGGCGGGCCAGGTTGACCGCGGCCTTGCGGTCCCGCTCGTCCAGGATCGTCATGGCGTCGGAGGTGACCCGCCGGGCTATGGCCTTCATCCAGCGGGCGGACTGCCCGGTCGTGTCGTGCGCCCACCGCTGGCCGTCCCAGACCAGCCAGCGTTTCCACTGCGCGACGTACCGGAGCTGGCCGCCGTAGACGCTGATGAGCCGCCGTGCGTAACCGAGCTCGGACCAGGGCTCGGCTGGCACCGGGTCAGCGGCGGCGCGTGGTGCGGCACGGTGCCGGCCACGGGAAACGGGCGGCTCTTCCGCTGCCTGGCCGGCGCAGTGCCCGGGTTGCTGCCCGCAGACCTGGCAGACCTCCACGAACCCTGACTCGTCCAGGCCGGGGGCGTAGGCGTGGCCGGTCACGGCAGCCAGCCCATCTCGGCGCGGATTTTCTCCTGGTCATCGGCGGGCATCGCCCGCAGCGTCGCGCACACCCCGCGGACCGTCCGCAGTTCGGCCACGTGCGCCCGCAACGTGAACAGGACCGCGACCCCGGTGCGACCGGATTCCCGGTACGCCCTGTCCTGGCCGTGCCACGCTTCAGCCTCGGCAGCGCGGTCCCGGGCGGCTTGCGTCGCGTAGTCGCCGACGGTCACCCGCCCGTGCTCATCCCACCAGCGGCACAGTTCGGGGCTGGCGTACTTGCGGGCAAGCACCTCTGACCCCGCCCACAGCGCCGCAGGGTCGATGCGCCTGGCTTCGCCGAGCCGGGACAGCATGTGCCCGCGGCAGTCCGCCTCGGCCCGCAGGTACGCGGCCTCGGCGCCGAGCCGCCACCCCTCATGGTCCCGGGTTTCCCGTCGCCGAGCGGTGTTCTTGGACTCCCGGTACGCCTCGCAGAACGGCGGCCGATTACCTGGGTAATCACCCCACTGCCGCCAGCACGCCGCCATCAGCGACACGTGCGTCTGGCTCTTGCCGATCGCAGTGGCGAGGTGCCGCTGGCTTGTCCCGTCGCCGAGCTCGGCGGCGATGAGCCGGGCGGCTTCCCACTGGTGCCCGTCGCCTGCGGCCTCGTGCTCGATGATCTGCCGGACGCGTGTGGTGAACGCGCCGTCGCCGGTCATGACGCGCGCCGCTGGCAGTCGAGCGGATCATGGTGACCGCACGCGAGCGGAGGCAGCCGCCAGCTCGCCTCTCGTCTGCGCCGTAGTTGCTCGGCCAGTTCCCGCACGTCGTCATCGGCGCCCGTTACGATGGTGCTGACGTTCGCCGCGTCCTGGGCGCCGCCTCCTGCCGGGGGGCGGCGTTCTGCATTAGGCGGCATTGCTGTCACCCGCCTTGCGGGCGCGTTCGACGCGGGCGTCGATGATGGCGGCCAAATGGCCGACCGCCGCTATCTCATGCGGCGCGAGCGGCTCGAGCGCGGACGCGGAACGCCGCGCCCAGTCGGTCAGTTCTTTCGCTGCCCGCTGCGGCGCGCTGCGCGCCCATCTGGCGCGGACGGCGTTGCGGGCGTTCTCCCGGCAGCGTTCGGGATCGGATGCGGCCATCTAGCGACACTCCTGGCATGCTTAAAAGGAGTGCCGCACCTGTGCCGTTCGCGGCAACCGACTGCCCCGCAGAATGCGGGGTCCGGCCTGGGCGTACTAACGGGCGGGTCCCGGCCGCGTCCCGCGGCTGGGGTGGTCCCTACTTCATCCGCTTCTCAGCGGTCCCGGTTCCGTCCGGTGCCTAAATCGTAGCGGCCTGTGCGACAGGCCCGGATGATTCCACGGTGATCCGGCGTGTCATGTCCGCGCGGTCGCCCGGGCTGACGGCCAGTACCCGGCCGCGCAGCGCTGTCGCCAGCAGGGCGCGCCGCTCGGCGGGCTCGGCAGCGTCCCACCGCTTCCCCCACTCGGCGAGGGACCGTGCCGCGGGCACCCGGCCGGGCGGCCCGTTCAGCGCCTCCCGCTTCGCGCGCAGCGTCGTCAGGCGGGCGTCCAGCGGGCCGATGATGGCGTCGTGCCGGGCAAGGGTAATCTCGCCGCGGCCGAGCCGGTCACCGATCTGCAGCGCGGTCTGGTCGGCCTCGGCTATCAGTGAGTCGAGCGCGGTCGCCTCCTCCTCGTGCCGTGCCGCCGCAGCTTCCACCTGGGCGGCGTGGCGCGGGTCGGACAGGATGGCGATGGCGAGCTCGCGGGCCGCCGCGTCGACCTCGCGCTGATCGGCGTGGACGGTCCCGCAGCCGCCGTCCCGCTTCAGGCACCGGTACTCCCGCGCCACCTGGCCGTCCGGGTAGGGCCGCCTGCGCTGCACCGGGCGGCCGTCCAGCCGCACCCGGCAGACCGCGCAGACCGCGGCACCGGTCACCAGGTAGGCCCGCGTGTACGGCCGTCCTGGCCTCCGGGCGGCGTACTTGGCGGCGATCCGGCCGAACATCGCCGAGTCGAGCACCGGCTCGCCGGGCAGTTCCGCGACGACCGCGCCGCGATAGACCAGGCCGCCGCGGTTCCGCTCCCGCAGCAGCAGCTCCCGCAGCCGGGAAGGCTGCCACGGCTTGCCTTGCGTGGTCGTGATGCCCCGGGCGTTCAGGTCAGCGGCAATCGAGTCCTGGGTCTCGCCCTTCAGGAACCGCGCCGCGACCTCGCGGATGATGGCGACCTCTTCCGGCTTCTGGGTGATGCAGTCGGCGTCCCAGCCGAACGGCCGGTCCTGCCACCCGGCGCGGTTAACCTGCCCGTTGATTGCCTTGGCGCGGTTGCCGCGCCGCACCCGGTCGGACAGCCGGTCGGAGTAGTACGCGGCGGCGGCCATGGCGTCGCGGAATGACTTCTTGCCGCTGGCGGTCGTCAGGTCGAACTCGGCGTCGGAGTCGAGCACGATCAGGCCGCGCTCGGCGGCCGTGATCAGCCGCTCGCCGTCGGCGGGCCGCCGCGCGAACCGTTCCAGGTCGAACACGATCACCCCACCCGACGCGCCCGATTCCAGCCGCGCCATGAGCATGTCCCACTCCTTGCGGATGACGCGCGGGTTCCACGCCGACTTGCCCTCGTCCTTGAACACCTCGCCGGCGGGCAGTTCCCGCTCGGCGAGCACGGCGCGGCACGCGCCGACCTGGCCGCTGGTGGACTGCTGGCGCTTGTCGCCCTTGCGGGACTCTCGCGCGTAGATGTCGATCGGGCCTGCGGGCTGGGGTCTGCTCATACTCTGAGCCTACCGCAGATGTGTTGCTAATATGAGTCCAGTCGGGGTGGCCAAGATCAGGACGCCGGGTTCGGGCTGGGTGAGGTTCCAGCCGCGGGCCTGTTTGGTGCGGTGATGCCTCCGGCACAAAGGCGACAAATTACACTCGCAGGTGGGGCCGCCCTGGTCGTAGGCG
>Ga0137390_10003054_pt1 | contig 13532 bp, 18 predicted proteins | sample 15con2h24AmetaG_FD_104937 | JGI IMG/M metagenome (GOLD analysis project Ga0137390, IMG submission 104937) | Vadose zone soil microbial communities from Angelo Coast Range Reserve, California, USA - 15con2h2.4A metaG | ecosystem: Environmental > Terrestrial > Soil > Vadose zone > Saprolite... | reverse complement strand
TAACTGCATCCAGACCAATACGCCCTTGTCTCTGGTCCGGTCGAGCCGAATAGCTATCTTGCCCGTGCCAGCACCTCCATCCAACCAGTGTATGAGAGTACTAGCAGACTAGAACACAAAGGCAATGGCGTTGGGGTTCCCGAGGACTTTGAGCCTGCTCACGTTCAGGCCCACACCTCTTGGGGGCAAGTTCAGCCACCGTCGAAGGAACTAGACGCTTGAATTACGGAGCGACTGTTGCTCGAGGGATGGAGGGCCCCGGACGCTTCGCCGCCCGCCAGGTTGCGTGCACGGGCTCGGTAGTCGAACGGAGTCCGCTCGCCGAGACCTTCAACGAAATCAGGCCGAGAGACGCACTGGTGGTGCTGAGACGGCGCCGGCGATATCCTGGTTGGCTTGCGCCCCGTAGGTGGACCAGAGCTGGTAGCCGACCCAGGCCAGTGGCAAGTAAAGCGACAGTGGCGAGACAATCGCGAAGATTTGACTGATGAGCGAAGTCGCTCCAGGTCCGCTGGTAAAGAAGCTGATGACGGCCAGCACCGCGTCGAGCAGCAGCACGTAACCACACCAGCGCGCATAAATCCCTTGAGTGATCATCGGTATCGCCAGGAGCAGCGCGCCAAACACGTTCGTCAGCGTCGCAATGATGAACACCGCGAAGAACGACGGGGGCGGTCCCTGGCTGAACAGGTCAACTGCCCGGCTGGCGAGGACCGGAAACACAAGGGCGCTCATGAGGCCCAGGAACACGCCGAACAACATGCCGGTGATCGCGATGAGCACGGTCCCGATGAGCCAGGCAGGTCCGCCTTCGCGTGCGGTGCGGGCGTACATACCCGGCAGTCCTAGCAGCGCCAGAATCGTGCCGACCACACCAATGAGACTCAACAGGATATTGAACGGATTCGTCGCGGCCGCCACATCGTTGGAGTCCGGAAACGCGACGGCGCTCACGATCGTCGATGCCCCCGAAAGTACCATGCCGATCACCAGGGCAAGCCCACTCAGTCGATACAAGTGCAGAGTTGTCACGCAGGTCTCCTATCTTTGCCGGGCATCTATCGATACATCAGTCGTCGGTGTTGTCGCCGCGAGCAACGACCTGGATGCTGCCTTGCATCCATGGATGGATTGCGCACAGGTAGTCGAGCGTACTGCCCGGTGCAGCGGAAATGACAACGGACACACGGGTTGGTCCCGGAACCCCGGGCGGCGCGACGATGACCGAGTCACCGGGACTATCGAATCTGGCAGGCGTCGTGGTCGCTTTGAAGTCGTCCAGCACAAGCACCGGAGCGCCCGGCGGTGGAAATCCATTCGGGAAATGCGCGGCGAGCAGATCGTTGCACACGTTGCAGTTGTTGACGTCCTGAACAGTTCTTGGCAACTGTTCGCGAGTCACCACGCTGACGCTGTGGCCGTCATTTGTCTGGTTGTCCCAGGTGATAGTGCCGCCTTGACGCACGCGGATCCGGCGCGTCGCGAATCGATACGTGACGGTGAAGAATTCGTCTGGCGAGAACTTCTCTTCGCCCACGATGCGCACTGTTTTGTCAGTCGCGCCGGGGGTCTGACTCGGGGCCGCGCTGACCTGTCCGACGCTGAACGCGGCCAGGCACAGGGCGCCCGCCACGGTACTCACGAGTATGCGCATGGTCCTGTTCCTCCTGCGGGTCGTGGTCCGGCTCGGCGACCAGATCGACGGCCTCAACCACCTGAGTGAATGGCACACCGGCTTCCAGGTTGACTGCACGCACAATGCAAGCGTCGGGTGCTTCGAACAAGCACATAGCTCGGCCCTCCGAGAGCACGAACACCGCTCGCACGTAACGAACGGGTCGCCCGCTCTCCGCGGCGCGCCGGGCCGCATTGCCGAGTGCTCGCTGGGCAGCGCGGAACTGGTCGCGGGTGAGCCCCGGCACATTGCGGTCAACCAGGTAGGTCGGCATGTCAGGTCAATCTAAACGCTCGGCCGGGCGCCGCCATCCGTACTGGAGGCGTACTACGAGGCGTATCTTTCGCGGCTACACGGGCGTAGGTCCGCGTGACAGGTCCGCAGTCAGCAACGCTGCGACGTCTTTACGCGAGGCACAGCCAAGCTTGGCGAGGATGTTCTGGACGTGGGTGTCGGCGGTGCGTTCGGCGATGATCAAACGCTCGGCCATCTCGCGGTTGGTGAGTCCCTGCGCGATAAGCGTGGCGACCTGGCGCTCCCGCCGGCTGAGCCGCGCCAGCGGTTCTTCACGCTTGCCTTGGGACGAGTCGTTGCCGCTCAACGCGAGGGCAATTGCCTGATCGGTGGTCAGTGTTTGACCGATGGCTCGCACACTGGTGAAGCGGTCCTTGCCGAGTGTTTCGCGCGCCATGCGTTCGGCGCGGCTGTGGCCGCTGGCTTCGGCATCGAACGGGGGTAAGGCTGACCACCACGGTGAAACAACCTTTCCGCGGCGCCAAACAGACGCGCGGCGCGCTCGTAATCTCGTTCGTCGGCCGCCAGAAGCGCGAAGTTCGCCACGACCGTGCCGACCGTTTGTTATTCGCCCAACTCGCGCAGTGCTTGAAGCGCTTCTCGATAGCGACGCTGTGCCCGCAACCGGTCGCCCTGTCTGTATGCCGAAGCGCCGAGGTTACACAACGCCCTCGCGCATGCCAGCAGGTCGCCTACGCCGCGCCCCTCACGAACGCTCTCCTCGAACAGCCGCTCCGCTTGCTCGAACGCACCCTGGGCGAGGGCGACCCCACCGAGATTGCCGACCAGCGATGCGGTGCGTGCTTGATCGCCAAGTTGGCGAGCGAGCGTCAGCGCTTGCCGATATGCGTCATCTGCTTCAACAAGCAGGCCGCGCCGCCACGCTGCATTCCCGATCACGTTCAGCGCGTCGGCTATCTGGCCCAGGTCGCCGACTTCGCGAGCCTGCGCCAGGCTTACCAGTCCCAATTGGCGGGCCCCTTCCAGGTCGCCGCGCAACTCCAGAATGCGCGCCTGGCCGATCAGCAGGCGGGCCGTTAATCGAGTCTCGCCCAGCTCGGCCGCTAGCTGGAGTCCAACCTCGTACTCCGCCCATGCCTCGGCTGCCGAGCCGGAGATCACCGTGAGTCGACCCAGGCCGTAGTGCGCTTCTGCGCGCGACTCGGCAGATGCATCGCTGGCTCCGGCGAGCGCGGCCGCCAGGCGGCGCCGACCCTCGTCCAGGTGACCACGAATGAGCCAGAACCACCAGAGAGATAGTGCCAGCCGCAGCGCCAACTGGTGCTCGCTCATAGCTGTCGCGGCATCCAGAGCGGCGCGGAGATTGTCATGCTCCGCTTCGAGCCGACGGAGCCATGCAGACTGGTCAGGTCCGCGCAGCGCCGGTGCTGCCTCGTCGGACAGGTCCAGATAGGCTTCGAGCAGTCGACGGCGGATGGCATCGGCTTCACCGCTGGCCGTCAGTCGGGTGAGCGCGTAGGCGCGCAGCGTTTCCAGGAGCCGGTAGCGCGTCGCGCTCTCTTCGTTCGACGTGGACCAGCGACTTTTCGACGAGCTGGGCGAGCAAGTCGAGCACATCTGCTTCCACGATGCCGTCGAAGCTGCACACTCGTTCGGCAAATTCGAGGGTCCAGCCATTCGCGAATCCCGCGAGCCGGCGGAATAGGGTGCGTTCACTGTCGGACAGGAGCTCATGACTCCACTCGACCGATGCCAGCAAGGTCTGGTGGCGCCCAAGCCCGCCGCGTTGGACGCTCGCCAGCAGCCGGAAGCGATCGCTCAGGCGCGCTGCCAACTGCTCGACGGTCAGCACGCGCAGTCGAGCTGCTGCCAATTCCAGCGCCAGCGGAATGCCATCGAGCCGATAGCAAGTCTCGGCAACGGCACCAGCATTGACGCTGGTTAACTTGAAGTGCGGCTCCGCCTGGGCAGCGCGGTCGAGAAACAGGCGTACTGCTTCGTATTGACGCAGGTCCTCACGAGCCGCTGGCTCCCCTGGCCAAGGGAACGACAGAGACGGCACGCGCCAGGTTGTTTCACCGGCTAAACCCAATGGCTGGCGACTGGTCGCCAGCACAACGAGTCGTGGGCTGGCCCGCAGAAGCGTTTCGATGAGCGCAGCGCACGCGGCGATCAGGTGCTCGCAATTGTCTACGACGAGCAACAGATGCCGATCGCCAAGCGCACGTACTAGCTGTTCGAGTCGGTCGACCTGACCCGGCCAGCGCAAGGCCCGACCGACGGTGTGCGGGATGGTCTCGGGGTCCACTGTGGCCGCGAGCTCTACCAGACAGACACCATCAGCAAACTGTTGCGCACGAGTCGCCAACTCCAACGCGAGGCGCGTCTTGCCGACGCCACCCGCCCCGGTCAGCGTCAGCAGGCGTGTTTCACCGAGCAGGACTGTGAGCTCGCGTAGCTCCTGCTCGCGTCCGACGAAACGGGTGAGTGGAACTGGTAGGCCGAGGGCGATGCGGGCCACCCTCAGTCAGGGCGCGGCCAGGGCGGCGGGGTGTGACCAGGTGTCGGTGCGCGCGTATGCGAGAAACTACCCGGCCAGCCTTTTGCTGCCGTGCCAGGTGGTTCGGGGTAGCCAGCCATGAGCACGACCAAGGTTACTCGCGCCATCGGTGTCGCCAACACACCGCATGGGAGGTCGACTCGACCGGACCGTCGTCATGACAGCGTCCCGTAGGCGTACCGCCTTGCGATAACGACAACCGTCGCCGGGGGATGGTCGGGGGTGAGGAGGTGGTCGTGGACTTTGGTGTAGAAGAGCGCGACCAGGTCGCCTAAAAGCGCAGCAGGGCGTACACGCGGATGCGATCGCGGCCTTCTTGCGCGACGACAACGCCGCCAGAGGCGCTGGGCTCTAGCGCAACTCGGCATGCCGCCGGCAAACAGAGGATGCCCTCGTTAAGCGAACAGACAGGCATTGGACGCCGGAGTCATGCCGGGTGCCCGTGTGTCAGTCACTGAACACGCCTGCATCGAGGTGGCGAAGACGCTCGGAGTCAGAGATCGCAGCGATCTCGATGATCTTGCCGTCAGACACGGTGAAGCCCATGATCGTCACCAGTTGGCCACCTTCGAAGATAACCGCACCCGCCGCGCCGTTCACCAACGCCGGTCGTACTACAGCAGAGGGCCGGGCGAAGGTGATCGCGCCTCGAGCCACCGCCGTCGCTCCGCGAACGACACGTGAGACGGCCGAACGCACGGCCCCGCCATCGGATCGCAGCACGATGTCGGGGTGGAGTACCGCGACGAGCGCGTCGAAGTCGCCGCCGCGGGCAGCTGCGAAGAAGGCATCGACTACGGCTCGCTGCCGCGCCAAGTCGCTATCAGGTACCGGTGTGGCGCCGTGCACCCGACGGCGCGCCCGACTTGCGAGCTGCCGCGTGGCGTCCGGCGAACGGTCCATCATCGCAGCGATCTGGTCGAACGGCACATCGAACATGTCATGGAGCACAAACGCCAACCGCTCGGGAGGTGAAAGTGTGTCGAGTTAGCCAAGCCCGGAGGTTGTCGATCTCCTTCGTTTCCGACCGGCTGAGGCGTAGCCACACGTCTTGAACCGCATCGTCGGCCTCGGCGAGCGAGCCAAGCATCCGGTAGGCCACTCCTTTCAGGTGGCCGCGGTGCTCCTGAAACTGCTCCGCCAGCCATTCACGTTCGCCCATCAGTCACATTCCTCCGCCGCCGCGCGTCTACTGTGCTGACCCGCGAAACCCAATCAACGTGACAAGGAGAACCTCGATGAAGGCTATTCGTTTGCATGAGCCAGTTGGCATCGACGGCCTGACGTACGAGGATGCGCCCGACCCCGTGCCGGCGATCGGCGACGTACTCGTGAAAGTACATGCCTGTGGCATCACCCCGACTGAACTGGACTGGCCGATCTGGACGGATCGAGCAGGCCATCAGCGTGACCACATCATCCCGGCCCACGAATTCTCCGGGGTCGTCGTCGCCCTCGGCTACGGCACCGCCGGCGTGGCATTTGGTGACGAGGTCTACGGCCTGATCGACGGCTATCGCGACGGCGCAGCCGCCGAATACATCGCCATCGAGGCGCGCGATGTGGCCCCGAAGCCCAAAACCATCGACGATGCGCATGCTGCTGCCATACCTCAAGCCGGCCTCACGTCGTGGCAGGCGCTCTTCGACCATGGCCACCTTGTCGCGGGACAGACGGTTGTTATTCACGGCGCCGGCGGGGCCCTGGGGAATATCGCCGTGCAGCTCGCCCGCTCGGTCGGGGCACACGTTATCGGCACCGGTCGGAGCACCGCCAGGTCCCGCGTGCTCGAGTTGGGCGCAGATAGCTTCGTGGACCTTGAACAGGACAGGTGGGAGGATGCGATCGGTCAGGTCGACGTCGTGTACGACACCATCGGCGGTGAGGTGCTCGCCCGGTCGCAAGCCCTTGTCAAGTCCGGCGGGACGCTGGTTACGGTTATCAGTCCCCCAACTGACATCCGCAACGACATCCGCACCGTGAATTTCATCCGCGAGCCCAACCGAGCACAGCTCATTGAGCTAGCTCACCTGGTGGATGCCGGCAAGCTTCGGCCACAGCTCGGCGCAGTCTACCCCTTAGCTGAGGCCCGCAAGGCATTCACGGCTAAGTCCGGCCATGACGTCGTGGGCAAGGTCGTCCTGCAGCCCTGAAGGCAATAACCTGAACAGCCGGTATATCCGACCAATAGCATGCAGGTCGTGCTCCGGTCCGACGAACGCGAGGTTGAGGTGACTGATGGGCTGCTCGATGACGCGCCCCCTAATCGACTTCAGTCTTCCCACCGACCTCGACTGACTCGAAGCGCTCGATTGTTGGGCTAGTGGCGGCGCGATCAGGCTCGTAGCTAATCCATTCCAATATCTGCCGGGTATGCGTTTACGTCGCCGCTGCCTGCGCCCCCGTGCCGGCAGCGGGTCGGGCGGGGTTCGGAGTGCATCAGGGCACGCTTCATCGTGGACCAGTGGCTGATTGGTCAACTGGGCCGTCATCCAGGGTGAGGTCCAGGAAGTCTTTGACGCCGACGAGGGGGCCGATGATGCGACCAATCATGCGGAGCGGCGGCGGAACGCTGCGCAGCTGTTCGTCGCGGAAGAGACGCGGCTGCTTGAGGCGTACGATCTGGCCGCGGGTTTCGAGCAGACAGCCGCCGTTGGCCAGCACGTTGCGGACCCAGTCCGAGTCCGGTCCATACGTCAGCGCGACGACGTACCCACCGGGGCAACGGAACACGTTCACGGGCGTGCGGTACAAACGGCCGGATTTGCGGCCGGTATGGATGATGACGCCGAAGCCGGGCGCGTACGGCGCCAGAGGACCAGTGATCTGATTCGTGACGCGGCGGTTGAAGCGGGCGACGGAGCGGGGCAACGGCATGGGGCGGCGCATCCTCCGTGAAATCATCAGGTGTTGAATTCTGATGCCCCTCAACGTAGCACCCAGGTGTTAGGAAGTCAATGGGTGTTGTATTATTGGCTGCGAGCATGGCGAGGACCGGGCGCCGCCCTGGACCCAACACCTCGCGCGCCGCGATCCTGCAGGCCGCCAGGCAGCGCTTCGCCGAGGCCGGCTACGATGCCACGTCTCTGCGACTGATCGCCGCCGACGCCGGGGTCGATCCCGCGGTCGTGGTGCACTTCTTCGGCTCCAAGGAAGGCTTGTTCCAGGCCGCCGTCGGCTGGCCGTTCGACCCCGCGCGCGTGACCGTTGAGCTCACCCCGGCGGGTCCAGGTCCCATTGCCGAACGCATCGCGCGCATCTTTCTCGGCTTCTGGGATGCGCCTGCCACACGCGCGTCACTCCTGGCGGTGCTGCGTTCGGCGATGACCCAGGAGGCGTCGGCCACCGTGTTGCGCGAGTTCGCCGTCCGCCACCTCTTCAGCCACGTCACGGCTCTTTTGGACGGGCCCGAAAAAGAAGTGGAGCTACGGGTCAACCTGGCGGCCGCGCACCTGATCGGCGTCGCCGTCTTTCGCTACGTTCTGCGGATCGAGCCACTTGCCTCGGCGAGTCTGGACGAGCTCGTCGAGTGGTTGACCCCGGCCCTCAGCCGCTATCTTGGCGAGTCGGCCGCATGCTCGCCAACCCGACGGTAGCACCGCCGTGAGCAGCATCGCGACGAAGACCGCGTGCATGGCGTTCACCAGGACAGCCTGTGAGTCACATTCCGTCGGTGCCAGGTGTCACGCCAGTGAGACCCCGACAAGGCGACCCCGTGCAATCACCAATCCAGCAAGGCTCATCCCTGAAGGCTTCCAGGCGAAGCTCATGGGAGTTGGACGGGAGAGGAGAGGAGAGAACCCCGTGGCGTCACGCAATCCTGGTAACTGGCGGGACACGCACCCTGGGCCGGCTCGTCGTCACGCTGCTTGCGCTAAGCAGCAGCTCCTGCGGCAGCGAGTCGACTGGGGCCGGCCCGACGAGGTTCGCGCGTATGTCCTTGCCCCCTGACGGCGACAAACAAGCGCTGGTGAGAGCCCTCGAGCAGCGCATTCTGACCGGGCGAGGAATGGCTCTGCCGGAACTGCGGGCGAAGGCATTCGAGGACACCGACCTCCCTGACCCTCTGGCCACGCTGCTGGATAAAGTCGCCAAGCGCTCGTTTCAGGTGACGGACGGCGACTTCGCGGCCGCGGTGGCGGCTGGGTTTACCGAGGACCAGCTCTTCGAGCTCGTGATTTGCGCCGCTGTCGGCGAGTCCAGCCGGCTGTACCAAGCGGGGATGGCTGCGCTGGCGGAGGCATCCGGTTGATGCGCCTCGGCATCCTGAACGACGGCTACGGCTTTGGAACCAAGCTGCTGTTCAGCCTCATCCGCTTGTTCAGCCGTCAGCAGGTACCTGACGCCGCCAGATTGACCTTTTACCGCCCGGACTTCTACGGCTCGTACTCGAAGGCGCTTACCCATGAGGCCATGCGCGGCCCGTCCGGCTGGCCGGTCGCCGAGCGGGAGCTGATGGCTGCCTACGTCTCCAAAGTGAACGACTGCCCGTTCTGCATCGGTGCTCATACGGCGACAGCTTCGCTGGCTGCCCGGAACGAGGTGACGGTGACCGCGGCGCTGGCCGACCTGGAGTCGGCGCCCGTCGGTGAGGGACTGCATGCGACGCTGCGGATGCTGGGCACGCTCACGCGCGACGGCCACCTTTCAGCCGAAGACGTGCGCGCGGTGCTCGACGCCGGTGTGTCTCGTCAGCAAGTCGAGGACGCCCTCGCCATCTGCTACGTCTTCAACGTCACGAACCGGCTAGCAAACGCGTTCGGCTTCGAGGTCATGAACCCGGAGGGCTTCCAGGCCGGGGCCAAATACCTACTCCGGCGCGGTTACCGCTAGCTCTAACGGCTGCCGTTGGTATTGCCGTAAAGGACAACGTTAAGAGAAGTCACCCGGCTGCGATCACTGCTATGCCCGAAGCGCTACGACCTGTGCGCAGTATGCGGCTAAAGCCCTTCGATCCCCCGCGTCGCGGATCTCGTCGACAGGCTACCCATCGGCCCCCGCCTCAGATGGTCGTCGGGCGAGCAGAGCGAAGGCATTCGGGAGCCGGCCTTGCCATGCGGCCGCAGACACGCCTATAGGTCGCCAGAACGGTTCGGCGTACTCGGCAACGTGTACCACATCCAGCCCAACTGAAATCACTGCGTTGATGATTTCGGCGAGAGTCCACTGCCATTCCACAGCACCGTGCGCCGGGAAGGTGTCGTTCACGTGGTAGCGAGCGAAATAGCTACGGTCAAGTCGAATGCCGGGTGTCTTCTCGTTCCATGTCCACAGAGGCACCAAGGGGTGGCCCTCGTAAATAAACAGATGTCCTGACGGCCGCAACAATCGAGCTGCGTCCCGAGCCCAGCTGTCCAGGTCAGACATCCAGATCAGCGCCCCCTTGCCGGTGTACACCAGATCGGCGCACTCGTCCTGCAGCGGCACTCCGGGCACCTCGGCGACGACGTACTCGCACGAGACACCTAACTGCGTCGCTCGGCGACGAGCTGCGCGAGCTGCGACCCCGCTGAAGTCAACGCCGATCACGACCCGCGCACCGGCCGCAACTAGCCCGATGTCATCCAGTCCATTGCCGCTTTGCAAGTGCACCACGGCTGGGGAGGACTGCATTAGCGGACGCAGTAGGTCCAACTCCGAGGCCAGCAGCAACTGGCCGCGTGCCGCTTGCGCCAATAGATCCTCGTGCTCACGAACGTACTTCTCGGAGGCGGCCTCCCAGGCTCTCCGGTTACTCTGTACGACCGGGTTCACGTTGACACACTACCGTTGACGTGTGCGCGGCGCCAAGGACTAGCGCATGCCAGCACACTAAGGACCGATTGGCCCGCTCCGCGCATACGTTTCTGACGATTCGAGCAGGCGCCCCGCGGGAGCCCGCTCGAACCAAGCCCACGCCGTTATCGAAGCCGAGTGTGCTCGGCTCGCCCGCGTACTTGATGGCCAGGCTAAGGACCGCGGCTGCCAACGACTCGTCGGCTAGCAACTCTGGCAATGCGTCTTGCAGTCCAACGGTGATGCTCTCTGTTGACAGCAACGCAAGCAATTTCCCAGTTCAGCGGACCGTAGCTGTGCTTGACGAGCAACACGCGCCCCAGTTTATCCAAGATCACTGCTCCCGCCGTCGTGTCCCGCGCTGCTCTTCGCCACAACTCGTCAGGAATATTCACTCGGATCTCCGGCCTAATATTCTGACAGCCCATCTTCTAATCGGCAGGCTCTGAGACAAGGGCACATCGTTGGTGGGCAGCACGACTTACTCACATGGTCAGTCGCACGCCCGTTGCGCCCTCCCAGGTACCCCCCAGCACCGGGCGTTGCTTGGCGCGGTCGTGAGTCATTATGTCTCGGACGCTCGCATTCACGCGGTCATGCTGTTTGGCTCCGTGGGTCGCGGTGATTGGCACCCCCACTCGGACCTTGGTCTCGACATCGTCATTGCGGACGGCTTGCGGGTTGACCCGGATACCGAGATCCATGGATTCAAGGCTGCAGTAGACGTACATGTCGAGGTCCGATTCGGCATCGGCGATACGGGTACCATCAGAGCACACGGAGTGCAAGGAGGGCGCAGATGGCTATCCGAAAGGGCGACCGCGTGACGCAGCAATTTTGCGGATGGTCCGGGCGCCCCCACCAGTTCATCTCGTTTTAGAACTCCGCCAGCACTAGCTCCCAGGCGCAGGCTCGGCCGTTCGCAACCCTTTAGCGAGGCCGCCACTTCAGTGATGCGGTCGCGCTATCTCTCGCGGCCGTCTATTGCTTTGCCCTGGAGCACTCCATGTCCATTTCCGACAACGCTGCCCAGCCGGCCGGGTCTGCCCGCCGTCTCTGGCAACATGCCGATTTCCTCAAAATACTGGCAGGCGAGACAATCTCCGACCTCGGCTCACAGGTCGGCGACCTCGCTCTGCCTTTGGCTGCTGCGCTCGTCCTGAACGCCACCCCGGGCCGGATGGCTGCGCTGCGCGCAGCCGAGTATGTGCCGCGCATCGTGGTCGGTCTGGTAGCCGGCGTCTGGGTCGACCGGCTTCGCCGCCGACCGCTGCTCATCGCGACGAACATCGCTCGCGCGGTCCTGCTCCTCGGCGTCGCCGCAACGGCAGCCGTGGGACTCCTCCGCATCGAGCTCCTGTACGTCGTGGGGGTCCTGATGGCCGCTCTTGGCGTGGTGTTTGGCATCACACTGCAGGCCTACCTCCCCTCGCTGGTACCGGCGCGGTGGCTCGTCGCCGCCAACTCAGCGCGGGCGACAAGCGGCGCCGCGACCGAGGTCATGGGCCCGGGCATTGGGGGCATCCTCATGCAGGCGCTCGGTGTACCGGCGGCAATCGCGCTTGACGGTGTGTCGTTTCTGGCATCGGTGGCTGGCACAACGCTCATCCGCACCGCCGAGCCCGCAGCGCCGCCGAAGGGTGAGCGGCGACGCCTCACCGTAGAGTTGGTCGAAGGTTTGCGCACCCTGATCGGCAATCCGATCTTGCGGGCTTTCCAGGCCACCGCCATCATGGCGCAGTTCTTCTACAGCGTGATCATGGCGATCTACGTGCTGTACCTGACTCGCGAGCTGGGGTTGTCCGCAGCCAGTGTCGGCTTGATTTTCGGCCTCGGTGGCGGCGTGGGAGTGCTGGTTGGCTCCGCTGCGGCCGCCAGTGTTGCCCGCGTGTTTGGTCTGGGGCGGACGCTCGTGCTCGCACACCTCCTGTTCGGTGTGTTCGGGATTCTTCTGGCATTCACGGTGGTGTGGCGCATACATGCCGCGCTCCTGGTATTTGCGAGCGAGTTCGCGCAGCTCGCGGTAAACGCGGTTTATATGGTCAACCGCTCGAGCATGGAGCAAGCCGTGACGCCGCCGAGTCTACGCGGTCGCGTTCAAGCGAGTCGGATTGCGGCCCATGCGGCTTCGGGAACGCTCGGGATCCTGCTGGGTGGCATCCTCGGCGAGCAATTCGGGATGAATGCCGCGATCCTGGTGGGAGTGGTCGGCGGATTGTTTTCGTTCGTGTGGTTGTGGCGCTCGCCCATCCGCGGCCTGGATACGTTTCCCGACCCCACACAATAGCGGCAGAAGCACGGCGAGGTGGCTCCCACTTGCGCGACAGATAGGCGAACCATAGGGTGGGTAATTGCATGTCGACCCGGCCAAACAAACCGATTCGGCGCTTCGACATCTTCGCTGAATACCGCAAGCAGGATGAGCAATCCAGTGGGATACGGGCTGACGAAGCCAAAGGCTATGGCCTCTGGGTGGCTAAAGTGGTTGCCGCGCGCAAGTTCGGGCGGATGCGCGAGCGCGGCACCATCTCCGCCGAGGACAAGAACCGTCGGCGGCGTAAGTGGCATGTCCTCAGCGGCGAACGACAGACTGACAAGCTGTTCGATCACGAGATCGTCGAACGCATGGGCGCGGAGTTTTACCGCGACGTATTCGAGCCGGCCGTGCGTGCGGCACGCGAGCAGGGCCTACTGTACGAGGCGATACGCGACCGCCTCCGCCGGCGTTGGAAGCCGGCCGCCACCGACTGAGTTTTTTCGAGCGCATCTACCCTACGCGCCGCTGGTTCTGTCACCGTCCCATCGACCAAAACCAGCATATTTCCGCCAGATCGAGCCCGCACGCAAAATACTGGAGAGCGCGGCCTTCGAAGGCGCAATCTACGACCCGCGGCGGATCGCCGATATGGTGAGCACGGAATGAGCGGGGTTCCCAAGCCGACCCACCTCAGCGGCGAGTATGGGGTGGTGCTGGACGTCGGCTGCGGCACTGGCGATCTAGCGCGTCGGGCTGGCTCCACTAGTAGAGCGAGTCGACGCGGTCGACTTCTCGTCGGCGATGATTGAACATGGGTGCCACCTCGCTGGTGGCGACGCGGCCAACCTGCGCTGGATCCTCGGCGCGGTCGAGGAGGTACCGCTCAGCGATGCGGCGTACGGCCTCGTAACCGCGGGCGAGAGTCTGCACTGGATGGACTGGGAGGTGGTGCTACCTCGCTTCGCCGAAGTACTCACCGCCAACGGCGTGCTGGCCATCGCCGGCCGCTC